>PVMK01114264.1_pt1 | contig 62247 bp, 64 predicted proteins | sample 1853481 | NCBI WGS metagenome assembly PVMK01 (sample SAMN08533507, study PRJNA380276) | Marine sediment metagenome, whole genome shotgun sequencing project.
TGGGGAGACCACGGTTACCGAGCATGTTCCCAACGAGCGCACGGTCACAGAGGGCAAAGGAGGTGTCACGAGCACTATCACGTTCACCTATGCACCGCATGAGGGCGGGACGAAGCTGGATCTGGAAGTGGACTACACCATCCCCATTCCAGTGCTGGGGAAGCTGGCCGAAAAGCTAGTCCTCAAGCGGAACCAAAGGGAGGCCGGTATGTGGATGGACAATATCAAGGAACGAATGGAGGGCTAAAGGCCCCCACGTGACCGTGACAGCAGCGAACCAATGAAAGAACTCGCACGTACTGCGCGGCGCGTGGCTCCTTCTGATTGACACTAAGTATCTCAGCCAACAAGAACGACGACCTTCAGATCACCTTGCGGGTCGCCGTTTTGCTTGTGCGGTCGCGCATGCGTGTACGTCAATCGGTATTGACGTTCACGCGTGGGCTTTTCAACCGCGAGTAACTCCAGTTATTCGGACGCAAGCGGCAAGCCCTGTTGTCCTGCACAAAGTGTTTAGGGCCCGTAATGTGGAGGCTTACTGCTGGACGGCGTCACTCAGGCTGGGCCCCTGCCTCCTGAGCGATGCGCGGCATCGATTTCACCGGGTAGCGCGGGCGCTGACGCACGTCGTCCTCCGGGGACTCAGTCGCGTTACACAGTTGCTGGCGCTGACACCGACGCAGGCAGGGGCACCGGACCGGGTCCCGGCTTGGGGGGCTACCTCTTAAAGAATTTCCCGAAGAGGCTTGGTCGTTTGCTGTCGCCGCGGGACGGTGGGGGGGCGCTGCTTCGGCCTCTTTGCAGGCGCATATTGCCTATGCGGACCTCTCGCAGTGCTTCGATGTTATTCGGGTCGAGCTTCGCGACTTTCCTGAAGTGCTTCAGCGCTTTGTCGTGGTCGCCTTGCCTCTTCAAGAAATGGGCGCGGACGAAGTGGCCGTGCACGTGGTCTGTATTGATCGCGAACGTTTTACGAAGCAGGTTGCGGATCTCGTCGGCGACCCCTTCGGCTTGGACGCCGTCTCGCAGTAGAAGGATCCATGCCTTCATGGCGGGGTAGTCGGCTTCCTTGCGAACGACCGACATGGCCGCATCGCAGAGCTCGAGCGCTTCGTCGTACCGTCGTCGCTTCACCAGCACGTCGACCTTCTGGAAGTTGATCGCCGCCTCGACCATCACGTGGAGCTTTCGCTCGGATTCGGGAGTCCCGCCTCCCTGCATCACGGTCTTTTGATACTCGACTCGCTTTTTGATGTCCCCGAGCGTGTCGCTGGCCAACGTAAACAGATGGAAGATCTCTTCGATCCAAGGGCGCAGCTCCGACAGCTCGGGAGGCATCCGGTCGGGGTGCCACTGCTTGGCGAGGATCATGTACTTCTTGCTAATCGCGTTGCTGTCGGCCGATTCCTTCACACCGAGCATCTCGAAGTAGTTCTGGCGATCCAGCATGGCGAGGACTCGCGCGACCTCTTCCCATCGCTCCTTGTGCTCCGGTGCGAGATCGGCCGGAGGCTCCCCTGGTAGCGAGCGTGGCGCCACGATTTCGCCGGAAAGTGTTTTGGCCGGTGGAAGGTTGCTGATCGACGTTGGCAGAACCGAATCCCCTCCAGGAGGATACGAGTCCCGCGCGGCGGGCGGAGTCGACGATCGGCGTCCTGGGGGCAACATGCTGCCCGTGGAGCTCACCGATTTGCGTGCACCAGGAGGGGACGACGCGCGTTGCGTCCGCTGCGACGACGAGACCGCTTTGAGCTCTTGTCGTGACACCGGCCGGAATGGTTCCAGGCATTCCGTGATCGCGAGCAGGTACAGCATGCGCTGCGCGACTTTCGGATCGCCGAACTGTTCGATGAGGATCGCGGCAGTCGCCGGCTCAGCGCGCATCAACTCGACGAACGCCATCTCGTTCGACTGGAGCGCGAGCCTCGCCACAGGGGCCCCCTTCTTGACGCGTTGCCGCTCGAGCCCGAGCTTTCGAGTCACCCGTACCATGGCGTCCTTCGGGACGTCACCGCGAAGCGCGCTCGCGATCAGCGCGAGAATGTCGACCTGCCCACGGAGTGCGCCCTTGCTGTCGCCGATCAAATCTACTTCGTAAAACGCGTACGGCCCCTTGTCGCGATGGAAGATGCTCAGTATTCCACGCTCGAGGTCAGCCGCCGGGTCGAGGAATCGGCCGAGCGCCGGGGCGCCAGCTCGAAACAGGATTCGATCTTGTCCCGCCCGCTCATCGTCCGGCCAGACTGCAAGGGTCCCCGAGAGCCCCTTCTTCTGGATGGAGAGCAGCACATGGCCGAATGGCGTCGCACTCAAGGTGCCTTCGGCCAGTGGCTTTGGGACAGACGACGTCAAAGCTTGATGCTCCAAGGAACTATCAATGTGCCATACCGAACAGGCCAGCGACAGATTCGGGCCGGCGGGATCCACTGCGAATCCCGGAATTAGGTGCTGCTCCGCGAAACCTACCTGATAGTTTCATCAGTCCGAGATGGTCCAGCCAGTGCCTTCGGGGCCATCGAGCAGCTCTACTCCCTGAGCGGCGAGCTCGTCCCGAATGCGGTCGGCCTCGGCGAAGTCCTTCGAGTTTCTGGCTTCCGTGCGGTCGGCGATTTGCTGCTCGATCGCTGCGCCATCTAGGCCACGCGCTTTGGCCCCTCGGTCCCGAATACGGAGCAGGATCACGTCTGCCGGCTCGGCGCCAATGCCCAGCTCCGCCGCGAGCGCACGGAAGCCGTCTTGCGCTTGCTCCACCGCCCTCCGGGCGGCCTTGCCCTTCTTCCTCATCGCTTGGTCGCAAAGCTCGTTTACCGCCTTGAGGAACTCAGCGAGCTTCGCGAGTGCCACGGGCATGTTGAGGTCGTCGTCTAAGGATTCCCGCAACGCGTCGGCGAAGCCCGCGATCTCCGCCTGGGCTGGAACATCGTTGTCGACCACCCGATTCGGCGGAAGCCCTTCTAGCCGCTGCTTCGTCTTGTACACGTAGGCGACACGCCGCTCTGCTTCTTCGAACTGAGGGAACCCCGTGACGTTGCCGGCATCGTCGAGCGTCCAGTCGAGGTTGAGCGGGGCGCGGTAGTGCACCGTCATCATGAAGTAGCGAATCGCCTCCGGCTCGACGCGATCGAACAAGTCCCGCGCCGTGAAGAAGTTGCCGAGGCTCTTGCTCATTTTTTCTTTGTCGGCCTCGACGAAACCGTTGTGCATCCAACAGCGCGAGAAAAGCTTCCCCGTTGCAGCCTCGCTCTGGGCGATTTCGTTTTCGTGATGCGGGAACACGAGATCCAAGCCGCCGCCGTGAAGGTCGAGCGTATCGCCCAGGTGCTTCATCGACATCGCCGAGCACTCGATGTGCCAACCGGGCCGGCCACGTCCCCACTGGCTGTCCCAACCCCAAGCGCCTTCTTCGCTCTTCTTCCACAGTGCGAAATCGGCCGGGTGACGCTTGCGCGCCGCGTGGGTTTCATCGAGCCGCTCGCTTGCCCCGAGCTTCATTTGCGTGAGGTCGCGATGGCTGAGCTTGCCGTAGTCGGAGAACGACTCCACCGAGAAGTAGACGTCGCCGTCTGAAACGTATGCATGACCGCCGTCGACCAGCCGTTGCACCAGAGCGAAGATGTCTTCGAGGTGCGTGCTGACGCGCGGTTCGACGTCCGGGTCGAGGTTGCCGAGCCGGTGCATGTCCTCCGAGTAGGCATCCGCAAAGCGCGCGGCGAGCGCGGTGGGCTCGGTGCCGGTCTCCGCGGCGCGCTTGAGGATCTTGTCGTCGACATCAGTGACGTTTCGGACGTAGGTGACCTTCATTCCATTGGCGCGCAGGTGACGGACCAGGACGTCGTAGACCACATAACACCGGGCGTGGCCCAGATGCGCGTAGTCGTAGACCGTCGGGCCACAGACATAGATGCGGGCGTGGTCGGGGTCCGCCGGCTCGAAAGGCTCTTTTTGGCTCGTCAGGGTGTTGTACAGGCGTACGCTCATGGTCGGCGAAGTCTGAGCACTTTCCGCCCCGGGGGGCAAGGTTGCGTGGTTGACCGCGTTGTTCGGGCCGCTAGAACCAGCAAATGCTCACGATCTACGAACGGGGCCAAGCTGGCTACGAAGACACGCTAGCGTCTTTGAGCCGGCGGGGCGACGAAGATCTCACACGCGTCGAGCCCGACGTGCGCGCGATCCTCGCTGCGGTGCGTGAGCGAGGGGACGAGGCGGTTCTCGACTACACGGAGCGGTTTGACGGCCGGCGTCCCGAATCACTGGTCTTGAATCGTGAAGCGTGGTTGGCGGAGGCACGCACGGTCGATCCCGCCGTCCGCGAATCGCTCGAAGCCGCGGGCGAGCGCATTCGTCGCTACCACGAGCGCCAACGCGAGCCCGGCTTCCGCTACGAAGAAGGCGGTATCGAGCTCGGTCAACGAATCCGGCCGGTCGCGGCAGCGGCAGTGTACGCGCCAGGGGGCAAGGCTCGCTACCCCTCCACGGTGCTGATGACCGCTATCCCCGCGACGGTCGCGGGTGTGGAGCGCATCGTTCTGATCACGCCGAACCCAACTGTCGAGATTCTGGCCGCGGCCGAAATTGCCGGGGTGACCGAAGTCGTCGATGCCGGCGGGGCGCAAGCCATAGCTGCCGTCGCGTACGGAACCGAATCGATCACCCGCGTCGACAAAATCGTCGGCCCGGGCAACATCTACGTGGCCTGCGCGAAGCGGCTCGTATTCGGTGTCGTCGACATCGATTCGATCGCCGGACCGAGCGAGATTCTCGTGGTCGCGGACGACGGAGCGGACCCGGAAATCGTCGCTGCCGGTCTCTTGGCGCAGGCAGAGCACGACGAGGCCGCGTATCCGTTGGCCGTAGTGCTGTCACGTCAACAGGCCGACGCGATCGACGGGGCGCTTCAGCGGCAGCTCGCTACTCTCCCTCGCAGAGCCATCGCCGAGGAAGCGGTGCGCAACAACGGGTACTGCTTCGTCGTCGACGACTTGGACGAGGCCGGCCGGGTCGCGACTGCACTCGCCGCCGAGCACTTGAGCCTTTCGGTGGCTGATTCCGAAGCAATGCTCGGGCGGATCGGAGCCGCGGGCGCGATCTTTCTCGGCTATCACACACCTGAGGCAGCTGGGGACTACGCCGCCGGGCCGAGCCACGTCCTGCCCACGGGCGGCGCGGTTCGTTTTGCGTCGCCCCTAGGCGTCTACGACTTCGTGGTTCGGTCGTCACTGATTCGATATTCACACGCGGCCATCCGCGGCCAGGCGGATCTTCTCGAGGGGCTGGCCCGGCTCGAAGGCCTCGAGGCGCACGCGCGCGCGGTCGCCCTCCGAAGAGGCAAGTGACTAGAGCATCTCTCATGATCCCCGACCGAGGATCGCGCAGCAAGGCCACCTTGGAGAAGCGACTCGCTCGCGAGATGGGTCGATGTATCGCGGACTTCGAGCTCATCGAGCACGGAGACCGCGTCATGGTTGCCATCAGTGGCGGTAAGGACAGCTACACGCTGCTCCATCTGCTCGAACGCGCGCGCCACCGGGCACCCGTGCCGTTCGATATCATCGCAGTGCACGTCGACCAGGGGCAGCCCGGCTATGACGGAACGGCACTCGAGGCGTGGCTCGATGAGCAGGGCTATGAACACCAGATCGTGCGCAAGGACACCTATCGGATCGTGACCGACGTCATCCCGGAAGGACAGACCTATTGTAGCCTGTGCTCGCGACTCCGCCGCGGCATCCTTTACAATGCCGCGCAGCGCCTCGGCTGCACCAAAATCGCGCTTGGACACCATCGCGATGACGCCATCGAAACGCTGATGCTGAACATGATGTTCAACGGAACGTTGAGCGCCATGCCGGCCAAGCTCGTGAGCGATGACGGCCGAAATACGGTCATCCGACCGCTGCTTTATTCGTCGGAGCGTGACATCGCTGCATACTCCGAGCTGTTGGATTTCCCCATCATCCCGTGCAACCTCTGCGGCTCGCAGGAGAACCTTTGGCGCCAGCAGGTCAAAGAGATGCTCGACGACGTCGAGAAGCGCGCGCCGCAGGTGCGTGAAAGCATGCTCGCGGCGCTCAAGAACGTGCGGAGCTCTCACCTGTTGGGGTCAAGCTAGTTCGCATGGCGCGTTTAGCGGCCGTACTAGGACTCGTCGTTGCGCTCACCGCCTCGACGTCGGTGTCCGCGCAGGCGATCAACATCGAGCGCTTCCGCCCTGCGCTCGATCGGTTTGGCTTCCTCGGGTTCAACGGCAGCGCTACCCCGGGCCACGGCCGCTTCAATCTCGGCCTCAGCAGTTGGTACTCGAACAAGCCGCTCCGGATGCGGCGCGCCGACGGAACCCGCGCCGAGGTCATCGATAATCGCATGACGGGTGACCTGTTCTTCGAGGTAGGCCTGTTCGGCCGCTGGTCGCTCGCGTTGGAAGTTCCTCTGGTGCTGTATCAAAGTGGGGAGACCGCCCGCGTCGTGAATGGACGGACTTCGTTCACGGGGTTTGCCGTCGAGGACCCTCGCTTCACCACCTAGGTCCGGTTCTTCGGCGAGCCGACCGAACAAATCCAGAGCCGCCCCGATGGGCCCGGGCTGGCTCTCCTGCTCACGATCCCCGTGCCGATCGGAAGCTCGAGCTTCTATGCGAGCGAAGGGCAGTTCTCGTTCGACGCGCAGCTGCTCGGTGACTTTCACCTTCTCGGCGCTGGCGCAGGAATGATGTTGGGTTGGCGCTACCGCGTGAACTCGCGGACCTTCGGCGTCGACACACTCGGGCAAGAGTTGCAGTACGGCTTCTCGTTGAAGCCACCCATTCCGCCCGCGAAAGATCTGTTCGGGCTCCTCGAGCTCCGTGGCACGACCTCCTTTCGGGGCCGGAGCACCAACACGCTCGAAGGCGATCTGGGCGTCCGGTGGACCAAGAACACGGTGACGATGACCGCGGCGGTCGGTATGGGGTTCGTTCGCGGCCTCGGGCAACCGCAGTTCCGCGCCATCGTGGGCGTCTCCTGGTCCCCCGAAACCGACGATATGGATGGCGACGGCATCCCCGACGCCCGAGACGAGTGCCCCCGCCTCCCCGAAGACTTCGACGGCTTCGAGGACGAAGACGGGTGTATGGATCCGGACAACGACAATGATCTCATTCCGGACCTCGACGACCGATGTCCCAACGAGGAAGCGATAGAGGGCAGGGATCTCGATGAAGACGGGTGTACCGATCCCGAATAGTTGGGTTCGGCTGCTGGTTTGCATCCTGTTGGCTGCGTGCACGCCGCAAGGCGATCCCGGGATCGCCGCTGGCTTCTCCGACGATTTCAATCGCACCCAAATCGGTGGTGCCTACAAGAAGACTGGCGGCAATTGGCGTATCGAGAGCGGGCAGCTTCACGTGAAGGGGGCCAAGAATCATCCGCTTTGGCTTCTTCGAACGTTGCCTCGCGATGTTCGGGTGGAGCTCGATGTGCGGAGCGAGAGCCCCGAAGGGGACATCAAGGTCGAGATCTTCGGGGATGGGGCGTCCTACGCGAAGCACGATAGCTACGCCGCGACGAGCTATGTCATCATTTTCGGGGGCTGGAACAACTCGCACAACGTGTTGGCCCGGATGGACGAGCATGGCGACGACCGAGTCGTGGGCAAGACTCGCAAAGTGGAGCCCGGCGTGGTCTATCGGTTCCGGATCGAGCGAATTGGTGGCACTCTCACGGTGTGGGTCGATGAGGACATTTTGCTGAAAATGGACGACTCAGACCCCCTCGAGGGCCGGGGGCACGACCATTTTGGCTTCAATAACTGGCAATCGGACCTCTGGTTCGACAATTTGAAGGTTACACCGCTCTGACGGTTGGGTCATGACGCCGAAAGAATTCGAAATTACGTTGTCGGATGCAGAGGTGCAGCTCTCGCGCATCAAGCACTTGTACGAGCAGTGGTTTCAAGGCATCGAGCGCATCGAGCCCCAGATTCCGCGCAAGCAGTTCATCCGTACGCTGAACTTTCTTCGCAAAGAGAAGCCGAGAAACACCGCGCTTCGGTTCCGCTTTCAAACGCTCGTCCAGCGCTACACGACCCTGCAGACGTACTGGCGGCGCATCGGCCGCCAAATCGAAGAAGGCACATACCGCCGTGACCTGCTTCGCGCGAGGCGGCGCCGTGAGGCCGCGCGGGCAGAACGCGAACAAGAGAGACGCGGTCGCAGCAGCAGCCCGATCGAGCTCGACCCGAATGCCGATGTCAACATGGACCAGCTGATCGCCGATGCGAGCGATCGAATGGACGAGCTACTCGAGGCGCCTGAGCCCTCATCGAAGGTCGCAACGCTCGACCTCGAGCAGCCAAAGGCGCCTCCTCCAAAAGAGCCCGCGCCTCCGTCCGAGCCGCCCACCGCCCGGTTCGGAAAGCCACAATCGCGCCGGCCCGCTCTGAAGAGGGAGAGATCGAGTCCGGCCATCACGCCGAGTCGCCGTGCTCCGCCCGCAATCGCGACCCGTTCGAAGGGGCCTGGCGATGCGAGAATGCGCCAGATCTACGACAGCTACGTCGAGGCGAAGCGAACCAACAACGAGCGCACCGACAAGATCGACTACGAAACCGTCGCCAAGAGTCTCAAGAAGATGGTCCCCAAGCTCGACCGCAAGCACAAAGGCAAGCGCATCGACTTCACAGTGGTCGTCAAGGACGGCAAAGTTGGCATCAAGCCGGTGGTGAAGAAGTAGGATCGTCCGCTTGGAGCATCGGGTGCGACACTTCGATGCGTTCTTCGATCGCTCGCTCGAGCCCGCCGAGAGACCCGGGATCGATCGCGCTGATCGGGACCCCGCGGGTGGCAAGTGTCGGGTGTGGTACCGCGAGCCGATCGCACTTGTTGAACACGAGGATCCGGGGGACTCGCTCGAGACCGAGGTCGACCAACAGCTTTTCGGTCGTGTCGACGTGCTCGCTTCGGCATGGGTCCGAGGCGTCGATGACGTGAAGCAGTAGATCGGCGTCCTGAGTCTCGTCGAACGTCGCGCGGAAGGCGGCGAAAAGGTCTTTGGGGAGGTCGCGAATGAAGCCGACCGTGTCCGTGACGATGACGTCGCGCCCCGACGCAGCCTCATCGTTCGCGAGCGGGTATCGAGTGTCGCAAAAAGCTTGTCCTCTGCGAGCACGTCGCTTCCGGTGAGCGCGTTGAGGAGCGTGCTCTTGCCTGCATTCGTGTAGCCGACGATCGCCACCGTCGGGGTTCCGCTTCGCTTTCGGCGCGAACGCCGTTGCTTTCGCTGCCTGCCTAGGCGCTTGAGTTGCGACTGCAGGCGCGTGATGCGCTCTCTTGCTCGACGCCGCCCGACTTCGAGCTTCGTTTCACCAGGGCCGCGCCCGCCGATGCCGCCGGTGAGGCGCGATAGAGCATCGTCGCGCTGGCCGAGACGCGGCAGCAGATACCGCATCTGTGCAAGCTCAACCTGCAGCTTGCCGTCCTTGGTGTCTGCGTGCTGAGCGAAAATGTCGAGAATGAGTTGCGTGCGATCGACTACTTTCAGGTCCGACATTCGGGCGATGTTGTTCGCCTGGGCGGGTCGAAGGTCGCAATCGAAAATCAGCGTTTCTACGTCGAGCTGCATCGCGCGGATGACGACGTCCTCGAGCTTGCCGCGGCCAAGCGCGTAGCGCGGATCCACGCGGTCGCGAACCTGTAAGATCTGGTCCGCAACATCGACGCCGGCCGTCCGCGCGAGCTCTTCCAGCTCCCGCAACGAGTCTTCGGCTCGACCCGCCGTTCGTTTGTCGCAGACATGCACCAGGATGGCGCGGCCGTCCTTGGCGGTGACACCGCGCTCGCGTGCGGCTCGTGCGAACTCCTGCTCGAGGGTTTCGATGATCTCGGCAGGGTTGTCGCGCGCCTTCGCGTAGGGAATCGGTCCGAACGTTCGGAAGGGCGGCTCGTTGGTGTCGTCGACGACCGGGAAGTTGTGCCCGTAGTATATGCACAGCGCGCGCTCTTCTCCGGGCGCAAGACAGACCGCCACCACCATGTCCAGGTGCAGGCGCGTCAGGTCGACTAGGTCGTCGCGACTCAGCGGCTCGTTGCGCAAGTGGGTGTGGATGAGCCGCAGGCCTCGGAGCCTACCGGCGCCAGCGCGCATGCGGCCGACGTCCGGCAACATGAGCTTCGACGCGTCTCCCAAGATGACGTGGTGCACCGTCCCGCGGCGGTCGACGAGTACGCCGACTTGTCTCCCCGTCGCATGGGAAACCCCTACCAGAGCCCTCGTGAGGTCCGGAGTCGTGAGCCGGTCGAGCGGCACCCGGCGCCGGTAAATGCGCTGCAGCGCTTTGGTTTCCGACGGGCTGAGCCCGCTCGTGTCGCCGTAAATCTCCAACGTTGCCTCAGCTCAACCCGACCGATGCGTCTTCCAAGCGCTCGAGTCGCTCCTTCACGGATTGGGCTTCGGCACTGTCTAGCGCGTTTTGAAGGGGGACGGCAGGGGGGAGGCTGATGATCTGGTGGCGGAGCCAGTCCGCGCGTAATCGCGCTTGGGCGAGGCGTGCGCGAAACGGCTCACTGCGATCGGCTTCGGCCGCGAGGGTTTCGCGTAGACGCGCGGCGGCCTCGACATCGGAGCAGACGAGGAGAAGGTCACATCCAGCTTCGATTGCCAAGACCCCGGCTTCTTCGATGGAGTAGCGTTCGGTGATGGCTTTCATCTCGAGGTCGTCCGAGAAGATGGCGCCCTCAAAACCCACGTCTTCGCGCAGGAGCTCGATGATGGCCGCCCGTGACATGGTTGCCGGAACGTCCGAGTCGAGAGCATCGAACACGACGTGTGCCGTCATCATCGATGGGATCCGCTGAGCTGCCGCCCGAAAGGGCCGTAGCTCCACGTCGTTCAATCGAGCGCGGTCGTGGCGGAGGTGCGGAAGGGCGAGGTGGCTGTCGAGGTCGGTGTCGCCGTGCCCCGGGAAATGTTTACCGCAGGACAGAACCCCGCCGTCGTGCAGTCCGTCCGCAAACGCCAGTGCCTGCTCGATCACCACATCAGGCGTTCGGCCAAACGCCCGATCGCCGATGACGGGATTCTCCGGGTTAGTGTCGACATCGAGGACGGGCGCGAAGTCCAAGTTGACCCCGATCGCCCGCAGCTGCCTTCCGAGGACCCTTCCTGCGTCGCGCGTCAATTGAGCGTCTCCCGCTGCGGCGAGGGTCCGCATCGGAGGCAGCTCGAGAACCGGCTCCCTGAAACGTGCAACGCGACCGCCTTCTTGATCGACGCAGATGAGAATCGGGAGTGCGGGGTCGGTGCCAGCGGTGCAGGTGGCGATCAGTTCGCTTGCCTGCTCCGTGTCGTCGATGTTGCGGCCGAACAGGATCAAACCCGCTACGCTCCCCTCGGTCACCCAGCGGCGAACCGTGGCGGGGGCGGCGAGTTCCCCAAATCCGCAGACAATTACATTGCCCGCCATTCGTTCGAGCTCGTTCATTTGTTGGGGGACGGTAGCATTGGTCTTAGATTGCTGTCAGGACGGGTTGTTGCTACAAAGCAGTTACTACTTCTTTGCCCTGGCGGGCTTTGGAATTCGATGACCCGAGTTATAGATACTGACTTCGGTCGACGAGAAGACGAAGAGCGACGCGACCTCACCGAGGATCCGCCTGAGCCCCTAGTCTACGCCTACGCGATTCCGCGGAGGCTCGTCGACCCAGATGCCGCGAAAGTGATTCGCCGCCTCAACCGACACGGCCACACCGCCTATCTCGTGGGTGGTGGGGTGCGCGACCTGATGCTCGGGCGAAAACCCAAGGACTTCGACCTGGCGACGAGCGCGCGTCCCTACGAAGTGCGCGACCTCTTTCGCAACTGCCGCGTGATCGGCCGGCGCTTCCGCTTGGCGCATGTCTTATTCTCTGGCGGAAAGATCATCGAAGTTGCGACCTACCGACGAGACCCTTCGCAGCACTTCGAGGTCATCAAACCCAAGATCGCAAAAAAGATTCCGCTCTGCGCGGGTCCCGAGCCCGTCCGCTTGATCCCTTCGCGACGGGCGATCACCGAGGGCGAGGACACGGATCTGTTGATCACGAACGACAACGTCTTCGGCGAACCGCACGAGGATTCGATTCGGCGCGATTTCACCATCAATGGCTTGTTCTACGACCTCGAGCGCGGCGAGGTGATCGACTTCGTCGGTGGCGTGGCCGACCTCGAGGAGCACTTGCTCCGCACGATCGGCGATCCGAACGTGCGCTTCCGCGAAGACCCGGTGCGCATCCTTCGCGCGATCAAGTTCAGCGCGCGCCTCGACATGGGTCTCGACCCCGAGGTCTACGACGCCATGGTTCGTCACCGAGGGGATCTTCGTCGCGCAGCTGCGCCGCGGGTGCTGGAGGAGATTCTGCGCTTCCTCCGCGGGGGCGCTGCCCACCGCTCGGTGTTCCTTTCCTGGGACGTGGGCGTGCTGAGCGAGATTCTCCCCGAGCTGGCGTCTTTCTTGGACGACGACCTCGAAGGCGCGTCGCTGACCTTTGGGCGCTTGAAAGCCGTGGATGCGCTCGCTGCCGAGGACCGGCTTCCGGGCGACGCCGTTCTTCTGGCGGCGCTCTTGCTCGGGACCGGTCGACGAGGCCCTCGATGGGGTCTCCGATGTTCCGGTAGCGTACGAAGAGTTCATTCGAGAGATCTCCCTTCGACTATCCCTCCCACGGCGCCTCAAAGACCGCATCCGCTTGCTCATCATGGCGCAGCGGCGTCTTCGCACGGGGCGTATCCAGTCGATCGCGCGGCGCGAATACTTCGGCGACGCAGCGACGTTGTTCGCGCTCGATTGCATGGCCCGTGGCGTAGACCTTCCTACGTGGGCCCATGAACCGAGCGACGCGGTCTACGACGACGAGCCCCGACCGCGCCGTCGTCGCCGCCGTAGGCCACGCAGCTAGTCATCGCCGTGGTCGACGATGAGCTCGAAGGAGCGTTGGTTCACGTCCGCGTCGTCGGCGTCGGGGAGGGCGGTCGAGAGGTTGGTGACCACGAACAGTAGTTGGCGCGTAGCGTCGTCGATCTCGATGGGCAGGTAGGCGCTGGGCGTCGGGCCCGTGTGCGGAGATGCGATACGGCGAATCTCGTGGCCATGGTCATCGAGCTGCACCGCCACGAAGGACCAGCGAACGCCGTACTCGCCTTGCAGCCACGCACGGAGACGTGGGCTGTCGTCCCAGACGTCCGCATTCATCACGACGTACGCGCTGCCGAACGATTCGAGCGGGCGACTCGCGATCACCCGGCTAGGAAGGCGCGTCATCTGCCGCGAAACCGGGACCCGCGCATCGCCATCGAGTGCAGCGATGGACGCATTCCTCGACTCTCCACGCCCGACGAACCATCGGAGGACGGCGATCTCTTCGACATTGTCGAGGAGGCGATCTCCGCTTTTTTCGACTGCCGATTCCGTGGCGGACCAAAGATCCGGATCCGCGCGAAGTCCCGTCCCCTCCCAGGTGCGCTGGCTTGCGAGCCCCCAAACGTCGCGCACGAACTGACCGGGCGCCGCGTCGTGCCGCGCCGATAGATACGCGAGCCAAAGCGCGCCGCCCGCGCCATCGCCGGCGGCGCCGGCGACCCAGGACCGAAACGGCTCCGCCTGCTGGCGGGTCACGGCTTCATCGCATCCGAATTCACCGGTCAGCTCCCACGTCAACCAGGCGATGGTCGCGCGCCGCCACGTCCTTGCCTCTGCAGGGTCCAGGCTCAGCAGTAAGGCGTCTGCGTAGGCGGCGATCACGCACGCGTCGAGCATGGTGGTCGGCGTGGCTGGGCTCATCACCGCGAACGTCGAAGCCCGGTCGAGATAGGTCCACGATACCATGCCGTCCGAGTAGGCGTTGGGGGGGAGGGAGGCCGTGAGATACAGATCGACCTCGGGTCCGCCGCCCAGGTCGCCATCAGAGATTGGCGAGGGCCAACCCATTGTGTCGAGCCGCGCCCGCGCATGCTCGAGCGCGGTCATGGCCAGCCGCATGGTCTGCTCATCGACGTTTGCATCGGCGTGAACGGCTAGCAGCGCGTGCGGCGAACGGAGCACCAGAGACGCGGCGCCAGGGCGCTGTACCCGGTTGGGGGCGGCGGTCCTAGGCCCCTTCCATACGGGCAAGCTCATGGAAACGATCGCCTTCGCCATCTCGTCCGCCCCGAGCGGATCGCCCTGCGCTTGCGCGTTTTGCGTCTGCAGGGCGATCGCGAGAGCGATGCCGACGAGGTTTGATTTCACCCAGGGCATTTGACACGATCGGCCTATACCTTCTACATCCCATCTGAAGGGGGACGCATGCACGACGGCCGTTTCGATCCTAGCGGCTTTTACGAGTTCAATCTGACCGATGGAATGGTTCGCGCCCGCACGGGGGAGCGCGTGGTCATCCTGAGTGAAGATGTGCTCTCCTCTTTGGTCGCGGCCGCTGCGCGCGACGGCGATCTCACTCCACTTCGGCGGTTGGGCGAGCTGCTTGGCGAGCAAGTGCTCGGCGGCTTGGACCGCCCCGCGTCGGTACTCTCGCCGGAGGCGATCCTCGGTCACGCTTCGGCAGTGACCGCGCTCTTCGGATGGGGACGGCTCGCCTTCGAGCGCTGGGGCCCCGCACTGGTGATTGCGTTGCGTGATAAACCGGAGCTCGACGACGACGAGCTTGGCGCGGCAGCGCTGCTCGGCGGCATGTTCTCCGAGGTTTCCCAACGCCAGGTCTCATGCGTCCCGACCGGTGATTCCAAGTTCATCATGGTCGACTTCGAAGTTGCGGAGACCGTTTGGGGTTGGTTCAAAGACGGAGCAGACTTGCCTGCGATAGTAGGCATGCTCGAGGCGAAGAGGGCATCATGAGCGACCGCGAAGACAGGCTTCGGTCTCTGCTCGACAAGGTTCGGGCCAAACGCCCCGACGAACGTGCCACTCGGGCGGCAGACGCCCTCGATCGCATCCGGACCGCTTCGGGTACCACCCCTGCCGTTCAGGTTCCATCCTCGCGCCCCGCGCCGGTTCCGAGCTCTTTTCCGATGCAACTGCCGGTGTCTCCGCTGCCTGAGCCACCTACCTCTCCGGCGCTGGAGAGTCCGACGCGCTACTCGTCTCAGCCACCTCGCGTCGAGCGCCCGCTTTCGGTCGGACCCCGCGCGCGGGTCTCGTCAGGGGCGCCCGCCGTGGCATCGCAGTCGCGACGCCCCGAGTCGATTCGCCCGCAGAGCGTTGCGCCCACCGGACAGCCTGTCGTGTACGCGACGGATCCGCCCGAGTTGCCACGGGCCAAAACATTCGGTGATCTCCTCGAGCTGACCCTGTCGTTGCGGCCCCGGTAGATGCTCCTCGTCGTCGACGTCGGCAATACCCACACGGTGCTCGGCCTGTACGACGGAGAACGCCTAGTCCACGATTTTCCGAATCCAGACGGCTCAGGGCCGAACGAGTGACGAGCACCATGTCCTGCTGCTCAACCTGTTGGAGCTCGCCGGGGTCGAGCGATCGGACGTGCGCGCGAGCATCCTCGCGTCCGTTGTCCCGTCGTTCAACGACACCGTGATCGATGCCGTCGACCGTGCCTTCGATCACGAGATCATGGTCGTGGGCCCCGGGATCAAGACCGGCATGCCGGTGCTGTATGAAAATCCACGCGAGGTAGGTGCCGACCGCATCGTGAATGCGGTCGCGGCGTTCGAGCGGGTCGGCGGCGCCGCAATCGTCGTTGATTTCGGAACGGCGACGACCTTCGACTGTATCTCGGACAAGGGCGAGTACCTCGGAGGCGCGATTGCGCCTGGGATGCAGATCAGCGCGAACGCGTTGTTCTCCCGAGCCGCCAAATTGCCTCGCAGTGAGATCGCCCGCCCGCCGCGTGCCATCGGGCGCAATACCGTTCACTCGATGCAGGCGGGGATCGTCTTCGGCTATGTCGCTTTGGTCGATGGCCTCGTGCGGCGTCTGACCTCCGAGATGGACACCCAGCTCACGGTCATCGCGACCGGCGGTCTCGCAGCCCTCATCGAGCCAGACAGCGAGACGATCGACGAGGTAGACGAGTTCCTCACACTGGAGGGCCTACGCCTCCTCTACCTCCGCAACACCTAGAGTGCGGATCTTTTTCCTTGTGGTCGGCTTACGTCCTCGTCGCTCCGCTGCGAGGCACATGAGTGCCTCTCACTGCGCTCCTGCGGGGCGCGCTCGACCACAAGAAAAAATCTCTCGCACACTAGGTTTCTGGATCACACATTAGCTAGTGTGTGGAGCGCACTCTAGGGGCGCATGAGTAAGGACATGGCTACTATGCTGGTGGCGACTACGAGGGCGGCGAGGGCGTAGACCGCGACCTCGCTTCGGCCGAGCTTGACTGGTTCAGCGGGGGGGTCGGTGCCCGGTCTCGACTGCCGAGGCCTAGACGGCCGCGATTCCCTAGTGGGGGGCGGCTCGCTCACCGGCTCCGCGAGTATGGGAAGCAAATCCACTCGTTCGTCCGGGCGTTTCTGGATGGCGCTCAACTCATCGTCGAGATCGCGATCCCCCTGGCCCGCCAGCTGCTCGGCGAGGATCCGGCGCGCCAAATCAGTGGTGAGCCGTGCCGACATCGTTTGGGCAACCGGAACGCCCACGTCGATGGTGAGCCGATAACCGCCGAGGTCCACCACGTCGCGGTTGCGCAGTACCTTGGGGCGCCCGACAGCGACACGGATGTCGTTGACGCGCGTGCCATTGGTCGAGCCCTCGTCCACGAGGACGTATCCCGCGTCCTGTTCGCGGATGCTGGCATGCGACCCGCTCACCGCGGTGTGGGGAAGCTGAACGTCTGCGCTCCGGGAGCGCCCGATCACGATTCGTGACTGCGCAAACTCGTAGATGAAAGGCGAAGGGGTAGCTTCCGTCCAAAGCGACTGCACCGTGATTCGCACGCCCATCGTGACCGCCAAGACTGCGGTCCCGTCGCGTGGTGGTCAAGGAAGCGGGTTGCAGAAAAGTGGACGGCTCGGCGCAGTTTTGGGACCAGTCGTGATGGGGACGACTCACGGGTCGCGCAGGAGAGAATTTCGATGAACACATCCGCGGGTTACTATCAAGCACCTCGGCCTCAGCGTGTGCCGCTCGACGAGGTTTTGATCAAGCTCCACCCCGAGGGCTTCCACCAACAGTTCGAAGCAGACGGCATCAATGTAGGTGCCGGTGGGCTTTCCATGCGCGCATCGGTATTGCCCGAGGTTGGGGCCACGCTTCGCTGCCAGCTGGACAACCCGAACGGCGGCGAGGCAATCGAGATGATCGGCCGGGTGGTGTGGGCGCACCAGAGCGGTCCACACGTCGGCGAGTTTGGTATTCGCTTCACGCATCTGTCGGAGGGCGATCAGACCCGCATCGAGGCGCTGATTCAATGTTGGGGTCGCACCACCGCCAAGGCGCCAACCGTTCGGCTGCTGCTGGACGGCGTGGGCGCTTCCATCGTGGCCGAGGTGCAATCCGAGAGCGATACAGCGCTTTCGGTCGAGCAGCCCCTACCGTTCCTGGCGATCGGGAGCACGGTGATCAACGAAAGTACGAGTCGTCGCGGGCACCTCGAAGCGGTCGAGCTGAAGATGGATGAAGCGATCCCGAAGTTGGTGCTGAGCATCGGCTACGAAATCGAGGGGGCCCCGGAGGCTGTGGCCGGCGAGACGGCTGATCGGGACACACTCCCCGAACAGACGCCCTCGGCCGTTCAGGCAAGTCGCCGCAGCACAGAAGACCGCATGCAGGATACCCCGCGGATCGTCCGTTACGATCCCGAGGCCGAGACGTCGGCAAGCGAGACGGCGTCGGAGCGGCTGCGCGCGTATGCGAAGTTGGCGAGTGATCAGCTGGCCAGCACCGTGGGCGGCGCCCGGGCCGCGGTGACCGACGGCCTGCTGCCGCGGATCACGGCGAACGTGCGCGAGTTCATCGCTCTCATCGCGCGCTTCATCAGCGCGCTGCGTTCACAGCTCGACGAGAAACCTCGTCGCAAGCAGGTTCCGCGGAGCGAAGCAGCACGCGCGCATCTCAAGAACACGCGCCGCGACAGTCGCCGCTACTTGCTGGTTGCAGCGATGGCATGCGGGATTGTGGCAACGGGCTGGGGGATTTACTTGTGGGCGGCTGCGGGAGCCGGGACAGAGGCTGGGACAGAGACAGAGACAGCGGCAGAGACAGAGGCAGGGACAGAGACAGCGGCAGAGACAGTTGCAGAGGCTGGGCAAGGGAGCGCGGCTGCGATTGCGGGGTATCAGGTGCAGGGGGCTCCTTTGCCTCCTGAGATGATTCACGGGACTGCGTTTGGGGCTGATTCGGTTGCTGGCGGGGAGAAGTATGTTCTGCGCATGAGCAATCCCGTCGCCGAGATGGATGGGATCATCGAGGCGGACGGGTTTTCGGTCACCATTCCGGGGAGCCTATCGCTGTCTCAGGCGGGCCCGATCGCCACGGCGCATCCCGATGTGGAGCACGCCAGCATTCTCAACCGCGGAGACTTTTCGGAGCTGACGCTGCGCTTCGTCGCAGGGCGTCAGCCGGCCTATCGGGTCGAGGCACGGGGCCCCTCGATCGAGATCACGATCGCTCGATAGCGCTCGTTGGCAAGTACGCCCTACTTGGACTGTGTGATCGGTTGGAAGAAGCGCCGTGACTCGCGTTCGATATAGAGCAGCGCCTTTCCATCCTCGAGTGCCGCGCGAATGTCGCCGATCGAGCGCACTGTCTGCCTGTCTGCCTGCAGAATGATATCGCCTGCACGGAGGCCTGCACGATCCGCGTCGGAGCCCGGTGCCACGCCCCGAACGAACACGCGACCGTCCCCTTCGTAGTGGAAACGCTTTCGGAGCTGCGGAGTTAGGTCTTCGAGCGCCAGTCCCAGCATGCTGTCGTCTTCGACGCTTCGCTTGTGGGACCGAGCGCCGTCCTCGTTTGGCCTCTCGCCAGTCACGAGCGTAATCTTCTTGCCCTGGTCGCCGCGGCGCACGTCCAATTCGAGACGTTCACCCACGCCGTGCCGTAGCACCGTGCGTAGAAGGTCGTGCCCTTCCTGGATCCTCTCACCGTTGATCGCGGTGATCACGTCGCCCGCTTGCAGGCCCGCTTTGTCAGCCGGACCTTCGGGCACCACGCCGTTGATCAAGGCCCCCCCCGTCGAAGCTGCCGCCGAAATGCACAGCCAATTCTGGGGTAATTTCCTGGAAGGAGACGCCGAGCCAGGCGCGTCTAACCGTTCCGTTGTCGATGAGTTGTCGCGCTACGCGCTGGGCGATTTCGGAAGGGATCGCAAAGCCGATGCCGGTTCCGCGACCGATGATCATCGTGTTGATTCCAAGCACCCGGCCGTGAAGGTTGACGAGCGGGCCTCCCGAATTGCCTGGGTTGATGCTGGCGTCCGTTTGCAGGTAGTCCTCGATTTCGTTGGCACCGATGGCTCCGCGACCCTTCGCGCTGAGAACTCCGGTCGTCACCGTATAGTCGAGCCCAAACGGCGACCCGATGGCGATGACGAACTGACCGACCCGGGCCTGTTCCGAAGACGCAAACTCCGCTTGCTGCAGGTTCTTCGCATCGATCTTGAGCATGGCGAGGTCCGTCGCCGGATCCGCCCCGACCAGCTTGGCGGGAAAACTCTTTCCGTTCTTCAGTCGCACGTCGATGCGGCTTGCCTGGTGGACGACATGGTTGTTCGTCAGGATGTATCCGTCCGAACGCAAAATGACCCCCGAGCCGCCTCCGCGGACGATGCCCCCGCGACCTTGCCCTCCGAAGAAGAACGGCAAGCCCTGATTCTGGGGCTTGGTCACTTCGACCTGGATACTCACGACCGACGGCGACACCGATTCAGCCACATGTGTCAGCGCGGTTTCGAAAGCGAGTGCCCTCGATAGGGCGTCCTCGTCGACGGCGCCCTGTTTGGGCGATGCCGATGCCGAGCCGAGCATGGCGAGGGCCATCGCGGCCCCGAGTGCGATGAACCCGGGCTGTCGAAACGTCGTGCGGATCATGAAGATACCTCCCTGCCCCCCCCTAACCGGTCGGGCATCGTGTTGATTCCATCCTTGTGCGCGAGTCGGCGCGCGCAAGGCAAAAGCCGCGCAATTGCAGCCGATTAATCGTCGAGGCAGGGCAGCGTGACCAGGACGGTCGTGCCGCGACCAACCTCGCTGTCGATCTCGATGGTTCCCCGATGCTCTTCGACGATGTTCTTGACGATCGAAAGGCCGAGGCCTGTTCCGGTGCCCTTGCGCCGTGTCGAGAAGAACGGCTCGAAGACCCGGTCGAGCTCGGCCGCTCGAATCCCCACGCCGTTGTCTTGGATCTCGATGTGCACGCGGTCGTGGCCGTGCAAGCGGGTGGTCACGTGTGCGCGCCCACCTTCTTCGGGAGCGGCGTTGCACGCGTTGGTGATGAGATTGACGAAGACCTGATGAAGCTGCTCTGGCACGGCGTTCACCTTGGGGAGGTTCTCAGCGCAGCTCAGCTCTATCGCGACACCCGCTTCCCGGATGATGTGCTCGCAGAACCCCACCGCCTCCCGAACCACGTCGTTGAGAACAACCGGCCGAGCTTCTTCCTTCGAGGGGCGTGCATACGTGAGAAGATTCCGCGTAAACGACATGATGCGGTCCGAGCTTCGCAGAATGCGTTCCACTCGTTTGAGGTCGGCGTGCTCGGCTCCGGTCCGCTTGAGTTTGCTCAGCAGGTACTCACCGTAGACCGAGATACTCGTCAGCGGATTGTTGATCTCGTGCACGACGCCGGCAGCCAGCTGGCCTAGCGTGGCGAGCCTCTCGGCGTGGATGACCTGCCCCTCGAGCTCGCGGACTTCGGTTCGGTCTTGGCCGATCGCGATGACGCCGGCCACTCCCCCTTCGGAATCCAGAATCGGAGCCAAAGTGAACTGCAGACGCGCATGGCCGCCTCCAGCCTTGGGCAGGCGTAACTCGAACGGCGCGACGTCCTGGCCGCGGAGCGCGTTGACGAATGCAGACAAGACCCGAACTCGTTCGCTCGGCCCGGCTAGACGAAGGACGTCCTGAGTGACGAGCTCCGCCCGGTCGAGCCCGGTAATTCGGCCGAACGCGCTGCTGACGACTCGGATGCCCCGGTCGCGCCCGACTACCAGGACCGGGATGTTGGCGTGCTCCAGCAGTTTCTCGAGGTAGTCTCGGAGGTGGAGCGATTCTCGGCGAAGCCGCCCACTTTCAATCGCTGCGCTCGCCTGTGTCGCGGCGAGCAGCACCGCGTCTTCCAAGCGGGCCGGGAGCGCCGACCCCCGGTCGAACTCGGCGGACAGCACGCCGATCACCTCGCCAGCACGGCCGAGCGGCGCATCGAAGCCGTCGGCCGGAAGTGGCTCTTCGCCCGGACCAGCGAGCAAGATGGGCTGGTACGTTCGTCGCAACGTCATGCCAGTCGGAGGCCCCACCGGTTGATCGAAGCCTGCACGCAGGAGCCCTGCTTCGGTGATCGACACTTCGTCCATCGCCTCAGCTCGAATGTGGTGTGTCGTGGCTTGCACGAGGGTCGTTCGTTCGGCCACGCGCGGCGAGAGCCGCATTGCGAAGCGGGTCTTTGGATAGAGGCGCTCGAGCGCGTGGACATATGAACGGAGGATCGCCTCGTCGGTCGCAACCCCTGCGGTGTCGCGCTGCGCCTGGTTCAGCGATGCGAGAATCTGCGAAAGGCTACTGCCTCGGGTCTCTTTGGACCGCGGCGACACGATCGAGTTTACGGACGAGACTCGCGGTTCCAGGGTTCGGCGTGCGGGGTGCTTTCTATGCGCGGAGTCGTCCATCACTCAGCCCTTGGCCCTCTGGTTCACCCGAGGTATCCGCGGCGCGATCCAGATCGAAAATTCTCTGATGGCCAACGTACGATGTGGTTTCGTAGCGGGTGATCTTTCCGATCTTGCGAACGATTTCCGCCATGCGCTCCGACTCCCGGATCAGGACCTGAGCTGCTTTTGCGCCATTGGAGTCTGGTTCAGATTGACGGAGCAAGAGCTCGGCATACGCCATCATACTGGTGAGCGGCTGGTTGAGCTCGTGTGCCGCGGTGCCGGCCAACTCGGCGAGAACGCCTTGCTTCTCGGTGAACGCCAGCTTTTTTTGAGCTTCGGCCAATCGCTCTTCGACTCGTATCCGGTCTCGCAGATCGGCAAAAATGAGGACAATCGCAGACGGTTCCCCATGTTCGTAGATGAGTGAGGCAGACAGTTGAACCGGGATTCGGGCCCCGTGCAGGTCGATGAGCTCGAGCATCGTAGGTTCGAGCCGTCCTTCCCCGCCGTGCTCTGGGGTGAGCAACCGCTGCGTGACGAGCTCGGCTGAGGATCGCCCCAGCAGATCTTCGAGTGTGACGTTCCCGAGCACGTCCGTGACGTGCCGGCCAGAAATACGCTCCGCGCTGGGATTGAACAACACCACCCGTTGCTCCATGTCCGTCGCGATGATCGCATCTACGCTCGCGTCGATCAACGATTCCAAGAACTCCATCGTTTTGATCAGTTCTCTCTCGGTTTCACGCAAGTCGGTGACGTCTTCGAACGAGATGACGGTGTGGTCCTCCGCTCCGATCAGTGGGGCAAACGAGGCGTTGCAGATGATCTTGGTTCCATCTCGCCGAATGAGCTCGATGTCCATCCCGCGCGGGTACTGACCGTGGGACAGCGCCTCCCGAAGGCGTTGCAGATCCGGTGCCGACAACACGCGGTCTATGTCGTTCGACGAGATCGTCTCCTCGCGGTGGCCGACGATTTCGTACGACCTGGGGTTCGCGAAGACCATTTTGAGATCGGGGCCGACCACCACGATGCCCGGTGCCATCGATGCAAAGGTCGTTGCATACTTACGTCGCAAGTTGTCGAGTGGTGTGCGTGCACGGAGCCGTTCCAGTCGCACTACCAGTTCTTGCCGCCGGGCTGGCCGGAAAACGATGTCGCCGACCACCTCGTTCAGCTCCGCCGTACGGTCCTCCTCTGCGATCAGCAGTACGGGCTTTTCGCGCGGCGCCCCCCACGTGCCTGCCTTGGGGTGGGCCGCGTCCAGCACCACGACGTCTTGATGCACGTCGCTGTCATCGACGGCCTGGGGCCCGAGCCGCTCGACTGACCAAGGGGTCCCTTCCAGTGTCTGGACGAGTTCCTGGTACAGGGTCGAATCATTCGAGATCAGCGCCAGCGTCGGCATGCATTTGCACCCTACCAGAGACGACTCTGGTGGTGGCTCTTTCGGGTCGGGTGTGTAACCTTGGCTCACACGGGGCGCGTGGCAAAGCCGATTGGAATTTTCGACTCGGGTTTGGGTGGCCTCACGGTGGCCCGAGCCATCCGCACGGCATTTCCGACCGAGGACCTAGTCTATCTCGGTGACACCGCGCGAGTTCCCTACGGCACACGCAGTGCCGGGACCGTGGTCAAGTACGCCATCGCCTGCGCGGAGCGCTTGCTCAGCTCCGACATCAAGCTCCTGGTCGTCGCATGCAACACGGCGAGCGGGGTCGCGCTGGGCGAGCTGCAAAGCCGCCTGGACATTCCGGTGGTCGGCGTGATCCAGCCGGGTGCGCGGGCCGGCGTGAAGGCGACTCGCAGTGGGCGCATCGGGATCCTGGCGACCGCGGGCACGGTGGCGTCTGGTGCATACGAGCGTGCAATTCATAGGGAAAACGATACGATGAACGTGTTCGCCCGACCGGCTCCCCTGTTCGTGCCACTGGCCGAAGAGGGCTGGGTCACCGGAGAGGTGCCTCGCCTTGCAGCCCGGCGTTACCTCGGGCCGCTCGCCGACGCCGACGTCGACACGATCGTGCTCGGCTGTACCCACTACCCGCTACTCTCCAAGACGATTCACGAGGTGGCCGCGGAGCTGCTGGGTCACGACGTGACCATCGTGGATAGCGCACAGGCTACGGCCGAGACCTTGACCGACATATTGACGCCAACCCCCCCCGGCTTGGAGCTCCCTGGGTCGCTCCGAATCTTGGTAACTGACCTCCCAGGCCAATTTGGCTTCGCGGCGTCCAGATTCCTTGGCAAACCCACCCAGGGGCTGGATATCCAGGCCATCGATCTCTAAGGTTGCCGATTACAGTTACATCAATATAGTATATAAATACTGATATGCGGGATTTGGGGGGACATGCCATCGCCGCGAGCGAGCCACCGATTGACGGCGAAAATAGGATTTTCGCCACGGGTGAGCTTCTCGACGGTATCTACGAAATCATGCAGCTCTTGGGGCGGGGCGGGATGGGCGAGGTCTTCGAGGCCCACGACCACCTCCTCAACCGGCGGGTGGCGATCAAGGCGGCCTGGCCGAATCCATTGACTCCGCCTCTGCGCAACGAGGCGCGAGCTCTGGCGGCCTTTCAGCACCCCAGCTTGGTCAGCGTACATACCCTGGGGGAGCATCGCGGGATCGACTACCTCGTGATGGAGCGGGTTTATGGGGTCTCGTTGACCCAACATGCTTCTACGCGCTGGCACAGTGGCGAGCAGTTCACGGCGGCAGAGGTTGTCCAGATACTGCTGCCGGCCAGCGAAGGGTTGAGCGTCGTGCACCGGGCCGGGCTCGTCCATCGCGACGTGAAGCCGGACAACATCATGCTGACGCCGGTCCATCGGGTCGTGCTGATGGATTTCGGTCTCGTACTGCCCGAGTTCGACGTCAACGGGCAACAGCGCGTGGCGGGTTCGCCACCCTACATGGCGCCCGAAGCATTGCTGAACACCGCCGCAACGGGGAGCGGTCATCTGGTTGACATCTTTGGCCTCGGGCGTCGTTGCCTACGAGTTGCTGACCGGGACCCGGCCTTATGCCGGGGCGACGATTCGCGACGTGGTCGCATCCCACGAGCGTGGGCAGCCGGCGCCGCTCGGTAGTCTCCGGCCGGATTGTCCGCAGCCACTGTGCCAGCTCGTCCACGAGATGCTCAGCCCGGATCCGCAGGTGCGCATTCAGAGCGCCGAGGCGGTTGCGTGGCAGCTGCGCGCGATCCGCGACGAGCGGCCGCGTAGCGACAGTCCCGCCGTGACGCACAAGAAGGGGCCCGTCCGTGTTGATCGTCGATGACGACATCGACCTCGCCAAGATTCTCACGTTCTACGTGCGGCAGATCGTCGGCCCTTCGGACATTCGCGTGGCCCACGACGGCGAAGAAGCGCTGGCCGAGGTCCAAAAGGCGGAGCCCGATGTGATGCTCCTCGATCTGCACATGCCTCGCATGAACGGCGTCGAGCTCTGCATGCAACTCAAGGGGGAAGGGCTCGCGCAGAGTTGCTCGATCATCTCGGTGAGCGCGGGTGCGCAAGAGCATGATGTCCAGCTGCTTCACCAGCTCGGCATCCATCACTTCGTAGAAAAGGGTTCGAACCTGCGAGAGCGACTTCGAGCGGTTTTCGTCGAAGTGTGTGGTGACCAGGTCCTAGCGGACGGCTGAACGCGCACCTAGACTGCGGCATGGTTGATCCGGACCGTTCGGTTTCGAAGCTCAGGCAGTGGGCGGAGTACCTCGTTACCTTGCTGGACGACCGGTTTCGCGTTCCGGGAACCGATTTTCGATTCGGCTTGGACCCGATTATCGGTATCTTGTTTCCGGGTATCGGTGACGCTGTGACCGGCGCCGGGTCGGTCGGCCTCCTGGCACTCGCGCTGCGCCGTGGCGTACCGCGTGTCGTCTTGTTTCGAATGATCCTGAATATCTTGGTTGATGTCGTTGCCGGCACGCTCCCGATCGTGGGTGATATTTTTGACGCGGCCTACAAATCGAACCGTCGCAACCTGGAGCTCATCCGCGAGCACGAAGACCCCGAGTCGAAGCCGACAGCATGGGACTATGCGATCGTCGCCCTCGGCGTGATCCTCGCGATCCTCAGCATCATCGTGCCGCTGGCCGCCGTTCTCTACTTCGGGCTCAATTATGGGCCGGAGCTTCTCGAGTATCTTCGGCTTCGGTGAACCGCTCTTCGGCCTTGCGAAGCTCCTCCTCGAGGTGCCGAATCTTCCGCCGTAGCGAGCGAAGGTCGCGCTGTGTCGCGAGATTCAATGCGTCGGCGACCCGCTGAACACGCTGCTCGAAGCCTCCCTCGACGCGACCACGAAAACGAAAGGCCTTCACCACCAGCTGTTGAACTTTGGGCTCCTGCATCAGCTTCGCGACCCGCGGGTCCTGTAGCAGTGTGAAAAGGTGTTCTTGGAGCTTGGCCATCGTTCGAGGTGCGGCTAGCCAATCACGGACTGGAGCTTGGTGGCGAGCAGCGCGTTTCCGGTGACCTTGATCTTGCCATGCATGAAGAACTGCATCGCGGTCCCGGGCCTTTGCCGTCATGGCCTTCCAGTCGTCGGTAGAGAGCTCGATCGTGCACTCGGCATTGCCCTGGTCACCCTCGGTGACGCCCGGAGCATCTTTCATGTTCACGGTCCAGACGCCGCCGTCTTGGCCGTTCACTTTGAATAGAAAGATGGCATCGACCGCCTTGGCCTTGTCGACGTCGCTCTCGATCGAGCGTGGAATATCCTGAGTGAATGAAACTTGGGCGTTTGGCACGGACGAAGATCTAACAACGCGCCCTGAACGGTGTCAAGCCGGCCTCCATTAGGTGCCGGTTTCCAAGTCCTGCGCCAGGAAGGCGAGAATGACTTCATCGAGCGTCTTTTGAGTCAGAACGTCGTGGCCGAACGGTGCGGTCGGCGCCTGGGAAATCCGTTGACCGGAGATGCTGCTGGCCCGAATTTGCTCGTAGCGTGGCGACCCTTCGAGCAGGCGCGCGGCGGCGTCATCGAGGACCTCGGCCGTGACGCTGCTATCAGCCGTGGCCGGATCATCCTCGTCGTACACCCCGTCTCGCAGCCCGATGAACACGCGCTTGTGTTGATCTTGCATCAGCTGCTTGACGATGACTGCGATGTTCTCAGCCTCGACGTGCTCTTGGTACGAAGTCTTTTCCGAAGCGATGATGCGTCCGCCGTCCGCGAAAAGCTGCGTGATGACGTGCGGCCTCTTCACACCCGAATCTTCGGTTTGAATGTGATACAGGTTTCCCTTATGGCGCACGTTCGTGTTGTACCCCACGAGGGGTGACGGACTCGCTCCCATCCCAAGATCATATCGCAGAAAAAGGGGACAGTCCCCTTTTCCCAGGGGTTAAGGAAACCAAGCTGGTTCATGGCCGGAAACAAAAAGAAAAAGACGCAAGTACGGCCGCTGATCGTTCGCCCCGGGGCGCGATACACGTGCTTTGGCGACGGATTGTGCTGCACCGACATCCACGGGATCGGGCCTCTGACCAAGAAAGAGGTGGCCGCGATGCGTCGCATCGACCCCAAATCAGCGGGTTGGGACGACGACCACGACGACTACATGCTCAACACGGCGGCCGATGGTGGCTGCGTCTTCCTGATGGCGGACCAGCGCTGCTCGGTGCACGCGCTGCTCGGTGCTGAGGCCAAGCCCGACGGTTGCCGCCGTTTCCCACTGGGTTTGGCGGCGACGCCGAACGGCGGGCGGATCACGACCGATCATCGGTGCCCGTGCCGCACCATGGGGGACCGCCCCGAGATTCGTCCGGAGGACGTGGAGAGCTCGGTGTCGGATGGCGGGGGCAGGCCCGTCGCCGATCGCCGCATCAAGCGCATCCCGATGAGCCCGGGCGAGGAGCTCAAATTCGCTGATTGGGAGCCGATCGAAGCCGAGTATTTCAAGCGGCTTCGCGGCCGCGAGGCGCTCATGGACATCCTGGACGCCGAAGCGTTTCCAGTTCTGCACGGGAGCAGCTGGGACGAGCAAGCGGACGAGTTCATCGATGCGCGAGATGGTTCGCAGTTCGGTGTGACCATGGCGTGGGTTGGCGACACGATCAGCGCTCTTCAAAATGATCGCGTCCCGAGGGCACCGGGGCGTCCCTGGGCCGCGGCGTTCGATCGTGCGCAGGCCCGCTCGCCCAAGGCTCGCACCAGTCGCGAGGTCTTTGCGGATTGGATCGCCGACGAGATTTGGTCACTCAAATGGGCCGAGGACTACGACTTCGCACTGGCCCGTCAGGAGCTCGCCACGAGGCTCACCATCGCCGAGGACATCTGTGCGCGTCTTCGGAAGGAAGGCCTACGGGCGGACAGGGCGGCGGCCGAGGCGGTGATGATCGTCGAGGTTGTCGGTGAGTCCGACTTCTGGACCGAGGTCAAGGACTGCATGCGGCCCTCATGACGCCCCTCATGATCCAAGGCGACCGCGACAGCGCAGTGCTTGCCCTCCAGATCGGGCGACGTTTGCGCGCGGCGTCGACGGTCCTGCGCAGGTGTGATCTAGGCCTGCCGATCGTGGCGGAGGTTCCGCCGATTCTCGACACCGGGGAGCCGTTCCCTACTCGCTACTGGCTGACGTGTCCTTTGGCGCACCGACGACTCGCCCGCATCGAAGCGCAGGGCGGTGTTCGCGCCGCGCAGGCCAAGGTCGCTGCGGACCCCGCTTTCAAAGCTGCGCTCGAAGCTGCGCATGCTCGCTACGCGCGGGATCGAGATGCGGCGCTCTGCGGCGAGCGCGCCGTTGGTACAGCGCTCTGCGGCGAGCGCGCCACCGGCGGTCATCGGCCGAGTGGGGGCGTCGGCGGGTCGTCGGGGGGGGTGAAGTGTCTGCACGCCCACTACGCCGATTTTGCCGCCGGTAACGACAATCCGATCGGCCGGGATCTGCACGCGGTGATCGGTGAATCCTGCTGCGACGTCCCTTGCGTCGCGATCGTTGACGGCAGCCTGCAGCGTAATCCAGACTGGCGGGAACCGACCGATGACGACGACTCCCGATAGTGCGTCCCGAGTGTTGTTCTTGCAGCGCTTGCTGTGGTGGAGCATCGTCGTGGGCTGTCTGCTGGTGCTGGCCGCCGCCGCCACGATCGAGCCGGACGTTCGGGGCTACGGCACGCACACGCAACTCGGCCTTCCCCCCTGCGGCTTCCTGTTGCTGACCGGCTCCCCTTGTCCGGGGTGCGGCCTGACGACCGCCTTCGCGCACGGCATACGCGGCCATTGGGCACTCGCGGCCAATGCGAACCCACTTGGGCTCGCATTGTTTTTGGTAGTTTGCTTGTCCATCCCGCTCGGGGTGACCGCCGCGTTGCGCGGCTGGTCTCTGGACTCGGCGATCCAACGCTTCTCGTTGAATCGCTGGGGCCTCGCTCTCGCCGGTTGCGCGGTGGCGCTATGGGTCGCGCGTCTGGCTGCACTCTAGTCTTTGGGCGCGAGCGAGTGGCGCGTCTGTCTTAGGAGGTCGTCGCCGCTCTTGACGCTCGTTTCCGGTGTGCTCGTGTGGCCGATCTCGACCGCAGGCCTCGGCGTGACTTCGCTTCCCCAGAGCTCTCCGCTCTCGATCTGGCCGCTCAAGCGCCGAAGCACATACCCTGCACCGCGGCCGTCGGTTTCGGGCAACAGGATACAAAACTCGTCACGCCGAAGGCGGAAGAGATGGTCGACCGCGCGGATGCATCCCTTGAGCCCGCTGCCGATCTGAGCCATCGCACGGTCCGCGGTGCCATCGTCGCTAGCCGCTGCGATTTCGGTCGAGTTCGCCAACCTCACGACGATGCAGGTCAAGGGGTGCCCGTACCGCTCGGCGCGCGTGTGTTCGTAGTCCACGCTGATGAGCAGTTGCGACGGCGTCCCCGCCCCGGTCACCGGGTCGCGTTGGTCTGCGGGAGGTGTGCTCTCGGGAATGCCGAGTCGGTCGCGCCGTGTCGCGCGCAAGACGTTGCGAACGCGCCGTTGAATCTCGAACACTCGGTACGGACGGGTTAGGTAGTCCTCCGCCCCGAGCTCGAGTCCGCGCCGCCGGGCATCGAGGTCACCCTCGTCCGTCACGAGCAGGACGGGGATGTTGACCAGACCCGTGTCGGCTTTGAGGATGCGAAGGATCTCGAACGCATCGATTTCTGACATCTTCGCATCGAGGATGAGCAGGTCCGGAGGCCGGCGAGCGACCAGGGCCAGCACCTCGGGCCCGTCTGCGGCGGTCACGACGTCATAGCCCGCCGCCGCACATGCTTCGTGCAGCAGCCGGAGGTTGAAGGGATCCGGATCCGCCACGAGAACCAAAGCGCTCATGAGCTTGCTCCGCCCCGCCTTCCCCCTTTGCTGCCGGTCCTCACGGCCGTGACGGTATCACGCTGCTCGCGGCGGCTCCAATCTCCGTGCCTGCGCGCGCGACGAGAGTAAGCTTGCTCCCGTGGTAGCCCCAGCCAGACAGATCGCGACCCGCGTGCTCCACAGGGTCGCGCACGACGATGCATGGGCGACCCCAACGCTCGACGCTGAGCTTCGGCGGAGCTCGATCAGCCGTGTCGACGCGGCTCTCGCCACACAAATCGTCTACGGCACGCTCCGGACAGCATCCGACCTGGTGGCGTCGCTAGCGAGGCACGCCCGGCGCCCGATCAAAGTCGACGACTGGACGCATGCCGCGCTCATGGGGGCCGCCTACCAACTGCTCCATCTCGAGCGCGTTCCTGCGCACGCCGTGGTCAACGACACGGTCGAGCTCGTTCGGATGAAGCGTGGCAAGAGGGTCGCCGCTTTCGCAAATGCAATTCTCCGCAAGATCGCAGTCGAGCGGCCAGACGTGCCCGGGCCTCCGTCATCCGTCGCAGTTCCCGCCTGGTTGCAGGATGCACTGCGCTCGTCGATCGGTACGGAGCATGCCGAAGATCTTCTTCGGGTGGGGCGGGAGCCTCCGTCGATCGATCTGCGTGTCCGCGCGGACCTCGATCGTGACGCGGTTGCTGCGACCATCCGCGCTGCGCAACCCGATGCGGTGGTTTCACCGACGACGCTTTCGCCGTACGGATTGCGCATCAGGGGTGCGGGGGACCCGCGCGCGCTGCCCGGCTACGACGAGGGCGCGTTCGCCGTGCAAGAAGAGGGCGCGCAACTGGTAGGGTTGTTACTGGATGCCCAGCCCGGCGAACGGGTGTTGGATGCGTGCGCGGGGCGCGGAGGCAAGACCGCGCAGTTGATCGAGGCCGTTGGTGCGTCTGGCAGCGTGGTCGCCACCGATCTACACGAGCACCGCCTCGAACAGATCTCCGCCGAGCTCGTGCGACTTCGACTAGACCCCGCCCGACTTGAAGTTGCATGCGTGGATTGGACGGTGGGCAAAGGGGCGGTGTGTGGGGGCTTCGATCGGGTGCTCGTCGACGCGCCGTGCACTGGACTCGGGACTTTGCGCCGTAGGCCTGAAATTTTACTGCGTGCCGGGCCTGAAGATGCGGCCCGCATGGGTGAGACGCAGAGGCGGGTCCTCGCGACCGCTGCCTCGCTGGTTCGCCCGGGTGGGACGCTCCTGTATGCCGTCTGCTCTCCGCTGAGCGATGAAGGTTTGGGGGTCGTCGAGCGGGCCGACCTCTCGGGATTTGATCTTCAACATAGATCTGCTTCTCGATTGAAATCATTGTACTTTGGATCCGATGGTGGTTTGGAGTTGGGTCCATGGGTGGAAGGCGCCGGTCCATGGGCAGATGCGTACCAAGTGTATGTGTGGGTGAATGTAGGTTAGCTCGTTGACAGCTCTCCGCGGTAACGCTAGATTCCGCCGAGCTTGAAATACGGGGCGTAGCGCAGCTTGGTAGCGCGCACGGTTCGGGACCGTGAGGTCGGAGGTTCAAATCCTCTCGCCCCGACTAGATTGGAACACTGCAATTACAGTTGCAGCGGAGGAATGATGGCAAAGGCGTTACCACCAGTAAGAGTTCTCGTGGTCGATGACGACCAAGCGATCCTGGAGTTCATGGAGACGTTCCTCACCAAGGACGGCTTCGAGGTCACGACTCTGGCCAACCCGAAAGACGCGCCCGACGAGGTCAAAGAGGGGGGCTACCACCTCGTCGTGCTCGACTTGATGATGCCGGGCCTAGGCGGCGTCGAAGTCCTCGAGCAGATCCGCCGTGTCGATAGCGACGTGGCTGTCGTCATCTTCACTGGCTACCCCTCGCTCGACACGGCCGTGCAGTCGATGAAGCTCGATGCGGTCGACTACCTCAAGAAGCCCTTCAACCCCGACGAGTTCCGCGAGGTGCTCGATCGCGTCATGCGCAAAAAGGGTCTCCTCCGCACTCCCGAAGAGAACCTGCACCGTGTGATCGGGGAAACGATCCGTGGGCTCCGCAAGGATCGGGGCCTGACGCTGAAGCAGATGGCTCGCCGGACTGGGCTGAGCGTTTCACTGCTGTCCCAAATCGAACGCGCGGAGTCGAGTGCTTCGATTAGCTCGCTGTACAAGATCGCGACCGCGCTCGACGTGCGGATTCAAGATCTATTCGGCGAATACTGAGCCTCGATCACTGTGTCACTGTGTCGTGCTGGGGCGCGGCCGGTGACTCGAGGAGTTCGATCAGATGCGCGAGGAGCACCGGGTCGTCGATGACCTGGAGCACCCGGCGGCCCATCTTTTCGGCGGCTTCCGCTCGATTGTCTGCTCGGAGCAGCTCGATGAGGCGTACCCGCGCATAGAGGTCGCCCGGCGTCATCGTAGCCCGCCGCTCGAGAATCGCGATCGCGCTCCGAGGGTGTCCATTTGAAACGAGTTGCTCGGCCGAGGCGCGTGCGCGAAGTTGGGGCGCGTCATCGGCACGAACCTTCACGTTCGCGTAGTAGGCTGCCGCTTCTTCGAATCGGCCCGCGCGCTCGAAGAGCTCGGCGAGCGCCGCACGCTCCGCGCTTCGTTTCGGGTCGAACAGTCGCAGACCGGCGCGCAGGTGGCCCTCCTCGAGATAAATCTCCGCAAGCATTCTACGCAGGGCGAGTGATTCGTGGGGCACTTGCCCCAACGCTTCGACTGCCGCGCCGTATCGGTCTTGCGACATCGAGCATTCGGCGAACGCCAATCGCGAGGCTTCGAAGCTTGCGGCGCCGATCGGAACATCTGCGAGTATCGTGGCAGCCTCGATGTAATCGCCGCGGGCGAGGTGGGCGCGACCCTTCAGGTACGCGACTCGCGGGGATGGATCCAAGCTCTCCAACAGCTGGAGGGCCACATCGAGCTCGCCGATATCGAGCAGCAGGACGACGTGGTCGAGTACGCCTCCCAATCGCTCGCTGTCCGCGGTTGCCAAGAAGGTCGCCGCCTCCTGCTGGCCGCCGCTGTCGACGAGGGCACGTAACCACAGCACCACGTTCTGTGGCGTGCCGAGCGCGGGTGCCAACAAGCGGACGGCCAACGCGGGCTGGCCCGCTCTGAGCGCGAGTGCTCCGGCGGTGTGGCTGCGCTCCGTTTGGCTCGAGCGTCGATCGAGCGCCAGGGCACGTTCCAAAGTCTCTGCGTCCCCGAGCCGCCGCGCGAGATCGATCAGGACGCGGCGGGCGTGCTCGGTCCGTGTTCCAACCGAGTCCTCGGCGAACTCGATAAGGACCGCTTTCGCTCTATGTGTGCGCCCGGTGGCGACGAGCGTTTCCGCGATCGCGATGACAGGCGCATCCCACGCCGGTCTCAACTCGCTCGCGCGCGCATACGACGCGAGAGCCTCGTCATTCATGCCTCGGTGTCTTTGAATGCGCCCCTCGGCGAGCACGACCCGAGCCGAATCCGGATAGGCACGGCCCGCCATTGCCAGAGTTCGGTCGGCGCGACGGGATGCGCCGCTGAGCTCGAACTCTTCGGCCAGCCGGGTCATGAGTACGACGTCGTCGGCCGGCGCGGCGGTCGCAGCTTCAAAAGCCATGGCGGCTTCATCGTGGCGGCCTTTCGTCGCGGACATCTCGCCCTCGATGAACCGCTCATAGGCGTACGGAGATACGAACGGGCCTTGCTCGACTTGTCCGTCGACGACGCGGGGCACGGTGCGCAGCGTCGGGGACGCGCATGCAGCGATCCCCAGCAAGAATATCGACCCCAAACGGCTCACAGCAGAATCATACCGGAAGGGGCCCTCGAAGGCTCGGTCGTCCGCGGCATGCCGGTTGACTTCGATGCGCCGCACCTCTAAAACTTCGCGCAGCGCAAGGCTGCACGGGAGAAGATGATGGGTCCGATTTGGATGACGTTGCTGTTGGTGAGCACGCTCGGATTTTTCTCATGGTCCGTGTTTCGGCGGCTGAGGCAGGTCAAGGTTGGCGTGCCCGACCCGCGTTTTGCGTGGACGGGCGAACAGATTGCCGATCGGACGAAGACCCTCTTGGTCTACGTCTTTGGCCAGAAGAGGATGCCCAACTATACGTTGGCGGGTTTCGCGCACATGGGCATCTTCGTCGCCTTCATGGTGCTCCTTTTCAATAGCCTCATGCTCTGGGGGCGCGGGTTCGACATCGGCTTCGATTTCTGGGGCGTGTTGAGCACCGACCACCTGCTCGGCAAAGTGTATTCTCTCGTCAAGGAGCTCGCCGCGTTCGCCGCGATCGTGGGCTCGTTCGTGTTCCTCTACCTGCGGTGGGTGAAGCGTGGCGAGGACAGCGGTGACCCGAAGGCCGTCAAAGACAAGCCTCGGATGACGCTCGGCCACCACGCAGACCGTTACATCTTCACCGAACCGATTCTGATTCTCTTCATCATCATTACGATGATGGCTGCAGACTTCCTCTACGTCGGGTCGTCGCTCGTGCTCGAGTCGCGCGCCTACGGCGAGCCGATTCATGCCGGTTGGTGGGAGCCGTTCGGGGGCCTCTTCGCGCACTTGCTCGACAACCTGGACAACGGCCGGGTCGTCACGGGATTCCAGCACGTGGGCTTCTGGTGGCATTCGGCGTTCGTCCTGATCTTCTTGAACATCCTTCCGTACTCGAAGCACTTCCACGTGCTCACCGTCATTCCAAATGTCTTCGCCTACGAGCGCAGGCCGAATGCGCTGCCGAAGGTGGAGGACCTCGAGGGCAAGGTCGAACGCGAAGAGTCTCTCGGTATCAACCAGCTCAGCGACCTCACGTACAAGCACATCATGGACCTGTACACCTGCACCGAGTGCGGGCGTTGCAGCGACAATTGCCCGGCCTACATCACGGGCAAGAAGCTTTCGCCCAAACACCTCACGCTGGCCATTCGAGATCATCTGTACGCCACCGAGAACGCCATGTTCGGCAAGGATGCGCTGGTGGCAGAGCCCAGCGATACGCCAGCGGCGCCTCCCAAATCGAGCGACGGTGCGGAGCCCATTCACACGTTCCCAGCGGCGCCCGAAGGCGGCTACTTCGTGGGTGAAACCGTCGTCGACCTCGTCCCGAACATCATTCATCCCGACGTGATTTGGGGGTGCACCTCGTGCCGCGCGTGCGAGGAGCAGTGCCCCGTCATGATTTCCTACGTCGACAAGATCGTCGGCATGCGCCGCGAAGAAGTCATGATGAAGAACGAGTTCCCCGGGGAGCTTCAGGGGGCTTTCAACGGCATCGAGACCAACGGCAACCCATGGAATATTTCGGCGATGGATCGTGCCGACTGGGCGGACGGCCTCAACATCCCGCTGCTGAGCGACAAGCCCGATGCAGAGGTCCTGTACTGGGTCGGCTGCGCGGCCAGCTACGATGACCGCGCCAAGAAGGTCGCCCGCGCCGTCTCCAAGCTCTTGAAGAAGGCCCGCATCGACTTCGCTATCCTAGGCACCGAGGAGACGTGCACCGGCGACCCGGCTCGCCGCGCGGGTAACGAATACCTTTTCCAGATGCTCGCCGAGCAGAATATCGAAACACTCAATGGATACGAAGTCGCCAAGAAGACCATCATCACGGCCTGCCCGCATTGCTTCAATATCCTCGGCAACGAGTACTCGGACTTCGGGGGCACGTACGACGTCGTTCACCACAGTGATTTTCTCAACGGGCTGCTCGTGGCCGGCAAGTTGGTGCCGTCCAAACCTGTGAGGGGCAAGGTTGTCTACCACGACAGCTGCTACCTCGGCCGCTACAACCAGGTCTACGACTCCCCGCGGCAGATCCTTGAGGCGATCGAAGGCCTCGAGCTCACCGAGGTCCCCTACTGGAACCGCCAGAAGGGGCTGTGCTGCGGAGCCGGCGGCGCCCAAATGTTCATGGAAGAGCAGGGCCCCGAACGCGTCAACAACAAGCGAACGCTGCAACTTCTCGATACCGGCGCGACGACCATCGCGACCGGCTGCCCCTTCTGCATGACCATGCTGACCGACGGTCTCAAGGACGAGGAGAAGGAAGCGGAGATCGCCCAGCGTGACATCGCGGAGATCCTCGCCGACGCGATCGAGCTCGATGAAGTCGAAGAGACGCCAGTCGCGGCCCAGTAGGCCATCAGCTTCTCCTCGGGGCGGTTGACACCGGCGCGCCATCCGTTGATGCTCGCGCCGCATGTCCGCGCGCGACTTCCTGCATGCTGCGTTTCACGACTCGCGCACTCATGCGTACCGGGTGGTCGAGTCGACGGTCTGGACGCTGATCATCTTGTCGATCGGGGTGCTGGTCGCCGAGCCGTTCTTTTCGGACGGCTCACGAGGCGACCAGATCCTGCAACAGATAGATCGAGTGGTGCTGTGGCTGTTTGCGATCGAGGTCAGCACGAGGATCCTCACGTTTCGCCCGCCCGAGCTACAGGTCTTCAAGAAGCCCCCGTTGGGGAGGCTTCGCACCGAAGTGTCCGCCCGGGTTCGATTCGCGCTCACCCCGATGATGCTGATCGACATCCTCACCGTCCTCGCGTTGGTGCCCGCCCTTCGCGGTTTACGCGCGTTGCGTCTCTTGCGGCTGCTACGAACCCAGAAGCTTTTCCGCTACGCGAACCCGTTCCGCGGGCTGATGGGCGCGTTCGAGGAAGATCGCCTGCTGTTCACATTTGCGTTCGCCGTGCTCGGGGTGGAGACGATTCTTGGTGGGATCAGTCTTTTTCTCGTGGAGCGCGCCGCGAACCCCGAGCTCAACACGCTCGGCGACGGGCTGTGGTGGGCCCTAGTGACCATCACCACGGTCGGATTCGGCGATATCACCCCCATGACTGCCGTGGGTCGCGTCATCGGCGGCGTGATGATGGTTGGCGGCCTGTTCACGTTGGCCCTTTTTGCGGGCATCGTCAGTCATAGCCTGTTACACGCGGTCCTGAGCATCCGAGAGGAGCAGTTTCGAATGAGCGGTTACGTCAATCACATCGTCGTCTGCGGCTACGAGATGGGTAGCGGCATGTTGCTCGACGTGCTCAGCGCGGAGATCAGTTTGGACCAGCAACGGGTGGTCCTCTTCGGTCCTTACGAAAGACCACGCGAGTTGCGGCCGGAGTTCATGTGGGTGCAAGGCGATCCGACCAAGGAGAGCGAGCTCGACAAGGCGCGGATCACGCACGCATCGACCGTCATCGTGACAGGCTCTCGCCGCGTGAAGCCACAGCAGGCCGATGCGACGAGCATTCTCACCGTCTTCACCATTCGTTCTGCGCTGACCAAGAGTCCGGTGACCAAGAGCCGGAAGAGGCCCGTGCGCATCATCGCGGAGGTTCTGGACTCCGAGAATGTGCAGCACGCCCGCGCAGCGGGTAGCGACGAGGTCGTCGAGACGCGTCGCGTCGGGTACTCGCTGTTGGCGCATACCGTCGTGTATCCCGGTGTTGCCGATGCAACGAGTCGTTTGGTCTTCGGCGGGCACCAGAACCTCTACGTCGGTTTGCTCCCCGAAGGCACCGAGGCTCCGATGACGTTCGACCAGTTGAGCCGAGAGGTTCGCGCGTCTACCGGTTGCCTGGTGATCGGGTTTCGAAATCCGGAGACGGGCGAAGAGCGGGTCAATCCAGCAAGTGACGCGCTGGTGATGCCAGGTGTCGAGCTCCTCTACCTCTCTTCGGAGCCCCGTTTGGCAAGCCCATGACGGTTCTGGCGAAACGGGAGCCGTTGCTGGTGCGGCCCGGCGCGCGCTTCGATTGCGTCGGTGATGGGCTGTGTTGCAGTGACATTCACGCCGTCGGTGCGCTGACCGACGAAGACTGCGAGATGCTTCGCGTGATCTCTCCTGACGCGATCGATCGTCACGAAGGGGAGGACGCCGCGGTCCTCATGATGCGTAGTGACACGGGCCGCTGCGTGTTTTGGAGCGCGGACGGATGCGCGATTCATTCTCAGCTGGGGCCCGAAATGAAGCCCAGCCCCTGCACTCAGTTCCCCTACGCGCTGACGGCGACCCCTGCCGGCGGCCGGATTTCTACCCAGCATCGATGCACGTGCCGCACGCTGGGGCAGCTGCCTCTCGTCACGGCGGAAGACGCGCGGCCCAACTTGCTCGATTCGAATGGCGAGCTCAAGCCCGAGCACGTGGTCCTCGATGACATCCCCTGGTCGGCGACCGAGTCGCTCTCCTTTGCCGAATACGCCAAGCGCGAGGCAGGGATCATCGGCGCGTTGATAGAGGGAAGGCACCTGATGATCGCGCTCCAGGCGGAGGCCTTCCCGGAGCTCGACGCGATGACGTGGACCGAAGTCGCCGACGAGCTGCTCGAATTTCACGGGCCGTCGCGCGCCGGAGCTGCGGCACGTTGGTTCGGTTCGGCCATCGGCTTTCTGGTCGACCGCCGCGAACCAACCGGTCTCGACCGCCCCTGGGCGGACTCGTTCGAACAGGCAGGCCAGCGCGTCGTCGATCCGGTCTCCCCAAACCGAGTTTTCGGCGACTGGCTTGCCGACGAAGTCTGGTCGATGCGCTGGACGCGCTTCGGCAGCTTAGCTCGAGCCCGCACCGAGCTCGCCACCCGTCTCACCATCGCCAGACGAATCGCCGGCTGGCTGGACATCAGCACCCCAAAACAGGACAACATCTCGGCCGCGGAAGCCGTGATGATCGTCGATGTGATCGGGACGACGGATATTTGGGAGAAGGCGCAGGGGGCGATTGGGGAGCCGTAGGCAGGGCGAGTGCCACCGACTGTGTGGTGCGGCTGAGTCATCGGAGGACGGCTCGGGACGGGCGTGCTCGCGAATGGGAGCCCCGTCGCCCGGCACCCTAAGTCTACATATGCGGAGGCGCCGACCCATTCACTGTGCTGCCCATCCCGAGCCGTCCTCCTGCGTAGAAGTCGACGTACGTCGCTGCGACGGCCAGTGTCAGTGTTGACGTCAGGGGAGGGGGCGCTCAGGCTTGCTTCGTGAAGTGGGCTCTGGTCTTGTCTCTTTGCTTTGTCGGGTGCACCGAGCCGGCGCCGCCCACGGTCACGGGTAGTCACCCTGGAGCGGGCGTCGGCGGAGCCGTGGACGACCCCGGCGGCTCGCCCGTGGTGGACGGCGGTGCGGACGCCGAGGTGGACGGCGGGGAGCCCGAGGGCGCGTGCGACAACGAATCGGATCTCGAGGCTCTCGAGAGTGAGAACGTGCGCGACGCCGCCCGTATCTGCGGGCTGCCAAACGTGCCCCCGTTTTGCCTCCTCACCGGTCAGCCATACGACGAGTGCATCGCCGAGTGCGTCGAGGATCGAGTCCCCGGTCTTTCGACCGAGTGCGCGACTTGCTACGGAGCCCTCGAACAATGTGGTCTCGACTCGCTCTGCGGAGGCCAATGTCAGTTCGACGCGTGCCGCACGCCGTGCTTCGACTGTTTGCATCTGGCCGGCTGCATCGAGGACTTCGAGGACTGTCGCGGACTGCCGGGAGACGGCTGCCTGGGCCCACCCTAGGCGACCGGCCCCGACACTGTCGCTGCCGCCGCTCAGAGCCCCATGATCTTTGCGACGGTGTAGCGCATGACTTCGGTGGCTCCGCCTCCGATGCGGAAGAGGCGGGCGTCGCGCCAGGCTCGTGCGACCCAGAGCTCCTCGAGGTAGCCCATTCCACCGTGGAACTGCAGGCATTGATCCATGATCTCTGCGGTGACGTCGCCGACGTAGGCCTTGGACATCGAGATGATTCGGGTCGTCTCCATCGAGATGGCGCCCTCGTTCACGAACTTCTCCTCGTTGTACGCGGCGCAGGCGTTGTAGGTGAGCGCTTTGGCGGCCTCGTACTTGGTGTACAGGTCGACGAATTTCTGCTGCCAGTACTCGCGCTTGATCAAGGGCTTGCCGAACGCCACGCGCTCCCGCCCGAACTGAACGGACCGGTCGAGCGCCAGCTTCGCGCCGGCGAGCCCACTCACACAACCGACTAGACGCTCCGACTGGAAGTTCTGCATGAGATACACGAAGCCCATTCCTTCTTCGCCGAGGAGGTATCGCTTCGGAACACGAACATCTTCGTAGAACAGCTCGGCAGTGTCGCTCGACCAGTTGCCAGCTTTCTCGAGCTTCTTCGAGATGCTGAAGCCCTTCACGTCCGTCGGGCACACGATGATCGAAATGCCGTTGTGGCCCGCCTCGGGGTCGGTTTTGACCATGAGCGTGACGAAGTCTGCGCGCGTGCCGTTGGTGATGAATGTCTTCGATCCATTGATGACGTACTCGTCACCAACCGCCCGCGCGGTCGTGCGAAGTCCTGCCACGTCCGAGCCGGCGCCAGGCTCGGTGACACCGAGCGCCGCAACGATGTCGCCACGAATCGCCGGCGCCAAGAACTCGTCTTTCACCTCGCGCGAGCCGAGGTCGTTGATCACGGGGGTTGCCATGTCACTTTGCACCAACAGCCCCATCACCACACCGGCCGCGCCACAGCGAGTGAGCTCCTCGGATTTGACCACACTCATCCAAAAGTCGCCGCCGCCGCCGCCCACATCCTCGGGGTAGTGCGCTCCCAGGATTCCCAGGTCGCCGGCTCGCTTGAACACCGAGTTGGGGAAGAGCTTCTCCTCCTCCCATTGGTCGACTTTGGGCGCGAGCTCGTTTTCGACGAAGGTCCGAACTTGCTGTCGGAAGATCTGATGTTCTTCCTTAAAGGGCTGGAATGTAGACGACATAGCTCCCGACTCCGAGAATGAATGAACGTTCATTTAGTAACCGGAGCGCAGGGAAATGGCAAGGTCCGAGAGCCAGGGCTGTTTTCTACTGGTTCGCGGGCTCGATCGGCGCGTCGGCTGCCTCGAGGACGATTGCGTCCATCCGTTCGGGGTAGATCTGAGGCTCCAGCTCCGCGCGCAGGTCCTCCATCAGCTTTGCGAGCGCGGCCTCGCGTTCCTCACGCCAGAGGGTCCGTCGGATTGCGTTGCTCGCCTGTTCGAGCGTTTGGACTCTCTCCGGCCGAATCCCGGTGAGCTCCAACACGCTCCACTGCCCGTCCCCGAGGTCGAGCGGCTTGGTCACATTGCCGGCCTTTTCGAGCTTGAACGCCGCCTCGGCAAGGGTCGCGTCGACCGCCGCGCCGTCCTGCTTGCCGACGAGCTTTCCGTCGGCGGTGAAGTAGAGGAGATCCCCCCCGCGAAGCTTGGTTTCGGTATCGAGGCTACGCTCTTTGGCCAACGCACGGAACGTCCGGCTCTCGGACGCGAGCAGTGCGAGGATGTCGTCACCCCTCTGCTTTGCTGGCGACGAGAACGTGCCTGGCTCGGCGCATCTCCGCGCGACGAAACTCCTCAGGGTTTTCTTTGAAGTATTTCACGACGTCCGCTTCGAGGACCTCATCAGGCGTGACGGCCTCTTGAAAGTCTTTGCGAATGAACAACTGAACGAGAGTCTGGTCGAGGAACTTCGCGACGGCCGGGTCCACGGCGTACCCGAGCTTCTCCGCGCCCTGGTAGTACAGCTCGTTCCGAGCCTGATCGTCCGCAAAATCCTTGAGCACTTTTGGCTCGGCGAATCGCTTGCGGGAATACGGAGAGCGGGAGTTGATCGTGTCTTCGAGATCGCCGACGGTGATCGTCGCAGTGCCGACCGTCGCGAAGACCTCTGCACGACGCGCCTCGTCCGCATTGGCTGGTGTGTCTTCGGCAAGCGCCTGCACCGCAAACCCGCCAACTAGGGCGAGCGAAACCAACAAAATCCGTCGCATGGGCCGGCAGCGTTTCACGACCCCACGACTCGGTCAAGGCCCGCGGTCGGCGAAGAATGGGACGAGCTCCGAGGCGAGGGCCCTCGGCTCGAACCAGTGAATCATGTGGCCCACGTCGGGGATCTCGACGAAGCGATGACCCTTGATCTTCGCCATGCGCTCCTGCTCGTCCTGCAGGCGGAAACCCCGCTCTCCAGCGATGATCAGGGTCGGCGCGGAAATCGCCTCGAGCAGTTTGCCGAACGAATCGGCTTGGAAGGGTCGAGGTGACCACGTCTTGTGCAACGGGTCGAACGTCCATTGGACGCCGCCATCCACGGCTTTCGTGCTCTTGCTAGCGAGAAACAGACCGAGCTCGTCTGTGAGCTCCGGGTTCTGCACACGCATCCGTTTCAATACCGCTCGTTCGTTTTCCATGGGGCGCGGCGTCTTGCTTCGAACCTTCGCGACCCCGTCGAGCCATGCGCGCAGCCGCGTGGCTGGGTCACGCGGTTCCATTTCAGGAGGGCCCAATACCCTCGATCAGCGTCAGTGTTCGCACTTTCTCCGGGCGGGCTGCCGCGAACATCGCGCAAACCGAGCCACCCATCGAGTGTCCGACGAGGTGAACCGGTTCGGCGCTCAACTGGGGGAGCAGCTCCTCGAGATCGAGAACGTAGTCAGGGAAGTGATAGTAACCACCCGCGCCGGCCCATTCGGTTTGACCGTGCCCTCGCCAATCGAACGAGGCAACGCCGTGCCCCGCGGTGACCAACTCCTGCGCGACGGCGTCGAAGCTCCATCCGACATCGAGGAAGCCATGGCAAAACACCACGTCGACTGGGCGGTCGCCCCAACGAATGACGTGATGCGCAAGCCCATTCGCCGTCAGCTTCCGTTCGGACACTTCGGTCACGAGGCCTGCTCCTCGAAGCGGTGCGGGCAGAGCGCTTCGGCCTCTCGGGACGACGGCTTGCCCGCCATGGCCTCGGAAATCAGCTCAGCCGTCAGCGGGGCCAGCAGGATCCCGTTGCGATAGTGACCACTCGCGACAAACAAGCCTTCGATCCGAGTTTCGCCGACCAGCGGCAATCCGTCGGGCGTACCTGGGCGAAAGCTCGACCAGTGCTCGTCGACCCCGGCGGACCGAAGCGACGGGGCGATCCGGGTTGCCTTGTCGATGACGTCGGCCATCCCGCCGAACGTGACTCCACGCTCGAAACCGACGCGCTCCATCGTCGAGCCGCACAGCACACGGCCATCGGGGCGCGTCACCACATAGCCTCCCGCACCGAAGACGATGCGCCGAAAGATCGGTGGACGAGTGTGCGTCGAGATCATCTGACCGCGCACCGGATAAATCGTCTCGGAATCAAATGGCAGCCCCGGGATCAGCGTCGTCCAGCTTCCGGCGGCAACCACTACGCACCCCGCTTGGATCAGCGCGTCATCGAGCCGCACGCCACGTACGCGTCCACCCTCGACATGGACCGCGCGAACGGTCGACCCGCTCCGAAACGTGGCGCCTTTTCGCTCAGCGCCCAGGGCCACTGCCGAAAGCAGCTTCTTCGGCTCGACTTGCGCGTCCTCCGAAATGCTCAACGCACCGATGGCCTCGGGGTTGACGGCCGGCTCCTCGCGCCGGAGGTCGTCCGGGGTCCAGCGATCGCAGCGAACGCCGTGAGCTTCGAGGCTCGACAGCTGCCCGTCGAGCTCCGCCAGCTCTTGCGCGGTGAACGCTACCTTGAGCACGCCACAACGCCGGAACCCCACATCGACACCCAAGAGCCCGTCGAGCTCACCGGCGAGCTCCGCATGGAGCTCTCGGCTTCGTCGCCCGAGCTGAAGGGCCGATGCATCGTCGTAGGATTCGACCGTCGGTCCGAGGATCCCTGCAGCCGCTGAAGAAGCCTCAGCGCCCGGGACACTTCGTTCGAGAACCACCACGCGGGCCCCGTCCTTGGCCAGCCGATAGGCAACGCTGCAACCCATCAAGCCGCCACCGACCACGATCACATCGGGGTGCATGGCAGGAAGCTACTCGGTCTAGCCGAAGATGTCCCGGTACGTGACGAGGATCATCACGCCGAGCAAGAACACGATCCCAAACGCATGGACCGCCATCTCGAAGCGTTCGTTCGCGCGGCGGCGCGTGATCGCCTCGTAGCCTAGGAAGATCAGCCGGCCTCCGTCGAGCGCCGGCATCGGCAAGAGGTTGAACATGCCGAGCGCTACGGAGATGAACATCAAGATCCAGAGGAACGGGGCGGCGCCGGCCTGTGCGGCTTCGGCGACCATCTTGCCCATCATGACGGGGCCGCCGATCCCTTCGGTGCTGCGCCGTTGGAACATGTCGGCGAGCCCGTTCAGCTGCGCCATGGTCAGCTGATAGGGCAGCACGATCGACAGCTTGGCCGAATCCCAGACGCTTAGATTTTCGTACAGTCGAATCAGTTTGGCGCCCACGCCGATTTGGCCCCGGCCATCGTGATCCGCCGGAGTGATTGTGATCGGCGGCAGGGCTCGGCCTTCACGTTCGACCACGTAGACAGTCGGCTCACCGGCACGCGGAGCGGTTTGTTCGATCAGCTCGGCGACGTCCGTGATCTTTCGACCGTTCGCCATCGCAATGACATCGCCTTCTTGAAGCCCGGCTTGCGCCGCCGGCGAATCGGGCACCACGTGGCCGACCTGCATCGGCTCGGCGGGCTGCATTGGCGGCAGGGTATTGGAGACGCCGAGGCCAAAGACGATCGCGGATGCCGTCAGGTAGTTGGCAATCGGCCCCGCCGCAATGGTCGTCACCCGCGCGAACAGGCTCTTGTTGGGGTAAAGCTCGGGATCGTCGGGGTCGACTTCCTCGTTTGGATTCATTCCCGCAATTTGCACGTAGGCGAGGAACGGAATCACCGCGACCTGGAAGACCGTAGGACTCCCTTTGGGCTGGTAGCGGAACAACGTAGGACCAAACCCGATGCTGTACTTGAGGACTCGCATGCCGAATGCCCGGGCAGCGAGGTAGTGACCCCCTTCGTGAATGATGATCAGCACCGAGAGCGCGGCGACAGTGATAAGACCCTTAAAAAGAACGCTATCCACGGTCCCAGCATAACCTCCTGATCGGGTCCGTCGAGGTACCTAGCCCGAACCTTGGATGTTCAGGTCGCGCGCAGAGCATCTAGTCAGACTGGATCCCTACAGGTGCCGCCAAATACCGCTCATGAGAAAAGTGACTGATTATGCGAATCGCTATCGCAGTCCGGGGAGGTTTTGCGTACTATCCCGGCCACCTAACGAGCAAGGGTAGGTTGTGGCTGAACATCATCGATACCTGAATTCTGTAATTCGACGCGTTGCGCTGATCCTCACGTGTGCGCTGGCTTCTAACTTCCTCGCCCCTCCGAGGCCGGCGAACGCCCAGGACGCGTTCAGCTGCATCGAGGAGCTCAGCGATGACGAGGTGCGGTACCGCATTCGCTACATTCAAGAAAAAATGGAGGACGGCAAGCCCCAGGCTACCCGGTGGCGGTACGTCTGGATGAGCCTCTGGCTCGCCGGCGGTGCTGGCATGACCTATGCCGCCGTCAACGCGGCGAGGGACTCGAACAACGCGGACAAGTTCGGTTGGGCCTACCTCGCCGGGGGCGCTTACTTCATGGGGCTTACCCACATGATCATCCCCGCGCCGGACGTGTGGGGCGCCAAGCGCATTCGGAGAATGGATGGCAGTACAGAAGAGGCCCGGCGCGCCAAGCTTCTCTACGCGACGCAGACCCTCAAAAAGTCGGCCAGCATCGAAGAGTTGATGGGTGGTCCGTTGGGGGTCGTGGGCACCCTCCTTTACGGCGTCGCCGGCGGTACCGTCAAGGCTACCCAATGGACAGGCGCGAGCCGTGGCCTCACCGCAGCCATCTACGTCGCTCCGCCGCTCTTGGCGGGGATCCAGACCGCCACCGCACCGCGCGGCTCGGTTCTCGGGTACGAGTCGTATCGAGGTATCGCCTGCTCTAGCAAGTACTACGAGCGCACCGAAGATGCTCTGGACTTCGACTTTAGCGTCAGTCCGGGCGGCGGAACCTTCAAGGTCTCTTTCTAGGGCCTAGACCGCTGAGAGCTGCGGGTTAGGGCGTCTTCTTTCGTCGCAGCCGCGCTCGAAGTCGGGTCGCGTAGCCTTCTTTGTTTTCCTGCTTCGGCCGAGAAACTGCCAGCGCGCCTTCGGGCACGTCACGGGTGACGGTCGTCCCGCTCGCCACGTAGGCGCCCTTCTTGACCGTGACCGGCGCGATGAGCTGGCTGTCGCTGCCAATGAAGACGCCGTCTTCGAGCACGGTGACGTGCTTTCTGCTCCCCGTCGTAGTTGCAGAAGATCGTGCCGGCTCCGATGTTGACTCCCTCGCCGATGATGCCGTCTCCGACGTAGGACAGGTGGTTTACCTTTGAGCCTTCGCCGACCGTCGTCTTCTTCGTTTCGGAAAAGTTCCCGACCTTACTGCGCGCTCCGAGCTGGGTCTGTGGACGCAAGTGGCTGAACGGACCGACTTGGGCCCCCTCGCCGATGGTCGAGTCGGCGGCCACCGTGTACGGCAGCAGGATGGCGTCTTTTTCGATGACGACATTGGTGAGCACACAGCCGACATCGATGCGGGCGCCGGCTCGAACGATGCACGCACCTCGCAGATGCACGTTCGCGCCCAGCGTGGCGCCCGGCTCCACTTCGCACTCCGCGTCGACATGGAGCGTGTTCAGATCGGCAATGCCGACGCCACTGCGAGCCAGCTCCTCCGCCACGCGTCGCCGGCGTGTTGAAGCGGCCATCGCGAGGTCCGCTTGATCATTGACGCCTATCAGGTCGGCCATGTTGCCTCGTAGGTCTAGCACTTTGTGCTCGTTGGCGGCCAGCTCGACGACATCCGTCAGGTAGAGTTGCCCTTGCGCATTGTCGGGCGTCAGCTGCGCGATGGCTTCCCGCAGGAAGCTCTGCTTCTACCGCGTACAGCCCCGGGTTGACCTCTTGAACGGCGCGCTCTTCTGGGGAGCAATCGCCGTCCTCGACGATTCGCTGCACGTCACCGGCACCGTTGCGGACGATCCGGCCGTATCCGCTGGGGTCCGCCAAGGTCGCGGTGACCAGGCCAAGGCTGGCTCCCGCATGCTCCGAACGGTCGACGAGATCACGGAGGAGCCCGGGTGGGATGAGCGGACAGTCGCCGTAGAGAACGACCAAGCGACCTCCGAGCTCGACGTTTGATTCAATTGCGCACCGGACGGCATCGCCCGTGCCGCGGCGTTCGGGCTGAAGCACCATCTCGACGCGCTCCCCGAACCGAGACAGCAGTTCCCGCTCGACGTCGTCCCGACCGGCACCGACCACGACCAAGCACCTAGCCGCGCCAGCATCGAGCGCGGTCTGCACAACCCAAGACACCAGCGCGCGGCCGGCAATCTCGTGCAGGACTTTGGGCCGCTTGCTCTTCATCCTCGTGCCTTCACCTGCCGCGAGGATGATGGCGCTCCACGTCGCTGGTGATTGGGCTGGCATGACGTTGGCTTAGGCGGCCCGGGTCAGGTAGAAAGCTACTCTCGCAAGGGCACCCAGGTCGTGGACATCTTGATCGAACGCAGGAACTTCCACAATGGGTGTATCGTCGTCGATCTCGCCCCCCAGTCGTTCGACCTGCACGCGGTCGGCGAGCGCCCAGGCACGTTCGGCCCGCAGTGCTTCGCTGAGCCGCGGCTGGATCTCCGCAGCATCGATCGACTCGGGCAACACGTTGCCTAGAGCGATCACTTGCTCCTCGGTGGACACGGTGGGCTCGTCGATGAGTGAATGCACCTGATTGACGATGATCCCCTCACGGTTCATTCCTGCATCCTGGAGTTTGTCGCTGAAAAACCGGACTTCTCCGATGGCGAGAGGGTCTGGGCTGGTCACCAACACGAACGCGACCTCTGGGCTCCGCAGCGCGTCGGAGACCTGCTCCGCCCGCTCTTTGAAGCCGCCAAATAGGTCGTTGATCCCGCCGACGAACTCGGCGACCTGTTCTAGAAACGCCAGACCCGTGATCTTGCCGATGCCCTTGAGCAGCACGGTTGCGCCGCGACCGACTAGGCCGAACGCTTCTTTGCCCGCGCCTTCGAAGACCTGCAGGAACCAGCGCATCGCCGGTGAGTCGATCGCATCGATGAGTCGCTCGGGCGCCGCAAGGAAGTCGAGCGCGTTGGACGTGGGGGGGGTGTCGAGTACGACGAGGTCCCACTTCGGATCCTTGCGAACTTCGTGGAGCTTCTCCATCGCCATGTATTCTTGGGTCCCTGCCAGCGAGCTCGCGACGTACTGATAGATCTGATTGTTCAAGATGCGGTCTCGGGCCTCGTCGTCGGACGCGTGCTTGGCCACGAGCTCATCAAAGGTGCGCTTTGTGTCCAGCATCATCGCGGAGAGCGCGCCTTTACACTCGAGGCCGTGGCTCTCGAAGAGGGAGCGAGGAACGGCCTGCTCGCTGGTCCTCATCTCGTCGAGCCCGAGGCTATTGGCGAGGCGCCGCGCCGGGTCGATGGTGAGGCAGAGGACTTTGCGGCCCTCCATCGCAGCATGCACGGCCATGGCCGCCGCTGTCGTGGTCTTTCCGACTCCGCCGCTGCCGACGGTTACCACCACACGGTGACTGCGAAGCACGTCCGCGAGACTCATTGCAGCGCGACTCTAGCAGCCCAGCACAGGGTGTCGATCTCGTGGAAATCGCTGGTTTCTGTAGAATCTTTGCCCCTCCAGCCGTAGGATAATAGGCTACATGCACCTACATCTGACAGGGAGCCCTCATGAACGAACGCCGCACACGCCGAAGTCAGGATCCGTACCGCGCACTGTGTCTTCAGCTCGAGCACTCTCGCTCGCAAGGCCAGCTCGATGCCGTCGTCGTGGCCATCGACAATGGATTGCTGGTCGCCGGGGCTGGCGAGCGCTCGGTCTGCGAGGCGCTTGGTGCCGTCGCCCCCCTCATGAGCTCCGCGGCGTTCAGCGGGCGTTTGCCCGGCGTGCTCGAGGGACAGAGCGTCGACGTGCGCGAGTTGTCTCTCGACGGCGAGACCGTGTACGTGGCGAGCGTGGGACGTGAAGGCGGCGACGCGTGGCTCAAGCAATCGATGGGCGGCGTAGCCCGAATCCTGGGCTATGCGCCGCTAACCGACGCTCAGTTACTGGTCAACTGATTCTGCACTGCCAAGAGCTCGGCCTGGCGGATCAACTCGCGGGCACCCTGTGACAGCAGATGCTCGGCCACCTCCTCGCCCAACTGCTGTGCTTGTTGAATCGCGTCCGGCGAGGTGAGATCGAGGTACGTGTCGGACGTGGCCGACAGCATTCGGTCACCATCGTATGAGGCCACCATCGCGTCGAGCTGGAGCCTGCCCTCTGCAGCGCTCGCGTAGCCGGCGATCGACGAATGGCAGTTGCCTTCCAACTTCTGCAGCATCGCCCGTTCTGCCGTGATCCGAATGCGTGTGGTCGGATCTTCGATCGCTTTGAGCTGCTCGCTGAGCCTTTCGTCGCTCAACGCGCCCTCGATGGCAAGCGCGCCTTGGCCGACGGCAGGCAAGCAAATATCCGGGGGAAGAACAGCATGAGGCGTTTCGGCGAGCACGCCCGTGCGCGCTAGTCCGGCCACGGCGAGGACGATGGCGTCGCAGTGACCTTCGCGAAGCTTGCGAAGGCGGGTTTCAATGTTTCCGCGCAACGGGATGAACTCGAGATCGGGGCGCTGGCGCTGAAGCTGCACGACGCGACGCCGTGAGGTCGTCCCGACTTTGGCGCCTCGCCCGAGCGACGCCAAATCGGTGCCCTCGACCGTGATCAGCGCGTCCCGTGGGTCTTCACGAACCGGCACGCTGAGGATGTCCATTCCCTCAGCCAACGGAACGTCGCCGGGGCACGTCTTTCAATGAATGAACAGCGAAGTCTGCTTCGCCGCGCACGACCACTGCCTCGACCTCGCTCACGAAAAGCCCTTTGCCGCCGACGTGGGCGAGGGGGCGATCCTGGATTCGATCGCCTTTGGTCTCAACGTGGACCTCCTCGACGACGAGCCCTGGGAAGTGGCGGCGTAGCTGTTCGCCGACCCAGCGGGTCTGCACGAGAGCAAGATTGCTCCGGCGTGTGGCGGCGCGCAGTTTCACTTCGATTCGCCCGTTGGTCGTGTTCCCGCGGCGGCCAGCTGGGCGACCTTGGCCTCCGTACCCCCTTCGGTCGAGGGCTCTCTGTGTGCCGGTTCGTCTGCGGGTATCGCGAACAGACGCCGGACCGCGTCGACCAAGAACGGGCCGTCCAGCTCCCCAGCGCCCGCCTTGAGCTGGGTCATCGGCTGATGGAGCAATTTGTTCACCATGGAGCGCCCCATGGCTTCTAGAACGGCATGATCGGACTCACTCAGACCTTCTAGCCGGGGAAGGGCGCGTTTGAGCTCTTCGTCTGCAATCTGCCCAAATTGTTTCCGGAGCGCGACGATTGTGGGGGCGAGCTCGAGCGAACGTCGCCATCTCGAGAACGCGTCGACCTCTTCTTCGACGATGCGCTCGGCAAGCTCTACTTCTCGCGTCCGTGCGGCGAGGTTCTCCTCGGCAACCTGCTGCAGGTCATCCACGTCGTAGACGAAGACGTTGTCCATGTTCCCGACACGCGGGTCAACGTCGCGAGGAACGGCGATGTCGATGACGAACAGCGGTCGGCGGCGCCTCGTCCGAATGACGGACTTCATCAGCTCTGGCGTCAGGATGAACTTCGGGCTTGCCGTGGACGCGATGACGACGTCGGCGTCGGCGACCTCCATGGTGAGCCGCTCGTACGGGACGGCCCGCCCACCGCACGCTTCGGCGAGCGCGCGCGCTCGGTCTTCGCTGCGGTTCATGACATGGAGGTTCGTGCCGGTCTGACGGAGGCTTCGCGCGGCGGCCTCGCCCATCTCTCCGGCGCCGAGCAAGAGTGTTCGGCGGCCTTCGAGGTTGCCGAAAATCTTCTTTGCCAGCTCGGATGCGATCGAACTGATGCTCACCGTGCCTTCGGCGATTCCGGTTTCGCTGCGAACTCGCTTCGCCGTGGCGAATGCTTGGGTGAAGCAACGGCCGAGAAGGGTGCCCATCGTGCCGGCACCCTTCGCTGCGTCGAACGCCTCTTTCACCTGGCCCAGAATCTGGGGCTCGCCGACGACCAGCGAGTCGAGGCTCGACGCGACCCGGAAGATATGGCGGACCACGTCGACTCCACGCTCCTGGTAGAGAACATCGACGCTGGCGGTCTCTGGAAGTCGTCTAGCGAGCGCTTCCTTGGCGACTCGAGATGCCGCGATCGGGTTGGCACTCGTCGCATAGAGCTCCACCCGATTGCAGGTCGAGATCAACAGCGCTTCGTCGAGCCGTCCGTTGGCTGCAATTTCGCGGAGCTCTTGCTCGAGGCGATTCGGGGCGACAGCGAGCCTCTCGCGGACCTCGACAGGCGCGGTGCGATGGGAGAGTCCGACTACGACGAAGTCACGCACTAGGCGCTCCCGCTAGCGGCGCGCACGGCATAACCGGCCAGGACCAGCAGCGTGAACAAGAAACCCATCATCGTGCCGAGCGCGGCCTTTCGCCCCTGCCATCCGGCCGCCACACGAAGGACGATGACGCCCGCGAAGATCGCCCAGGCGACCAGGCCGAGTGCCTGGCTGAAATAGAACTCCGCCCCTCCCGAGCGCAGCAGCCAGAAGGTGCCGGTGATCATGCCGAAGGTCAGAAGCGGAAAGCCCAACAAGACGGCGCGCAGTCCCATGGTGTCGAGCACGTCCAGCGAGGGGAGCCGCTGGAACACCCCGCTCAGTTGACGGCGCCGAAGCAGACGCTCCTGGATCAGGTAGGCGACTCCGGCGACGAACGCGAGCGCGAACGCGATCAAGCCCAGCACGTTGGCGCCGATGTGGAGCGTCAGCATTGCGGACTGCACCCTAGGGGAAACCGGCGCGTAGCTGCTACCGAGGCCGGAGGCCAGGAAGAGCATCAGCGATAGAGGCACGACGAACGCGCCGAGGATGGTCACGTCGAAACGGTAGGACGCCAGCAGGAACGCGATGCCCAGCCCGAAGGACGAGACGCTCAAGATCTGTGAGATGTCGGAGAGGGGGAGCTCGCCCGGGGAGGAGCTCTCGAGCAGCAAGAAGGCGAGGTGCGCGCCCAGAGCGGCGACGAAGACGGTTCCGGGGATCCGCTGCGCCTGCTTCGAGCCCCGCGTCAGCACGAACAGATAGAGGATACAGGCGACCGCGTAGAGGATCGCGGTGGCGATGAACAGGCCGGCTTTCATGGTCTTGTCGAGGCCTTCACGCGTATGGGGCAGGCCACGAAAAAGCCTACCATACTGCGGTTTTACGCGGTAGCCGGGAGGGGCGGCCCGTTGACAATGAGCCCTAGCGTCCTTAATTAGTCGGTCTCAGACAACCCCAAGAGGAGCTCACATGGCCGGCGCAAATGTACACGCAGTAAACGACCTGAACTTTGACACCGAGGTGCTTCAGTCGGATGCCCCGGTACTCGTCGATTTTTCGGCGGTATGGTGCGGGCCGTGTAAGCAGATTGCGCCGCTCATCGATCAGCTTGCCGACGAGTACGTCGACAAGGTCAAGGTGACCCACCTCGATATCGATGAGAGCCCCGGCACTGCCTCCAAGTACGGCATACGAGGCGTACCAACCCTGATGGTCTTCAAGGGCGGAGAGCTCGTAGCGCAGCACGTTGGCGCAGCGCCGAAGACGACCATCGCGCAGCTGATGGATCGGGCCCTGTAGCCGCCTACCCAGCGACTCTCTCGAATGAGAACGACGAGCTCATCTGTGCCACCGGTCGTATCGGTGGTCGCGCGTTCCAACACGGGCAAGACGACCCTTCTCGAAGGCTTGCTCCCGGCGCTGAAGGAGGCGGGCTTGCGAGTGGCTGTGGTGAAGCATCACCATCACACCAGCTCCTTCGACACGCCCGGGAAGGACACTTTCCGGTTGGCCGAAGCCGGCGCGGATCTCGTCGTAGGCGTGAGCCCCGTCCAGGTGGCAACGTTCAGCAGGGAAACTGGGTCGGATGACCTCGACTCGGTGATCGCCCGACACTGTGCTGGCTACGACCTCGTGATCACCGAGGGCTACAAGCGTGGTGACTATCCGAAGATCGAGGTCCACAGGGCCGAGCGAAGTACCGAGCTCCTGTGCGATTTTGGCGAGATCCTGGCACTCGTCACGGATACCGACTGGGCTACCAATGTCCCCCAGTTCTCTCTCGACGACGCCGACGGTCTTGCGGCGTTCCTGGTAGCCTGGCTGGACAACGACTAGCGCTGCGCGTGTGCAAGGGTGACGGCGACCGAGAGCATGATGAAGGCGCAGGCTTGATGCGCGATTGCGGTGTGCAGCGGAACGGATCCGAGCACAACGAGCGCGCCCAGGGCAAATTGCAGCAGCGTCAGCCCTGCAAGCCACCATGCCAACGAGCGCTCTGACCGCAGACGGGCGCGTCGATGCACCCACCACCCGAGCCCGGCTGCACTCAACACGACGGCGACCCCGAACAAGCGATGCAAGAAGTGAATGCTGGTGGGGTTTTCTACGAGGTCACGCCACCACGGCTCGATGCTAAATAACGACGACGGAACCCACTCCCCGTTCATGTCGGGAAAGGTCGCTGCCACCAGCCCCGCACGCTTGCCTGCCATCAGTGCGCCGAAGATGATCTGAACCGCGAGCAGCCCGATGAAGGACCACGTCGGCACACCCGATGTGCCCTCCGGTTGGCCCGGCGCGCGTTTCGCCGGTGGCGCTCGCAGGTCGAGGAAGAGCCACAGGAGATACTGTCCCACCAACAGAGCAAGCCCGAGGTGGGCCGCCAGGCGATAGTGACTGACCTCGGGGTTGTCCACGAGGCCACTCTTCACCATGAACCAACCGAGCAACCCCTGAGCTCCGCCCAAGAAGAAAGCAACCAGCGTTTTCCACGCCAAGCGTCTATCAAGGGTGCGCCGAAGTAAGAAAAACAACCACGGGACGATGAAGAAAACGCCAATCAGACGACCGAGTAGCCGATGCGCATACTCCCAAAGGAAAATGCGTTTGAAATCGGACAGCGACATCCAATGATTGACGAGCTTGTACTGGGGCGACGCTTGATATTTCTGAAAGGTCTCTATCCAGTCGGACTCGTTCAAGGGTGGCAGCGCGCCCATGAGGGGATGCCATTGGACCATGGATAGGCCGGAACCCGTTAGCCGCGTGGTGCCACCGACGATCACCATCGCGAACACCATCAGGTAGAGCAACAAGAGCCACGTCGCGACCAGGCGTGACGTTTGCGTTGCAGAGACCGTCTGAACCACGTTTGCCCTACTCCCCGCACGTCTTTACGCGGGGCCCCGCCCCAAAGCAAAGACCCGCGCACTTGCCGACGATTCACGCATCTGGTGCGGTTCAACGCACAGATTGCGCATGCCCTGCCGTCGTCGCTTCGCTTCTCGTGGAACTACGCGAGGAAAGATGACGCTGTGCGCTGATCGTCCCGCACGGCTCAAGATTTGCATGCGAGACGCGCGACGCTCCAGTCACGCAAAGGAGAGGTGTGCCGAATGCGATCCATCTATTCAGTCGTCGCAGTAGCAATAACTCTATTGCTACCCGCATCGCTGCATGCGCAGCCGGAAACACCAACCCAAGAAACGGCAGCACCACCTCCGGCTGCTACCGAGGCCCGGGCGCCCGAAACCTTCACTCGCCCCCCTGAGCCATTGCCGGCAGATGAGCCACCTGAGGAGGAGCCGGCGGTCACCTTCTCGAAGAATCCGATATCGATCAAGATCGGCGACTTTACGCTCACGCCGTTGCTCGAAGCCCGCTTTCGGCCAGAGGTGCGAGCGAACGTGTATGGAAACGGGGTGCAAGCTGCCAAGAGCCTTCACTTCGTTGCCAGCCGCGTGCGACTCGGCCTCGATGCGCAGTGGAAGTTTCTGAGGGTGATGATGCAGGTCCAGGACGCGCGCTTGTTCGGAACGCGTCCAGGCTTCGACGACGGCGGCTCCTTCGCCTTGCACCAAGGAATACTGGAGTTCGGCAACGACGAGCGAGGATACGTTCGCGTCGGCCGTCAGGAGATCAACTACGGCAACCAGCGCATGATCGGCGCCCTGGACTGGCTGATGGGCGCCCGCTCCTTCGATGCGCTGCGGTTTCATGGCTTCTTTGGCGACAAGGTCGAGGTCGACGCCTTTGGCTCGATGCTGGCGAGTCAACAGAATTTCACCGACGACACCGTGACTCCCCCAGTGACCGTGCGGAACAACGGCTCCTACCTGGCGGCGGTCAACGCGATCTACAAGCACAGCGCGAAACTGCGCATGGAAGGGTACGTCTTGTATCGCCATGACCGACCGTTCGCCGCCGTCCCCGCCGCGCCCCGGAACGATATCGTTTCGCCGGGCGTATTCGTCACGGGCGTGCCGGTCGATGGGCTGCGATACACGGGCGAGCTCACGATGCAAGGAGGCAAACAGGTCGGCCTGTCCTTCTTCGCAGTCGCCGTGTCGGGAGACGTTCAATACACATTCCACGCGAAGTGGAAGCCAACATTGTACGGAGGTGTCGCCTACGGATCGGGTGCTACGGATGGGAAGCTCGGCGAGTTCAACAACTTCTTTCCGACGAACCACAAGTTCTACGGCGCCGCCGATTTGTTTGGGCTCCGAAACCTGATCGACGGCCACCTTGCCGTCGGGGTCACGACACCCAACGCGCCGGTGGGCCTCAAGCTCGAGCTCTTCAACATGGCGCTCTCCAATCCGAGCGCGCGATGGTCGCAAGCAGGGGGAGTCACGCTCGGTCAGAACGCGGCCAACACGACCCGCAACCTCGGCCAGGAGATCGACGCCCTCGTCAAGTGGAGATTTGTCCAATGGGCGTCGTTGTCGGGAGGTTACACTGTGTTCATCCCCAACCAAGGCGCCGCAAACCTTGGACACGACATCGCAACGCACTGGGCCTACGCGATGATTACGCTGCGGACGCCATGACGGCTGTCACGGGCGGAGGCGTGAACGCTCCGAGCCCTACCAGTGATGTTGCCGTAGAGACAACAGCGATAGGATCACTATGGAGGGCGACATACTTGCAGCCCGCCGCAAAGTTTGCGCCGGCTTGCGGGCTCCGAACACTCGCTCGACGAGCCCCCGGACTGCCGTCGTGGCGCGCGCGTGGCCGGTGTTTTCTGCGCCGATGTGCCCAGACGCAACCAGAGATCCAGTTCCGCGGCCACCTTGGACCACATTTTGCACGGAGTGCAAGCCCGTGTGAGTGACCTTCGAAGAGGAGGAGTGGGGAGCCCGTGCACAGATTAGCCGAAGGTTTCAGTCTCGCCGCGACGGTGCTGTTCGTCGGGTCGATCATGGTCGCGGGCCTTTTGCTCCACCCCGACGTTGCGCAGGCAAAATCGGGCGAGGAGATCTTTCAAAGCGGGTGCAACGCCTGCCACACGATCGGCGGTGGCCGCTTGGTTGGCCCCGACCTCTTAGGGGTGTCTGAGCGCCGAACCGAGGAGTGGCTGGTGAAGTTCGTCCAGCACTCGCAGAGCATGGTGGAGGCGGGCGATCCTGTCGCCGTCGGTCTCTTCGAAGAACACAACAAGGTGACGATGCCCGATCAGGCGCTGACCAAGGCGGAGATCTTGGCGGTGATGGAGTACGCCAAGACGCCTCATGTCATCGGTGCGGTGCCACCAGATGAGCCCGTCGCACTCACCGAAGAGGACATCGTCCTAGGGCAAAATCTCTTCGAGGGAAGCATTCGGTTGAGCAATGGGGGGCCAGCCTGCAACTCGTGCCACGACGTCACGAACGATGCGGTCATCGGTGGTGGCATCCTCGCCAAAGAGCTCACGACCGTGTTCTCACGCTTGGGCGGCCCCGGGGTGCGCGCCATTCTCGGAAGCCCGCCATTTCCGGTGATGCAAGAAGCCTACGAGGGCGAGCCGCTCGCCGAGCCAGAGGTCAAGGCCTCGTTGGCTTCCTAGAGCGGGCGGACAGCGAGAAGGCGCTGCAACAGCCACGGGACTACGGCATCGGGCTGTTCACGAGCGGCGTAGTGGGCTCGGGCATCCTGCTTGGCCTCTATTCGCTCCTCTGGCGTAGGCGGAAGCGTTCCTCCGTGAACCAATCGATCTACGACCGACAGGTCGAATCCACCTGAATTTACGACAGGAAGCGATCGGGAAACATTTATGGGTTGGATCAAAGACATCATCTCACCGCAGCCATGACGGCTGTCACGGGCGGAGGCGTGAACGCTCCGAGCCCTACCAGTGATGTTGCCGTAGAGACAACAGCGATAGGATCACTATGGAGGGCGACATACTTGCAGCCCGCCGCAAAGTTTGCGCCGGCTTGCGGGCTCCGAACACTCGCTCGACGAACCCCCGGACTGCCGTCGTGGCGCGCGCGTGGCCGGTGTTTTCTGCGCCGATGTGCCCAGACGCAACCAGAGATCCAGTTCCGCGGCCACCTTGGACCACATTTTGCACGGAGTGCAAGCCCGTGTGAGTGACCTTCGAAGAGGAGGAGTGGGGAGCCCGTGCACAGATTAGCCGAAGGTTTCAGTCTCGCCGCGACGGTGCTGTTCGTCGGGTCGATCATGGTCGCGGGCCTTTTGCTCCGCCCCGACGTTGCGCAGGCAAGATCGGGCGAGGAGATCTTTCAAAGCGGGTGCAACGCCTGCCACACGATCGGCGGTGGCCGCTTGGTTGGCCCCGACCTCTTAGGGGTGTCTGAGCGCCGAACCGAGGAGTGGCTGGTGAAGTTCGTCCAGCACTCGCAGAGCATGGTGGAGGCGGGCGATCCTGTCGCCGTCGGTCTCTTCGAAGAACACAACAAGGTGACGATGCCCGATCAGGCGCTGACCAAGGCGGAGATCTTGGCGGTGATGGAGTACGCCAAGACGCCTCATGTCATCGGTGCGGTGCCACCAGATGAGCCCGTCGCACTCACCGAAGAGGACATCGTCCTAGGGCAAAATCTCTTCGAGGGAAGCATTCGGTTGAGCAATGGGGGGCCAGCCTGCAACTCGTGCCACGACGTCACGAACGATGCGGTCATCGGTGGTGGCATCCTCGCCAAAGAGCTCACGACCGTGTTCTCACGCTTGGGCGGCCCCGGGGTGCGCGCCATTCTCGGAAGCCCGCCATTTCCGGTGATGCAAGAAGCCTACGAGGACGAGCCGCTCGCCGAGCCAGAGGTCAAGGCGCTCGTTGGCTTCCTAGAGCGGGCGGACAGCGAGAAGGCACTGCAACAGCCACGGGACTACGGCATCGGGCTGTTCACGAGCGGCGTAGTGGGCTCAGGCATCCTGCTTGGCTTCTATTCGCTCCTCTGGCGTAGGCGGAAGCGTTCCTCTGTGAACCAATCGATCTACGACCGACAGGTCAAATCCACCTGAATTTACGACAGGAAGCGATCGGGAAACATTTATGGGTTGGATCAAAGACATCATCTCACCGCAGACCAGGAAGTGGGAGGAGTTCTACCGCAACCGCTTCCAGCACGACCGCATCGTCCGCAGCACGCACGGCGTCAACTGCACGGGGGGCTGCTCCTGGCAGATCCACGTCAAAGACGGGATCGTAACTTGGGAGACGCAGCAGTTGGACTACCCGCTGCTGGAAGACTCCCTGCCTCCCTACGAACCGCGCGGCTGTCAGCGAGGGATCTCCTATTCCTGGTATTTGTATAGCCCTCTGCGGATCAAGTACCCGCTCATCCGGAGCGCGCTGATCGACGCCTACCGGGCCAAGAAGCGCGAGACCGGCGACCCCATGAAGGCGTGGAAGGCTTTGCAGGCGGACGAAGGTGCGCGAAAGGCATATCAGACGGCCCGTGGCAAAGGCGGGTTCCGGCGAGCGAGTTGGGACGAGGTCCTGGAGCTCATGGCCGTTGCCAACCTCCACACCGCGGAGAAGTACGGTCCCGACCGCGTGATCGGGTTCAGCCCGATTCCGGCCATGTCGATGCTCAGCTACGCGCCGGGCGCTCGATTTCTCCAGCTCTTCGGCGGCGTCAATCTCAGCTTCTACGACTGGTACTGCGACCTCCGACCGCGTTTCCCGAGATCTGGGGCGAGCAGACCGATGTCTGTGAGAGTGCTGACTGGTACAACGCGAAGATGATCGCGGACATGGGCGCGTGTCTCAACATGACGCGCACCCCTGACTGCCACTTCTTCGCGGAGGCGCGTCACAACGGCACGAAGGCAGTGGTGTTCTCACCCGATTTCAGCCAGGTGTCCAAGTACGCCGACCAGTGGGTGCCTCTACACGCGGGAAGCGACGGTGCGTTCTGGATGGCCACGACCCACGTGATCCTCAAGGAGTTCCACCACGACAAGCAGACGCCGTACTTCATCGACTACGTCAAGAAGTACACCGACAGCCCCTATCTGGTGAAGCTCGAGAAAGACGGCGTGAACTACAAGCCCGGCCGTCTCCTTCGCGCGTCGGAGCTCTCTCAGTTCAAGGATATGTCGAACGGGGAATGGAAGTTCGTCAACATCGACGCAGCGTCTGGTCAGCCGGTGGTTCCGAAGGGGAGCTCGGGGTCTCGCTGGGACAAGAAGCCCGGCAACTGGAACATGAAGTTCGAGAATGTGGCCGACGACAAGCCCTACGATCCCGTGCTCACCCTGTTGGGCAGGTCGGACGAGGTCGCACAGACGAGCTTTCACGGAGTTCGGGCTCGACAAGCAGGTGCACCGCGGGGTGTGCCGGTGATGTACATCGACACCACGGAAGGCCGTGTTCCCGTCACCACCGTCTACGACTTGACGATGGCGCAGTACGGCGTCAGCCGGGGCCTTCCGGGCGAGTACCCGAAGGACTACACCGACAAGGACGCCGCGTACACGCCCGCGTGGCAGGAGATCTTCACCGGGCGTCGACTCGAAGACCGTCCTCCAGTTTGCTCGCGAGTGGGCAAACACCGCCGAGGCCACTGGCGGAAAGTGCATGATCATCATCGGGGCCGGCATCAACCATTGGTACCACGCAAACCTGATGTACCGAGCCGGGCGCCATGGCCCTGATGCTCACCGGCTGCGTCGGCAAGAACGGTGGAGGGCTCAATCACTACGTCGGCCAGGAAAAGCTGGCACCCGGTGGATTCCTGGGGAGCGATCGCGTTCGGCAAGGACTGGCACAGCGCCGTCCGGCTCCAGCAAGCACCGATCTGGCACTACATCAACACCTGCCAGTACCGGTACGACGGGACAGTTCTCCAAGTACAACACGGTTCCCGACAATGACTTGACTCGGCAGCACACCGCGGATCAGATCTACAAGTCCGTGCGCATGGGCTGGATGCCCTTCTATCCACAGTTCGAGCAGAACACCCTCGAGCTCACGAAAGAGGCAACGGCCAATGGGGCGACGGACGATGCGGGCATCGAGAAGTACGTCCTCGACAAGCTCAAGAGCAAGGACCTGAAGTACTCGGTCAGCAATCCGGAAGCTGAAGAGAACTTTCCCCGCGTTTGGTACATCTGGCGCGGCAACGCGATCATGGGCAGCATGAAGGGCCACGAGTACTGCTTGAAGCACTACTTGGGCACGCACTCGAATGCGATCGGAAAGGACTCGGACGAGCACACCAAAGAGGTCCAGTGGCAGGATGTCGCACCGGTCGGGAAGATGGACCTCATCGTCGACCTGAACTTCCGCATGGATTCGTCGGCCTTGTACTCTGACATCGTGCTGCCGGCGGCCTCTTGGTATGAGAAGGCCGACCTCAACAGCACCGACCTGCACTCCTTCATCCATCCGCTTTCGGCGGCGATCGCGCCGGTATGGGAGTCCAAGACAGACTGGGAGATCTTCCGCGAGCTAGCCAAGGTGACGAGCAAGGCCGCAGAGCAGTATTTTCCGGAGCCGCAGAAGGACATCATTGCCTCTCCGCTCGCGCATGACTCAGCGGGCGAGATCTCCCAGCCGACCATCAAGGACTGGTACCACGGCGAATGCGAGGCGATTCCTGGCAAGACGATGCACACGCTGACGGTTGTGGACCGCGACTACACGCGCATCTACGACAAGTTCATCACCCTGGGTGATCGCATCAGGACTACCGGTCTTGGCGCGCACGGGAACCAGTTCCAGTGCGAGGACGCGTACGACGAGATGATCGAGTCGAACCACTTCCCCGTCGAGCGCAGTAACGGCAAGGTGTATCCCTCGCTGAAGGAAGACGAGTGGGCGGCCAATGCGGTGCTGCACCTCTCGACCTTGACCAACGGCAAGCTCAACGTGCGCGCGTACCGTAACGCAGAGAAGAAAACCGGCCTGGCACTCGCTGACCTCGGACGAGGCACCGAGGACCTGCGCATCGACTACGCCGACCTCCAGGCGCAGCCGCGTCGGTACACGACCTCGCCCCTGTGGTCCGGCGTGATGACCGCTGGCCGGCGTACGCCGCGTATCACCGTGCAACGTCGAGAAGCTGGTTCCTGGCGGACGCTCACCGGTCGCCAGCACTTCTACCTCGACCACGAGACTGTACCTGGCCTACGGGGAGCACCTCCCACCTACAAGCCCTCCCGAAGCCGGAGGCCTACGGCGACCTCAAGCAGACCTGAAGGACGGGGACGCGCGGATCCTCAACTGCCTCACGCCGCACGGGAAGTGGCACATCCACTCCACCTATCGGCGACAACCATCGCATGCTCACCTCTCGAGGGGCTGCGAGCCGGTCTGGCTGAGCGAGGTGGACGCCGAGGCGCTCGGCGATCCGGGACAACGACTGGTGCGAGGTCTACAACGACCACGGGGTCTACGCGTGCGCGCGCGTCGGTCAGCGCCGCATCCCAAGGGCGTGTGCATCGTGTACCACGTTCCCGAGCGCACGGTCGGGCATCCCAAGTCGCAGGTGCGGGGCGGCACGCGGGCGTCACAACAGCTTCACCGGATTCACCTCAAGCCGAACTTCCTCGCCGGCGGCTACGGCCAGTTCTCGTACCACTTCAACTACTGGGGGCCGATCGCTCCCAACCGCGACACGCACGTCGTCGTCAAGCGAATGGACAAAGTGGTGTTCTGAACGCCTTAGAATCGTAGAATCGCGCCAAGAACGGGAGACCCGAGATGGATGTTCGCTCACAGATCTCGATGGTGTTCCACCTCGACAAGTGCATCGGCTGTCACACCTGCTCCGTCGCCTGCAAGAACATCTGGACCGACCGCAAGGGCGCCGAATACATGTGGTGGAACAACGTCGAGACCAAGCCGGCACCGGCTACCCGGCAAGTGGGAAGACCAGGAGATCTACAAGGGGGGCTGGCAGAAGGACGGCGACAGGGGATCGACCTGAAAGGCGCGCGGCCGCAAGAGCCTCACGAACATCTTCCACAACCCGCACATGCCGCGATCGACGACTACTACGAGCCTTCACCTAC
>PVMK01188957.1_pt1 | contig 62197 bp, 64 predicted proteins | sample 1853481 | NCBI WGS metagenome assembly PVMK01 (sample SAMN08533507, study PRJNA380276) | Marine sediment metagenome, whole genome shotgun sequencing project.
CTCACTGACCGCTATATCTCGAGGATCGCGGGCCATCCAAATCTTGCGATCGTAATCTATCTCTGTGGCATGATCCTTGTAAAGGTCGAAGGTTCTGCCTTTTCGCTCGTTGTAGGTGTGCTTGTAAACTGCGTTTTCATAGTCAGCCAAATGTTTGCCCGGGTCGCCCCCAGAAAAGGCTTGGCAATTTGGAAGTCCACCGGCTACTTTGAATAAAAAAACGGTGGTTCCGGACTTTCCATGTCCTAATATTAAAATTTTCATGCTGACTCTCCAAAACAAGTGAAAGGCTAAGTCTTAGCGGATCGATTCGATCTGCAACGAGAACGAGATCGATCACGCCGTAAGCGTCAATTTAGCGATGGGGACCATACGACAAAATAGCGACATGTGTCAAGGGTGAAATATCGCTAGGTCTTTGCTTCAGCCATTGCCTTTAAGACTCGCGTAACCAAGCTTTTGCCGTCTAATTTGTGGTAAGAAAGTGCTTCTGGAGGGGTGCCACAAGCGGGATGTTCCTCAACTGCAAATTTGACCAGCTTTTTGTCACGCAAACCATCTGATGACATTAACGCATTCAACAACAGGTCTCCGAGTCCCCCGTATTCGGAATGATTGTCTAGTGAAAAAATCGTTTTGCAGTCCCCAATAGTGTCTATCAGCCAACTATGATCTATACGGTTTAACCAGGGTAGATTAACTACTTTCAAGGAGAATTCCTGCGCCGCAAGCATTTCGGCAGCCGTTAGGGCTTCATGTAACATTACTGGACCATAGGAAAATAGCACAGCATCTTTTCCATCCTTCAATACGGTTCCTTTGCCGAATGAAAAGTCATAGTCCTCTGGCAAAGTTATTGTCCGTGGAGAGGGGGAAATTACTAGGCGCATCATACAGTTAGCTTCTACTTCTTCTACGCACCACTGTAAAGCACGTTTTGTCTCCGCGCCGTTGCAGGGCTCCAGAATTACACAATTCGGCAAGGCGCCAAAAAGTGAGATGTCCCGCAGACTCTGGTGTGATTTTCCTGGACCGGCAGGGATAAGGCCGGCGTAGTGGCACACATAAATTATCTTACTGTTTTCCGTGGCGTTGTTATAGATCTGCTCATTTGCCCTAGAGGCCAGGAATACTCCAAAGGAATTTACTATGGGCAACAGACCTTGGAGCGCTAATCCCCCCGCCATGGAAACCATGTCCTGCTCTGCGATACCATTCTCGACAAAGCGCTCGGGGAAAGCATTCTCAAAAGGGCGCAGTCCACAGTCAGCAGACAGATCAGCATCCAGAACCACGATATCCTTTCTCTTGGCTCCCAGCTCCACCAAAGCCTCACCGAAGGCGTTCACCACCTTTTCCGCGGTGTCTTTGAGCCTTGCCCGGTGCTTATCCCTCTTCTCTAGCAGTTCTGTGGTCAATGGGGAAAAACCAAATTCATTCAGGCGAGCGTCTATCCTTTCTAGAAGCTCTTTATAGCCTGCCTGGAAGGAATCATCATCGGGCGCGCCGGCATGCCATTTGTATAGACCCTTGCCGTCGCGTAAGGCGGTGGGGCCCTCCATAAAAGAAACACCTTTTCCTTTGACCGTGTCTGCAATCAGAACTTTAGGTTTGTCTTCTATGTGTTTGAACTTCTCGAAAACCTTTTCCAACTGGGAAAAATCGTGACCGTCACATCTTTCGACGTGCCAGCCGAATATTGCGAACTTTTTTTCCAGGCTACCCAAGTCTATGATCTCATCCAATAGCTTGTCTGTCTGAATCTTATTGAAGTCAACTATCAGTTGGATATTGGCAACATTCTGATGCACTGTCGTCTGTAAGGACTCCCAAATTTGACCCTCCTGCAGTTCCCCGTCGCCTGTCATCACAAAGACACGACCACCAGAGCCGTTCATTTTCTTGGCCACGGCCATTCCTTTGGCTTTAGATATTCCCATCCCAAGGGAACCCGAATTGGCTTCAATTCCAGGTACGCTCACATCCGGATGACCATGAGTCCCGCCAACGCGCCTCAAATTTATAAACTGTTCTGCCGGGACGATCCCCAAGGCAAAGAGGACGGCGTAGTGACCAGGGGCATCGTGTCCTTTCGATGAAAAATAAATGTCGCGGTCCGGGTGGCTTATTCCAACTTCAACCGTGTTCATCTCAGAGTAATAGAGAAAAGTTACGATATCTAGCGAACTGAAGCTGGAGCCAAGATGACCTGAGCCTGCTCGTTTTACCGTGGCCAGGGCATTGGCTCTACACATGTCGGCAAGGAGCGCCAGTTTTTTGTATTTATTGATCTCAGCCGCACTGATACGCTGAAATTCTTTCTCCGGAATGAGCTTAATCTCTAGCATTACTCTGAACGCTCCTCTAGGGGGGGATATGGGGTTTGAGTAACAGAAGGCAATCGGGCTTTCCCGCTTGCTACTAACTGTTCGGCCAAGTTCAAGTCGTAAGCGCTGTTGACATCGAATCCTTCATGATCCTTGGTTACAAACGGCATCAATATATTTCCGGCTATGGTTTTCTCATTAAAAACCACCTTTGTCCAGGCAATTTCCAAGCTGGCATTCTGGGCGTATACTTCCGGCAATGACTGGTATTGGCTGCTGTGCCATGGCTGCTCTTCGGGAGTGGTCAATGGCAGGAGCGGCACCATTCGATTACCCCGCACTACCCACATCTTGCCGGGGTGCTGCTTGCACTTTTCCACTGCTCTTAGCGAATCCACACCGTCTTCTGCTAAGAATGCCCGCCAGGCCCGCTTGATAGACCCAGGTAGACGAAAGGGGCTAGTGGGCCGTAAAATGCTGAAGCAGCCATAGCTTCGTCCTTGATCCTGCAGCCGCTTCAGGCTATCTTCGACCCACTCGATGTCCGGAGATAAATCTCCGGCAAATTCAGCTGGTCGCAAGAACGGCACCTCAGCCCCATAATGCCTAGCAATGTCTCCATACAGCTGGGAATCGGTTGAGACGATAACGTCATTGAAGACCTCACTCTGCTTAGCTGCCGAGATGGTATAAGCGATAAGGGGATGCCCAGCCAGAAGATGAATATTCTTGTCAGGTACTCGCTTTGACCCTGCTCTGGCGGGAATCAAGGCTACTATACTTGGGTATTTATCCTCCATCAATTCTCTCTACAGTAATCCCTGGTCAATGTTGATGTAGATATCTTTCAAATCAGAGTACACGTCCAGAGCCTCAGTACCGGGTTCGCGCGTGCCGTTGCCCGACTGTTTCAATCCCCCAACGGGCATGTGAGGTTCGCTGCCGTAGGTCCCACCATTTACCATCGCCACGCCAGCTTGAATCTTCTGGGTAAATTCAATAGCTCGATGGATACTGCGAGTATGGATGCAGGCAGTGAGGCCGTAAGGTGAGTCGTTGGCTAAACTCAAGGCTTCGGCAAAATCTTGCACTCGATAGAGGCAGGTAATGGGGCCAAGGATTTCCTTGGTGGAGATTTCATCCTGGGGATCAACGTTTTCAAGTATTGTGGGCGCCATGTAGAAACCGTCTACATGGGCAGGATCGGTAAGCCTGTGGCCTCCGATTAGAATCACCGCACCCTTTTTCTGAGCTCGCTCCACAGCACTGAGCATATTGGTGAGCTGCACCTCGTTAATTACCGGTCCGAAATCATCATCGTCTCCCGGACCAACTTTGAGCTTTTCAGTTCGTTCCACCAACAGGTTGCGGAACTTTTCATAAATTGAATCAAATATGATAATACGGCTACCTGAGGCACAGCGCTGACCAGCATTACTAAAGGCCGAAAGTAATACCCAGTTGGCCGCATTCTCCAAATCGGCGTCATCGCAGACCACCAGAGGATTTTTGCCGCCCAGTTCCAATGAAACTTTGGCCAATCTTCGCCCGGCAACTTCAGCAATTTGACGACCAACCTCGGTAGAGCCGGTAAAACTGATGACATCCACCTCGGGACTGGCTACGAGGGGAGCACCGGCTTCCTCACCGTAGCCCTGGATGATATTGAGTACACCTGGCGGCAGCCCCACCTCTTTGGCAATTCTGCCCACAATCCAACCGGTTGCAGGAGTATCTTCCGCTGCCTTGAGAACCGCTGCGTTTCCGCATATCAAAGCGGGAAAAACCTTCCAGGCCACATTGGCTATGGGTGTGTTGGCAGCAATGATAAGGCCTGCCACCCCAAGGGGTTGTCGGACCACCATGGCATACTTATTTGGCACAGCGCTGGTGGTGGTTCGACCGTAAAGTCGACGGCCTTCACCTGCCATGAACTCCCCCTGAGCGATGGCGCCACCGGTCTCACCCAGGGCTTGCTTGAAAGACATCCCGGTCTCTAGGGAAACGATGCTGGCTATCTCTTCTTGCTGTTTACGCATTGCCTGGGCTATATCATGAAGCAGGTCTCCACGATATACCGGGGTGGAATCTGCCCAGGCCGGTTGAGCCTTTCGAGCCACCTGAATGGCTTTTTGGACGTCCTCCACCCTTGAGCGTGCCACTCTACCGAGTTCTTTGCCGGAAACCGGAGACAACTTTCCAAAGGTGTCGCCAGTGATTGCTTCACACTCTTCACCGTCAATCCAATTAAGAATAGTTTTAGGAATTACTTTCTTGATCCATGCTTGTCCCCATTTCTTCAATGTTACTACCAGGCGGTAAAGCCACCGTCCACCACAAGCTCGATTCCGGTCACGTAGGATGAGGCCCTGGAGGCGAGGAAGAGGAGAGGCCCACCAAGGTCTTTCGCTGTCGCCATTCTGCCGAGCGGTACCCGATTGCAAAATTTTTGCTTGAATTCCTCATCCTGGTCGCCAAGCACCCCGCCCGGCGACAGCGCATTGACCCGGACTCCATGAGGAGCCCAATGGGTGGCCAGATACTTGGTGAGGTTAACTACGGCGGCCTTGGAAGCGCCGTAGGCCGGCGGCTTGAGAAAGGGTGGGTCGCTCTGGATGTGATCATAAAATCGCGAATCTGGTGAAACGCTGGCGTATAATGATCCGATATTAATAATGGAGCCCCGACCTGCTTTCACCATCTCGCTGCCAAAGACTTGGGTCACCAGGAACAGCCCCAGAGTATTGACTTCAAGGATCTCCCGGTTTTCTTCAATGGGGATATCTTCCAGAAGATATCCTTCTTGAGGTTGGTCTGGTGGCCGATCTATGCCAGCGTTGTTGACGAGGATTGAAGGTACCCCGAAGATTTCCAAACATTCCTTACAAACCGTCTCTAAGGCTAACCGGTCTCTGACGTCGGTGTAGGCCAGTCTAAGACGGTTGTCTTGAAATCGTCTTTGTATCTCACTGAATTGTTCGCTGATTTTTTGACCAGGCCGGTCGAGGACGAAAACAGCGGCCCCGGCATCAAGCAGTGTCTCTATCCAGATGGGGCCTAACTTGCCCAAACCACCAGTAACGACACCAATCTCACCCTCTAAGCTAAAAAGGTCGTTCAAGATGCGGCCTCCGCCCAGCCCTCTGAACCGTTTAATACCTCAAAGGTGATGTCGTCATCTTTGTTTAAAGCGCCACGGGTTACCCGGCCGATTACCTTGTCTAGTTCGTAGGGCGGCAGACCGTCACCTGGTGACTTAAGGGTAATATCTTCGCGCCTGAGGGCATGGCCTGCGGGTAAATCCCGCGCCGCCACCAGCTTTTTCCCCATTTTGATTATGGGGGTCACCTCAGTCTCGTAAACCCTCTTAACGCCATCACCCATGGCCATTCTCGTCCTGCGCAAATCACGAACCATTTTCTTCAGCCCTATGGGCTCCAGCGAAAAGGCATGGTCGGTACCTTTCCAGGTGTGATTGAGAGTGAAGTGTTTTTCGACGACCCTTGCTCCCAACATGTATCCCACCACCGCCATGGCGATCCCATTGTCGTGGGAAGACAGTCCAATGATAGTGTCGGGAAACCTCTCTCTGAAGCTGGTGATAACCCGCAAATTAAGCTCATCAAAAGCTGCCGGATATCCTGCGGTGCACTGCAGAAGGCATAGTTGCTGGTTGATGGGCATAATGGCATCATACGCCCTATGGACATCTTCCATGGGGCCGCCACCGGTACTGAGAATCATGGGTTTTTGGAATTTCGCAATATAGGTCAGCAGCGGTATACTTTTCAGATCACCTGAGGCTATCTTAAAGGCCGGGACATCGAGCTTCGCCAGAAAATCGGCACTGGGAAAGTCAAATGCAGTTGCAAACATGGTGACCCCAATTTCTTTGGCATAGTCCATCAATTCCGTATATTCATCCCAGCCGAATTCCAGTGCTTCTCTGTGTTCACCATAGGTGAGACCAAAGCTGTTTTCGTGGTCGTACGGCTTATCATATGCTGCTTGGGTATAAAGCTGACGATTATCTCGCTTCTGCAATTTGACCGCGTCAGCGCCGCATTCCTTGGCAACCCGAAACATCTCTTTGGCTGTTTCGAGTTTTCCCCTGGTGGTTGTGTCCGATTTCGGCAATGACGAAACAATCGCCATCGTCTGTGATGGTCTTTCCATCTATTACCAGTTCTCTCATCGATATTCCTCCTAAGCCGATGGGTTTTAAATTGACTATCGAAAAACAGCTCATTTGGCAAGTCTAAACGGACTCTCCACTTCCATAACACACTGTACAATTTTGTTGAACAAACAATTTTTCATATTCATTTCTGAACATTATGCACTGATTTGAAAAATCTGCTCAGATATCTCCTCCACCTTAAGTTCTTCATCGTATCCGAGTATCTGCTGAAATCGCGAGAGTCGAGCACCTAACTCTTCAATGGAAATGCCCGGATAACGATGACGCTGGAATGCCGGTTTGTTAAGCGCACCTGGAAGGTATGATTTGTAACGGTTTATGAAACCGAGTCCCCTTTGCCATGTACCAGCGATTCAGTCGATGGCTGAGGTCCGGCTGTTGCAAGTCGGCAGCGCCATCGATGATTTTTTCGCAGACATCCACCATCCGCTCACAGGCCAAGGCACCCTTTCGTGCCGCCAGATGGTGTTTGATAATCTCTTTGCGTTCATCTCCATCCGCAGGGCCGAGTTTGCCGGCAAGAATATCTCCTAGCGTTCCCCGCAACTCGTCGAAATCAAAGCACTGGTGACTCAGTACATTAGGTAAACGATAAAAGCCTAAGTCGTAGTAGTCATTGACTGTCGCCCGGTAGGAAATGGCCGGGACTCCCATTACATAGGCCTCCAACCCGGTGGTACAGCCGTTGTGGATGACAGCCGCTGTGGCCAATAACCATGGCACCACGTTACCCTCATTTGTCACCCGCACCCGGGAACATCCTGCGGCAATCTTGCTGTAGATCTCGTGGTTCTCGGTGGGATGTGGACGGACAACAATGGTGTAGTCAGGAAACGTTTGTTCAAGTGACGGGATGAGTCGCTGGAAGTTTTCGAAAATGGCCTGCTTGTGATCCCGCAGCCCTTCGGCGAATTCCAGGCTCATACCCCTAGCCCCCCGGCCAAACTTGGGCGTTTCCCCAGGTTTCTTGACAGGCTGGAAGAGATTTAGCTCCGGGAAATAGGCATTTACGTGATTAAAGTTGGTGTTTACCAGGATGAAATCCCCATAGCTATTCCGAATCTTTTCCACCTCTTCTGCAAAAAAAGGACGCATTTCAGGTCGGAGCATGTCAACTCGCGGATTCCCGGTGATGTGGATTGGCGTTCCATTTGGCAGACCGGGATATTGCCGCCACAAGTCAACGTTGTCTTGCCCCCAAGCGAAGAGATGGGATACATAGCGGATTGAATCTGGAGAGAGTCGATCCGAAAAATAGGTTTCGGGCGGCAGATGGACCAGAGCCTCTTCGTCCCAGGCCACTATTTTGTGGCCAACCTTGCGCGAAATACGGAACAATAGAGCGCTGCGGATCGTCATACTCTTGGAAAGGTATAGGCTTCGCGGGAAAGAAGCAATGCGGAATTCCATCTCCCGGCGAGAGCCGATGACCGCGTGAAACCCTCGCCTCGCCGCAATACAGGCGAGCAGAAGCTTGGGGTCGAATTCCCGCACCTGATTTTCCACTGGAATGAGCAATAACACTTTTGCAGCCGTCATGCTTTCGTTACTGGAATGATTTACGACAATTAGCCTGTTAACCTCCGGTCCCAGGAACGATCGCCGTTTTTCCACTGAAATCGGAGTCATCTTCGGTTTCATCTGAAGGTTTGCTGGCCGTTGAATGGTCTTCAACCAGGACAGCTACTCCGTCCTGTAGGCGATAGGCCCGGTCCGCCGCAGTCAACAGGGCGGGTTGATGCGAGATGGCCAGTATGGTGTAGTCCCCGCTGAGCTGCTGCAAGGTTTCGCAGATAGCTGCCTCACTATTTCGATCCATGGCACTGGTTGGTTCATCCAGAATCAGCAGCTTGGGTTTGCGCACTAAGGCTCTGGCGATGGCGATGCGCTGCCGCTCTCCTCCGGATAATCCGCCCCCACGCTCGCCCACGGTGCTATACATCCCTTGCGGCATGGCCGTTACAAATTGCCAAGCCCCTGAGGCGCGCAGCGCATACTCTGCGTCTTCTTCATTAAGTTCAGGGTCGCCGAGGGTGACGTTGAATAAGACGGTATCGTGCAATAGCACCGTTTCCTGGGGGACATAGCCGATCATCCCTCGCCACCTTCTTATGTCGACCTCCTCCAGCGGCAGGTCATCGACCCATATCTCCCCCTGCTGAGGTCGGAGTAAGGCTGTTACCAGGTCGACTATCGTCGTTTTTCCCGCCCCTGATGGGCCCACGATGGCGGTGAATAAACCTGAAGGAAAAGTAAGTGATGCGTTCCGGAGTACCCAGTCTTCCTGGTAGGCAAAACTAACTCGATCCAAGCGGATGCCATGCTTCAGAGACGGAACCTGGCTGCCAAGGGTTGTTTCATGTGCCTGCTCCGTCTTCTGAATGGTTTCCTGCAATGACCAATAGGCGCTCTCAAGGATCGCCATTTCCTGATACTGTTGTTGGACCTTATTTACCTGTTTCACTATCCGTGCGAGCAGGAATGCCAGCACCACGGTGGTGGCCAGCGGCAAACGCCAGTACACCAGGACTATGTAGAGGCCAATCGCCATAAAGATCGTGAGCAGCGGTTCTTGGACTGCTTTCAGTAGCTCCCTACTGAGCACTTGTTTTTGCAGCGCCTTATTCAAGCTGGTGGTTTTCTTTTTCAATAAGGAATCAGCCTGGTTCTCACGCGCCATGGCTTTAAGCGGCTTTATCGACTGCAACGTATCGGTAAGATGTCGATTCAAAGATATCAACAATTTGGTTTGACGAGTGCCGGCACGCCGTGCTTTGTTGATGAAACGCTTCACCATGAATGCCAGGATCAAGCCCGCGGCCAAGGAGATCAAGGTGGCCTGCCAAGAGACCAGCAGGGCCACACCCACATACACGAGCATCTGGATCACAAGCGCGACTATGGTGGCACCACGCTGGTAGGCCTTGGATGTCCGACCGGTCTCGGAAAACATGGCATTAACGATGGCCCCGGTAGGCTGACGAAGGAAGTATTCCCAACGGGCGACAAGGAGAGCACGGAGCAGCGCCAGGCGCAGGTCGGTGACGACATGGGCGACGGTGTATCCGACCCGCTTTTTGGCCACCAGCACCAATCCGTTCTTCAACAAGATGGTGAGGACAAACACCACTAACAGTGTGCCAAGAGTGGGAGTGAGTCCCAAGACGGAAAGGGTTTCTGTCACCGTCTTTTCCAAGCCGGAACCACTCGCGGAAGCACTCGGTCCCGGACCGGCTTGGCTACCAACGACAATAGAGACCAGGGGCAGCAAAGCGGAAAGCCCGATACCCTCCGCTATTCCCGCAAGCAGCAGGGCGAAAAGCATGACCGCGCTTTGCCAGGGGTACTGGCGAGTTAAGGAAATCAGTAAACGCATATAAACAGGTCTCTATCAAACTCTACTAGGCCAAGCTTCTTTGACTCAGCTCGTCTAAGAAGCCTGGGCAACTTCTCGCAGAGAGGCAAAAGCCTCGCAGATGTGCTCCACCTGCTCCGGGGTATGGCCGGCGCTCATGCTACAGCGGAGCAAGGGAAAATTGTCAGGTGTAGCTGGGGGCAGTACCATGTTGACGTACACTCCTTGTTCTAGAAGCCCGGTCCAGAGGCTCAGGGCCTCCGCCTTACTCCCCAGCCGAATGGAAACAATCGGGCTTGGCTCCGGGCCTAAAACGAATCCCATCTCTTGCAACCGCTGATATAATCTGCGGGCGTTATCCCACAGTCTTTGGCGTAGCTCAGGACGGGCACGCAGAGCGGCCAGAGCAGCACGAGTTGAGGCAATAGTGGAAGGGGATGGCGACGCAGTAAATATGTATGGTCTGCTGGCGTAGCGGATCAACTCCAACTCGGGATGGTTGCTCGCACAGTAGCCACCGATTGCACCTAGGCTTTTGCTGAAGGTGCCCACGATGAAATCCACACTGTCTTCCACCCCGGCCTCCTCTGCAAGGCCACGGCCATTTTCACCGAGGACACCCACAGAATGTGCCTCGTCTATGAGCAGATAGGCACCGTATTTATTCTTTACCGCTGCAATGTCCGCCAAAGGTGCGCGGTCTCCCAACATGCTGTAAATACCTTCCACCAGGATCAGTGCATTCTCTGTCCGTTCTCCTAGTCGTTTCAGCCGCTTTTCCAGGTCATTCACGTCATTATGGCGAAAACGTATTACGTCAGCGCCACCCAATCGGCAGCCATCGTAGATACTTGCATGGCAGTCGGCATCCAAGAGGATGACATCTTCAGGACCAGCCAGGGCCGCCAGCACGCCTAGGTTGGCCACATACCCGGTGGAAAAAACTATAGTGCCACGACAGCCGAAGAAATCTGCCAGATCGTGCTCCAGTGCCACATGGCCGGCGTACGTGCCGTTGGCCATTCTCGAACCGGTGGTGCCGGTGCCCTGGTCATGAACAGCCTTGCAGGCTGCGTCGATACAGTCGGGATCAAATGTAAGCCCCAAATAGTTGTTCGTGCCGGCAAGAATCGTATGACGGCCATTTACCATTGCCTCGGTGGGCGAGATAATCTGCTCCATGACTACATTGATGGTGTCGACTCCACTCTCCGCCAATTCTTGGAGGGCCTCAACAAGATGCTGGAATTTGTCAAAAATGGCCATTATTGTCCTTCCTCTGTTAGCTGTTGGAGTTGGGTGGCAAAGTCTTTGATGGTGCGCACGTTGGCGAGGATGTTCAATGGGATGGAGATATCCAAGTAGTCCTCTACCTCCTCCACCAGGGTCATTACCTTCAAAGAATCGAGGCCAAGATCAGCCACTAGATCCGTATCTTCTTCAAGCTTCCGGCCGGCTTTGACGGACGGCTTCAGCCTCTCGTAAAGCACTGCCAAGATGTTTTCATAATCTACCATGGGTTACATCTTACTCCATCAAGTCGGATGATCATAGTCCTCTTGGGAGTTGTCAAAAATCCCCCTCTATCCCCCTTTGAGAAAGGGGGATGATTTTGAAGTGCTTCCATTAAGTTCCCCCCTTTGATGAAAGGGGGGTTAGCAAGGTGCGCTGCAACCCCTCGGCGAGCGAAACTCGCGGTGCCCAGCCCGTCTCGCGGGTCAGGGCGTCATTATCACACACCCAGTTGGAGTGGTTGAGCTCGCGGACCTTCCCGGGCGTGAGCATTGGCGCATATCCGCATATTTGCGCCGCCCCAAGGTTCAGTCCGGCCAACAATCGGAGTATGGTCACCGGCACTTGTATGCGAAACACGTGCCTGCCATAGAACCGAGCGACAGTATCAACCACATCATGCCAAGCATAACCGTCTGGGTGCCCATCGTGCAATTCAAAAGCGCGCCGCTCATTGGTTTCAGAATTCAGCCATTGCACCACGGCTTCTGCCAGATCTTCCACGTATAGTAAAGAAAACCGTGCACTACGGGAGCCGAGAATCGGAGCGATACCTCGCCCGATCCAGCGAAAAAGGGGAAGCAGTTCCTTGTCTCCAGGTCCGTAGACAGCGGGCGGCCGCAGCACTGCCCAATTCATATCACCGGCAGTTGCGGCGAGCGTGTCCTCACCTTGCCGCTTACTGGCAGCGTAAGGAGATAAGTGCGGCTCCCGTGCCGCCAGAGAAGATATCAACAAAAAACGTGGCACCCGGTGCTGTTTCCTAGACGCTTGCACCAGTCTTGCCACGCCATCCACATTCACGTCATCGAACTGTGCCTGCGAAGCACCCCGCACGGCGCCCGCGCAGTGTATTACGGCATAAACACCGCTTACCAGGCGGCGCAGGCTGTCAAGGTCTTCAAGGTCACCTTCTATCCACTGGGTGGCAGTTCCGGCGTAACGTGCACCGAGCGATGCGGGACGGACCAGCGCTCGTATCTGCCAGCCAATGGTTTCAAGTCGCCGCGCTAGGACACCGCCGATGAATCCCGTCGCCCCCGTCAGGGCTATCGTGCGCGACATTGAGCTATTCCAGCAGGCGCTAGCCTGTCTTCGGGAAGACTTCGAACTATACGGCTCTCTTGCCAAGAGCCGGGGCAAAATCCAATGTTTGGGGTTGCCTCAATTGTGTCCTGTTAACCCGTTTCAGAAAATCCTGTCGTGCCCCGGAGCGAGACAACTTCCCGGAGGAAGTTCTGGGCAGTGTGTGAGAAGGTACCAACTCGATAAAGCAGTCGATGCCCAATTCTTCGCGAACTAGGCCATGCAACCGTTCCATCAGGCTGGCACGTTTCACTACATCTGAGACGCGGCACTGGATCACTAAAACGGCCTTTTCTTCGCCATCCGGCCCAGGAACCGAGAAAGCCGAGGCATCTCCTGTCCGTACTTCGGTCTGCTGCTCAGCCAGGTACTCGAGATCCTGTGGCCAGATATTTCGGCCATTAAGAATGATTAAATCCTTCTCGCGTCCAGTAACAACAAAGGAGTTCCCAATCCGGTAGCCGAGATCTCCGGTGTCGAGCCAGCCATCTGGCGACAGAACCTGTTGAGTTGCTTCCGGGTCGCCAAAATAGCCGGACATTACGCTTGGTCCCCGAACGAAAAGAGTCCCGCAGCGCCGTTCTGCCAGAGTTCGTCCGTGTTTGTCCCGAACCTCAACTTCATAATCCGGCAACGGCACCCCGCAATTGACAAAATGGTTGGATCGAACAGTAGACTTGCCGTTCCCGCCGTTCACAGGCAGCGCCTCTTTGTATTCAGCAAGATGCTCCCCATCCACGCAGTCCACCTGCAGCCCCTGGGCAAGAGGTGCAAGGCTCACTGCCAGGGAGCATTCCGCCATCCCGTAGCAAGCGAGAAAAGCATTCTTGTCAAAATTGCTTGGTGCAAGCATTTCGGCGAACTGGGCCAAAGGTTCGGGTCGAATGGTTTCCGCACCGACACCGGCCACGCGCCAGGCGCTGAGGTCGAATTTACCGGACTCTTCTTTCCGCAGACGACGCACGCACAACTCATAACCGAAAGGCGGGCTCAAAGAGAGCGTAGCTCGAGTTTCCGTCATCAGCTTCAGCCATACCCGGGGACGCATGGCAAAATCTCGGGTGCTCAGGTAATCAACGGTTAACTGGGACGCCAGCGGGGCCAACACCAGCCCGACAAGCCCCATATCATGATAGTAGGGAAGCCAGGAAAGGCAGCGGTCCCCAGGTCGAATCTTGACGCCGTGCGTGACGATGTCCGCCAGGTTCCTCAAGACTGTCTCTTGGGTGATGACCACTCCGCGGGGGAACCGGGTACTTCCCGAAGTATACTGCAGGTAAGCTATCTCCTTGGGCTGGGACGGGTGTAGCTGAGTTTCTTGTTCCGGTAACTCGGCAAAGGCCTCGGGACCGCCAGCAAAACGTAAGTTCAGTCCCTCCGCAGCCTCGGAGAGAAAGGGGAGAAAATCCGCTGGGGCCATGGCGACTTCGGCCTGGCAGGTGGTCAGTAATCTTCGCAACTGCTTCACGTAGGCCTGGTGACCACCTAAATGCATTGAGGCCGTAAGAGGGACGGGTATCAGTCCAGCGTATTGGCAGGCAAAGAAGAAGATATGGAAGTCCGGGGTTGTATCGGCGACGAGGGCGACCCGCGCGCCACGTTCTAAGCCTAAACTGTGGAGACGGCGCGCCAGCGTTTGCGCTTGTTCCCGCAATTTCGCATATGGCAGCACAATATGTAGCTTACCCGTGCCGGTGTAGAAATTGAATCCGGTCTCACCCTGGGCCGCGTAGTCTAGCGCCTCTGCTAAAGTGGAGAAATCTGCAAGCCGTAACGGCAGGTTGTTCCGGGTTGGCGTAGCCTTCATTGCCTCGATAGCCTCCGTGTTCATATCAATTATCTCTCCGAAAAACGCTCAGTACTGTGCGCAGCGATGTATCGGCAACGAGATCCAGTGGTCAACTTCGAGCTAACCCCTCTGCAGTCATCTGCGCTACGAACACCATGCTGATTTAGGTGTATCAAGAATCTTTCTTGAAGATATGCTACTAAAGCAATAAGCGTGCCGATTGTTCTGGATCCATAGATCAATGGCATTCAGACTTTGCGGGTGGCTGTATATGGTCGTAATTCAAATATAAAATCTATAGCAGCCAATAGAAAATCCGGACTATTTCCAATCGATTCCAGGGTACGGAATAAAGGGACTCGATGGGCTGGTGTTGCGGAAAAGATACAGTTAGTCCGGAAAGTATGGGCTTTTTGTCACTATGGGGAGGACTGTAGCGTTTATCTCGAGTCCTAGTGGAGGGAAATAGCCCGCATGATCCAACTCTCGCCGATAGGGGTACACGCAAATCACATGTTGGAACATCCGAGATCTTTATATCACACTCAAGTGGGATGATTACTGTATATGGTAGCAGGATTTCGAACGATAAAGTGTGGAGTATGCTATCTAAACTTCCAGGGAACCAGTGCGGACTGTGGCCAAAAAAGCTATGCGCAGGCTAGTTCATACTCATCCAGCAAAGATCTAATCAAATCCTTGACTGAAACGATCTCTTTTACTCTATATGCATTCTTACCAGCAAATGCAAAACCGTGTTTCAAATTGCCTTTCTTAGCGCTTATCAAAGCAAATGCGATACAATATGGGGTCTCTTTATAATTACATGTGGTTAGGCAGTGATAAGGGCACTTGAAAGGCTTTGTCTTTCCTTGGCCCACGTCCTCAAGAAATTCATTGCGAAGCGCCCTACCAGGAAGCCCCAGGGGGCTGTCGATAACTATCAAATCTTCCTCTTTAGCCTCAATATATGCCTGTTTGAATGCCATATGCGCATCACATTCATGGGTAGCAACAAAGCGAGTTCCCATTTGCACCGCTGCGGCACCCATTTTCAAAAACTTGCAGATGTCCTCTCCGGTGTAAATCCCTCCCGCCGCAATTACTGGAATATCCACCTGGTGCTTGCTCTCAAAAGGCTTAACCGCTCCAATAACTTCTGGAACGAGCTTTTCCAAAGCGAAATCGGGATCGTCCAGCTCTTCAGGCTTAAAACCAAGATGTCCCCCGGCCATCGGCCCCTCCACCACAAAAGCGTCCGGCAGACAATCGAACTTTGCTAGCCATTTCTTGCAGATTATCCTGGCTGCCCTTGGGGAAGAGACTATGGGGACCAGTTTGGTAGTGGCCAGATTTTTGAGATACCCGGGTAGATTAAAGGAGAGTCCAGCCCCAGTGAAAATAATGTCGATTCCCTCCTCAATTGAAGTCGTCACCGTGTCTGCAAAGTCCGTCAATGCGACCATAACATTGACGCCTAGGATGCCCTTGGTCATCTCCCTGGCCTTCCGGATCTCTCTCTTCAAGGCGCGGATGTTGGCCTTTAGGGGGTTCGAATAGACATCGGGCTCGTTCATGCCGATCCCTGCAGTGGCAATGACCCCGATTCCGCCCTCCTCGGCAACGGCTGATGCCAGTCCTGAGAGAGAAATTCCAACGCCCATTCCACCTTGGATTATGGGAATTTTGGCAACTGAATCGCCTATTTCCAGTACAGGAAGTGTCACAAATCTGCGCTTTCAAAGGTTAGGGCGAAACCGACCTTTCAATATGACTGGACCCTTAGTACGTGAACATTAATCTCTAGAGGTGGCTCAGTCAAGCCTCAAGTAATAAGAGGTCGGAGAGTTTCTGTTATGATGAGAAACATCCAAGATCCTGATCGGTTAGTTGGATTGCATATTAGTCCATTGGGCCGGCCATAGATGGCACCATTTTCACAGATAAGAAGGGCAAGCGCCTAGGTTATTACTTAATCTATGGTGCTTTGCAGAAAGTGGCGCCCCGTAGAGTGCGCTTTCACGATCTGCGCCATACCTACGCCACGCTAAGAGTAGCCAAAGACGACAACATTGTGGACATCAGCAACCAACTAGGGCATCATGACCCCGGATTTACACTCAAGGCTTACGCTCATTGGCTACCAGGGGAGCATAAATCCCAGGTGGATGAGCTTGACGATCGTGCACCCAAACGCACCCTATCCGCGCCCTGAGGCTACAAACCCGCGTGGTTGAGGCAAATACAAAAATCAGTTATATTGCTCGGACTAGATTCCCTTTCTAACTGGCGAATTATTATCGCAGCTGATCGGATCTTTACGCCATGAAGTCGGTACTGCAGCGGTTTTCGGGCCAACAACAGACCAATGAGGGACCTTTGCGGGTCGTACCAGTGGAAGGGCGGCGCGGATTGCGCCAGTTTATCCGCTTACCCTGGTCGATTTACCTGGACGATCCAGCCTGGGTCCCGCCACTTTTGCTGGAGCGGAAAGAGCACTTATCAAAACGCAATCCTTTCTTCGAGCACGCAAAATGCAGGTTCTGGCTAGCCTATCGCGGTGAAAGACCCGTGGGACGTATCAGTGCTCAGGTGGACCAGCTTCATCTGCAACGTTATGAAGACTCCACCGGCTTTTTTGGGTTACTGGAAGCTGAGGATGAGGCCGAGACTTTCCGGGCCTTGATGGATACTGCTGAGACCTGGCTGCGCGACCAGGGCATGCGCCGCATTCTTGGCCCATTCAACTTGTCCATCAACCAGGAATGCGGTTTGCTGGTGGAAGGCTTTGACACTCCTCCCATGGTGATGATGGGGCATGCCCGTCCATACTACGGTGCCAGGGTAGAAGAGAACGGTTACAGGAAAGAGAAAGACCTTCTGGCCTACTGTGTTGACGTTGATTTCGAACTAACAAAAGCAATGAGGACTGTAATCAAGAGAGCAGGGAGACGGGTGCGCATCCGATCGTTGAGGAGAGAACATTTTAGCGAAGAGCTTGAAATCTTGCAGGACATTTTTGAGGATGCCTGGTCGGAAAATTGGGGCTTTGTGCCTTTTACCAAGGCGGAATTCAAACATCTGGGCCAGAATCTGAAACATCTAGTGCATACCGAGTACATTCAAATTGCTGAAGTTGACGGTTCACCGGACGCCATGATCATAGGGTTCCCAAATGTGAATGAATCTATCCAAGATCTAAACGGCAGGCTCCTCCCTTTCGGCTGGCTCAAGCTGCTGTGGCGGCTGAAAGTGAATCGCCCCCAAACGGCGCGCGTTCCGCTCATGGGTGTACGAAAACGTCATCACAATAGTTTTCTGGGCGCCGCCCTTGCTCTCATGGTAGTAGAGAGAGTGCGTCGGCTCGGAGTCAAATACGGTGCCAAGAAACTGGAATTGTCCTGGATTCTCGAAGATAATGCGGGGATACGAAGCATCCTCGAGTCTATCGGAGGGGTTGTGTACAAACGCTACCGCATCTTCGCTAAAGACTTAGTAGGTTAATAACCCACCTGCTGTGCTGGTGGTATAGTTTAGCTTTGTTTGTAGAGTAAGTATACTGCGGTGATTTTCTGGAAGGCGAAGGCGCAGCAAAATCCCCCTCGATCCCCCTTTACAAAAGGGGGAAGATTTTGAAGTGGTTGTAACAAATTCCCCCCTTTTGTAAAGGGGGGTTAGGGGGGATTTCGTTCACCGGGACGGGTTAAGGCGCAGGGCACAAGGCAAAAACAATAAAAGAAAACTTATCCTCTCCTTGTGCCTTACGCCTTATGCCTTAAACCTCTTGGGCTGGCAAAGCTATTGAACTCTAGGAGTAAATAACTTTATGAGTAGGCCGACGACACCTTTTACTGCGGTGGTACTCGCCGGGGACCGTAAGCCCGGAGATCCGGTGGCCGAGGCCGCCGGCGTCAGCTGCAAATCTTTGATCCCTGTGGGGGGCAGGCCCATGGTGCTGCGCGTGCTTGACGCTCTGGAAGAGGCCAGAGAGGTAGAGAGTGTCATATTGTGTGGGCCCCATCGAGCCGCCATAGGTGAAGAAGAAGAACTTCATGCCCGCATAGCCTCAGGTAAGGTTAAATGGGTGGAAAGCCAAGCAACTCCGAGTTCCAGCACCTACCAGGTGTTGCAATCCCTCGCGGACGAAATCTCTGTGCTGGTAACGACTGCTGATCATGCCCTTCTTACTGCCGAGATGGTGGATTATTTCTGCTCCGGCGTGCGCGGAAGCGGTAAGGACGTAGTGGTAGGACTGGCTCTGCATGAATTGGTTACGGCTAAATATCCGGAGACAAAGAGAACTGCTATTCCATTGGGAGACGGTTCGTACTGCTCGTGTAACCTCTTCGGTTTCTTGACACCTGAGGCGCGGAGTGCAGCTCATTTTTGGCGTAAGGTTGAAAGCCAGCGCAAAAAAACATTGCGGCTTATCGCTGGTTTTGGTTGGTTTAACTTATTGCTCTATTTGCTGAAGCGGCCATCTCTTGAAGAAGGGTTGGAACGAATATCGAAGCGGATTGGGCTAAGAGCCGGTGCCGTTCTCCTGCCCTTTCCGGAGGCTGCCGTTGATGTGGATACCGTTAGCGACTGGAAGCTCGTCGAATCCATTGTGGCCAATCGAACTGGTTGACACGTACTATGATCATAGACCGCTATCTAATACGTGAAATAAGCAAGCCCCTGGTGGTCATATGCACCATTTTGGTGGTTATTTTTGCAAGCTATGAAGCAGCCGATTACTTGGCTGCTGCCGCCGCCGGTCTGCTGTCGGGGAAGACGGTCATATATCTGATCCTGCTCAAGGTGGCTATCGGTTTAGAGGTGCTGCTGCCCACCACCTTGTATTTCTCTGTTGTGGTTGCTTTGGGCCGAATGTACACAGACTCCGAGATCACAGCCCTGTCCGCTTGCGGTGTGAGTATAGCCCGGGTGGTGCGAGCCGTCTTCTATCTATCCCTGCCCCTGGCGATTGTGGTAGCAAGTCTGTCTTTGTACGTCCGCCCCTGGGCATACGAGAAAGGCTACTGGCTCAAGGAACATGCAAAAGCGGAATTGGATATAAGCCGATGGAAGGCAGGCAATTTCTACCGAGTTCGACGAATGAATCGCGTCGTCTTTGCCGAAGAGATTGACCATGAAAACAATCGAGCAAAGCGGATCTTTGTACATAGCGATCTTGGAGACAGAGTGCAGGTTATCTACGCCAAGCAGGTCTATCAACATGTGGACAAGAAGAGCGGCAAGCAGGTACTGGTATTTTTGGACGGGATATCTGTACGAACTCTCTCGTCTTGGGGATCAAGGCCACATTATGAAATTCAAACAGTCCACAATGGCGTTAGAACCACCGGAGATAAAACCAGTGGAGTATAAGCGCAAAGCTGCTTCCACCATGCGACTGTTCCGCTCCAAAAAGGCCAGGGACGTGGCAGAATTGCAATGGAGGTTATCCACTCCCCTGGCCACAATCCTTTTGGCACTGCTCGGCGTGCCTTTGAGTCGAACGGCCCCACGCCAGGGCAAATATGCCAAAATGGGGACAGCAGTGTTGATCTATGCCGTCTACTACAACACAAGTGCGATGGCCAAGAAATGGGTAGACCAAGGTGTGGTGGGATCAATGCCGGGGTATGTGGTGGGTAAATGTTTTGCTGGCCAGCCTGATACTGATCCTGCTATTGCAGCCAAACTTTGCCTCTCGGTGGCGCAGCCGATGGCGCCGCTCTCGGGTCTAAACCCTTATTGGAAGTTTATGGGGCAATGATGGTTGATGATCTCGTAAAAAGTCATTAATGAGACGGCACAGTAAAAAGCTCCAGATGCAAGGCGCGCAAATCTTTAGGAATGAGGCGTACTTACAGGTACGCCGCAATGACTAAAGATGAAGCGCAATCCCGCCGGGGCGGGACAGGTGGACTTTTTACGAAGCCGTCAATGGTTGGCCATCCGGGAACTATAGATGAAAACACTTGATCGTTATATCGGCGTTAGTTTCATCCAATGCTTTTTGCTGGTGATCTTTATTCTCGTCTCTTTGTTCAGCTTTCTGGAATTTGTCGTGCAACTGGATGACATTGGCAAGGGAAATTACCAACTGCTGGATGCCTTCGCCTACATAGGTCTAACGATTCCCAGACGGGTACTTGATATGGTGCCGATGGCTGCTCTGTTAGGCAGCATCATTGCCTTGGGGATGCTGGCTGATAAAGGTGAACTTATCATCATGCGGGCTGCTGGTTTGTCAGTTCAGCGTATTTGTTTCTCAGTGCTCGCCACTGGTGCCCTGCTCATGTTGGCGACGGGCATCATGGAGGAGTATGTCGCCCCGCCAATGGAGCAGTACGCGCGGCTGAGCCGTTCACTGGCGATTTCAGATACGGGAATCCTGCTTACAAAACAAGGGTTCTGGGCCCGCCAAGGCCATTCCTTCATCCATGTCGGGAAGACCTTTGCAGGGGGCATTGCAGCCGATCTCGACGTCTATGAGGGCGACGAAGAGGGTGGTCTGCGCGCCTTCATTCACGCCCGCGAAGCGGACATCCATGATAACAAACGATGGGTGCTCAAGGATATTCGGAAGAAAGTCATCGAGGAACAGAGGATCACCACGCACAATCTTCCCACCATGGCTCTGGAATCGTTTTTAAGTACGGAGCAGGTTAATATATTGGCGCTCCCACCAGACAGCCTGTCGCCGTCAGATCTTTATCAATATATCCAGGCTCTGAGGCAGAGAGGGCAGAATGCCGATACTTATGTGCTGGCCTTATGGCAGAAGCTGGCTGTGCCGCTGACCACGGGTGCAATGGTCTTGCTTGCGCTCCCATTTGTATTCGGGCCTCCCCAGGGGGACAACTATAGGATTGCGCATAACGGTGGGGGCCATGGTAGGAATCGGGTTCTATTTGGCCAATCAGATCATTGGCTATATGGGACTATTGCTCGAGCTCCATCCGGCGATCACCACACTAGCACCTGTGGCGGCAATCCTGTGGATTGCCCTCTGGCGGTTGCGACAAGCCCCTTAAGCACTAAGTTGTTTTTGCCCAGGAGGGACTGAAAAAAATGAACATCGAACATCAAACGTCCAACATCGAACGTTGAATGGGAAAAGATGAAGAAACAGACATATGATCTGGAAGAAAGGCTGCTAGAAGGAAGGATGAACATCGAACATTGAACGTCCAACATCGAATGTTGAATGCGAAAAGATGAAGAAACAGAAATAGACATTCAAGTTTTGACCTCGGATTTTTGAAAACGAATGAAATTAAATTGCGGAGCGGAGCGACATCATTATTCGATGTTCAACGTTGGACGTTCGATGTTCGACGTTCATCTTTCAAACCAAGCCCGGATGGCACAAATGCAACCTGTGAATGTTTACAAAATAACTTAGCGCTCATAGGGGCGTAGTCCCCTCCGGGACGGAGTCGAGCCGGAAGCCGAGCTAGGTTAGCCCAGCGGGCGGGGCAGCAGCACGTCCTTTTCAATCTCTTCAGTAAACCTTTGCTGCGCTGGGGAATAGCACATTACGGTGACCACCATTTCCCAGCCACGTGGATTTGCTTTGAACCGATAGAGGTGGTATCTGGCCCGGCGGGAAGACGTGCGACCGAGCGCTGATGCAGAAGGCACGCCAAATGCCGGAACCGTGCCAGCCGTTGTTTCCAGGTGGGTCAAAGAACTGCGGTGAGCGTGACCGTGGAGAATAAGCTCTACCCCGTGTTGGTCCAGCACCGATCGGAAGGCCGAAGCATCGGTGAGACGTTTGCGCCAGCTGACCGTGCCGTCCACCGGGGGATGGTGGATCAGCACGACCCGAAACAACCGCTGTTTTCCCGTCTCCACGAGAATCTTCTCCAATTTTTGCAACTGTATCTGCCCGACACTGCCGACGGCTAGTAACGGTGCACTCGGGCGAGCCGTGGAAACTCCGATTAGCGCTGCAATTCCGCGTACACGCAAACTGGGAAAAGTAGTGTGCACGTTTGTTCCCGCTTTGGCCCCAAGATGTGCTTCATCGGAGAGCATGTAATCCGTCCAGAGTGCAAAGGTGGAATTCCAGTCAGTGCTCACGTAGGTGTCGTGGTTGCCGGGTATCACCGTTACCCGTGAGGGCGAGCCGAGGGATTGCAGTACATTTCTGGCCTCTCTGAACTCTCTGGGCAGGCCCAAGTGCGTTAGGTCGCCGGTGACTGCGATGTGGTCAGGGGTGGTATACTGCAGGTTGAGGAGCAGAGCGTCGAGCACTTCTCTGCGGTGCTCAGCACGTCTTTTCAACTGCCACTTGAGATACCCGTACATGCGCTTGTTTAGAAGCTCTCGTACCTTAACATCATTCAGAGAAGATAGATGCAGGTCAGAAAGATGGGCAAGTGTGAATGTTTCATTCATGAGGGTTTACCACCTGTACGGTCGACGGCACCTGTTCACACACTTTACAGTATTCAAATTTCTAATATACAATAACAGATCAGTTTTTGCCATGTACCGCTGATGGGTTCCAAGCTGCCGCGGAGTCAATGGGCAATTATGAGTGACCCTCGCATAACAGTCAATAAAGACGGGCTTGCGTCGTCGGAGAGTAAGCTCGAGAGTAATTCTCCTAGCGTTTTTGCCGCTGCTGAACCGCTACGCGTGGGAGTACTCAATAATCCACGCAGCGGCGGCAACCGCAGAGGTCTGGGAGCGGTCAGAGAGGTTCTGGCTGCCTACCCCCAGGTGTCCCATCGGGAAGTCCTGACACCCGCCGATGTGGCCTCAGCCCTGGTCGACTTCGCTCGTAAGGAGGTGAACATAGTTGCGGTAAACGGAGGCGACGGTACCATACAGGCGGTGCTGACTGTCCTCTGCCATCACAAGCCTTTTGAGACGTTTCCACACCTGGCGGTTTTGCGGGCTGGGACAACCAGTATGACCGCTGGGGATGTGGGCTTGAAGGGGTCTCGGGAACAGGCGCTACGAAGACTACTATCGTGGGCAGACGGTGGGGAAGGGGAGGTGGCCATCCTGCACCGCCCGGTCTTGCGTGTACAAGTGGACCCCCACCAGGATCCAATCTATGGAATGTTTCTAGGGGCGGCCAGTATTTACCAGGGAATCCAGTTCTTCAACAACAGGCTGAACAGACGTGGATTTCGGGGAGAGTGGGCTCCCGGGCTCACCATAGCCCTATTTCTCCTGGCGGTTGCAAGGAGGGGTAGTGACTACGTGACTCCCGTGCCAATCAGCGTAGGGTTTGATCAACGCCCGCCGGAGCGGCGGGACTACCTTTTGCTAATGATTAGTGCGCTCGAACGGCTCTTTCTCGGGCTGCGTCCTTTCTGGGGTAGAGAAGAGAAAACATTGCATTACACTGCGGTCGAGGCGCGGCCGCACCACCTGCTGCGGGCACTGCCGGCCCTGATGCGCGGTCGGAGGAATCGTTATGGGACGCCTGACAATGGTTACTTCAGCCACAATGTCCAGCAAGTACAGCTGACTTTTAGCAGCGGTTTTACCCTGGATGGTGAGCTTTTCAAGGCTGAATCTCATCTCGGACCGGTGGTTGTCCAAAATGGCGGCAAGGTGTCATTCTTGCGGTTGTGATCGTGTCAATCCCACCACTACTAGCTACCTTGATTGACCAAGAGTCTTCGCGCCCGGCTCCACCAGGGGTGCGGGCCCTGGCTGATGAGCTTCTGAACCGCTACGGGGACGCTGCTCAAGCAATCCTATTCTATGGCTCCTGCCTGCGCACGGGTGACGATAGTGATGGGATAGTGGACCTTTATTTACTGGTGGACAGCTACCGCACCGCTTTCCGCAGCCGCAGGCAGGCCTGCACCAATAAGCTGCTACCACCCAATGTCTTCTATCTGGAATTGCCGGTCCAGGATCGAGTGGTGCGCACCAAGTATGCAGTTCTTACTCTCAAAGACTTCCAGCGTGGCACCTCGGTACAATGGTTTCATTCCTACCTGTGGGGACGCTTTGCTCAGCCTGTTGGCTTGGTCTATGCTCGTGACAGTCAAGCGGCAAGCCAGGTACGAGCAGCATTGGCGCGGGCCGTCCTTACCTTCATAACTCGCGTCTTACCTCAGATAACCGACCGCTTTACTGCTAGAGATTTGTGGCGCCAGGGGCTATTACTCAGCTACCGGGCCGAACTCAGGTCAGAGCGAGCACAGAACCTCGTCCATCTGTTTGACGATGCGGAGGACTACTATGAGCAACTGACCCGAGCCGCCATGGTTTCAGTGCCTTTTGCGGTGGAGGTTTTTGACAGGCCTGACGGTTTTCATTATCAAGCCAACATTCCGGCGAGGGTGCGTAACCGCAATCGTTTGGCCTGGGGGTTACGCAACGTTCAAGGCAAAATGCTTTCAATCTTGCGGCTAAGCAAAGCGTTTTTTACCTTTGAGGGTGGGCTGGAATATATCCAGTGGAAGATAGAACGGCACTCGGGTGTCAAGGTTGAATGGACTCCACGACTGAAAAAGTATCCATTGCTGGCAGTGGTAGTGCTAGCCTGGCGGTTGTACCGGAGGGGGGGCTTTCGCTAGGCATAGCGCTTGGCGCAGTAGGCACGAGACACTAATCACTAGAAACGAATCACTTCGCCAATAATTCGCCAATTACCTCTTTTACCTTCTTCGGTGACAGGAGGGTAATACACGGAAAATTATCACAGTCTTTGCGTTTGATCCTGCAATCATCACATGGCTCTTGACCTCTCAGCACTACAGAATTGGGAGAAAGTGGTCTCCATCTCCTCTCATCCACCGGCCCAAAAAGAGCAACAATAGGGGTTCCCATGGCAGCAGCAAGGTGCATGGGACCGCTGTCATTGCCCAAAAAGAGGGAACTCATTTCAAAAAGGGCCATCAACTCACCGATGGATACACTGCCTCCAAGATTGTATGCTTTGTGACTTATCAGGGATATTGTGGCATCAATCTTGTCCTGGTCGCGGCCAGCGCCGACAAAGATGATCTGGAAACCTTGAGCGGAAAGCCAGTCTGCAACCTCTGCAAAACCTTCTGTGGACCACTGTTTGTGAATGTTGCCGGCACCGGCATGGATGGAAATAATCGGTTTCTCAGAGGTTATTCCATGTTTCCTAAGAACAGGGCCAAGTGAGTTTCTCCCTCTCTCGGAGGCGGTTAACAGGTAGTGTGGATCGTCTATGTTAGCTCCGAGAGCGATGGCAATCTCCATGTAACTGTGAACCTTATGCTTCCCAACTGGAAGGTCGATTTTTGTATTATAGACATACGATCTTCTGGCAGAGGAGTTACTAAGGCGGTATGCTGCACCTGACAAAAAACTCACTGCAGAAGAAGCACTTCCACCCTGTAAGTCGATGACAGCATCTGGGGATATACTTCTGATTTTCTTTATGAATTTGAGATACAGTGCTGCCCTTCTCAACACATTACTTCCGTAGATCTCTCTTCTTGGGAAGTAGAATATTCTATCGAAGCCATCAATACTTTCGACAGCCTCTCGGTAAGCACTGTCCACCACAAAATATACATTTTTTCCCCTAAAATACTCTTGTAATGCGACGATTGATGAGAGAGAGACCACAAGGTTACCCAAGTGTCTGTCCATCATTACAATAAGCACTGTGCGTATTTTGTCGTAGCTAATAAGCATTTTGTTGATAATAAAGGTACTTGTAAACTCTGTTCAACATCGAAAACCTGGTCCTTCCCCGCGTAGCGGGATCTTCGAAGGGCCAGTCCCAGAATGCTATGAAATCTCAAACTCCAAGCACCAAATTACAAACAAATCTCAAATTCCAATATTCAATGACCAAAACAGGTTTGGAATTTCGAATTTTGGTCATTGTTATTTGTTTGATATTTGAGATTTGTGATTTGGAATTTTTAGTCACTCTAGCAGACTGCAGCAAGAGGGGAAAGATCTAGCTTTTTGAAGAACGGGTTCTGATCCAAGAAGCCACCCGTTCCGCGCTGCGCTGCACCAGGAGAATAGGCTTGAACGGAGATTCTCTTGCGGTTTTGATCCAAAGAATAACAGCAAGTACGCCGAAGATAACATTCGGCAGCCACAGACCGATGGCGGGTGGATAGGGCCCGTCTTTCCCCAAGGCCTTGGCTGCTGACACAAAAAGATAATAGAGTAAAAACAGGACTAGTCCCAGAACCACTCCGGAGAGTCGGGAACCGGTCCTCGATTGAACGCTCAAGGGCGCAGCAATAAAGCCCAAGACAATACAGGCGAAAGGGAGGGACAGGCGACGATGCCATTCAAATGATAATTTGTTGCGTTTTTTTGAGTCGAGTTTGGTCGAAGTAAGCGCCTGCCTTAGCTCAGTGAAACTGAGGTTCCGTTCTCTCTTGCGGAGATCCTTCTCATTGAAAGCAAATGAGTCCAGATCCAGGTTGAAATCATAGTTCTGGAAGCGAATGGTTTGCAGGCTTTCCATCTCATCTCCCACCCGAAGGATCTGACCTCGAAGAAGCCTAAGGGTAATTTTTTTGCCGCTGGGATCGTGGACAAGAAAGCCTTCCTCGGCAACGATAGTGCTCTTGGTCTCAGGGGATCTCTCATCAGCAATAAAAATCTCGCGTAAGTGTCTGCCATCCGGGGATATGGTGTTAATGAAAAAAACGAGTCCATCAAACTGATCATTGAAAATTCGCTCTTTGAGACCCAACTGACCTCTAGAGCGAGCCATCTCCAAGAGAAGGCGCTGAAAACCACTGTTGCTATGTGGCAGAACAAAACTGGAGAGACCGAGGGTGGTCAGCCAGGCAAAGCCTGTCAGCAGGGCCACTGGAGGAATCGTCTGATAAAAGCTGATGCCAGCAGTTTTCATGGCGGTGATCTCGTTGTCATGAGCGAGCCTGGCAAATGCTAGAAGTACGGCGAGTAAGGTGGCCATAGGAATGGTGAAGACGAAAAAGTAGGGGAGCGAATAGATCAAGAGCATGCCGAGATCGGCCAAGCCAGACTCGCTTGCAAAGAGCAGTTGAGTGTACCGCATGATTTTGCCCAGAAAGAGAACGAGAGTCAGAACCAAGAGGCTGACAAAAAAAGGCACCGCCTGCTCAACGAGAAGATATCTTAGCAATATCCGTTTCATAGATGTGGAGTGTAATGAATGCTAGTGAGTTTGTAAATGGCAAAAAAAGTGCTGGTTTCCTTTAACTGCTGTGCTATATTCATCGGCAGCGCACTCAAAGCCACCATGGTTGAGAGGTAGATTCGATAGATGCCAACCACCTATGATTCTAAGGTTCTCTCTGAAGGTATAGACAAGTTTTCATCCTGCCGGATCCTGGTAGTGGGCGATGTGATTATGGACGAGTTCCTCTGGGGTCGCGTTGAAAGGATTTCGCCTGAGGCACCGGTGCCGGTGGTACAGGTCGAAGAAGAGTCCCTTGTGCTGGGTGGAGCTGGCAATGTGGTTAACAATATCATTTCTCTGGGCGGGCAAGCACTCCTATGCGGGGTCATCGGCAATGATACCATGGGTAGGGAATTGGTTCACATGTTGCAAGAGATGAACAGTCCCACTCACGGCCTGGTGGTTGAAGATCGGCGACCCACCACCATAAAAACCAGAGTAGTCGCCCACTCCCAGCAAGTGGTTCGAGTGGATCGCGAGGAAAGGGAGCCTGTAACTGAGGATAGCATCCAGAGGATTCTTGCCACCGTCGAAGAACAGATCGATTCCATCGATGCAATTGTGGTTTCCGACTACGGCAAGGGTGTCGTTGTTCAAGGCCTCATGGAAACCATTCGCCTACTCACACGTGGCAGGCAAATTACCTTGACAGTTGATCCCAAAGTACAGAACGTGGCTCTGTATAAGGGGGTTACCTTAATTACCCCCAACCATCAAGAGGCAGAGCTCATGTCCGGGATTGTCATCAATGACGAAGAGAGCCTCAGGCGAGCTGGGACCCGCCTGCTTGATGAACTTGGTTGCCAGATGGTTCTACTCACCCAGGGCGACAGAGGTATGACGCTGTTTGAGGGGAACGGTCGGGCCACCCAAATTCCCACGGTGGCCAGAAAGGTTTTTGACGTATCCGGTGCGGGTGACACTGTAACAGGAACTTTCACTCTGGCGCTGGCAGCCGGTCTGACACCGAGACAGGCGGCGGTGTTGGCAAATCTCGCTGCTGGGATTGTAGTTGGTGAGATTGGCACGGCCACAGTTGCAGCTTCTCGACTAAAAGAGGTTTTGTTGAGCGGCAGTGATCTATAGCTCATATCTGCGGGGTAACACCAATGCATATCTGTGTAATCGGCGTTGGTTATGCGGGATTGGTAACCGGTGCCTGTTTTGCTGAGTTTGATGTCAGTGTCACCTGTGTAGACAAGGATGAGGCCAGGATCGAGCTCCTGCAACAGGGAGAAGTGCCGTTTTATGAGCCGGGGCTCACTGAGCTCGTCTCTAAGAATGTCAAGGCAGGCCGCTTGAATTTCACAACCGACGCGGGAAGTGCAATCAGGCAAGCCCTTGTAGTTTTCATTGCAGTAGGCACTCCTTCTGCCCCTGACGGTGGTGCTGATCTCAAATACATACGTGAGGTGGCAGTCACCATCGGTCAGAATCTTAACGGCTATAAGGTGATCGTAACGAAAAGCACGGTTCCCGTTGGCACAGGTCAGATGATCAGCCAGATCATCGAAGAACAACGAGAGTCCGACGTGGCCTTCGATGTGGTGTCGAATCCTGAATTCCTTAGAGAGGGGGCGGCAATAGAGGATTTCATGCGGCCCAATCGGGTGGTGATAGGAGCTGAGAGCGACCAGGCCATCGCCATTTTGAAGGACCTCTACAGCCCGCTTTATCTTATGGAGACCCCTTTTGTGGTCACTGATGTACAGACTTCGGAGATGATCAAATACGCCTCTAATGCTTTTCTTGCAACCAAGATTTCGTTTATCAATGAGATGGCCAATATCTGTGAACAAGTGGGTGCCGATGTTCACCAAGTGGCCAAAGGAATGGGATTAGACGGTCGCATAGGGTCGAAATTCCTCCACGCCGGCCCCGGTTTTGGTGGCTCCTGTTTTCCGAAAGACATTAAGGCTATCGACAAGATTGGCCACGATCACGGCTACAGCTTTGAGATTGTTAAGGCGGTAATGAGAGTTAACAAACGGCAAAGAAAACTCATGGTCGCAAAGATCAACCAAGCTTTGGGAGGAGTGAAGGGTAAGAGCCTGGCAATTCTTGGCCTTACGTTCAAGCCCAATACAGATGACATGCGAGAGGCTCCATCCATTGCCATTATTAGGGGTTTGCAGCGGCAGGGTGCCAAGATTCGTGCCTTCGACCCGGCAGGGATGAAGGAAGCCCGGAAAATGCTGAAAAGTATATACTATGCCAAGGATGCCTACGATGCTGCCAATGGTGCTCACGGCCTGGTCATTATTACGGAATGGAACCAATTTCGGAACCTGAACTGGAACCGGATGGCCGAACTCTTGAAAGAGCCGGTGGTGGTTGATCTCAGAAATATTTACGAGCCGAAGAAAATGCAGGCCCTCGGATTTCGCTATACCTGCGTTGGCCGACAAACCTCTGCCTGACAAACTTCCGGCCATTGTAGAGCCGTGTATTATGAGCATTCCCCAAGATCCGAAACCAGCAAAGCTCTTTGTGAGTGTAATTGCCGGTTCTGCGGAGCATATTGTCAAAGTATTGTCTAAACTGACCGGACCTTGTGGGATACTGGATTTTGTTAGTGCACTGCTAGCATTTGACCATACCGACTACTACTATGCCGAGATGGGACAGCCTCTGTTCAGACGATTTGCCAGCTTCGATGGTCTCATCTCACAGGAGGACTTGGCACAGATCAAAGTACAGACCAATCTTCTGGAGACTGAACAGAGTGCAGGGGGAAGTCGACGCGTAAACATCGATCCGGGCTACTTGCTAGCCGAACGGTTGGTGTTGGCGAGCGGCAAGAACTATGCCCATCGGATCTATCTGAGTAGTGGTATCTACGCAAATTTGACTCTGATTTATCGTGACCGGGACTATCGACCGCTGGTTTGGACCTTCCCAGATTATGCAGAACCCAAAGTGCGGAACTGGCTTCGAGCCATAAGACAGAAATATTTGCTTCAACTGCGAAGCGGGGAATCAACCACAAAGGACGACGCTAGCCCGGATGATTCACGGTCTCGCGACACGAATTCGTGAATTGTCCGGGCTAATATAACCAACACGGAGTAGAACATTGCTTAATAGTATGACTGCTTTTGGACGTGGCGAGGCCGGGGCTGACGGTTACCGGTTCACGATAGAGCTCCGGACACTCAATCACCGCTTCTGTGATATCCGAATTAAATTACCTCGCAAATACAGCGATTTTGAAGAGGATATTAAGAAAAGGGTCAGTTCAAAGTTTTCCAGAGGACGCATAGAGGTCAGTGTTCTTGCCAATGATACGTTGGACAAAGTGCAGCATCTCACTGTAGATACCGAGCTGGCCAAAACGTACAAAAGGCTGCTTCTCATTCTCCAAGAGGAACTGGGACTCGAAGGGGATCTCAGGTTGGAATCTCTTTTAAATTTCCGGGACCTATTTGCTTTCCAAGAAGACGAGGAAAGCAGGGGAAAAGCTTGGAGAGTCGTGGAGACGGCTCTCGATCAGGCGGTCAGTGACTGTCTCCTCATGCGAAAGGAGGAAGGGGAGGCAATGACAAGTGATCTCAGCAGGCGACTGCACCAACTTGAGGTTCTAACCGGGGAAGTTGAGACCCGGGCACCACTTGTGGTTCAGGACGCCCGGGATCGACTACAGAAAAGGATTCAGGATCTGCTTGGTGAGGCGGAGTTGGAGGAGGCGCGTTTGGCTCAGGAAGTTGCGTTTTTCGCCGAAAAAAGCGATATCACTGAGGAGTTAGTGCGCTTGCAAAGCCATATCCGACAGTTCAGTGATCTACTCGAAGCAGAAGGTCCCCGGGGTCGCCAGTTGGAATTTCTCCTGCAGGAAATGCACCGGGAGGTCAACACCATAGGCTCCAAGTCGAACGATCTGGAAATTGCTCAAAAAGTAATCCAGATGAAGACAGAGCTCGAGAGGTTCCGGGAACAGTTACAAAACGTTGAATAGGGGCTTTTGGTAGAACAACTGAGGCAAAAAAGGCAAGGTGACAGTCTGAACTGCCCAACGTCAGGATAGTTCTGGACTCGAATTTGCTCTCAACGCAGCTCGGGCGAAATTGCCTCAGGGCACCATTCGTCGGAAGGTGGAGTTGAAATGGAGGGAAGACTTTTAAACATCGGCTTTGGTAACACGGTGGTGGTGGATCGAGTAGTTGCTATTGTTTCCCCCGGATCTGCACCAATGAAGCGGCTGAAAGAGGACGCCAAGATGGCGAAGAAACTCATTGATGCCACCATGGGGCGACGCACTCGGGCAATCATCATCACCGACAGCAATCATGTCATTCTTTCCGGAGTGCAGGCTGAGACAATTGCTCAACGGTTTACGGCCGATTCTCTTGGCAAAGATGGCGATAGCAAAATAAAGTGATGGACTCTACTGGGCAACTCTTCGTGCTTTCTGGCCCATCAGGGGTGGGAAAAACAAGTTTGCGGACGGGGGTGCGGAAGAGATTTCCCGAGCTCGCCTACTCGATTTCCTATACCACCAGGGCATCGCGCCAAGGAGAGTCAGAGGGTCGAGACTACTATTTCGTCTCATTGGAGACTTTTCTGGCGATGAAAGAGGCGGGTGCTTTTGTTGAGTGTGCCCAAGTCCACGGAAATTATTACGGAACTTCTCGTACGCAGTTAGAAAAACACCTGAATGACCGGCGGGACCTGCTTCTGGAGATTGACGTCCAGGGTGCTCGCCAGGTGAAAGAGCATTTTCCCCGCGCCTGTTTCATTTTCGTTCTGCCGCCTGATCGTGAGACCTTGAAGAAACGTCTTAGTGAAAGGGGTACCGAACAGGGGAGGGATGTGGAGGCCAGGCTGGACAACGCCTCCAGAGAGCTTGGAGAGGCGTCTTGGTATGATTACTTGATAATCAATGATGTTCTGGAGGAAGCTGTAGAGGCGCTCGCAGCTATCATCCTCTCTACACGTTGCCGGCGACAGGCGATTCTCCCGCGAGTACGTAATCTGATCCAACCGGACTGAGCTCTGCACTTTACATGATAGAAACTATTTACGGTATACATCCAGTCCGCGAAGCGCTTGGAGCTCGTGGCCACAGGGTCAGGGAAATCTGGGTAAGCCGGAGTGGACAGAACCGCACTGTTGCGGAAATCCTGGCCCAGGCGAGGGAGCTCGGCATCAAAATCCGCTCCCACGAGCGGCAACGCCTGGACGCCAGGGCAGGGACCACTGCCCACCAAGGAATTGTAGCTCTCCTCTCTCCTTCTTCATTCGTCGATCTGGATGACATCCTCCAAGCGGCCCAGCGTGACGATCCTGCACTTATCTTGGTATTGGACGGTATCCAGGACCCGCAGAATCTAGGTGGTCTCATTCGTAGCGCCTATGTCTGTGGAGCTCACGGAGTGGTGGTGCCAAAAGATCGGGCTGCCTCTCTGACTGCTGCGGTGGCCAAGGCTTCAGCCGGCGCCCTGGAGCACATGGACGTTGCTCGGGTCACTAATTTGAAGCGAACCCTGGAGCTTTTCAAAAAACAAGGAATCTGGGTGGTGGGCTTGACCATGGAAGCGGATCGCTTTCTTTATGAAATCGATCTCTGTCAGCCGACGGCTCTGGTGATCGGCGGAGAGGCCAAAGGCATCCGACCGCTGGTGAGGCGGACTTGCGATCTACTCGCTGCAATTCCCCAGCAAGGCCGGCTCGATTCGTTCAATGCTGCAGCGGCTGGTGCTATGGCTTTGTATGAGACAATGCGTCAACGACTTACGGTCGCTCTCCAAAAATAGCAGTTCCCACTCGAATCAGTGTTGCGCCTTCCTCGATGGCCACCTCAAAATCGCCAGACATACCCATGGACAGCTCATGCATTTCAACATCAGGTAACTGAGCCTCGGCTATCTCCTGGCTCAGCTCTCTCAGCCGGCGAAAGTGTGGCCTGGCACGTTCCGGATCGTTGAAGAAAGGCGGCATGGTCATAAGCCCCCGGATTTGTAGATGAGTGAATTCGGAGAGCTGTCGGATTAGTTGGAGGCACTCGGCCGGATGAACACCACTCTTACTCGCTTCGCCGGCGAGGTTCACCTGGATGATGATGGGAAGCACTCGCCCTAAAGGTTGAGCGCGGCGGTTCAGTTCAGTAGCCAGTTTCAGAGTATCGACAGTTTGAATAAGGTCGAAGAGCTTAACCGCATATTTTGCTTTGTTACTCTGCAAGCGCCCAATGAAATGCCAACTTGCCTGGCCTCCCACCTGTTCGATTTTGTTTCGGGCTTCTTGGACGTAATTCTCTCCCAATATTTGCAGGCCCGCTGATACCGCTTCCTTGATACGTTCAACTTCTACGGTCTTAGTGACACCGACCAGTTTGACCGACTCGGGTGAGCGGTTCGAGCGGATGGCAGCATCCGCTAACTGCTCTTTGACCCGGGCGAGGTTCTCTGCAACTGACATTTTCTCACCACTGAAATATCCGGGTTAGAAGGGATCGGCAACTCGATGACGACGTAATAACTCCACGGTCTCGCAGAGGGGCAAACCCACCACGTTCGAGTAAGAACCCTCGATCCGTTGAACCAAACAACCGCCAATGCCCTGGATACCATAAGCGCCAGCCTTATCCATAGGCTCACCAGTTGCAATGTAGCCTTCAATATCGGCAGCGCCGAGCCTTCTCATAAAAACCTCGGTCTCAACTGCTTGGCTTTCCTCCACCCCACATTGTGCGTGTAACAGGCAGACTCCGGTAATGACATGATGGCTGCGCCCACTTAAGCGGGAAAGCATGGCCGTGGCCTCAGTTACGTTGCCTGGTTTTCCCAAGATTTCCTCATCAACAACGACAATGGTGTCTGCCGCCAATACCCATTCTTGGGGGTACCGTTGCGCCACCTCCTTGGCTTTCTCTTTGGCGTAATAGGTGGCGTGACCTCTTGGTTCCATGCCCCTCTGGTTGGTTTCCTCCAGTCTGCTGGGAATGACCGTGAAAGAGAACCCTAACTGGCGCAAGAGTTCTCGACGCCGCGGAGAACCTGAGGCGAGGATAAAGGCTTCATTTTTGTTGTTCTTATTCATTTCGCTCAGATGTCGTCTCCCCGTCTACCTTTGGCAACTTGAAAAGTTTGCGGGCGTTTAAGGTCGTCTGCATGGCCACCTCTTCTAAGGGGAGATTTCGTAGTGATGCAATTTTTTCTGCAGTGTGGATGAGAAAAGCTGGCTCGTTTCGTTTTCCTCTTTTGGGTACCGGAGCCAGAAAAGGGGCATCGGTTTCCAGGAGCAACCGGTCAAGAGGACATTGACGGGCCACATTCTGCAGGATTTGCGCTTTAGCAAAAGTCACGGGACCTGCGATGGAGAGATAAAAGCCCAGATCCAAACATTTTTTTGCAAAGGACCAATCACCTGAGAAACAATGCATGGCCCCACCTATTTCCCAGGCTTTCTGTTCTCGCAAAATCTGCAAGACTTCTTCGTGAGCCTCCCGGTCATGGATTACCACGGGCAATTCCAGCTGTCGGGCCACATTGAGCTGTTCATGCAGACAGGAGATCTGTACTGGCCGCGGTTTATAGTCGCGGTAGAAGTCGAGGCCTATCTCGCCGTAAGCTACCACCTGTGATTTACGGCCCAGGGTCAGCAATTCTTGGAAATCCTTGGACGAGAGGGCGCAGGCATTGTGGGGGTGGATGCCTATGGTGGCATAGATCTCTCCGTTGGCCTCAGCCAGAGCAATGGCCCGCCGGGAGGTGGGAAGGTCGATGCCTATGGTAATGATTTGCTGAACACCCACCTGCCTTGCTCTCGCCAAAATACCCTTTTGCTCTGCGACCAAGTCCTCAAAGTCTAAATGGCAATGGGTGTCAACAAGCATGTTTAGTTACAGCAGGTTAAGAGGAAGTAATCTCGGCATTTTGGCTTACCAGAGAATTTAATAAATCCGTCTATGCACTTAACTCCGCGAAAACCTCCTCTCCCCTTGGAAACTATGTCACAATTCACCGAACCCGTCATTCCGGACGAGCGCCGTTTCGCGGGGCGAGGTCCGGAATCCAGTGAAAATTCAATATAATCAAATTTTTTCTGGATCCCGGCTCGCGTCCGCTGCTGGCGGACTTGGCCGGGATGACGAATTGCGACACAGTCTATTGGGGGGAGAGGGGACATGTAGTTATCCTGCGGAGCTAAATAAATAGGCGTTTTTCGAATTTGATCGCGGCTTCGCCGCGCTCCGGCTGCACTATAGGAAGAAAAGCTAGGGGTGTCAACGATTGGGGTGATATTTGTGGTTTAATCTCGCCCACTGTTGGGATAAAACAAGAAAAAAGGAGCAATGCAGATGGAATCATTTTTGATTCTCGGAGCCGGACGCTTCGGATCCCTGGCAGTACAAAGAATTTTGGCACGAAAGAAGGTCCCCCGCCTGGTGGTGGTGGACCGAGATGGTCACGTTTTGGCAAAACGAAGAGAGAATTCAGTCGAGACAGTTGAGCAGGATGCCATAGATTTCCTCGTTCACTATCCGGGTCTTGGTTCCGAATGGATCGTTCCGGCCATTCCGGTGCACGTTGCCTTTGCCTGGTTGTGCCGACAATTGGCCAGAGAGGGGGCAGTTACTCAACTTGCAGTTCCATCCATACTCGACCAAAAAGTCCCCAATTCTATACGAGCAAAGACGGGGGCTCTCTATGCCAGCTTTGCCACCTTTCGCTGTCCTGACGACTGCGATGAACCTGAGGAGAGTTGCACGGTGACAGGGGAGGTTCGTGAAGCTGATTTGTTTGATGTTGTTCGGAACATAGAGGTGGAGGGCTATGTAACCTTGGTGGTCCGCAGCAATCAGCTGGCGCCGGGGGTGGGCGGTTACCAGTTGTCAGTTCTTTGGCGGCTTCTTGAAGAGGCGCGATCAACAGAGAAGGACATCTTGGTTGCCACTGCCTGTCGCTGCCATGGGGTGATCCACGCTCTGCGGTTCAACCGCAAAGCGCAGAGCGCCTAGCGCATGGCGTCTGGTTTCAGGAGCAGGTAGCCGGCAATCAGTGGCCCGTAGAGCTGAGCATGGGGCATAGCGCAAGTACAAAATCTTTTACTCTATGCCCTATGCGCTTTGCCCTTTGCGTTAATCATTGACGCTCTTGATTGATGTCGCTATACTTTCGAAAAAGTCAAATAGTAAAAGGGGTTATGGGAGTGGCCAACTGCAGCGACTATGATAGGGAGCATCTATGAGCGAAACTGGACATGCAGTGCTGGATGCGATTCGCTCTAGAAGAAGTATCAGACACTATAGCGACGACCCGGTAAGCGACGACGATGTGAGAGCTATCTTGGAGGCGGGTCGCTGGGCTCCCTCCGGCTTGAACAACCAGCCATGGCGCTTCGGTGTGGTTCGAGATCCGGAATGTAAGAACACAATTTCTGAGCTGACCCGCTATCGGGAGATCATTTGTAACGCCCCAGTTATTATTGCGGTCTTCCTAGATGATGATGCTGGTTATGACCGGGTCAAAGACTGCCAGTCAATAGGTGCCTGCCTGCAAAACATATGGCTGGCCACTCACACTCTGGGTCTGGGAGGTGTCTGGCTCGGTGAGATTTTGAAGAACAAAGAGAGGGTAGCTGAGATTTTTGCAACACCTGAGTCGTATGAACTCATGGCGGTTTTCGCAGTTGGACATCCGAAACATCGGCAGCAGAAATCCCAGCGGAAAGAGCTATCAGAACTCATCTTCAAAGAATTATGAAGAGAGAATCAGGCAGTAAAGGGTGTAGGGACACCGTATTACAGGGAGGTTCGCTCCAGCGGAGCAAGGAGGGGAGGATATGAAAATGGATGGTGGTGTTGCCAGTAAAAGTCGTTTGCTAATCGTAATGCTTTCGATTCTTCTCCTTGTTGGCGCCGGGTGTGCGGCCTGGAAAAAGTCTCATGACACCTCTGAGGAAACTGGCGAGAAGAAAAGCGAGGTTAAGGGTCCGGCTCCGGTTTACTATGATTTTGTTGATATTCTAATTCCTGCAGAACTTTCCCTGGTCAAGAAAAGCTCCTTTGTTTACAGTACACCCTCTTTTACAGCGGGCGTCCTGGTATTCGAGGGCTATGTGCAGGGCGAATCTTTGGTAAATTTCTTCGCCACGAACATGCCCAAAGATGGCTGGACCCTTAAATCCAGTTTTCGCTATCGACGAGTGATCCTCAGCTTCGAAAAAAATGAACGCAGCTGCTTGGTGACCGTCACCGAGTTCCCCCTGAAAACCAGGGTCGAGATCTGGGTAGCCCCACAGATGGCGGCGAGGATGCCATGAAGAAAGCCATCAGCAGTCAGCTCGCAGCTTGCAGTTATCACGAGTCTCCGACTAAAAGCACCGTTATGGATATTCAACTTCTAACTTGGTAGATAAATTTTTAATTGGCTGTTTTGCTGGCGGCTGCCAGCTGCCAGCTGAAGGCTAAATAAGAGGTATATATGACGATGCTAAAGGACCGTAAGATTCTTTTAGGGGTAACCGGCGGCATCGCCGCATACAAAGCCTTGGAGTTGACCAGGCTTTTGGCCCTGGAAGGAGCTGGAGTTCGGGTGATTATGACCCGGAGCGGCATGGAATTCGTCCAACCTCTTTCCTTCCAGGTGCTTTCCGGCCAGCCGGTTTGCACTCATCTCTTTGATCTGGAGACAGAATCGCGAATTGGCCACATTGAAGTGGCCACCGAGGCTGAAGTTGCTGTGATTGCCCCCGCTACCGCCAATATCATTGGCAAACTAGCCCATGGTATTGGTGATGATTACCTGACTACGGCCTTGTTGGCGTGCACCGCTCCTAAAATCATTTGCCCAGCTATGAATGTGAACATGTTTGAGAACCAGGCGGTCCAAGAGAATCTGGCCAAGCTGCGCAGTTGGGGATTCCATCAGGTTGGTCCGGATGCCGGTGACCTGGCCTGTGGTGTCCAGGGCCTCGGGAGGTTGGCGCCTGTGGATGAGATCGTGGAGAAAATTCGCCAGGTATTGACCCCGCAATCTCTTCAGGGAAAACAGGTGCTGGTAACCGCGGGTCCCACCAGGGAAGCGCTGGACCCGGTGAGACATCTGACAAACCCTTCTTCAGGCAAAATGGGCTATGCTCTGGCGCGGGTGGCGCACAGAAGGGGAGCAGAGGTCACCCTGGTGAGCGGACCTACTTTCCTGAACTCTCCCTATGGGGTGAAGGAGATTAGAGTAACCACTGCCAAGGAGATGCACCAGGCTGTTGTTGAGAAAATGGTGCAGGTGGATGTGGTAGTGATGGCTGCGGCAGTTTCCGATTATCGCCCCAAGGTGATGGCAGCCGGAAAAATAAAGAAGAGCGACGACAATGAGTCTTTAGAGTTGGAGCGAACTGAAGACATCCTCTTTCGCCTGGGGGAACTGAAAAACAACCAGATTCTGGTTGGGTTCGCTGCAGAAACTGAAAACTTGCTGGAAAATGCCAAGGAGAAACTTCAGCAGAAAAATTTGGATTTTATTGTGGCTAATGATCTCACCGTAGACGGTGCCGGGTTTGGCAGCGACACCAATGAGGTAACCATTTTGTGGCCGGGAGGCGAGGTAGAGAACCTACCTTTAGAAAGCAAAGAAGTGATTGCGGCCCACATTTGGAATCGGGTGGAACGTCTGTGGCAGACATGAGATGGTCAGTATTTGAGGTGCTTCAGGATAAATGGGCCTTACATTTATGGGTACCTAAGAAACCTGTTATAATGAAAGTCAAGAATAACCTTTGCCGGGCAAGAGAAGCATGCGTTTTGCCGATCAGAATAAAAAAGCCAGTTCAGGCGGGGAGTTGGGAAGATCACCACGCCCAGATCTGGCTGAATTGGCATATTCCCTGCGCCAGCATCTCAGCTATCAGGCCCTAATGGGCTTGGAATGGTTGCCGTGTCAGCCGATCACCTCCATCCAGGACCTCCCGGAAACCCTGGAACAGATTCGTGCCGACTTGGGAGAGTGTACACGCTGTCAGCTTCACTCCGATAAAACCCATATTGTTTTTGGAGAAGGAAACCCTTCAGCCAGAGTAGTTCTTGTTGGAGAAGGGCCAGGTCAGGAAGAGGACCGATTGGGTCGGCCCTTTGTGGGTCCTGCAGGTAGGTTGCTCGACCGTATCATCGCCGCCATGGGATGGCGGCGGGCTGAGGTCTATATTTGTAACGTGATCAAATGCAGACCGCCGAGAAACCGCGATCCCCAGGTAAACGAAATAGAGCAGTGCGGTCCCTTCCTTTGGCGTCAACTTCGAGCTATTCGACCTCAGGCGATTTTGGCCTTGGGAAGCTTTGCCGCCCAATTCTTGCTCTCCACTCAGCAACCAATCTCCAAACTTCGCAACAGAGTTCATCTTTTTGAAGGAATTCCAGTGGTACCAACCTATCACCCTGCGTATCTTCTCCGCAATCCTCTCCAAAAGCGAAAGGTGTGGGAGGACGTCCAGTTACTTCTATCATTAGTGCGGGGGGAAACAAAGAGATCCGAGTAATGGGAATCGCCGCATGACAGGGGGGCAAGTCCACAGTGTCCAATTTTAATTTTGTTGGGAACAGCAAGAGGTTAATGAGAGTGTCCAGAAAGGGGAAAAATGCAGTTTACAGCTAAGTTAGAGGTGTCCACTAAAAAATCTAACCTTTTGACTGTTCTGGCAGGATCAGTGCTTATTGTGCTGCTGTTATGTTCACTTCCCCTTTCACTGGCTGGAGACAAGCACATCAAGGTCTTGCGTATCGAGGAGAGCATAAATCCTGGAACCGCAGCTTTTCTGGCGAGAGGAACAACGCAGGCAGTGGAAGAAGATGCGGTCCTTCTGGTGGTGGAGTTGGATACTCCAGGCGGTCTGGTTACCTCAATGAGAACCATGATAAAGACCATTATGAACGTCCCGATTCCGGTGGTGGTTTTTGTGTCGCCCAGCGGCGCCCAGGCTGCTTCCGCCGGTGTTTTCGTTGTCATGGCTGCTGACATTGCCGCCATGGCCCCGGGTACAAATATAGGCGCTGCTCACCCGGTTGTGGCAGGTGGTAAAGACATGGATGAAACCATGGGCACCAAGGTGGTCAATGATCTGGTGGCTTTTATCAAAAGCATTGCCACCAGACGTGGCCGTAATGCTGAGTGGGCTGAGGAAGCGGTGCGCAAGAGTGTATCAATAACCGCCGAGGAAGCCCTGAAACTCAAAGTGATTGACCTGGTTGCCAGAGATATGGATGAACTGCTGCTCAAACTGGAAGGCTGGCCGATTCAAACCAAGGAGGGTGAGAAGAAACTGGCACTCAAAGGACTTCCTGTAGAAACAGTAGAGGAGAATCTGCGGGATAAGATCCTCAAGACCATTAGCAATCCAAATATAGCCTATCTATTGATGCTCATCGGTATGGCCGGCCTTTATTTTGAGCTTTCTCATCCGGGTGCTATTTTCCCGGGAGTTGTAGGCGGCATTTCCTTGATTCTGGCCTTTTACGCTTTTCAGACCCTTTCGGTGAATTACGCGGGTGTGCTTCTGATTATCCTGGGAGCCATTCTTTTCCTCCTGGAGATCAAGGTGACCAGTTATGGTTTGCTCAGCGTCGGAGGGGTCATCTGCCTCACCTTGGGCTCCATCATGCTCTTCAACACTGGTGCTCCAGGTTTGCGAATCTCCTGGAGCGTGTTGATTCCGGCGGTGCTCGTCATCTCTGGCTTTTTCATGACCGTGGCTTTCCTGGCTATGCGGGCACACATGGCTAAGCCTCGTACCGGCTACCAGGGATTGATCGGTGAGATTGCGGTGGCCAAAGAGTCCCTGGCACCGGACGGCAAGGTGTTCGTCCACGGGGAACTCTGGAATGCCACCTCCGAGGATATCGTGCCCGTTGGCTCGAAGGTAGAGGTGATAGAGGTGGAAAATTTGTGGTTGAAAGTGCGAAAAATAGGTGATACAAAGCAGTGATTTGGTCGCCTGAGACCGCGGTTTACAGCAGTTTTGCTGTTTTGACAGGAGGATGGCATGCCTTACACCATCATTTTTTTGGTCGTACTTGCAGGCCTTTTTCTGGCCAGTGCGATTCGGATTTTGAACGAGTACGAGCGGGGGGTTATATTTCGCCTTGGTCGGGTTATGGACAGGGCCAAAGGGCCGGGTCTTATTATCCTCATTCCTGTAGTTGACAAGATGGTGAAAATTAGCTTGAGATTGGTGGCCATGGACGTACCGCCTCAGGATGTGATCACCCGAGATAATGTATCTGTAAAAGTCAATGCAGTTATTTACTTCCGGGTGATGGATTCCATTAATGCGGTGGTAGAGGTGGAAAATTATCTTTATGCAACCTCGCAGTTGGCACAAACAACGTTGCGTAGTGTCTGTGGACAAGCGGAGCTGGACGAGCTGCTTTCGGACCGGGACAAGATAAATTCAGAGCTGCAAGAAATTTTGGACAAACACACCGATCCCTGGGGCGTGAAGGTGACAACTGTGGAAGTCAAACACATTGATTTGCCCCAGGATATGCAGCGGGCCATGGCTCGTCAGGCCGAAGCCGAACGTGAGAGACGCGCCAAGGTTATCAATGCTGAAGGTGAACATCAGGCAGCAAACCGACTGGCCCAGGCGGCCGAGATAATTTCTGAGCATCCAATGGCCTTGCAGTTACGCTATCTGCAGACACTTAGAGAGGTTTCTGCCGAAAACAATTCCACCACCCTTTTTCCCATTCCGCTTGATCTGTTCAAGCCTTTTTTGAAGCTAACGGAAATGGTTGAGAAGAGTGAGAAGGAAGGCTCTAGCACGTGATCCTAAGCTAGTCGGCAAGACGCGCGCTGGATTCTCGATACTCAAGCCCAGAAGGGCAAAGGAGTTGGGGTATATGACGGAAAAGGAGCAAAAGGAGCTAAAAGAGGAAAAAGAGCCGAAAGAGGCTAAAGAGAAGAAAGAGCCAAAAGAGGCTAAAGAGAAAAAAGAAGCAAAGGGGAAAAAAGAGCCGAAAGAGGCTAAAAAGAAAAAAGAAGCAAAAGGGAAAAAAGAGCCGGAAGAGCCGGAAGAGCCAGAAGAGCTAAAAGAGCCGGAAGAGCCGGAAGAGCCAGAAGAGCTAAAAGGGCCGAAAGAGCCGGAAGAGAAAAAAGAGCTAAAAGGGCCGAAAGAGCCGAAAGAGCCGAAAGAGCCAGAAGAGCCGAAAGAGCCGGAAGAGAAAAAAGGGTTCGAAGAAAAACCGTTGGATCGGATGACCGCCAAAGAGCTGCGAGAGGTGGCCCTGGGCCTTGAAGGGATCGTCGGCGTACATGCAATGAATAAAAGTGAACTTCTTGCCGCCGTCAAGAAAGCCAAAGGAATTGTGGATGACAAAAAGCGGCGGACGAGCGTCGACGTACGCACCATCAAGGGAAAAATAAGGGAACTGCGCAGCCAAAAGGAGGCCATCAAGGAGGCGGGAGACAAAGGGAAAATGAAAATTCTCAGGCGGCGGATTAACCGGCTGAAAAAAAAGACCCGTCGGGTGGCCATGGCGGGATAGATTTAGCATAGCGCAAAGCGCAGAGCGCAGAGCGTTCAAGAACTCAAGAATCTTATCTGTAGAGGTCTGGCTCAATACAATTGTTTCCCACGAAAGTGCAATGCTTGCTTATAGCGGGACGGGAATTGTTCGATGGATCGGCAACAGGCTCTTGATTTGCTGCACAATCATTTGAAGGCCGGAAATCTACGAAAGCATTGTCTGGCGACGGAAGCAATAATGCGGGCACTGGCCGAGCGTCTGAATGAGCCCGTGGATCTGTGGGGTATCGCGGGTCTGTTACACGATTTAGACTTCGAAGAGACCGCCGACCAGCCCTCGGAGCATGGGCTGCGGACGGCTGACATCCTGGCCGTTAGCGATTTGCCACCTGAAGCGATCACTGCAATCAAAGCTCATAACGCAGAAGCTCTGGGGGTGGAGAGGAAGTACACGTTCGATTTCGCTCTAACCTGTGCCGAGTCTATCACCGGTTTGGTTATAGCAACAGCCCTGGTCTATCCGGACAAGCGACTGGCAAGCGTAAAGCCCAAGTCCATTTTGAAGCGCATGAAAAAGAAAGATTTCGCCAGGCGGGTGAATCGGGATCAGATCAGGCTTTGTGAGAAAATAGGGGTACCGCTTGCCGACTTCGCGGAGCTGAGCCTGCGAGCCATGCAGGGTATCAGTGCAGAGCTTGATCCTTAGCCCGGATATTTCATGAATCACTTGCTGCGACCACGGATATGGCCATCCTTCCTGGCGTCCTCGGGTGTCGGCCCCTGCGACGTACCATTCAGGTACGCCTCGGAACCAACACCCTGCGGTTGCCAGGTGGCACACCCATCTTCGTGGTCTCGCGACAGCAATTCATGAAATATCCGGGCTAGCATGAGACTTGGGCGACGGGGAGTGATCATTCCGATTAGAGAATAGCTGGGCCCCTGGAGTGATTAGATTTAGACCACTTGGAAGCCACTAGCAAAAGCCCCGCGTGTAGGAGAACGACACAGTCCTGTTATAAATCGGCTCTTTTTGACTGACCGCCGGCTGAAAGTCAAGATGAGCAGCATGATTCTTCACCTCAAAGAACAGATTGAAACAGCGGCTGGTAACCTCGTAGCAAAGCAAGGATGATTAGGAAAATGGACGAGCGTAAGAAAAAACGACTGACTGCCGCGGTTGCCGCTGTCTACAGATACCTTAGGAGTCAAGAAGAGCAGCAACTCGCCATGGCAGCCTTGAGTCAACCAGTTTCTGCTCCCGCCCTGGGGGCGGCAGGTCTGTGGTCCGCGTCTGGCAGACAGGCAATGATGGAAATGCGCAGGTTACTTCAACTGCGGGTGATGCGCTAGTGTTCTTGGAGTAGTGTAGTATTGGAGTATCAGAAATTCCAAATCACAAATCACAAATATCAAACAAATCACAATGACCAAAATTCGAAATTCCAAATCTGTTTTGGTCATTGAAACTGGGGACCCGCCCGCAGGGTGGGGAGTCCGGAGGACCAATATTGGAATTTGGGATTTATTTGTAATTTGGTGCTTGGGATTTGATATTTTTCAATGCTCCATTACTCCAGTAGACTGCTGCTTGAGGAAATAGGGATTAGAGCTTAAGGAGAGATCAAGAGGAGAGGATTATGGCAGAAAAACATGGAAAGCTGACGGCTGGACTGCTGCAGGAAAAGGTAAAGGTGACCAATCCGGTCAAGATTCAAGATTTGACCTTTCGGGATGCGCACCAGTCCATCTTTGCCACCAGAGGGCGCACCGAAGACATGATACCCATAGCGGAGGAGATGGATACGATTGGCTTTTGGGCCATGGGTGTGTGGGGTGGTGCAACCTTTGACACCATGCACCGTTTCCTCGGGGAAGATCCCTGGGAAAGGCCGCGGACACTCAAAAAGTACCTCAAGAATACGCCATTGCAGATGTTGCTTCGAGGGCAGAATCTGGTGGGCTATCGCAACTATGCCGACGATGTGGCCGAGATATTCGTGGAGCGGGCAGCAGAAAACGGCATTGACGTGTTCCGGGTGTTTGATGCAGTGAATGACTTGCGCAATTTCGAGACGGTTGTGCCTGTGATCAAAAAAATGGGCAAGCATTTTCAAGGTGCCATCTGTTACTCACTCACCGAGCCGCGAATGGGTGGGGATGTATATAACGCTGACTACTACGTAAAGAAAGCGAAGCAGTTGGAGGATATGGGGGCAGACACGGTGTGTATCAAGGATATGGCGGGTCTCATCTCGCCCTACGATGCCTACATGCTGATTAAAGCCCTCAAAAAGGAGATAAAGGTACCGATTCATCTACACAGCCACTTCACCTCAGGCCAGTCGTGTATGGCCTTATTGAAGGCCATAGAGGCGGGAGTGGACATAGTTGACACAGTTTTATCACCCTGGGGTTACCGCACCTCGCACCCGGCACTTGAGCCCCTGGCGATGACCCTGAAAGGGACAGATCGAGATCCAGGTTTTGATATCAAGCAGCTGGCAAAGCTTGACGAATATTTTGAGAAGATATCTCCAAAGTATCGACATCTTCTGGACGATACCAAACTTTCGATCATAGACATCAATGTGCTTCTGCATCAGACTCCCGGTGGGATGCTCTCCAATCTGGTCAACCAGCTAAGAGATATGGATGCCCTGGATCGTATCGAGGAAGTTTTTGCCGAGCTGCCGCGGGTGCGCAAAGAGTTGGGCCAGGTACCGCTGGTCACGCCCACCAGTCAAATTGTCGGCATCCAGACCGTCAATAACGTGCTCTTCGACACCGAGGATGAGCGCTACAAAATGATCACCGCTCAAGTGAAGGATCTCTGTTACGGCCTGTACGGCGAGACACCTGTACCCATAGATCCTGAGGTTAGAAAGAAAGTTTTGAAAGGCTACGAGCGTGGAGAAAAGCCCATCACAGTGAGACCGGCAGATGTGCTGGAACCAGAATTGGATAAAGCCAAGGCCGTGGCCGGAGACCTGGCCAAAGACATTGATGATTTGCTGATCGTGGCTCTTTATCCCACCACCGGTGTTCGTTTCTTGAAGTGGAAATATGGCCTGGAAGAAGTCCCCGACGAGGTCAAGCCCAGAACTCTGGAGCAGGCGAAGGAAGAGGAGCATCTAATTGCTCTGGCCAAGGCCGGCAAGCTGGTGGAAAAGGTGGAAAAGCCAGCGCCGGAGAAGACTCCAGGACTTCGGGCCTTCAATGTGTTTGTGGATGGCGAGTATTTTGAAGTGGAAGTGGATGAAGTGGGAGGTGCACCTGTGGTGACGGCGGTTACTCCCATGATGCCACAAGCGGCTGCAGCCCCAGCTCCGACTCCCGTCGCTGCGCCTGCAGCTCCCGCGCCAGCTCCTGCGGCACCACCCACTCCAAAACCGGCGGTGGAAGGAGGAACACCCATTGAGGCGCCCATGCCGGGAATGGTCATTCGCTATGAGGTCAAAGAGGGTGATTCAGTCAATGAAGGAGACGTGGTCCTTATTCTCGAGGCCATGAAGATGGAAAACGCCATTGCTGCACCCGCTTCCGGTACGGTGCTTTCTATACCTTTCAAGAACGGCGATTCGGTGCGAAAAGGAGATACGCTGGCTGTCATCGGCTAAAAGCTCCTATAGCCATTCTACAGGGGCGGACTCCCGATTGGGTTCGCCCCTTTTTAAATTTGGGGTTTCAGGTTTCAGTATTCAGTGTTCAGGACTCAGCTTTTTTTTCTCTTCCCTGACACCTGGTACCTGAATGATACCCGACACCCGACACCTGACACCCTCTGATTTGGTGCTTAGAATTTGATATTTTGCAGTGCTCCACTACTTAAATGCACCATGAAAGTACAGGGAGGATTGTATGACGGCAGCTCCGGTATTTGAGACCAACTTGCCAGGACTTAACTTGCTGGCAAGGGGAAAGGTAAGGGATATATATGATTTAGGGGATCACCTGCTTATTGTGGCCACAGATCGAATCTCAGCCTACGACGTGGTAATGCCCAACGGGATTCCGGACAAAGGGAGGATTCTAACCACGATCTCCTCTTTCTGGTTCAAGGCCCTGGCCGAAGTGGTGGACAATCACCTGATAACCACAGAGGTAGAGAAGTTCCCAGAAGAGTGTCAGGATTACGATGAACAATTGGCAAACCGGAGCATGCTGGTGGCCAAAGCGGAACCTTTGCCGGCAGAGTGCATTGTTCGTGGCTATCTCAGTGGGTCCGGGTGGAAAGACTACCAGAGCCATGGATCGGTATGCGGCATAAAGCTGACGGAAGGGCTGGTGGAATCAGCTCGTCTCGAGTCGCCCATATTCACCCCCTCCACCAAAGCTGAAAAAGGCAGTCACGACGAAAATATCGACTTCGAAACCCTCTGCCAGCAGGTGGGAACAGATTTGGCGGCACAGCTCCGCGATCTGAGCTTGGCACTCTATGAAAAGGGGGCGGCTATAGCCACAGAGCGAGGTATAATCATAGCTGACACCAAGTTTGAGTTCGGTCTGGTCGGAGGCAAGCTCACCCTCATCGATGAGGTCCTTACTCCGGATTCGTCCAGATTCTGGCCAGCCGACAGCTATCAGCCCGGCAGGAGCCAGCAGAGCTTCGATAAGCAGTATTTGCGTGATTACCTTGACCAGTGCGGTTGGGATCGGACACCGCCTGCACCAGTACTACCTGACGAAGTGGTGCGCAACACCCGGACCCGCTACCTGGAGGCCCTGGAACGTCTCACCAAGAGTTAGGAGCGGGATCATGGTTGAAAAGGAGTCTTACTCGATCCAGTTTGAAGAAGTGGATTGGAATGACACCTCCTGCCTGATCACTTACGGCCCTCTTCCAGATAAGTTAATCCTCTCCATCCAAACCGTTGGCTTGATTCAGAAACCCTTGCTTCAGCGCAAAAGCGATGGACTTTTGCGAATCATCTGCGGCAGCCGTCGTTTAGCGGTTTGCCAGCAGCTTGGTCTGGATCCCCTGTCTTGTGAAGTCTTGTCCACTGCTATATCACCTGTTGCAAGTTTGCGGATGGCTATCTATGACAACATTGCGCAAAGGGCCTTAAATCCTGTGGAGAAATCTTTGGTTCTCACCAAGATGGCCCAACATTTGGACCAGGCACAGCTCGTTCAAGAATTCATGCCTCTTCTGGATCTCGAGCCCAGTGACACGCTTTGTGGCCGTTATAAGAAATTGCCAGCCTTGGAGAAACCTATCCTCGATGCCATAGCTAGGGGTACACTGCACGAGCGGATAGGCTTTGCTCTTTCACCCCTGGAGCAGGGAGACCGTCTCGCCTTCTTCAACTTTTTTCAAGACCTTCCCTTCAGTGTGAGCGTGCAGGAGGAATTAGTGGAGGCGGTTGTGGAAATAGGACGCAGGGACAATCTTACCCCGACACAGATTCTGGACAGTGAAGAGGTGAATGATCTGCGGCGGGCCCACAAGAGGCCGGCACGGCAGCGCGCCCAACAAATTCGGAAGCAGTTGCAGGCCCGGCGTGCCCCTCGCCTCACCGCCCGGAAGGAGAGGTTTGCCGGGGAAGCCAGGGATCTTGGGCTGCCTTCTGGGGTACGTTTGATACCTCCACCTTATTTCGAGGGGCCCAGATGGAGTTTAGAATTCACTTTTGCAGGGGCTGAAGAGTTAGCGGTTCGGCTAAGAAATGTGGCTCGGCTGGCTGAACAGGCTAGATTCCAACGCATAATGGAACGCGAATGAGGTATCTCCCTCAAAGGTTGGTTATTGAAAAAGAGGTTGCTGACAGCCCGCTGGTCAAAAGAATTCTGGCAACCTTGCCGGACACACCCGTAGATTGGGTTGACCAGCTCAAAGAAGATGCGGATGGGGAGAATGGAAGCTTGCTTGAAATCGTGAAATTTCGAGGAAGGTTTATCAAACCCTGCCCCGGTACCCGCTTTTACAATTGCTGCGGCTACCAGATCCTTAACCTGGGAATTCAATGCTCTCTTGGTTGCACCTACTGCATACTACAAGCATATTTTACCAGCCGCAACGTGCGACTTTTTGCCAATCTGGACGAGGCGATACAGCAGTTGACGGAACATCTCAACAATTCCCGGAGGGAAATACATCGTATCGGCACAGGTGAGTTTACGGACAGCCTGCTTTTAGATCCTCTGATTCACCTTAGTGAGAATTTAGTACCATTTTTTGCCGCCCAACCAAATGCGATTCTTGAACTGAAAACCAAGACTGCCCAGGTGGATCTTCTCGAAAAAATAGATCATCGAGGCCACACTATTGTAGCTTGGTCACTAAACCCGCCCCAGGTGATCGCCGAAGAGGAATCTGGTGCTGCTCCTTTGGAAGCGAGATTGGAAGCGGCACAACGTTGCCAAGAGTGGGGCTATCGAGTTGCTTTTCATTTTGATCCACTTCTGGCTTACCCTGGATGGCAACAGGGTTACCAAGAAGTTGTGGATCGTCTTTTCTCTGCTGTGGAGCCGGGAGGCATCGCCTGGATCAGTCTGGGTACCCTTCGGTTCATGCCGTCTCTCAAGACTGTAATTCAACAACGGTACCCAAACACCTCGATTCTGGATGAAGAGTTTATCCCAGGTTTGGACGGAAAGCTGCGTTATTTTCGTGATCTCAGGGTGGAAATGTATGCTTATCTGAACGAGTTGTTACTTGGAATCCATAAGGATCTCTGCGTTTATCTCTGTATGGAAAGTGACGATGTGTGGCGGGAGGCTTTTGGATTCACGCCGGCGGAACGCGGCGGCCTGAGCGCCATGTTGGACAGGCGGGCGTTGTCCTAATTTGTACGTGCTTCAATTTGACAGTATTAGGGGGCTTGCAGAGCGATTGCTGCGCAAGAGAATGTAAAGGCAGTGGTGAAGAAGCGCAAACGAACTCTGAGATTTCGTAATTATTCTCATGAAACGCTGGTCAAGCGTCTCATCCGCAAGGTGCTGGTACCAATAGCGCGACTGTGGTTCGGTACCTGCCGGGTAACTATAATCAATGAAGGGGTCTACCGGGATTACATCCTTTCCGATCAACCCATTGTTGGGGGCACGTGGCACCGCGGCGCCGTCTATTTCCTTTACTTCTTCGGTAATTTCCAGCCAAGGATGATGATCAGCCAAAGCAAGGACGGGGAGATTCTTGCGCAGTGTGCCTCAGGTTTTGGTGTTGTTCCGGTACGTGGATCCTCCAGCAAGGGGGGCCGTGATGCTTTGGAGCAGATGCGGCTTTATTTGCAGGGAGGAGGCAAGGCGTGTGCCACCGTTCTCGATGGGCCCCGAGGACCGGCCTATGTGGCCAAGAAGGGTATGATCTATCTGGCTAAACTCACGGGAGCACCTCTCATTCCAAGCATCTGGTCCGCCAACCGGACCATTACTCTGCGAAATAGCTGGGACAAAACCGTTCTGCCTCTACCCTGGAGTCGGGTCTATGTAGCCTTTGGCGAGCCAATCTTGATTCCCACAGACAGCAGCAGTAAAGATCTAGAGAGATATCGGCGGTTAGTTGAGGAACGGTTGAACACTATGATGGCAGAGGTGGATCGTCGGTGCGGCTATCGAAGATAGCCAAATACCAAATCACAAAGACTGAGGTTTCAGGTTTCAGTGTTTCCCGCTGCCGCTTCGCTACAGACGGGATTTCCGCTTCGCTCCAACACGCTTCAGCTTCTATGTTTCTTTTTCCTGACACCTGAAACCTGACACCTGAACCCCGACATCTTAAAGCCTGACACCTGACACCCGACACCTGAAACCCTAAACTTTGGAATTTTTAGTCACTCCAGTACTCCAGTACTCCAAAACAGCTCGTCATCTTTACGGTGACTAAATATGCTCAAGCGTTTCACACTCACCTTGATTCTTGTTCTACTCGCCAGCGGGGGGACCTCCCCAGCGGCAGATGCTGGTTCGCTGCGTGTTAAAGTGCACTGGGTGGATGACGGTGACACCATTGTAGTGGTAGGAGGCGAACGGGTACGATACCTTGGTATCAACACCCCTGAGGTTGCCCACAAGGACGAGCCGGGAGAGCCTTTTGGTGATGAGGCTAAGGCTTTCAACAAAAAGCTGGTACAGGGCCACTGGATAAACCTCGAGTTGGCTGAGCAGCAGCGCGACCCCTATGGTAGGCTCCTGGCCTATGTTTTCCTGGCGGACGGAACCTTTGTTAATGGTGAACTGGTTCGCCAGGGCTATGCCCACCTGTTACGAAAACAGCCAAAGCTACGTTACTGGGAACGGCTACTGGCTCTTCAGCGCCAGGCCCTGAAGAAGAAAAAGGGTATGTGGTCGCTACCTGTTGTCAAGCCGGAGAAGTTCTATATTGGCAACAAACGAAGCTGGATCTTCCATCGGCCTCACTGCCAGTTTGGCCGAAAGACAGCCGCTGGTAATCGACTTAGATTCCGAGATCGTTATGAAGCGTTGTACCATGGGTTCAGCCCTGGCCGTCGTTGTAAACCCTAATTTGGGCTAACCTCCCTGAACCTTTACAATGGAAGGTAGAACTATACTATGACGCGAGATTACCCAGATCGTCCAATAGTTGGAGTGGCGGCGGTTGTTATTGAAGATGAGCGGGTTGTCTTGGTGCGACGCGGTCGCCCGCCGGCATACGGCGAGTGGTCGTTGCCAGGAGGCGCAGTGGAGCCGGGAGAGACTTTGGAGAAGGCTGTTGTACGTGAGGTTGAAGAGGAGATTGGTCTCAATGTGGAAGTAGTAGAAGTCGTTGCCGTTCTAGATCGGATTTTTTGGGACCAGGAAGGACAGGTCCAGTATCATTATGTGCTCGTAGACTTCCTTTGCCGCAAAACTGGAGGAAAACTACAGGCCAGCAGCGATGCAATTTCCTGTGCTCAAGTTCCTTTTTCGGCTCTCTCTCAATACAATCTTACCAAAGAAACCAGAGAGGTCATCAGTAAGGCTTACCAACGTCTCAGCGGAGGCACTCCTTCCATCTATACGGTCAAAGCAGCCACCTCAATCCAGTCGTAAAATATCCCTGATGAGACTCTGTTACTGGATCTCCTGCAAAAAAGGACTTGACACCGAGAGTTAAATCAAGATAATGACGGACTGGTCCGTCACAATATTTTGTGGGCTATGACCATGGCAAGGTATATGGAGAAGAATTCTCAACTGGATCAGGATAAGCGGGCGGCGCTGTTGAGCTTGCTCTCACAGGATGCGGCTGCGGATCCTTCCGCCTGGCAGCTATTCTGGCAGGATGTGCTGGGTGATGAAGCTGGCTCGGGCGGAGAAGACCTGGAAACACTGTTTTCGGTTTTTGAGGAGGGGATTTCCCAAATTAGCGCCGCCAATCTCGAAGCTGAAGCTGTCATTTCCCAATGGGTTAAGGAGGTTATCAGGGTAGCTAAGCGTCGAGGTTCAGACCAAGCAGATTTCAGCGAGCGCTTACTCACTCGCCAGCTTTCTAAACAGGTTGGACCTCGCGATCAAGGTAGGCCCCAGACTGCCGATACCCGTGAGAAGATCCTGACCGCGGCACTGGAAGTCTTTTCTGCCAAGGGTTTCCATGGCACTACCGTGGATGAAATCGCGGAGCGTGCCGAGTTGGGGAAGGGAACGGTATACCGACATTTCCACAGCAAGAAAGGGCTATTTTCTGAGCTAATCCGCTCAAAGGTGGCCGAACTGGATCAGGCAGTCGCCGGCGCCGTCGATCCGCGGGCAGACGTGCTTGAGGTTATTGAGGCCTACTTGAGAATCTATTTTGCTTTTTTCGACCGCAACCGAAATCTGTATAAGGTTCTTATCCAGGAGCAGAGCGATTTTGGTGCTGAGGTCAAGGCTCTCTATATTGGCAACATTTTGAAGAAAGTACCGTTGCTCAAGCGTAAGATCTTGCAAGCCGCTAAGAGTGGTCTTCTCAAACAAATGGACTTCCACACCGTTTTCTACGGTGTGATGGGTTTTATCGATGGCATAATGCAGAAATGGTTGGCCAGTGATGGCGAATACTCTTTGGTGGATGATTTACCCACCGTCATCGAGACCGTCTTTTATGGTTTTGTGAATCCTGAGTTGCCAGGGGAGTCGGCTGGGAATCAGCCCAGGTGACACCTCTCAGTACCACAAGTCAGGTGGCGGAAAAGAGTTTGGCCAGGATGATTTGAACAAACAAGAAGAGAAAGGAGGGATGCCCTCGAAGGATGTAGACCGCAGTACCTATGATGGAACTTTACCCAGTCGAAAGCGACAGAAGACGGATGAGGTCGATATTAGTTTTTACAGTTGTTCCACTGATGATTAACAATCTGATTTTGAAAAGATTCCTGGAGGAGAAAGTATGGACGTAACTGCAATGAAAGATAAGGTCGTAGAGATTATCTGCAATCAATTGGGAATTGATCACGGAGATGTAACTCCTGAGGCCAGCGTGGTAGACGACTTAGGAGCTGATTCCCTGGACGTGGTTGAACTGGTCATGGCGTTGGAAGAAGAATTCAACCTTGAAATCCCTGATGAGGAAGCAGAAAAAATCAAGAGCGTTAATGATATCTTCAGCCACATGGAAAGTGCTCTCCAGTCAGCATAGAGGCGAAAACAATCTCGGTCTATGGCAGGAGTGAACTGGACCAGGACGAACGGCCGCGGTTTCGGCTTTAGCCGCGGCCGCTCTTTTTGAAAACCAGGCTACTGCTGGTGATTTACAAATGAAAAGTGCATCTGCTTAGCGGTAAGGCTGACTAGCTGCAATTGGCGAGGTTGAAAGGACATTCCTTGTGTTTGTTCTTGCGTTCGAGTCTCACGGTCTGGTCACTTCTAGCGCAGTCACTCCAGAACAAACACAAGGAATGTCCAGATGGATTTGTCTCAATTATTCTTAATACACTCATACCAACAAAAAAATGGGGAAACTCCTGGCAGGACTCCTGGTTGTAAAAAATGCTACCACCCCGTATACTAATCTAGTATCTGGCAACAGAATTATGTGCTGGCGGCGCAACAGGAGTTATCGCCAGTAAACAGCTCTACTGCTTTGACTCATCGGAGCTTACGTTCGATTTGATGGTGCGAAAAACACTCTGAAAGACACCTTCAAATTGAGTGGGGGAAACCCGACCGATTTCAATGAATTTCACTACTACTTCCTTGGCAATCTTCAGTATTCTTTCTTCATCTCGTGTCATTCTTCATGCACCTCCTCACACAAGAAAGCCCCTGCTGGTTGGAAGAAGGCCTGTTTTTTCTTTACGCAGCAGAGGCTTCTGAGGCGAAGGAAAACCGTGTACAGCACTCCAACCCTCGGATTCTATATACCAGAGAGAATGTACAGAAGCAAGCGAGACTCGGGGTCTCGGATTACTGGAGTGAGAAAGTAGGGCTCGTATCACAGAGAATAGTTTCAATTGTTGGGTACAGTAACATGCCACTTTTGTGCAGAGAAAAGGAGATGCTATGAGTTTGGCTGACTGGCCGTTCGTACTGCTGGGGCTAATGTTTCTGATTGCCTCCTCTGCCTTTTTTTCTGGTTCAGAGACCGCCTTGATGGCCGTTGATCGCTGGCGCATTCGTCACCTTAGTCGGAAGGGGAGACGGGCGCAACTGGTGGAAAAAACGCTTAAGGAACCGGAGAAGCTTATAGGAACGATCCTTTTGGGAAATAATCTGGTGAATGTGGCGGCTTCAGCTCTCGCCACTTCAATCGCCATCAAGTTCGTCGGCGAAGGGGGAGTCATCTGGTCTACTCTGATTATGACATTGCTCATCCTTGTGTTCGCAGAGATCACTCCCAAAACTGTTGCAGCCTACTATCCAGAGCAGATGTCCATTCTCATAGTCCAGCCCATCTATGTTCTCATTAAGCTGCTCTATCCAATAGTACGCGTACTTTCAGCGGTGAGTAACAAGCTCATCGCTCTGCTGCGCTTGGAAAAGTCTGGTCTTGAGCCCATATTGGGCCTTGAGGAAATTGCTGCCATGATTCAGGTCGGTGCTGAGGAGGGAGTTCTGAAGAAAAGGGATGAGGAGATGCTCCAGGGGGTTCTGGCTCTGGATAAGATTCCGGTTGAGTCAGTGATGTTACCGACGCGAGACGTTGTTGCCTTCGAGATCGACACGCCCTACGAAGAGGTTGTGGCTAGAGTGAAGGAAAGTGAGTTTTCGCGGTATCCAGTATATCAGGAAAGCAAGAGCGAAGTGTCGGGATTTGTGCATATCAAGGATCTTTTCAAGTGGACGGACACGCCCGGACAGTTTTCACTTAAGAAGATCATGCGGCGGGCCAGCTATGTCCCGGAGGGCAAATCGCTTCGTCAGCAATTGGTGGACTTTCAGAAAAGTCGGATCCACCTAGCCTTTGTGGTGGACGAATATGGTGAAGTTGTCGGGATCGTATCTCTCGAAGATATTCTTGAAGAGATTGTGGGGGAAATAGAGGATGAACATGACAGATTTCTTCGCCGGATCCTGCCACAGAGCGACGGATCGTTTCTTGTGGATGGTAGCGTCTCCATACGCGACTTGAATAAGTGGCTGACTTGGGATCTACCGGAAGACGGATATCAGACCATCGCCGGGCTTGTGCTAACCCTTTTTGGCCGTTTGCCCGAGATGAGAGAAGAGGTGCGATGGCGAACTTTTCGTTTTAGGGTGGAGGAGATGTTCGAAAAAGCGATTACCCAGATCCTAGTCATCCGGGAGCAGGAGCCGGGAAAACCAGAAGGTCAGATATTCGATCAAGAAGCCTAACATCCACACCCGTATCCACGACGCAAAATGCGCCGGGCTAAAACTTTACGGTCTTGCAAATTTCCTCATATTCCTTAATCTCCTCAGGCGTCAGTTCTCGGCGGAGCAGCTTTTTATTGACGAGAATGGGTATTTTTCTGTTTAGGGCCAGGGCCACTGCATCGCTGGGTCTAGAGTCAACGAAATGTTCCGTGCCATCGGCACGAAAGAACACCTTGGCGTAAAAGGTGTTTTCAACCATGTCAGATATCTCTATCCGCAAAAACTCCACCGGGAGATTGTCACTAATTGTCAAATAGAGGTCGTGAGTTAAGGGCCGTTTTGGCTCCACCATGCCTTTTTCCTTAGCGATAGCGGCAAATTCCGAATCTCCCACAAACATGATGAAATGATGTTGGTCCTCTTCGTTTTCCTTGAGTACCACCATGTTCCCCGAACTGCGGTCACTTTTGAGATAGACTTCGTTGACGGTAACCAATGTTTTTTTTGCCATGCTTTACTCTCCTCGATCTCTCCAAGACTCACGGAAGCGTCCAACAATTCGACGGTCAAAGTTAACCCTCTTCGGATATCTTCTAGATTATCCATTATAATGACCTAGTGCGATTTTTAAAAGGCTTTTACAGCTTTCTAGGGGAAACTTTGTTTAAAGTTTTTTCATTGCCAGACCCCTTCGTACCATGTTAGCTTTGCCAAAAGTTCCGCTATTTGACTTAGATCAAAGCATCGCCGCGAAGGGTATTTTACCATTACGGTCAATAGTCAAAGCATAAGCGGAGGTGCATTATGGCAATGAGGAATATTGTAAAAATTGATGAGGAAAAATGTGACGGTTGTGGGCTGTGCGTTATAGAATGCGCAGAAGGAGCCCTGGAAATCCGCGACGGCAAGGCCAAGATTATCAAAGAGATGTATTGTGACGGTCTGGGTGCCTGCATCGGCGAGTGTCCCCAGGAAGCCCTCACAATAGTAATGGAAGAGGCAGACCCCTTTAACGAAGAGGCCATGGAAGAGCACCTCAAAACGCTCAGGGGGAAGCAAGCACAAGAATCACCGCCTGAGTTGGAAGCTGGCTGTCCCGGGGCCAAACTGGTGCATCTCCAGTCTCAACCCTCTGCCGCACCATTACAGGAAGGTGAGGCTCCAGTTTCGGCGTTGCAAAACTGGCCGGTGCAAATCCACCTGCTGCCTGTATCCGCTCCTTTTTTTAATGGGGCCGAGCTGCTCATTGCAGCGGATTGTGTTCCTTTTGCCATGGGAGGATTTCATTCACAACTCCTTCAGGGGAAGATATTGGCGATAGGATGTCCCAAGCTGGACGATACAGGATTTTATATCGACAAACTTTCGCAAATATTTGCCAATAATGAAATCAAATCAATAACTATCGGCTACATGGAGGTCCCCTGCTGTGCCGGGCTGTTGCACGTGGTACACAAGGCCCTGGAAGCCAGTGGTAAAGCGATACCGGTGGACACCGTCAAGGTGAGTGTCCGAGGTGAACTGCTTCAAGAGCAAGAACAAGATGATTCCCTTGTGGGGAGCTCATCTTAGCTGTTTCAGCAGATTACCAGAGATTACAGGGTCCGTGTCTTTAACCCTAACGTTGCATACCCAAACCGGTAAAAATCGCTGCGCTCGCGTGATAACGCGCCATCTGAGAGCGTGCTCGCCTCGGACAGGATCTCACGTACGGTCAAGTACTGTTCATCCTGTCCTAGCCTGCGCGCGTCCACATTTGGCGCACTCTGACGCGTTTTCCCTCGGCGTGGGTATGCAACGTTAGGGTAGAGCCTTATGCAGTCATGGTGCAGTACGGTTCACTCCAATTGAGATGTCAGTAAAGAATTTCGTTGCCACAGGTGGGGAGGGGGAAAGCAATGGCGAAGGTTACTCTGAGGCCTGTTTTCATTGAGGCAACCACGCTTCCCGATTCCTGGTTTCAGATTATCTGGAATCTGCTTGATCACGGGCGGGAATTTGCAATTGATCGCGGCTCCTATGCTGGACAAAAGCGAATGGAGCTGGACTATGTAACGGTTCACATTAAACATCCCGGGGTAAGGCCGCTTCTACCGGATATCCCGGCCCATCTGGGTATTCCCAACCCGGTGGCAGAAGACTACCTTGACGACTACCTGCCATATCTCATGACACCTCATAAAGAGCCCGATGAGGACTACACCTATGGTGAACGGTTGGCTGGCGGGGCGGGAATTGATCAGATCCAAACGGTGATCGATACTTATAAGAGCCATGGTTTTCGCAATAATCAGATGGTTATGACTGTGGGAATGCCCACCGACTTGAATTTGGAAGATCCTCCCTGCCTACGCCATATCGATACCCGCATTCAGGATGACCGACTTCACTTCTTTGTTTATTTTCGTTCCTGGGATGCTTGGAACGGTTACCCTGCCAACCTTGGCGGGGTTCAACTGCTCAAAGAATACATGGCGAGCGAAATCGGTGTGGGGGATGGCGAAATGGTCGTCGCCTCCAAAGGCCTCCATATTTATGATTATGCCTTCGATGTAGCGCGGATGAGGACCTACCGAACTTCGGAATGCGAAGACACTGCAAGCTAGCCCAGCCTGCCAAAACGCTCACCACCTGTGCTTTCAAGCGTTGCCGCCATTCGTGAGATGGCCCACAGGGTCTTCTGACTGGCCCAGAGGGCCTTAAAATAATTTGCAAATTATCCCTGAGAGATTTCAGTATAAGTTACTGTAATTAATTAAACTTATATCAATATCCTAACAATCCAGATTAACTATGAACCGCCCACTTTCTCACTGCGCTGCAGATGTAGGATTGAAAATGATAAAATGCAAATCAAAAACTTAATTTGGATTTCACAATCCGCATTCCGCATTCCCAAATCCGCAATCGAGTTGTTCCAGCAGACTTCTGCATGAAGGAAAGACGTCAAAAGCCCCCTCTATGTGAGCTAATTGGCATAGGAGTTGCTACATAATTGCTGTATAATAATTCGGAGAATCACCTTTTTATCCCGACGTGATTCTCGGCCATTGGAAGAGAAGAGCAAGGGAGTGCGATACTCATGTTGTCAGAGGTCATATCAGCAATAAAGGATCTGGATTTTTTGAGGCTCAATGAGATCCTCGCAAACTTTGACATGCTGGAGGTACTGAAAGATCCTTATTACATCGGTTTTTCGGTGGTCTGCTGCCTTATCTTCATCATTCGTGGGATGGAAAAAGCACTGGTTATGTTTCTCTCAGCGCCAGCTTTTCTCGTGCTTTTTCAACACACAATCGAAGGCACCGACGCCTTGGACTTCGATGCTGAAAAACTGCTGATCTTCTGCGGTGGCTTTATCGCAATAGCTGCAGTCAATATTTACATATTTTTCGTGCGCGACAAATGAAGACCTGTCGCTAAGAAATTCAAAGATCTGCCATTTTTGGGATCCAGGCAAAACGCAGCTACTTTCCATCCGGAAACTCCTCCATGTCATACTGAGCGAAGCGAAGAATCTCCTGCGAAACAATGAACTGCGAGATTCTTCGTCGTCCGCCGTCGGCGGGACCCCTCAGAATGACACCCATAAACACGGTTTCCGGATGGAACCATCAAGCTCTCCAAACAATATATATGATTATTGCCATAACAGCGGCCAGGGCCAGCAGGAAAAAGCCATAGGCGAAATTCAGGAACAAGAGGTGACCTATGCCAAAACAAAAGCAGTAAACAGTGGCAGCGCCGAGAGCCCAATTTATGCAGGATCTGGTGAAATGTGGATTCCATCCCAGGTCGGGATATTTTTCAAAAACAGGTCCCCAAAGGGTAGGAAAAGGTTTTACCTTGGCGCAAAATTTCTTCAGATGTTCCTCCGATGTCGGCTTGGTGAGGAGACAGACTACGATCCAGGTGATGGTACAGAAAGCTACCACGATTAAGAATCTGTACTGCCAGTCCAATTGCGGAATACGGTCCCAGTATCCCACAGCTTTACCAAATTTTGGAGACAACAGGGTGCTGCCAATCGCTGAACTCGCCAGGGCTGCAATCTCTGCCCAGGCGTTTACCCGCCACCAAAACCAGCGTACAACAATTACAATGCCGTAGCCTGCCGTGAGCATGGATATGTAGTACCAGGCTTCGCTCACGGAATCTAGAGTGTAGGCGATGGCAACAGCAAGGAGTAACATGAGCACTGTGCTGACCTGAGAAGCGCGGACATAATGCTTTTCTGAAGCCTCTTTCATGATGAAACGGCGGTACAGGTCGTTGACCATGTACGAGGCCCCGAAGTTTATATGGGTGTCCACGGTGGACATAAAGGCTGCAAGCAGTGAGGCGAGCATAAGTCCCAGGAATCCTGTTGGAACGAGCTTCAAGATCAACATGGCATAGCCCGCCTCTGGGACCTTGAGGTCGGGATAGACAACGAGAGAAACCATTGCCACCAGAATCATGGGCCAATAATTGAGGCCGAAAGCGACCACTGAAAAAAGCATGGTAGCGAAAGAGGCGTGTTTTTCGTTTTTCGCGGATATAATTCTCTGGGTGATGGCAGGGGGGGGATTTCCCCACCATTTTAGTGTGATGAAGACCAGGAATGTAACAAAAAACGGTGTGCCTATGGTTGGGAAAAAACTGAGCCGTCCCGCAGCCGGACCAGCTCCATATCTTCTGACAAAGCCTTCAATTATGTTCTCAATCCCGCCGATGTGATTCCAGGCAAGGACAGCTAGGGCAATGGATCCTATGGAGCCGATCAAAAACTGGATAAGGTCTGTAGCAGCGATGCCCCAGAGCCCCGAGGCGGCGGTGTAGGCCAGAGTGATTAATAAAATTGTTCCGATGAGTAGGTGGCGGTTGATTTCGGGTGCCACAACAGCGCTAATGATCCATACTGCCTTAATTATCCAGCCCAAGGTGACGGCATTGGCAAATATGCCGAAGTAGACTCCCTTGAAGCCTCGCAGAAAAGCTGCAGGGGGCCCGTCATAGCGCAGCTCAATCAATTCGGCCGTTGTTATGATTTCCGAACGCCGGAGCAGAGAGGCGAAGATAAATGCGCCGAGTGCACCAGCTCCACCAAGAGCAAAAGACCAAGCGTACCATACCCCCGGGATACCATCTTTGGCTATAAGTCCGGTAATGCCCAAAGGGGTGTCGATGGCAAATGCCGAGGCGATCATGGACATGCCGGCCAGCCACCAGGGTAGGACGCGGCCTGAAACGAAATAATCGTCTACACTGCGGAGGGCCCGTTTGGAGAAATAAAAGCCAACTATCAGAATGACGGCCAAGTAAACCAGGATGATAATCCAATCCAGCGCTGGCAGCTTCACGAGAACTCCGATTGGCTATAACTCCATTGCTTCAACAATCTTGCAGACTATACCATAAAAAGCACGAAGCACATTTCTCATTTAAAAACAAAAAGGGCTTCTAGCCTTTTTTAAATTAGTAGCTGATAAATGAGAAATGATGAAATATCCGGGCTAGTGGCGGGTTCAATATTCTGATGGAAGTCGGTCCAAACGGAAGCGTTCAAGCAGCCTGGCTGGCGCTCTTCATGTACTGCTCCAGTCGAAATACTCCGCCAGGGTGGCGATGAATGAGATTCAAAATTGCTTTGGGATCCACACTTTTCTTTTGGCATAGAAGGTAAATCTTATAGAAGGTGAGGGTAGTCATAGCAACTATGTTCTTGGAGGAGAGTAGGCTTTGATTATTAGCTGAGAAGTCACTGAACTGTGGCTTGCCGTCTCCTTCATCAGGTATGCTGTTGCTACCGATGAGAAGCAGACATTTTTCTCCCCCCTTACCAGTATCAAAGTCTGAAAGTTCATCCCAACCAGCCCAGTTCTCACTGAGCTCTCCAACGTCACTCAGAACCTTCAGGCCAAAGGTTACCTGACTGGTATCAGATGCCCTAATCAGACGGTCAATGACACTCTGATCCGGAGAGCGGGAGACTTTCAGACCCAGATCGTTCAAGAGGTAATGAATTGCGTCGGTGAGGAGCAGTACGTTCTTGCTCTTTAACAAGCAGTCAACAGGCTTGAACGTTCTTTCTTCTTCAGCTCCTTTGCCCGCTTTTGCCCTTTGTTTCTCGTCGCTCTTGTCTTTTTCGACAACTGCAGTTTCAACTTTCCCCACCACGAACATGGTAAAAAGGCAGGTCAGCGGTACGTACAAGCGCTGATTGCCACTGTATTTGAGCACCGCGTAAACGGCAAAAACTGCCAAAAAGAGCTGAAAAAGAAGCAAAGTTTTTTGTTTCATGGCTGTTTCCTCAGCTGAAGGGTCGCTCTTTTCATATTGCAATTACAGTGCCAATTTTTTGGAAAAACCCGAATACTTCAAGTGATTGCTTATGCAGGCAGGCAGACCCTTTTTCGCCCGAGAGGGTAGCGGATACACTACTCTCGCATTCTTGGACGCACGTGGTCTACTGTAGAGAAGTGAAGAAGTGGACTAGGGTTTAGGCTCAATCCTTGGCTGAAGCTTGCTTTTGAGATTCTTCGGCAGGCGGGAGCAAGCCTTTTGCTCGCAACTTTATCCTTTTTTTTCGCCTTCGTCGTCGTCTATCTAGCTCTCTTTTACGCTCAATCTTTTTGTGTTTTGCCATATG
>PVMK01168580.1_pt1 | contig 62189 bp, 55 predicted proteins | sample 1853481 | NCBI WGS metagenome assembly PVMK01 (sample SAMN08533507, study PRJNA380276) | Marine sediment metagenome, whole genome shotgun sequencing project.
TATCGGGGGAATCACGGTTTAATGTTCACCACTAATCCCTTCGCCGAGCTTTCGGCATCCATATCACCCGCCTTCATGCAGACCTACGTGGTCATCATGATCATCCTGGTCGTGGGCGGCACGGCCTACGACGTACTCCATAAAGGCAGCGCCAAGTACTTCTTCGACAACTGGCGCGATGCGAAGAAGAAAGGGACGAAACGAGTCGGCGGCGGAGCAATGGCGGCCATAGCGATACAAACCGCGGTCGTGGATGTCGCTACCTCCGGGGAGTTCTGCAATGCGCGGCGTAGAGTCGCGCACCTGCTGACCATGTACGGTTTCGTGGCCTATCTCATCAGCACCGCCATGATGGTATTCGGGTACCCGACCATGGCCGCTGCCACGCCCACCATCTGGCCGTTCCTGTGGCACATGGGAGCGTTGATGGCCTGCGTCGGCGGTTACTGGTTTTGGTTCTTCATCCGCGTCGACGTGGTCGCCGAGGGCGGCTCGCCGTTCCGCCTGATACGCGCGGATCTTTTCGTGCTCTCGCTGCTCGCGAGCGTGACGTTTGCGTTGATCTGGTCCTTTGTGCAGTGGATCGGCTCCGGGGGATCAACGGTCTTCTTCGGCTTGTACCTCTTCGCGACGACCGTGCTGTTCGGATCCGTGCCGTGGTCCAAGTTCGCGCACATGTTCTTCAAGCCCGCGGCGGCGCTGCAAAAACGCGTGTCCGAAGCCGACGGCTCGAGAAACAACCTGCCGGCGCCGGCCAACAAGCCGGAAGTCTTCGGTAGCGTGCGCCACCAGACCCGACATTATTAATCACTGGCCCCCTATTGGTCTTCGACACAGGAGTTGACGGAATATCATGCCCACATTCGTCTATATGACTCGTTGTGATGGCTGCGGACACTGCGTCGATATCTGCCCGTCCGACATCATGCACATCGATCCCACCTATCGCCGTGCCATCAACATCGAGCCGAATTTTTGCTGGGAGTGCTACTCCTGTGTGAAGGCCTGTCCGCAGAACGCCATCGATTGCCGCGGCTATGCTGACTTCGCCCCTTTGGGCCATAGCGTTCGCGTACTTCGGGAAGAGGCCAAGGGCACGATTTCGTGGAAGCTCAAATTCCGGGACGGCCGCGAGAAGAATTTCGAGTCCCCGATCCGGACCACGGAGTGGGGAACGATCAAGTCACCGGCGGACTATGAACGACCTGACCAGGACGCCTTCAAATCCCAAGAGCTCGCGCACGAACCCGATGGGCTCAATATCGAAAAATTGCCGGCGCTGACGCCGGATCAGCTAAAGCAGGGAGTAGTCTAGTGGGTCTTTTCTCACGCCGGAAAACGATTTTCGTCGATTCGGACATTCTCGTCATCGGCGGCGGCATGGCGGGCTGTGGGGCAACCTACGAGTCCCGGTACTGGGGACGCGACTTGAATATCGTCTGCGTCGAGAAAGCCAACATCGAGCGCAGCGGCGCGGTGGCCCAGGGTTTGTATGCGATCAACTGCTACATGGGCATGCAGTGGGACGAAAATCAACCCGAGGACCATGTCCGCTACGCGCGCAATGACTTGATGGGGCTGGTGCGCGAAGACCTGGGCTACGACATCGCGCGGCACGTGGACGCCACCGTGCACAAGTTCGAAGAGTGGGGCCTTCCGATGATGAAGGACCCGAAGACCGGACGGTATCTGCGCGAAGGCAAATGGCAGATCATGATTCACGGCGAAAGCTATAAGCCCATCGTCGCTGAAGCTGCCCGTAAAGCAGCCACCGAAATCTACAATCGGATCATGATCACTCACCTGCTGATGGACAAGTCCAAGGCCAACCGGGTGTCCGGGGCCGTGGGCTTCAACGTCCGCACGGGAGAATTCTACGTCTTCCGCGCCAAGGCGGTTATCGTCTGTGCCGGCGGCGCGTCGCACATTTTCAAACCCCGCGCGGTGGGCGAAGGCATGGGGCGCACCTGGTATGCCCCCTGGAGCAGTGCCTCGGCCTATGCGTTGCCGATCCTCGCCGGCGCCAAGATGACGCAGATGGAAAACCGCATCGTCCTCACCCGATTCAAGGACGGCTATGGTCCGGTCGGTGCTTATTTCCTACACCTCAAGACCTATACCGAGAACGCATACGGCAACGAGTACGAAACCACTTGGTACGAGCACACCAAGGAAATCGTGGGGGATTACGTCGATCGGCATCCGGTGCCCACGTGTCTCAGGAATCACGCCTTTCTTGAAGAGGTCAAAGCCGGCCGTGGCCCGATTCGCATGGTCACCAAGGAAGCCTTCCAGGATCCCCACCTGGAGACCGTGGGATGGGAGAATTTCCTCGGTATGACGATCGCGCAAGCGGTCGTGTGGGCGTCGCAAAACATCGACCCGAAGCACATCAACCGGAGCTCACCACGTCCGAGCCTTACGTCATGGGTTCCCACGCCACCTGCTCCGGCGCCTGGGCCAGCGGACCCGAGGACTACGCCCCATCGGAATACCAGTGGGGCTACAACCGCATGATGACGGTGGATGGGCTGTTCGGCGCCGGCGACACCATCGGCGGCACCGCCCACAAGTTCTCGTCCGGGTCTTTCACGGAAGGCCGGATCGCGGCCAAGGCAGCCGTCAACTACGTGAACGACTTAGGCAAGGAACTGCCTCAGGTCAGTGAGGACGAGTACGAAAAGCTCAAGACCGTCGTTTTCCAACCCATGGAGAATTACCGCATCGGGCGCAACGAAATCGTCGGCGGAACCGTGTCGCCGAGTTACCTCCTGCCGCTCCACGGCCTGCAACGCCTGGAAAAGATCATGGACGAGTACGTGGGCGGTATCAGCTCCCACTATACGACCAACAGTGTGTTGCTCGACCGGGGGCTCGAGCTACTGGGCATGCTGAAAGAAGACTTGGAGCATTCCGGCGCCGAAGACCTGCACCAGCTTCAGCGCGCGTGGGAGCTTCAGCATCGGCCTGGCTTCGGAGTGTGTCACGCAACACACCATGTTCCGCGAGGAGACCCGCTGGCCCGGGTACTACTATCGCGCCGATCACCCGAAGCTCGACGATACCGATTGGCATTGCTTCACCTTGTCCCAGTACGACCGGAACACCGGCGAGTGGGAGATGGAGAAGGCGCCCGTCTATCACATCGTCGACTAGGCGAGCCTCGAGAAGCCGTTCCCGGTAATCCGGGCGCCGAGCCAACGCGCGGCGCCCGGCGTTATTCTGCATGCCCGCTGCGCTAGCACTCGGAATTATATCGGCCCCGGCACCTTTTAGAAGAGAGCGCCAGGGCATCGGAACGCCTGGGTCAGCCGCCTGATGCCGCCTTTCCCGCCGAGGTGCCGGCGATGCGGCCGAACACCGACCCCGCCATCAAACCGGTGCCGCCAGGGGTAGTTGAAGTAAAAGAGACCGCCAACCATCTCGCCGGCGCTGTAGAGTCCCGGTATCGAGCGGCCGTCGCTATCCTGGACGGCCGCGCTGGTGTCGATGCGCACGCCGCCGAAAGTGAAGGTGATGCCGCAGGTGATGGCGTAGGCCTCGAAGGGGGGTTGATCCAGGCGGTTGGCCCAGTTGGACTTCGGGATCTCCAGGCCTACGGTGCCGCGGCCGTCCTTGGCATTGGGATTGAAGGGCGCGTCGTCTGCGACAGCATCGTTGAACTGGCGGATATGGGCCAGTGCCCGCGCGGCGTCCACGCCTTCGAGCTTCTCCACTAATCCTTCCAGTGTATCCGCCGACACCTTGGTCACTTGCCGGATGCGGTACTCGTCGCGAAGAAGGTGCAGCACCTTGCCATCGAAGATCTGCCAGGCGAACTGACCGGGCTGGGCGAGGATGACACGGCCGTATTTGGCGTAGGTGTAGTTTCGGAGCTCTGCACCTTCGTCGACGAAGCGTTCACCGCGGGCATTCAGCATGATGCCGAAGGGATAGCTGTGCTTCTGATAGGCGTCGCCGATGGCAAGATCGCCGAACTCCGGCGCGTTGCGTTCCCAGCCTACGGCGTGGCAGCCGGACCAGTTACCGCTGGGCGAGGCGCCGATGTCCAGGGCCATGCGGATGCCCTCGCCGGTGTTGAAGCGCGTGCCGCGCACCTTGGCAAGATCCCACCCGGGCCCCAGGTAGCGGGTACGCCACTCGGCATTGGCCTGAAAGCCGCCGCAGGCGAGCACCACGGACCTGGCCGCGATGTCCACGGTCTTACCGCCGATGGTTGCGCGCGCCCCCGTAACAGCGCTGTCATCCTGGAGAAGACTGCGTGCGCGAGCTTCGTAGATCATGCGAATGCCGGCGCCCTGGGCGGACGCGGTCCACGCGTCCACCAGCCCGGGACCGCCGCCGTAGGCTTCCACGGCGAGGCCGCCCCAGAACGTGAAGCGCCCGTTCACCTCGAAGGCCTGGCGGCCCCAGAGGGGAGTAAAACGGATGCCTTTGGAGCGCATCCACATCAGGGTCTCGCGGCTGCCGCGCACCAGCTGCTCCACCAGATCCGGATCGCAGCGATACTCGGTCACCCGCCCCATATCGTCGAAGAAGCTGTCCTCCGGGTAGCTGCCGAAGTCCGTGTGCGCCAGCTCCTCTTCGGTCAGATCCGGCATCAACGCCACCAGATCGTCCACCCCCCGGTAGGCGAAGCGCATGGCGCCGGCGGTGAAGCGCGTGTTGCCACCGGCTTCGTCCCGGGGCGCACATTCGAGCATCAGGACATCCGCGCCCTGCTCGCGGGCCGCGTGGGCGGCCGCGAATGCCGCGTTGCCGGCGCCGATGACGAGGACGTCTGTGTCGAGATCTTGGGGCATGCTGTGGCGCTCGGTTTGAATTGCTGTAGGAGCGAGCTTGGAGGGGACAGATTTGAAATCTGTCCCCTTGTTCGGAGCGGGTTAAGAAGCCGAGCTGCGCGTTCCCGCCCCCGGCTCAGGCCGCCGAGTGACCTTTCAGTTCCACCTTGACGTTGTCTTGCTCGCTCAGCCTCTCGTAGTACTCGCGCAGAATCGCCAGCACTTCCGGGCGGCTGAACTTGTCCGGCACCTCTTCGCCTTCGGACAGCATCTTGCGCAGTTTGGTCCCCGAGAGCAACAGACGGTGCTCGGGGCCGCACTTGCAGGTGCGCATGGAGGCCATGCCGTCGCAGCGGTAGCACCAGAACGTCCAGTCGATCTTCAATGGCCGGGTCTGGAGCGCATCGGCGGGGATCTCGTCGAAGATGTGATGGGCATCGAAAGGACCGTAGTAGTCCCCGACGCCGGCATGGTCGCGGCCCACGAGCTGCTCCGAGCACCCGTAGTTCTGCCGGAAAAGTGCGTGCAGCAACGCTTCCCGGGGGCCCGCGTAGCGCATGTCCAGAGGATAGCCGGCATGGATGACGGTGTTGTCGACGAAATACTCCTTCAGCAGGACGTCGATGGCATGGGTGCGCACGCGGGCCGGGATGTCGCCGGGCTTCAGCCGGCCCAGCAGAGAGTGGATCAAAACGCCGTCACCCACCTCGATGGCAATCTTGGCCAGATACTCGTGGGATCGGTGCATGGGGTTGCGGGTCTGGAATGCCGCCACCTTGGACCAGCCCCTTTCCTCGAACATGGCGCGGGTCTGGGCGGGAGTCAGAAACAAGTCGCCGAACTCCTCGGCGAAGTAGCTGGTGGAGAGCACGCGCACGGGCCCCCCCAGATTGACGTCGCCCTGGTTCATGACCATGGCCACGCCCGGATGCTCCTTATCCGTGGTCTTGAATACCGACTGACACTCGTGGGCCTTGTCGATGCGGTATTTCTCCATCACCGTCATGGTCGCCAGGGGCTGCCCGGTTTCCGGATCCATGAGCGCCACGTCGCTGCCTTCATCGATGCCTTCGGCGGTGGCGCTGTCCACGGACAGGGTGATGGGAATGGGCCAGAAGACGCCGTCGGCCATGCGCATGTCATCGCACACACCCCGCCAGGCGTCCTCGCCCATGAAGCCGGCCAGGGGCGTGAAGCCGCCGATGCCCATCATGACCACGTCGCCCGCCTCCCTGGAGCTCAACTGGATGGCCGGGAGGGTTGCGGCGCGGGTGCGCTCCTGTTCGAGCTTGGCGCCCGTAAGGAGCAGCGGCCGGAGGGTGGCGGAGCCGTGGGGGCTGACTAGGGTCGACATGAAGCTTCCTCTGGTAGTGCGGTGGGCGGGGGCCTGTCCCGGCGGAATCTCCCGGCAGACCTTATCCGGGCGGAGGGCGGAATCCAACCAGGTTCCACTTTGACGGCCATAGATTTGCCTTATCCGAACCTCAGGGACGGTTACATTTCCATCATCGCCGGCCCGGGACGCGGCACTCGGCAACTGCTACCATGAACACCGCACCGCAGCCTCGAGATGCCATTCCCCGGCAACCACAGCTTCGACCACGAATGCCACCCAGGCCGCGGGCCGAGCGACGAGACAACGCACCCACGACGACGGAAACTCAAGGAGTTGCGCCAGTGCGGCGAGTCCTGCCAATTCTCATCCTGGCTGTCGGCATCGGCGGTCTGGTGGCGCTGGTCAACAGCAAGCCTCAGCGCGAGGCACTGGAAGCCCGGGAGAAGGCCTGGGTCATCGACCTGCTGACCATCGAGCCTGCCACGGTCATACCCCAGCTGAGCCTCTACGGGCGCGTGCAGTCGCCGCACACCGCCAACATATCGGCGGCCCTGACCGCCGATGTGCGCGCGGTGGACGTGCTCGAGGGCCAGTACGTGACGGCCGGACAAACCATGGTGACCCTCGACGATCGCGAGGCCGAGCTGCTGCGCGCCCAACGGCGGGCGGAAGCGGCGGACGTCCGTGCCCAGATAGACCACGAGCGGCAACGCCACGAGAACGACATGAAGGCCCTGGAGCACGAGGAATTGCTGCTCGAGCTGAGTCGCCGCGAGGTCAAGCGCGCGCAGAAGCTGGCCAAGAGAAAAGTGGGCTCCGAAGCGCAGATCGATCAAATGCGCCAGGCGGAGGAACGCCAGGCCATGGCCGTGGACGAGCGGCGCTTTTCCATCAACGAGCACGCCAGCCGCGATGCCCAGTTGCAGGCACGCCTGGCGCGGGCCGAGAGCCTTCTGCGCAGGGCAGAGCTGGATCTGCAACGCACGCGCGTCAACGCCCCCTTCGACGGCCGGGTCTCGCGGGTGTCGGTATCCCCCGGTGACAGGGTACGCGCCGGTGACGAGATCGTAACCGTCTACAATACCGCCGAGATCGAAATCCGCGCCCAGATCCCCACCCGCCAGGTTCCCCGGGTGCGCGATGCCCTGGCGGCGGGTAAGACCCTGGAAGCCAAGGCGATGGTGGACGGACAGCGCTTGCGAGCAAGACTCGACCGTTTCACCGCCCAGGTGGAACGTGGCGGCGGCGGTGCCGACGCCTATTTTCGTGTCATCGAAGGCGGAAAGGATTTGCCTCTGGGGCGCACCGTGGAGCTGAGCGTCGACCTGCCCGCCGTGCACGACAGCGTCGCCCTGCCCTACGAGGCCGTATACGGCACCGATCGCATTTACCGGCTGGAAGGCGAACGCATGCGCACTCTGCAGGTGGAACGGGTTGGCGAGCAGCGCGGCCTCGACGGCAGCACCCATGTGCTTGTTCGCAGCCCCGAGCTGCAACCCGGTGATCGCATCATCATCACGCAATTACCGAATGCCATGGATGGCTTACGGGTCAGGGTGGCGGAGGAATAGCGGAGACCTGACGTCGGTTGACGTCATTACTTCGCGAAGCGTTCGCGGAGTATGTTTTTCTGCACTTTGCCCATGGCGTTGCGGGGCAGCGCGTCGACGAATGTGACTTGCTTGGGCAGCTTGTAGGCGGCCAGCAACGGCCGGAGCGCCGTGATGATCGCTTCCTCACCGGGCTCGTCGGCCTCCGCCACTACCACCGCGGTTACCCGTTCGCCGAAATCCGCGTCCGGAACGCCGATGACGGCTGACTCGCTGACGCCCTGGAGCTGATCGATACACAGCTCCACTTCCTTCGGGTAAACATTGAAGCCGCCGCTGATGATCAAGTCCTTGTCGCGGCCGACGATACTGATGTAACCATCCTCGTCCCGGGTGCCAAGATCGCCGGAACGAAAGTATCCGTCTTGCGTGAATTCCTCAGCGGTCTTTTCGGGATTGCGCCAGTAACCCTGGAATACGTTCGGTCCCTTGAACTCGATCTGGCCGATTTCCCCGATGGCCACCCCATTGCCCGCGTCATCGACGATACGCAAATCTACTCCCGGAAGGGGTAACCCCACCGTGCCCGCCTTGCGCTCGCCGTGCAACGGGTTGGACGTGCTCATGCCGCATTCGGTCATGCCGTAGCGTTCGAGTATGGTGTGACCGGTGCGTTTCAAGAACTCGTCGTGGGTCTGTTCCAGCAATGGCGCGGAGCCGGATACGAACAGGCGCATATTGGCGCATTGCCCACGGCCGAAATCCGCGTTGGCCAACAGACGCGTATAAAAGGTCGGAACACCCATGAAGACAGTCGCCCGGGGCAGCAGATCCAAGACCTGACGTGGATCGAACTTCGGCAACAACAGCATGGGCGTCGCGTTCAGCAGCGAGCAGTGGCAGGCGACGAACAGTCCGTGGGTGTGAAACAGGGGCAGGGCGTGCAGCAGCACATCGCCAGCACCGAATCCCCACACCGCGTGCAGGGTGGTTGCATTTGACCCCAGATTACCATGGCTGAGCGCCGCGCCCTTGGGCTTGCCGGTGGTACCCGAGGTGTAGAGGATGGCGGCGATGTCGTCGTCGCGGGAAAGCACCGTATCGAATGCGTCTCCGGGAGCGGGCGATGCCATCAGGCTGCCGTCGCCGGCATCGTCCAGGGTCGACACGCAATCGACGCCGCAGCTGGCGGCGAGAGCAGCAACCATTTCCCCGTCCTGGGGCCTGCATACCACCACTCGCGGTTGCGCGTCGCGGAAAAAATGCTCGAGCTCGCGGGCCGGATAGCCGGTGTTCAACGGCAGATAGATGAGGCCCGCGCGCAGGCAACCAAGATACAGGCAAAGCGCCTCGGGGGATTTGTCCACCTGCACCGCCACCCGATCGCCGGGCCGTGCGCCCAGAGCCACCAGGCGGTTGGCGAATCGCGCCGATTCGCGCTCTACGTCGGCGTAGGTCAATCGCTTGCCGCCGGGAGTTTCCATGGCGACGGTGTCGCGCCTGTCATGGAAACGGCGGCTCAGCAGCGCGTAGAGGTTGGCGTTTTCTCGATCAGTCATTGCTCGGCTGTAGGAGCGAGCATGTTTAATGGGGACAGATTTATTTTCCACCGCCGGAAGCTACGCCGCTTCCACCCTGGCGGCGCAGTACTTGAACTCGGGGATCTTGCCGAAGGGATCCAGAGCCGGGTTGGTGAGCACGTTGGCCGCCGCTTCCGCGTAGCAGAAGGGGACGAATACCATGCCGTCGGGGACGGCGCCGTCGGCGCGGGTCTTGAGCTCGATGGCACCGCGCCGGGTGCGGATTCGGACCAGGTCTCCTGGTGTCACACCCAGATCTTTCAGATCCCCGGGCGACAGACTCGCCACCGCCTCGGGCTCCAGGGCGTCGAGAACCTGCGCCCGGCGGGTCATGGCGCCAGTGTGCCAGTGCTCCAGCTGACGGCCGGTGGTGAGCACCATGGGGTACTCGCCGTCCGGTTGCTCGTCAGGGGGAATAATACTGGCGGGCACCAGCCTGGCGCGCCCGTTGGACGTGGGAAAGCCGTCGCCGAAGACGATGTCGTTTCCGGGGCGGTCCGGTGCATCGCAGGGATAGGTGACGGCACTCTCGCGCTCCAGGCGCTCCCAGCTGATGTTGTCCAGAGACGGCATGACGGTTTTCATCTCGGCGAAGATGTCGGGCACGTCATCGAAGCGCCAGTCGACGCCCATGCGCCGCGCGAGCTCCTGGATGATCCACCAGTCCTGGCGCGCGTCGCCGGGGAGTTTCAGGGCCTTTCTACCCATCTGCACCTGACGGTTGCTGTTGGTGACCGTACCGTTCTTCTCGGGCCACGCCGATGCCGGCAATACCACGTCCGCGTGGAAAGCCGTCTCGGTGAGAAAAATATCCTGCACCACCAGATGCTCGAGCTTGGCCAGCGCCGCGCGGGCGTGATCCACATCCGGATCCGACATGGCGGGATTCTCCCCCATGATGTAGATGCCCTTGATGACGCCATCGTGCACCGCATCCATGATCTCCACCACCGTGAGTCCGCGCACCGGATCCAGGCTCGTGCCCCAGGCATCCTCGAAGCGTTTGCGAATGTCTTCCACATCCACCGCCTGGTAATCGGGAAGCATCATCGGAATGAGGCCGGCGTCCGAGGCGCCCTGGACGTTGTTCTGCCCACGCAGCGGATGCAGCCCGGTACCCGGCCGTCCCACCTGCCCGGTGATCATCGATAACGCAATCAGGCAGCGCGCATTGTCGGTGCCGTGCACGCTCTGGGAGATCCCCATGCCCCAGAAGATGATGGCGCGCTCGGCATTCGCGTACTTGCGCGCCACGATACGGATGGTATCGGCGTCGATGCCGCAGATATCGCTCATCGCTTCGGGCGTGAAGTCCTTGATGTGGTGCTTGAGATTCTCGAAGCCTTCGGTGTTCGCCTCCACGTACTGACGATCATAGAGGGACTCTTCGATGATGACGTTGAGCATGGCGTTCAGCAGTGCCACATCGGTTCCCGGAGTGAACTGCAGCATGTGCGTGGCGTGGCGCTCGAGCTGCTGGCCGCGAGGGTCCATGACGATGAGGGTTTTGGTTTTGGCGGCCTGCTTGAAGAAGGTCGCCGCCACCGGATGGTTTTCCGTGGCGTTACTGCCGGTGATGATGATGACGTCGGCATCCTCGCAGGCGGTAAAGGGCGCCGTCACGGCGCCGGAGCCGATGCCTTCCAGCAACGCCACCACCGACGAGGCGTGACAGAGCCGCGTGCAGTGGTCCACATTGTTGGTGCCGAAAACCGTGCGCACCAGCTTCTGCACCAGATACGCTTCTTCGTTGGATCCTTTCGCCGATCCGAATCCGGCCAGTGCCTTGGATCCGTCCCTGTCGCGAATGCCTTTTAGTCCCGCGGCCGCGACATCCAATGCCTCTTCCCAGCTCGCTTCACGAAAATGGCTGAAGGGATTTGCCGGATCCACCTCGCAGTCGGCACCCTTGGGCGCATCGTCCCGTCGGATGAGCGGTTTGGTGAGACGGTGGGGGTGGGACACGTAGTCGAATCCGAAGCGCCCCTTCACGCACAATCGCTGACGATTCCCCGGCCCATCGCGGCCCTGCACGGCGACGATTGCGTTGTCGTTGGTTTGATAGGTGATCTGGCAACCGACGCCGCAGTAGGGACAGACGCTGTTTACCTCCTGCAATGGGACGGCGCGCCCGACGCCCTCCTCGTCCACCAGCGTCGCTTCCATGAGCGCGCCGGTGGGGCAGGCCTGCACGCACTCACCGCAAGCGACGCAGGTGCTCTCGCCCATTGCGTCGTCGAAGTCGAAGACGATCTTCGCACCGTGGCCTCGGTAGGCCATGCCGATGACGTCGTTCACCTGCACCTCACGGCAGGCGCGCACGCACAGAGTGCAGTGTATGCAGGCATCGAGATTGACGCGCATGGCCGTGTGGCTGGAATCCGGCGCCGGTGACCGGGGACGCGGCGGCAACCGGCTCTCGGTGATCGACATGCGCTCGGCCCATTGCCACAGCCGCGAGTTCGCGTCGTGGGCCACCGCCCGTCGCGGCTGGTCCGCCACCAGCAGCTCCATGATCATGGCCCTCGCGTTCTCGGCGCGATGGCTGTTGGTCGTGACCTTCATGCCCGGCGTCGGCGTACGGATGCAGCTCGCGGCAAGCACCCGCTCGCCTTCGATCTCCACCATGCACGCCCGGCAGTTTCCGTCCGCCCGGTAGCCCGGCTCATCGGCATAGCACAGATGCGGAATGTCGGTGGCATGACGTTTCGCCGCCTGCCAGATGGTCTCGCCGTGGTTGGCGTCGACCGCTACGCCGTCCAGCTCGAAGCTAATCACCGGGCTCGCCGACGTGCTCATGAGTGCTCCTCGGGGAAAAATTCCAGCACCGATTTGAGGGGATTGGCCGCCGCCTGACCCAGCCCGCAGATGGATGCGTCCGCCATGGCCCGGCCGACTTCCAGAAGCAGCGGCGCGTCCCACTCAGGCCGGGACATGAGGGCGACAGCCTTCTCGGTGCCGACCCGGCAGGGCGTGCATTGGCCGCAGCTTTCGTCTTCGAAGAAGCGCATCAGATTCAATGCCGCCTCCTTCATACTGTCCTTGTCGCTCAAGATCACCACCGCGTGGGAACCGACGAAACAACCGTGCTTTTCCAGCGAACCGAACTCCAGGGGCAGATCCGCCATGCTGGCCGGCAGAATACCCCCCGATGCGCCCCCGGGCAGATAGCCTTTGAAGGTGTGGCCTTCCAGCATGCCGCCGCTGAATTCGTCGATGAGCTCGCGCGCCGTGACGCCCGCCGGCGCGAGCTTCACCCCGGGCTCGCGCACCCGTCCCGAAACCGAGTAGCTGCGCAATCCCTTGCCGCCGTTGCGGCCGTGGCTCGCAAACCACTCAGCACCCTTTCTCGACGATATCGCGCACCCAGTACATGGTCTCCACGTTCTGCACCAGGGTCGGACGGCCGAATAAGCCCACCTCCGCCACATAGGGTGGACGGTGGCGCGGCAGTCCACGTTTGCCTTCGATGGACTCGATCATCGACGACTCCTCACCGCAGATATAGGCACCGGCACCACGGCGCAAATGCACTTGGCCGTGCGCCGTGAGGCCGGCTTGGCGCAAGCAGGCGATCTCTTTGAGAAGAATTTCCCGGACCGCCGGATACTCGTCGCGCAGATAGATGTAAACGGCCTGCGCTTCCACCGCCCAGGCGGCGATGAGAACACCTTCGAGAAAACGGTGGGGACTGCGTTCCAGGTAATAGCGATCCTTGAAGGTGCCCACCTCGCCCTCGTCAGCATTCACCGCCATCAGGCGCGGCCCTTCAAACCCGCGCACGATGCGCCATTTCCGCCCGGTGGGAAAACCGGCGCCACCCAGGCCGCGCAACCCCGAGGCGTCCAGGGCTTCGATGATGTCAGCTAGCTCGACCGTGCCGTCGAGACAACTTTTCAACAGCCGGTATCCACCGTCATCCAGATAGGCAGCGTAGTCTTCGTAATCCGGGATCTCCGGATGCACACGTCCGGCATTGGCCGCCGCCATCACCGTTTCGACGCTGGCGTGATCCACATGATGGTGTCCCACCTCGGCCACCGGCGCGGTGTCGCAACGACCCATGCAGGGCGCGCGCACCACGCGTACCCGCTCAGGGTCCGCGGCCTCGGCAAGGGCGCCGAGCAAACTTTGCGCGCCGTTGAGCTCGCAGCTCAAGCTGTCGCACACGCGAATGGTGACAGGCGGTGACGGGCTCGCGTCCGTTACCAGGTGAAAGTGCGCATAAAAGGTCGCGACTTCGTAAACCTCCGACATGGGCAGGCGCATTTCCTCGGCCAGTGCCGCCAGGTGCGCCGCCGATATTTCGCCGTGGCTGTCTTGTATGAGATGCAGGTACTCGATGAGCAGGTCCCGTTGCCGCGGCCGGTCATCGAGCAAGGCGCGGATGGCGTCCCGCGCCGCCGGTTCCACCTGGCGACCCTTCGGTGTGGCTCTTGTGCGCCCGCGCCTGGCGCCGGGGTGCTGGCGCCGTTTGATCTTCTGGGAGTGCTCGGACATGGCTACCTGGTGTGCTGTTATTGTCCCGGGCCGCGCGCTCGGGCGCCGCTCCGTCAGTGTAGTTCCTAACCGGCCAGCGCTTTGGTCATGGTCGCGGCGATTTCCGCCGGCGACGGAGGTATGTGCACGCCGGCGCGGCGAAACGCTTCCAGCTTTTCCTCCGCAGCACCGGTGCCGCCGGCGATGATGGCACCCGCGTGCCCCATGCGTCGACCGGGTGGCGCCGTTACGCCGGCGATGTAGCCCACCACCGGCTTGTGATCTCCCTGGCTCGCCAGGAACTCTGCGGCCTGCTCTTCCTCGGTACCGCCGATCTCACCCACCAATATGATGCCCTCGGTTTCCGGGTCGGCGAGGAACAGCTCCAGGCACTCGATGTACCCTAAGCCGTGCACCGGATCACCGCCGATACCCACCACCGTGGACTGGCCCAGTCCGGCGGCAGTGGTCTGTGCCACCACTTCGTAGGTGAGGGTACCGGAACGCGAGACGATTCCCACGCGGCCACGCCGGTGTATCAGGCCGGGCATGATGCCGACCTTGCAGGCGTCCGGGGGTGATGATGCCCGGCGTGTTGGGGCCGATGAGCCGGGTCTCGGCGCCCTCCAGCGCGCGCCGCACGCGCACCATGTCGAGCACCGGAATGCCCTCGGTAATGCAGACCACCAACGGAATCTTCGCGGTAATGGCTTCCAGCATGGCATCCGCGGCGCGCACCGGCGGCACATAGATGACGCTGACCTCGGCACCGGTAGCCTCCACCGCCTGGTCCACGCGATCGAAAACCGGCAGGTAAAGATGTTTGCTGCCGCCCTTGCCCGGCGTCACGCCGGCCACCAGGCGGGTGCCATAGGCAATAGCGCGCTCGCAATGAAAGGTGCCCTGGGCGCCGGTAATGCCCTGGCAAATCACCTTGGTATCGCTGTCGATGAGTATGGCCATCTGTCTGTTCAGGCCCGGGCCGCCGCTACCGCTTTCTCGGCGGCTTCCCGCAGGCTGTCGGCGGGCGTGAACTGGACGCCCATGTCACGCAGGGTCTTCTTGCCGAGATCCCGGTTGGTACCCTCGAAGCGCACCACCAGCGGCACCTTACGGCCCAGCGCCTGATAGGCGGCGCCCATTCCTTCAGCAACGGCGTCGCAACGCGTGATGCCGCCGCCGATGACGTTGACGAGTATCACGTGTACGTCGCGGTCGGAGAGCACCAGCCTGAAGGCGGCGGCTACCTCTTCGCGACTCGCCACCGGCGGCACGTCGAGAAAATTGGCGGGTTCTCCGCCGCATTGCTTGATGATGTCCATGGTTGCCATGGCAAGGGCCGCGCCGTTGACCAGGCAACCGATGTTGCCGGAAAGCTTCAGGTAATTGAATCCGTGGCGGGCCCGTTCCAGCTTGCCGGGTTTCTCGGCGTCGCGCAGATCCTCGATCTCCTTGTGACGAAACAGCGCGTTGTCGTCGATGCTCATTTTCGCGTCCAGCGCCAGCACATCGCCGCTGCGGGTCACCACCAGTGGATTGATTTCCACCAGGGATGCATCGTAATCGATGAAAGCGCCGTACATGCCGATCATGATGCGTTGCGCCGCCTCAGCCTGGTCACCTTCGAGTCCCAGGGCCTGCGCCTCGGTACTGGCCTGGGCGCTCAGCAGCCCTTCATCCGGGTCGATGGCAAGCCTGCGGATGGACTGGGGCCGGCCGGCCGCCACTTCCTCGATATCGGTGCCGCCTTCGGCAGAGGACATGAGCGTGACCCGGGAGGTGACCCGGTCCACCGCCATGCCCAGATAGAGTTCGCGCTGGATGTCGCAGGCCTCTTCCACATAGACCCTGGTGACGCGCTCGCCGCCCGCACCGGTCTGGGGGGTGGTCAGGCTCACGCCCAGCATATCGGCGGCGGTTTCGCGCACATCCGGGGTCGAGCGTACGATCTTGACGCCGCCGGCCCGGCCCCGGTCGCCGGCGAGGATCTGCGCCTTGACCGCCCAGCCGCTGCCGCCCATGTCGCGGGCCACTGTCTCCGCTTCCTCCGGGGTAAAGGCGACACCGCCCCGCGCCAACGGCACACCGTACTTGGCGAGCAACTGCTTGGCCTGGTACTCGTGAATATTCATGCAACCCCGCCTGTCCGGTGGGCCCCGGCGATACCATCCGCTACGGCTGGAGGCGCCAGCCGCTGACGTTGGTATACCGTATACCAGGCTTTCCAGGGGCACAAGACTGGCGCCCGGCCGGGCGAACGAGTGGGCCTGGCCACGGGCTCACCGGCAATTATTGTCGCTCACCGGCGCAATTGGTATTCTGTATACCAAATACCGGCAGCACCTCCCGGTGCAGCCGGCCCACTGACAAGGGTGGTGAGGTGGCAACGGTTTCACTTTCGTTAAGCCCCGTGGACGGCGGCCTGGTTCTCAAGGACCGCATCTACGAAGAGCTCAAGCGCGCCATCATCGCGGTCAATGTCTACGCCGATGCCGAGGAGTATCGGCTGGACGAGCGCCAGCTCTCTGAAGATCTAGGCGTCAGCCGCACGCCCATACGCGAGGCGCTCTGCCGACTCGAGATCGACGGCTTCGTGCGCACCATTCCGCGCCGCGGCGCTTTCGTCGCGCGCAAGAGCAAGAGAGAGATCCTGGAAATGATCACGGTGTGGGCGGCGCTGGAGAGCATGGCGGCGCGGCTGATCACCGAGCACGCGAGCGACGAGGAGATTGCCACCCTGCGCGAGATGTTTGCCACCTTCGACGAAACCAAAGTGCGCGCAAACATCGACGAGTACTCCGACAGCAACATCAATTTTCATCAGGCGTTACTGAAGCTCAGCCACTGCAATCTTCTCAAGAAGATGACGGACAATCTTTTCCTGCACATGCGCTCCATCCGTATGCGCACCATCTCCGAGGATAATCGCGCGGATCGCTCCATGATCGATCACATGCATATCATCGAAGCCCTGGAAGCACGGGACACGGAACTCGCCGAACGGCTGGTACGCCAGCATACGCTGGATCTGGCGGCCCACGTGGAAAAGAACGTCAGCTGGCTCGATTGATGGTCGCCGACCTGCCGATGCCGGCAACCACCGCACAACAGGAGTGAAGTTAGTCATGTCCACCACAGCGAAAGAAACCAGGCAGAAATCCGACACCGCCACGGACACTCTCGCTGAGAAGAGCCGCTCCGCAGACGTCGTCTCCGGCGGACACCTGGTCGCCAGAGCACTCAAGAACGAAGGCGTCGATACTATCTTCACCCTGTGCGGCGGCCACATCATCGACATTTACGACGGTTGCGTCGACGAAGGCATCCGCATCATCGACGTGCACCACGAGCAGGTAGCTGCTCACGCCGCCGATGGCTACGCGCGCCAGCGCGGCGGACTCGGTTGTGTGGTGACCACCGCCGGGCCCGGATTCACCAATGCGATTACCGGTATCGCCACGGCATTCCGTTCGGAGAGCCCGGTGCTGCACATCGGCGGTCAGGGCGCCCTGACGCAACACAAGATGGGATCGCTCCAGGATCTGCCCCACGTGGACATACTGGCGCCCATCACCAAGTTCTCCGCCAGCGTAAGCTCCACCGAGCGGGCGGCGGACATGGTCTCCATGGCCATCCGGGAGTGTTTCAACGGCGCCCCCGGCCCCAGCTATCTGGAGATCCCCAGGGACGTGCTGGACCGCGAGGTGCCCCTGGAGACGGCGGTGATCCCGGAGCCGGGCAGGTACCGGGCCTCGACCCGCTCCATCGGCGATCCTGCCGACATCGAAAAGCTCGCGGACATCCTGGTGAATTCCGAAAGGCCGGCAATTCTGCTCGGCAGCCAGGTGTGGACCTGCCGCGGGCACCAGGAAGCCATCGATCTGGTGCGCACACTCAACATACCGGCCTACTTCAACGGTTCCGGCCGCGGCATCCTGCCGCCGGGTGATTCCCATCACTTCCACCGCACCCGCAGGGACGCCTTCAACAAGGCGGATGTCATCATCATCGTCGGCACGCCCTTCGATTTCCGCATGGGATACGGAAAGCGGCTGCGCGCTGACGCCACCGTCGTGCAGATCGACATGGACTATCGCACGGTGGGCAAGAACCGCGACCTGTCCCTGGGCCTGGTGGGGGATCCGGGGGCCATCCTCAAAGCCGTGGGCGACGCCGCCAGCGGGCGCACCGACAATCGCGCCAAGGCCCGTGAGCCGTGGCTGGCGGAGTTGCGCGAGCTGGAGGCCGTGAAAACCGAGAAGCTCATGCCGCTGTTTCAGTCCGACAGCAATCCCATTCATCCCTACCGGGTGGCGTGGGAGCTGAACGAGTTTCTCACCGAGGAAACGGTGTACATCGGCGATGGCGGCGACGTGGTCACCATCAGCGCCCAGGCCGTGCAGCCGCGCACGCCCGGCCACTGGATGGACCCGGGCGCGCTTGGATCCCTGGGGGTCGGCACCGGTTTCGCCCTGGCGGCCAAGCTCGCGCACCCGCAACGCGAGGTGTTGTGCTACTACGGCGACGGCGCATTCAGCATGACTGCCTTCGACATGGAGACCGCCAACCGATTCGGCGCTCCCTACATCGCGGTCATCGGCAACAACTCCGCCATGAACCAGATCCGCTACGGGCAGATCGCCAAGTACGGCAAGGAACGCGGCGATGTGGGAAATCTCCTTGGCGACATACCGTTCTCGCAGTTCGCCCACATGCTGGGCGGCTACGGCGAAGAAGTGCGCGAGCCGGACCAGATCGCGCCTGCCCTGCAACGGGCCCGGGAAGCGGTGAAGAGCACCGGCAAGTCCGCCATCATCAACATCTGGGTGAACCCGAACGAGTATGCGCCGGGAACCAAGAACCAGACCATGTACAAGTAGATCGAGACGGGGTAGGAAATGGCAAAAGCGCTAGAGGGGGTCCGTATCCTGGATATGACCCACGTCCAGTCGGGGCCCACGTGCACACAGCTGCTGGCGTGGTTCGGAGCCGACGTCATCAAAATCGAGCGCCCGGGCGTTGGAGATGCGACCCGCGGACAGCTGCGCGACATCCCCGATGTGGACAGTCTTTACTTCACCATGCTGAACCACAACAAACGCAGCGTCACGCTGAACACCAAGAACGAACAGGGCAAGGAAATATTCACCCGGCTCATCGAAGAATGTGATGTGATGGTGGAGAACTTCGCTCCCGGGGCCCTGGACCGCATGGGTTTCACCTGGGAGCGCATTCAGGAGATCAACCCGCGCATGATCTACGCCTCGGTCAAGGGCTTCGGCCCGGGACCCTACGAGGAGTGCAAAGTCTACGAGAACGTCGCCCAGTGCACCGGCGGCTCGGCCAGCACCACCGGCTTCGACGACGGGCCGCCCATGATAACCGGCTCCCAGATCGGCGATACCGGCACCGGATTGAACCTGGCGCTGGGGATCGTGACAGCGCTCTTTCACCGCGAGCATTCCGGGCGCGGCCAGCGCGTAACATGCGCCATGCAGGACGGTGTACTGAATCTCTGCCGTGTAAAGATGCGCGACCAGCAACGCCTCGCCCACGGCCCGCTGGAGGAATATCCTCAGTATCCGAACGGCGAGTTCGGTGACGCGACACCACGGGCGGGGAATTCTTCCGGCGGCGGCCAGCCGGGCTGGGCGGTAAAATGCGCGCCGGGCGGACCCAACGACTACATCTACGTGATCATCCAGCCACCGGGCTGGGCGCCGCTCATGCGGACCATCGGGCGCGAGGACCTGATCGAGGATCCGGAGTGGGCGACCCCGGCGGCACGCCTGCCGAAGCTCGGGCAATGCTTCGCGCTGGTGGAGGAATGGACCAAGACCAAGACCAAGTTCGAAGTCATGGAAATCCTCAATCCCTTGAACGTCCCCTGCGGGCCCATTTTGTCCATGAAGGAGTTGGCGGAAGAGCCGTCACTGCGCGAGACCGGCACTGTTGTCCAGGTCGACCATCCCACGCGCGGCCCTTATCTCACTGTCGGTAATCCGATCAAACTGTCGGACTCACCGACGGAGGTTGCGCGCTCGCCTTTGCTCGGCGAACATACCGATGAGGTTCTGAAGTCCGTAGTGGGGTGGAGCGACGAGCAGATCGCCGCCGCACGCGACTCCGGCGCTATCTAACTCCACCAGACCCGGACCGGCCCATGCCCATCAAGACAATACTGCTACCGTTGGGTGAAAAGGATCAGGACGATGAGTTGCTGGACGCAGCGCTGGCCATCACCAAGCGCTTTGACGCCCACCTGGACGTTTTGCACGTGGAGCCGGACAAAGAGGCCTCGCTGCCCTACGCCACCCTCGGCCTGTCGAAAAATATGCGTGCACAGCTCAGCGAGGCCGCCGCCCAGCAGCATTCGGACGCCACCAGCGCGCTGCAGAAAATTGTCGACAGAGCGTGCGTGCGAAACGGCGTCAGCCTGGCAAGACGCGGCGAATACCCGGCGACGCCCAGCGTCGACTGGTTGGTGGAGACCGGTAGCCAGACGGAGCTGGTGGCCCAGTTCGGACGCCTGGCGGATTTGATCATCGTCGCGCGCCCGGAGCGGGTCTCGCCGCCTCCGAAAACCGTCGATGCGGCGCTGCGCGAGACCGGCCGCCCGGTCCTGATGCTGCCACCGCGCGCCCTGGACAGCATCGGGCATCGTATCGTCATCGGCTGGAACGGCAGCAAGGAGGCCGCCCAGGCGGTGGCCGCCGCGCGGCCGATTCTGCGCGCGGCCGGCGCCGTTACCGTACTGACCACCGAAAAGCGCCAGCGTCGCAGACCCAGTGGTGACGATCTGCTGGTCTATCTTTCCTGTCACGGCATCGCCGCGTCGCTGAGCGTCATGGACACACGCACGCGCTCGGTGCCGGAAGCACTGCTCGCCAACGCCAGAGAACTCGATGCGGACTTACTGGTAATGGGCGGCTACAGCCGGCACCGGTTGCGCGAAATCATCATGGGTGGCGTGACCCGCTACGTGCTGGCGGAATCCGACATCCCTGTGATGATGGTCCACTAGCCCGCTGAATTAATTCTACACTACCGCCTCGATGCCGAAGTCGGCGAATCCCTGCTTCTCGAAATTGCCGCGGAACATGCCACGCAGCTTTTCGGCAGCCGCATCGTAAGCTTCCTTGTTCTTCCACACCTGACGCGGGTTGAGAATCGCCGAGTCCACGCCCGGGCAGGCGCGCGGCATGCGTAGATTGAAAACCGGATGCATGTCGTACTCCACACCATCGCCGTGAAGTTCCCCGTTGAGCGCCGCATCGAGCAACGCTCGCGTGTCCTTGATGGAAATCCGGTCCGCGGATCCGGCAGGGCCGCCGGACCACCCGGTGTTCAAAAGTATGCAGCGCGCTTCGTGCTGGTCCATCTTCTCGCGCAGCAGTTTCGCGTACACCGACGGCTTGTGTGCCATGAAAGGGCCGCCGAAGCACGCGCTGAAAGCCGCTTGCGGCTCTTTCACTCCCACCTCGGTACCCGCCAGCTTGGCGGTGAAACCTTGCACGAAGTGGTACATGACCTCCTTGCCTTCGAGAATCGAGAGCGGCGGCAACACGCCGAAGGCATCCGCCGTGAGCAGCACGATGGTTTCCGGATGATCGCCCCGCGCGCCGACGGCCACATTGGGATTACAGGACAACGGATAGGAAAATCGTGTGTTCTCCGTAATGGAAGCATCCGTGAGATCCAATTCCTGGGGGTCGGTCTCCTCCAGGGGCTTGCCGGGCAACGGCGGCACATTCTCGATGATGGTGCCCTTCATGGAAAGGGCGGCGGCGATGATGGGCTCGGCCTCCTTATTGAGATCGATGAGCTTGGCGTAACAACCATCCTCCAGGTTGGAAATTCCGCTTTCCGTCCAGCCTGCCTCGTCGTCGCCGATGAGCCGCCGATTCGGATCCGCCGACAGGGTGGTCTTGCCGGTGCCCGAGAGGCCGAAAAGTATCGCGGTATCGTCACGGCCGCCGATGTTGCCGGAACAGTGCATGGACAAGTGCCCGAGATTCGGCAGCAGAAAATTCATCACCGTAAAGATGGTCTTCTTGACCAGGCCGCAGTAGTCGGCTCGGCCGAGGACCAGGCAAATCTTGTTGCGGAAATCCATGATCGCCGCACGATCCGAGAAACTCCCATCGCGCTCCGGGTCGCAGCGGAAGGACTGGATGTTCAACATGGTCCAGCGCTTTTCTTCCTCGTTCTCGACGCCGTCGACCTTCTTGGGAAACATATTGTGGGCGAACATCGCGTGGGTCGCGTACTCGCCGACGAAGCGATACGGCACCGAGTACGTGGAGTCGGCGCCGGCATACACATCTTGAACATACAGATGACCGCCGCGCTCGTTGACATGCTGCACCACGCGTTTCAGCAGTCCCTCGTATTTGTCCGGATCGAAGGGCTTCATGTTGTCCTTCCACCAGACCTTCGACTCGATCTCCGGCCATGCCACCGCGAAGGTGTCGTTGACGGGTCTGCCCGTACAGGTGGGATCGGTGTAGAAGACCAGGGGACCGTCGACGCCCAGCTTGGTGGCGAACGCTTTCTGTTCCGTATCCGGTCCGTCTACGCGCAGCCGTCCGCGATCGTTCTTGATCGCCTCGTGGAAGAGTTGGTCCTTGGGCAGGTTGTACTTGTAAGAAACGGATGTGAGCCCGAGCTTCTGCTCGAGGGCGCCGCGAACATTCATTGTGTCTCCCCGCTCCCAGATGCGTGACGTCATTCTGGAGTCATTATCCGACAGGGGCCTGAATGCCCGGGTCCTGATGAGTTGGCAGAATACAGAGCCGGAGAATTCCCGGCAACAGCAGCGCGCCGCCTATATCGCCCTTACATTCCCATGGGCAGCTCGGCCCGCACCTGTTCGAGATAGGAGAGATTTATATGCCCATAAACCAGGCCGGGACCGGGAGGGGCCATGGCCAGAACCTTACCCCAGGGATCCACGAGCAAGGAATGGCCGTAGGAGGTGTACTTGGCATTATGGCTTCCGGTCTGGGCCGGGGCGACGATGAAGAATTGGCCCTCCACGGCCCGGGCCCGGATCAGTACCTGCCAGTGGGCGGCACCCGTGGGTGCCGTGAAGTTGGAGGGAATAAACACGATCTCGGCGCCCCGCCTGCGTAGATCCAGGTACAGGTCCGAGAAGCGCAGGTCGAAGCAGATGGTCAAGCCCAACTTTCCGATGGGCGTATCCACCACCGGCGGCGCTGCGTCACCGGGTGCGATGCTGTCGCTTTCGGTGATTTTCATGGTCGGCAAGGCCACGTCGAAGAGTTTGAGCTTGCGGTAGCTGGCGAGCACATCGCCGTTGGCGCCGATGAGCACCGAGGTGTTGTAAACTCGCGACGGATCGTCCGGGATCTGCTCGTGGATGCTCCCCAGAAGAAGCATCAAGCCGTGCCTGGCGGCGGCTTCACGGAAGCGGGATACGATGGCGCCTTGCAGGGATTCGGCGACTTTCAGCTTGCCCTTGTAGCCGCCCAGATACAGAAATACTTCGGGAAATGCGAGCAACGCCGCGCCGTTGTCGGCGGCTTCGACCACCATCCGCTCCGCAACCTCGAGGTTTGCCTCGAAGTCATCGGTGGTGGTGGTTTGTGCCAGAGCAATTTTCGCCATCGCTTACCGTCCTTTCTAGTTGGTAGCATAGTGCTGCGGACGGTGTGGCGGAAGCCGGGACAGGGAAAATGATCAGCAGATTCGAGCTGCGCGTGCAGGAAAGCGAGATCGACGAGCTCGGTCATGTCAACAATGCGCGCTTCCTGGAATACTTCGAGCACGGCCGCTTGGATTGGTATAATCGCTGCGATCCCACCTTGAATAATATTGCCGACCACAGTCTCGGAACCGTGGTCGTCAACATCGATATCAACTACCGGCGGGAGTGTTTCTGCGGCGCGCAGTTGTCGGTCATCACCAGGCCATGGTCACGGGGGCGAACAAGCTACGTGTTGCACCAGGAGATCCACGACCACGGAAGGCCGATGCGTCTGCGACGCAAAGGTTACCAGCGTGGTCATGGACATGAGCACGCGCAAGACCGTTTCTCTGCCGGAATCGCTGTCGGGTCAGTTCGATCCCGATCATAACCAGGAGACGTCATGAAAATCATCGTCAACGGCCAGCAGGCATATGGGAAAACCGTGCTGGAAGCATTGCTTGGGCGCGGAGAACAGGTAGTGGGGGTTTATTGCGAGCCTGACAAGGGTGAACGGGTGGATCCGATTAAGGAGGCCGCGTTGCAACACGACCTGCCACTGTTTCAACCGAAGTCCTTCAAGAAAGCGGAGGTCTGGGAGCAGATGGCATCTCTCGATGCCGATCTCTGCGTCATGGCCTATGTCACGTTAATCGTCCCGGAGCAAGCACTCAACATTCCGACTCTCGGCAGCATTCAATACCACCCCTCGCTGCTGCCCCTGCACCGCGGCCCGAGTTCCATCAACTGGCCGATCATCCAGGGCGACGAGAAAACCGGGCTGAGCATCTTCTGGCCGGACAACGGACTCGATACCGGTCCCATCCTGATGCAAAAGGAAGTGGCCATCGGGGATGATGACACCCTCGGCAGCCTGTACTTCAATCATCTGTTCCCCATGGGTGTCGAGGCGATGCTGGAAAGCGTCGACCTGGTACGCGACGGCAAGGCGCCGAAGATCGCTCAAGATGATTCCTCGGCGACCTACGAAGGCTGGTGCCGCGCGCAAGATGTGGAGATCGACTGGCGCAAGCCCACCCGGGAAGTGTGGAATTTGATCCGTGGCGCCAACCCGCAACCCGGCGCCTGGACGCGCCATGGCGAGAGCACGCTGCAGATATTCGATTGCGCCAAGCAAGCCCCCGCCGACGGCGCCGCCCCCGGAGAGGTAACCGCCGTCGGCGACGACGGCATCAGCGTCGCCTGCGCCGACGGTCAGATTCAGATCCAGCGCCTGCGGCCCCAGGGTGCGAAAAAGATGACGGCCGCCGAATACCTCGCAGACGGCGCGATGGCGGTAGGAGATCGCCTGGCGGAGTGAAAGGTGTGGGGGCAGATTTCAAATCTGTCCCCCGGCGCGACTCACCCAGCAGCGCTACCCACCAAGGCCGGTTCCTCCACCGGCACCGCCGCCAGCACCGGTGGCGTGAGCGCCTGGGCTTTCACGAACACACCCTCGGCCTCCATGGTCCTGCCCAGGAGCTTGACCGCCGCATAGACGGCACCGATGGTAGGGGTGGGCGTACCCGTGAGCCTGCCAAGCTCCAGCACCGCGCCGATTAAGGCGTCCGATTCCAGCGCCCGGCCGGCTTCCACATCCTGAAGCATGGATGTCTTGTGTTTGCCCACTTTCTCGGCCCCGGCGATACGCTTCTCCAGGGACACGCGGAAGGTGATGCCGAGCTTCTCGGCGATGATCTGCGCCTCGGTCATCATGGCAGCCGCCAGCTCCCGGGTCGGGCCGAACTGACAGATATCCACCAGTGTCGCGTGGCAGAGCGCACTGATGGGATTGAAGCTCAAGTTCCCCCATGCCTTGAGCCAGATCTCCGAGCGGATGTCCGTGAGCACCGGGGACTTGAAGCCGGCCCCGATCAGGGTCTCCGAGACCCGCTGGACGCGTTCCGATTCCGTCCCGTCCAGCTCGCCCACCGGGAAGCGCGTGCCCTCTATGTGGCGAATGACGCCGGGGCGGGCGATGGTGGCCGCCGGATAGGCGATGCAGCCGATGATGCGCCGGGCCTCGATACCGTCGGTAAGCCGTCCGTCCGGGTCCAGGGTTTGCAAACGGTAGCCGTCGAATTCGCCACCATGGCGTTGGAAATACCACCAGGGAAGGCCGTTCTGGGTAGTGAGCACCATGGTGTCGGCACCGAACAGTGTCCGGATATCGTCCACCACGGGCCGGATCTGGTGGGCCTTGAGACCCAGGATGACCAGGTCCTGGTGGCCGCAGGCACGCATGTCGCTGGTGGCCTTAACGTCACTGGCTGTCTCGGAGCTACCGTCCTGGTAGGTGACCCGGAGCCCGTTCGCTTGCATCGCCTCCAGGTGCTTGCCCCGGGCGATCAGGGTGACGTCCTCACCGGCCAGAGCCAGCTTCACGCCCAGCAAGCCACCGATGGAACCGGCGCCGACGACGCAGATCTTCATGATTCGTGCCCTCCCGTGGCCCACAGAGCCTGGGCTTCGGTACGAGCATCATCAAATCATGGCAGCCGCCACGGGTCCCATTGTATTTGTCAATGCAGTGTATTGACGCCGTCAGAGGGTGGCGGGCAGGTGTCAGACTTTCCGGCCGCCGAGGAACAACCAGGTCTCCACCACCGAGTCGGGATTCAATGACACGCTGGTGATGCCCTCGTCCATGAGCCAGCGGGCCAGGTCCGGGTGATCCGAGGGTCCCTGGCCGCAGATCCCCACGTACTTGTTGGCCTTGCGACAGGCCTGTATGGCCTGGTGCAGCAGCACCTTGACCGCCGGATCGCGCTCGTCGAACAGCGATGCTACCAGCCCGGAGTTCCGATCCAGACCCAGGGTCATCTGGGTGAGGTCGTTGGAGCCGATGGAAAATCCGTCGAAATGCTCCAGGAACTGCTCCGCCAGCAGTGCATTGGACGGCACCTCGCACATCATGATCAGGCGCAGGCCGTTCACTCCCCTCTGCAGACCGTTTTCCGCCAGCAGCTCCACCACCCTGGCGGCCTCGCCCACCGTGCGCACGAAGGGCACCATGACCTCGACGTTGGTGAGGCCCATGCGGTCACGCACAAAGCGGATAGCCTGGCATTCCAGCGCGAAGCAATCACGAAACTCCTCGGCCACATAGCGCGACGCGCCGCGAAATCCGAGCATGGGATTGGCCTCGGTGGGCTCGTAGCGGCTGCCGCCGATCAGATTGGCGTACTCGTCGGACTTGAAATCCGACAATCGCACGATCACCGGCTTGGGAGAAAAAGCCGCCGCCAGGGTGGCGATGCCTTCCTGCAGCTTGGACACGTAGAAGCTCACCGGATCCGCGTAGCCTCCCATGCGCTCGTCGATGCGCGACTTGAGCTCGTCCGGCTGGCTTTGGTACTCGATCAGCGCCTTGGGATGCACGCCGATGGTATTGCTGATGATGAACTCGATGCGCGCCAGGCCGACACCGGCATTCGGCAGCGCCTGAAAATCGAAAGCGCGGTCCGGATTGCCCACGTTCATGGCGATCTTGAACGGCAGCTCGGGCATGGTTTCCACATCCAGACGGCGAATGTCGAAGGCAAGCGCGCCATCGTACACGTAACCCGTGTCGCCCTCGGCACAGGACACCGTCACCGCTTGCCCATCGGCTACCTTGCGGGTTGCATCGCGGGTGCCCACCACCGCCGGGATCCCCAGTTCGCGCGCGATGATCGCCGCGTGACAGGTGCGCCCACCGCGATTGGTGACAATGGCCGATGCGCGCTTCATGATGGGTTCCCAGTCCGGATCCGTCATGTCGGTGACCAGCACGTCGCCGGGCTGGACGCTGCTCATGTCCGCCACATCGAGCACCAGGCGCGCGGGCCCACTGCCGATGCGTCTACCGATGCTGCGTCCGGTACTCAGCACCTGGCCCCGTTCCGAGAGCTCGAAACGTTCCAGACGCTGGGCGGCGGCACGGCTCTGCACGGTTTCCGGGCGCGCCTGGAGGATGTAGATTTCGCCGTCCTCTCCATCCTTGCCCCACTCGATGTCCATGGGCCGAGCGTAGTGATCCTCGATGAGCAGCGCGTAGCGGGCAAGCTTCTCCACGTCGTCGTCGGTCAGGGAAAAAACACGCTGATCCGTCTGCGCCACCGGCTCGATGCGCACGCGTTCGGCGCCATCGTCGGCGAGCACCATGCGCAGCGCCTTGCTGCCGCGTTCCCGGCGCACGATGGCCGGGCGGCCTTCACGCAGAGCCGGCTTGTAGACATAGAACTCGTCGGGGTTCACCTGTCCCTGGACGACGGTTTCGCCGAGACCATAGGCGGAAGTAATGAAGACAACCTGATCGAAACCGGATTCCGTATCCATGGTGAACATGACGCCGCTGGCGGCGGTATCGCTGCGCACCATGCGTTGCACGCCGGCCGACAAAGCCACCTCGCCGTGGTCGAAGTTCTGGTGCACCCGGTAGGCGATGGCGCGATCGTTGTAAAGGGAGGCGAACACGGACTTGATGGAGACCAGCACGTCGTCGATGCCGACCACGTTGAGGAATGTTTCCTGCTGACCGGCAAAGGACGCTTCGGGCAGATCTTCCGCGGTCGCCGAGGAGCGCACCGCCACCGCCATGGCCGTGCTCGTTCCGGCCAGCTCCCGGTGGGCCGCGCGAACCGCGTCCTCCAGCGCCTCGGGAAGCGCCGCGTCGCTCACCCAACCGCGAACGCGCTCGCCGGTGGCGGCCAGCGCCGTCACGTCTTCCACGTCGAGACGATTCAGCGCCTGGGCGATGCGTTCCTCCAGATCATTGCGGTTCAGGAACTCGCGAAAAGCGTCGGCGGTGGTCGCGAATCCTCCAGGGACTTTCACGCCTGATGCCCCGAGGGATCCAATCATCTCGCCCAAGGGAGGCATTCTTACCGCCCACCCGGGCAACGTCATTCATGCCAACAGTGTCAAACCAGACTACGCGATCCACTTACTGTTCCCGATCTGTGCCGATTCAATACCAGGCGGCGGCTGCCATCCCCGGTCAGGAGGCGGGAGCATAGCGTGGCACGGCATTCGAGGCTACGTTGAAAGGGCATCGGCGCCCCGCAGGATCCGTGAACTCGGGCAACGACTGGTAGAATGATCCCGTTCCACTCGCTACGGATGCACAAATCCATGCCTTTTCGCCACCGCCACGATCTCCTGGGAGTCTTCGCCCATCACAAGGTGGCGTGCAATCTGCTCATGGTGATCATGATCCTGGCCGGGATCTGGGCTCTGGATCGTCTCAACACGCAATTCTTCCCGAATATCGCTCTCGACGTGGTGAAGGTGCGCGTGGAGTGGACCGGTGCCAGCGCCGAGGACGTGGAGGCTGCCATCACCGATCCCCTGGAGCAGCAGCTCCGCTCCCTGGATGGGCTTCGCAAGATGACGTCCAACTCCTCGGAGGGCTCGGCGAGCATCGTCCTCGAGTATGAGGAAGGCACCGACATGGGCGTGGCCTTGGACCAGGTAAAGGAGCAGGTGGCGCTGGTTCGCAATCTCCCGACGGCGGCGCAGACGCCGGCGATCGCCCGGGTGGTCCGCTACGAGCCGGTGGCGCGGGTGCTGGTGACCAGCGACGGCGTCGGCGAGCTGCGCGCGTTGGTGCAGCAGATGGAACGCGAGCTGCTGGATCGCGGCATCGCCAACATCCAACTGGTGGGACTGCCCGAGCTGGAGATCGCCATCCAGGTGCCGGCCGCCGTGCTCCACGAGCTGGACCTGTCCCTGGACGACATCGCCGATCGGGTGGCCCGGCTGAGCCGGGATCTACCGGCCGGGAACATCGGCTTGAACGACGTGTCCCGGCAACTGCGGGCCCTGGATCAGCGCCGCCGGGAGGTGGGTTTCGAACGCCTGCCCCTGCTCAGCGATGAGTCGGGCCGGCTGGTGACCCTGGGAGATATCGCCACCATCGAGCGCCGTGCCCGCAGCCACCAGACCGTGGTCAGCATCGCCGGCCAAGCGGCCATCGAGATGCGTCTCAAGCGCAACGAAAATGCCAGCAGCCTCGAATCGGCGGAAATTCTTACCCGCTGGTTGGCAGACAGCCGCGGCCGCTGGCCGCCGGGGGTCCAGGTAATCGTCTACGACCAGGCGTGGCTGTTGATCAAGGAGCGTATTCAGCTGTTGCTGAAGAACGGTGCCGGCGGTTTGGTTCTGGTGGTGCTCATCCTGTTTCTGTTTCTGAACGGTCGCGTGGCGTTCTGGGTGGCGGTGGGTATTCCCATCTCCTTCATGGCGACTCTCGGGGTGCTTTATCTCATCGGCGGCAGCATCAATATGGTGAGCCTGTTCGGCCTCATCATGGCGCTGGGCATCATCGTCGACGACGCCATCGTGGTGGGCGAAGACGCCCTCACCCACTACCAGGCCGGCGAAAATCCCCTGGAGGCGGCCGAAGGCGGCGCGCGGCGCATGCTGGCACCGGTGATCGCGTCTTCCCTGACCACCGTTGCGGCCTTTCTGCCGCTGATGCTGGTGAGCGGCATCATCGGCAACGTGCTCTTCGATATCCCCCTGGTGGTGGTGTGCGTCATCCTCGCCTCGCTGGTGGAAAGCTTTCTGGTGCTGCCCGGGCATCTGCGCCACGCATTCCAGAATATGCACGAACACCCCCCATCGGTGCTGCGACTGCGACTGGATGCGGCCTTCGCGCGCTTTCGCGATGGCCGTTTTCGGAGCCTGGTGACGGTGAGCGTCGCCAATCCATGGACCACGCTCAGCGTTGCCGTGGCGCTGCTTCTGGTGAGCATCGGCCTGTTCGCCGGGGGGCGCCTCGCTTTTCATTTCCTGCCATCGCCGGAAGGAAAACTCGTTTACGCCAGCGTCAGCTTTGTCGCCGGCACGCCGCCTGCGCGCACCGAGGCCTTTCTCGGCCACGTGGAGCAGGCGTTGCGCGACACCGAGGCAGCGCTGGGCGGACAGCTCATCGAGCTCGCCGCCACCCACCGCGGCATCATCGAAGGCGCCGACGGCACCCGCGGCCAGAGCGGCGACCAGTTCGGCACGGTCATCGTCGAGCTGGTGGAGCCCGATGCGCGCGACGTGGGCAATCCCGAGTTCATGCGCGAGTGGCGAAGCCGCGTGCGTATTGCCGCCGGCATCGAATCTTTTTCCATCACCGAGCGCCGCCCGGGTCCGCCGGGCCGCGATATCGACATCCGGCTGACCCGCCCGGGTAACGATACCGCGCAGCTGAAAGCGGCGGCCCTGGAGCTGGCCAGCACCTTGAGCACGATTCGCGGGGTGAGCGGAATCACTGATGACATGCCCTTCGGTCAGGAACAGCTCATCTACCGCCTGTCGCCGGAAGGTCATGCCCTGGGACTCACCGTGGAGGATGTCGGGCGCCAATTGCGCGCCGCCTACGACGGGCGTATCGCGCAGATTTTTCAAGACGGTGACGACGAGATCGAGGTGCGGGTGGTGCTTCCCGATAGCGAGCGGCACAATCTCGCGAGCCTCGGTGATCTGAAAATTGTGACCACCGCCGGCGCCAGTGTGCCGCTGTTCACCGTGGTCGAGGTCTCGACGCAACGGGGCTTCGACATTCTCAGGCACAACGACCGCGATCTTTCCGTGCGCGTTTCGGCTGCGGTGGATCCGGCTCTCAACAACAGCAACGACATCATCGCGGATCTCGAGGCCGGTCCCCTGCAGCAGTTGAAGCGTCGCTACGGCGTCGACTACTCCTATGAGGGCCGCCGTTCAGATCAGATCGAAACCCTGGCGGACATGGCGCGCGGCGGACTGCTGGCGTTGGCGATAATCTACCTGGTGCTGGCGTGGGTTTTCGCGTCCTATGGCTGGCCGCTGGTGGTGATGTCCGTAATTCCCTTCGGCGTCATCGGCGCCCTTTTAGGCCACTGGCTGATGGGCCTGGACCTGACTTTGCTTTCCCTTTTCGGCTTGTTCGGACTGTCGGGCATCGTCGTCAACGACTCCATCATTCTGGTGATGTTCTACAAGCATCAGAAGGAGAACGGCGTGCCCTGGCGCCGCGCCATCGTCGAGGCCACCACCCAGCGTCTTCGCGCCGTGCTGCTGACCTCGCTCACGACCATCGCCGGCCTGACGCCGCTCATGTTCGAGACCTCCCGGCAGGCGCAGTTTCTCATCCCCATGGCCGTTACCATCTCATACGGCCTGGCCGTGGCGACGCTGCTGGTGCTGCTGGTGGTTCCGAGCCTGCTTTGCATACACGAATCCATTGCCCTGCGCCCGGGCCGATCCGGCGGCGGTGTCGTCGCGCTCAAATCTTGAACGATGGCCGCGAGGGTGGCGTGAGAATATGGGAATCGGACTGATCGTCATCGGCACCGAGCTGCTCACGGGGAAACGCCGGGACAGCCACTTCGCGCATACCGTGGAGGCCCTTGCCCATCGCGGCCTGGCGCTCAGCTGGTGCCGCTACATCGGCGACGACCCGCAAACCATCGTCCGTGAGCTGCGCTTCGTCATGGAGAGTAACGATATTGCCTTCTGTTGCGGTGGCATCGGCGCGACACCGGACGACCACACCCGTGCCAGCGCCGCGCAAGCAGCGGGGGTCTCGCTGGCGCGCCACCCGCAAGCGGCGGCCATTATCGAAGAGCGCTTCGCCGACAGCGCCTACCCCCAGCGCATTCACATGGCCGATCTTCCCGAGGGTTGCACGCTGATTCCGAATCCGGTCAACCGGATCGCGGGGTTCAGCTTGGGCGCGCTGCACTTCGTGCCCGGTTTTCCGCAGATGGCGTGGCCGATGATGGAGTGGGTGCTGGACAACCACTATCCACATCTGCGCGATCAGGAGCCGCCGGCAGAGATCCTGCTGACGCTGCCCGGTGTCAGCGAAGGCCAGATCATCGGCATCATGGAGGATTTTGTCGCGCGCTTTCCCCAGATGAAGTTCTCCTGCCTGCCGCACATGCAAGGCGACTACCGTGAGACCGAGCTCGGCGTGCGCGGCCACGCGGGAAGTGTCGATGAGGCCGTCGCCTGGCTCACCGAGGCTCTGGATCGCGGCGGTTGGAGCTGGCACAAGCGCGCCGCGCCCCCCCCGCTCGAGAAGAGTCCCCGTTGATGCCGCCGGCACCACCACCGTCGCCGATGGCCGATGCGTGCGCGGCGCGCCTGCGCCCGCCGCTGAAGTGGGCCGGGGGCAAACGCTGGCTGGCGCCACAGCTCGAACGCCTGTGGCGCAGCCACGACTCCCGGCGCCTGGTGGAGCCCTTCTGCGGCGGGTTGGCGGTGGCGCTGGGCATCAATCCGCAACACGCGCTCCTGAACGACGTCAACCCGCATCCGGTCAATTTCTACCGACACCTGCAGAAAGGCCTGAACATACGCCTCGCCATGCGCAACGAACGGGATCTCTACTACCAGCATCGCAATGACTTCAATCGCCTGGCATCGACGCGCCGGGGTTCCATCAGCCGCAAGGCCGCCGAGCTTTTTTACTTCTTGAATCGAACGGCCTACAACGGACTTTGCCGATTCAATCGCAAGGGCGAGTTCAACGTGCCTTTCGGCCGCCATACACGCATCAACTACGTGCGCGACTTCGATGCCTACCGGAGAGTTCTTGGCCGCTGGCATTTCAGTAGCGACGATTTCGAAGCGCTGGAGCTGGAGGACGATGACTTCATCTATGCGGATCCTCCCTACGACGTTCCCTTCCGGCAATATTCGCGCTACGGCTTCGACTGGAGCGAGCAGGTGCGGCTGGCCCGCTGGCTCAGCATGCATAAGGGTCCGGTAGTGCTCTCCAATCAGGCCACCGAGCGCGTCGTCTCACTCTACGAATCCCTGGACTTCCGCCTGGCGTTCATGCAGGCCCCGCGCAGCATCAGCCGCACCGGCGACCGCACGCCCGCCCGGGAAGTGCTTGCCACCAGGGGATTCGACTGAGACCGGGAACCCCGGGGCACGCCGCCTGTCACAGCAACTGATCCGTACCGCGGACCGGCACCCGGAGCAGTCATCCATGAAAGACCACAGGGACACTGAATCAGCGAAGCGCACACGGCGCGACTTTCTTGCCGCGACGGGGGCCACGCTCACCCTCTTGGCACCGACTCTGACAGCAGCCACGCGGCTCCAGCGAACGCCACGACAAAGCCTCGGCCCCTTTTATCCCGCCACCCTGCCCCTGGACACGGACAACGACCTGGTGGTCGTGAGGGGACGTTCCGGGGTCGCCACGGGCGTCATCACCCACATCACCGGTCGCGTCAGCGATGAGCGTGGCCGGGTCATCGCCGGAGCGCTGGTGGAGATCTGGCAATGCAACGCCTTCGGCCGCTACCACCATCCCGGGGATCGGCAAATCGCCCCCGTGGACGAGAATTTCCAGGGTTATGGGCGATTCACCACCGGTGACGACGGCTATTATCGCTTTCGCACCATCCGGCCCGTGCCCTACCCGGGCCGCACGCCCCACATTCACTTCGCCGTCAGCGGACCCGGCATCGAGAGCCTGGTGACACAGATGTACGTGGCCGGCGAGCCGGACAACGCCCGCGATGGCCTCCTCAACAGCATCCACGACCCTCGCGCCCGCGCCAGCCTCATGGTGGAACTGCTTCCCGCCGCCGGCGCCCGAGACGAACTCAGCGCCCGCTTCGACCTGGTGCTGGCCTCCGACGGCCGCATGGCGCTGGCCCAACCCCGCCTACTCGACACCCTCCGCCGCATTTAGCAATTGGGGACACTCCCCAATACCTAACATGTTGATTTGGACATTGGGGACACTCCTCAATACCACTAATCAATGACTTACCTATTGGGGAGTGTCCCCGATTCGTTAGGAAGGTATCTTTTTTTCGAATCCGGGGCCCCTGTCCCTAAAGATGGGCGGCCAGCGACCGATCCCATTACTGAGTCTTTGTTTGTCGGATCGACGCGCCCCATGCATGACCTCAATAACACCACCCTCGGCAAGTACGACGTCTTTCACGAGATCGGCCGGGGCAGCATGGGGGTCGTATATCTCGGCCACGATCCCTTCACCGGGCGCGACGTGGCCCTCAAGGTGGCGTTGCCGGAATCGCTACAGGACGCCCGCGGCGGCGCCCGTTATCGAAAGCTGTTCTTCAACGAGGCCAAGGTAGCGGGGAAACTTCGCCACCCGAACATCGTCGGCGTCTACGACGCCGGGGTCGAGGATGAAATCTGCTACATCGTCATGGAGCTGATATCCGGTGGCCGAACGCTCTTCGACCATTGTCAGCCAGACACCCTGCTGCCCATCGAAGAGGTGGTGCGGATCGTCTTCAAGAGCGCCCGGGCGCTGGACTACGCCCACCGACAGGGAGTCATTCACCGGGACGTCAAGCCGCGCAACATTCTCCTCACCGAGGACGGTGAAGTGAAATTGAGTGATTTCAGCATCGCGCTGAGAACCCACGGCGACGCCACCGATACGCAAGTTCATGGCTATATCGGTTCGCCGCTGTACATGTCGCCGGAGCAGGTGCGGGACGACGACATCAGCAACCAGACCGACATCTTTTCTCTGGGCGTGGTCATGTATGAGCTGTTGACGGGCAGGCATCCGTTCGCTGCGGATAATCTACCCGCCATCGCCCATCGCATTACCGAGAAGAAACATAGGCCTCTTGCGGAGTTGCGCACCGAAGTACCGCAGATACTCGCGCGAATTCTCGACCGGGCGCTCTGCAAGCAAGCAGGACAGCGCTATAAGATGGGCCTCGATCTGGCCGCGGATCTGAGTCTCGTCTACGACCACATCAAGCTACTCGAGGAGCAGCTTCCCGGCGACGAAAAATTCAAGCTGGTGCGAAGCCTGGCCTTCTTCGACGAATTCACCGAGCCCGAGATCTGGGAAGTGATCAATTCCAGCGGCTGGTTGGATTTCACTCCGGGCAGCGAGATCATCGCCGAAGGTGAGTTGGATACATCCTTCTACATCATCATCTCCGGCGACGTGGCCGTGCTCAAGGGCCACATGGAGGTGGACGAGTTGCATCAAGGAGATTGTTTCGGCGAGATGGGATTCATCGCGCGCAAGGAACGCAGCGCCACCATCATTGCCAAGACCGGCGTGACCACCATGAACGTACGCCCGTCGATGATCGAACGCGCATCGCTCAACTGCCAGTTACGCTTCCACAAGGTCTTCCTGTCGGCATTGGTGGCGCGCCTGTCCCAGGCCACAGAGCGCCTGTCCACTCGCGCCATCGCCGTCTAGCCCGGACTATCCTACCGCCAGGTAGTCGACTCCACGCCCATATCCCATGGCCGTCAGGGCGGCCCCGATTCTCCCCCGGGCGCCGTGACTGGCCACCCATGTGAGCACGAAGGGCCGCGGCTGGCGGCGCTCCAGCCATTCGGGTGCCACCACCGGCACGTCTTGAATACGGTTGCCGATCTTGCGCGGGTCCACATCTACCCAGGCGCAAGGTGCAAACCCCAGCGCAACGAAATGCCTGGCGCGCCGACGGGTGCGCCGCCCGGCCCCCCAGAAAACCAGCGGCCGATCGCTGCCCAGGCGCCGGTCGCGGGCCAAGTAGCGCGCCCGCAGGCGATCGAAGGCATCTCGCGAGTAACGGGGATCGCAACGGGAAAGACTGTCGTCGCGCTGCCGCCAGTGGAGAAGACAGCGGTCGATCTTCGCTAAGCGGCAACCGCGGGCGGTGAGACGCAACCACAGCTCGTAGTCCTCGGGAAAGTCACCGTCCCGGTAACCGCCGGCGGCAACAACCGCGGCAAGACGAAACATGGCACTGGGATGGGTAATCGGGCACTCGACGTAGACTTCGTCGCGCATGGCGTCGCTGTCGAGGCACGCATTCTGCCAGCGCAGATACTCGCGCATCCCCGCTTGCACCCGGTGGGCCGGGAACGCATGCACGCGGCTCGCCACCACGTCCACGTCCGGGTGCTGTTGCAGGTAGCCATGTTGCAGGCCCAGGCGCTCGCACTCCATCACGTCATCACTGTCCATGCGCGCGATCAGGCTTGCGCGCGCCTGACCGAGTCCCGCGTTGAGGCATGCCACCAGTCCGCGTCCCGGTGCACGCAGTAGACGTATTCGCGGGTCCGCCGCCGCCCGCTCCGACACCATCCGGGGGGTGTCGTCGCTGGAAGCGTCATCCATGACCAGCAGCTCGAAGTCCGTGAATGTTTGTGCCTGGATGGAGTCCAGACAGGAACCAAGCGTTGCCGCCGCGTCGCGCGCCGGCATCAGGATGGTAACCGCGGGTACCGCGCTCATGGTGACCCTCTGGGGTCGTTGTCACCGAGCTCGGCGGCCCGGGGAGCGGACTTTCATCGCCCTGGGAAAAGACGGCCAGCACGCCGGCGCTCTTTACTCGCTGTCGTCGAACACCTGGTGCAGCTCCAGCTGGCGCTCACCGGCGCCAGTCTTGTGACGGTACTTCATGCTGACGAACAACATCAACAGATAGATGACGAACAGCAGGTCGACGACGGGCAGCACGAATCCGAACAACAAGCTGCCGCTGAATATGCTGGTGAAGTAAAAGGAAAGAATACCCAGGACAAAGATGCCGCTGCGCACCGGGCCCGGCCACCAGCCCGGACCGTGGTGGTGGTCCACGCTCTCCTCCAGCCCGCCGGCCCGGGCTTGCGCCAGGGGCTGGGACCCCGGACTGGTCGCGGCAACCGGGGAGGCCGGCGTCGCCGGGGTCAGGGCCCTGCGGTACACCACCTTGCGGGCGAGCTCCTGAAAGCCCAGCTCCAGGAGGAGCTTCTGTTGCCACTGGTTGTCCAGGCTGGTATCGGTAGCGAGCACCCGGCAGCCGCGGGCCCGGGCCCAGCTGGCGGCTGCCTCGGCCAGGCGCCGGGCGGTCGCCTCGCGGGCCTGCGCCGGTTCCAGGTGAAGGGCGTCCACGTAGGCGACAGGGCCCGCACCGAGCTCATGAGCCTCCGCCCGGCGCGACACTTCGATGATTCCCAGCAACGCCCCCCTGCTCGTCGACACACAGCAGCGTGGCGCGCTGGTCGCGTTGTTCCATGATGCGATTCCAGGCCTGCGCGTGTTGCTGGTCGCCCAGGACGGGATGCAGGCGCCGGCGCAAGGCGAGCCATGCGGGCTTATCGGCGATATTCAGAGCACGAATTTTCACGGCCACAGACGAAGATCTCACAATCCCACGACGGGGCTGGAAACTAGCCGGGAGCGCATCCAGTCAACAGAACCACGGGGGAATAGGTAGCACCGGCGGCCTCGATCAAGCCGCCGCCGATCCAGGCCCCCGGTACGCCGCTGGCGGGTGAGCCCGAGCGGCGCCGACTGATGACCGGATCGTTCCAGCGCGACGGGCCGCAGTAGGCGAGGCTCGCAAATCCAGCCCCGCTGGATGCCAGGCTCGGCACGGGTGGGTGAATTTCGAAGAACTGCTCGGCCACCTTGTCACCATCGCGCCACAGGCGCACCTGCCAGAGTCCCGGGTACCTGGCGGGCGCCTTGCCCCGGATCGGCATGGCCGTCTCGATGAGATCGGGGCTTTCATAGCTTCGGCGCACCGGCTTGCGCAAATAGATTTTCGCCGTCCGGGAACAACCATTCCACGGTGAACGAATCGTCGGCGGCGAGGCCGGCATCGAAACGGGCCCACAGGGTCACCGACTGGTCGTCGGCGGAGAACTCCACCGCCGGCCTTCCGCCGGCCTCCAGATGGTCGTCCACCATGGATGGCTTGGCGCAACCCGCCAGCAACGCCGCCGCAAGGCCCCAGCAACCGACTCGGCACAAAAGTCGCACTACATCCATGGGGGTATTCAGGCGCCGGGGGCAACCATCGTCGGCGCTAGCCTTCGCGCACGACCCGGAAGCCCACCGAGTCGTAGCCACGCTGAGACTTCCACTTGGTGCGCTTCTTGGCGCGTATGGATTTTCCGGTATTGAGGAAAGAACCCCCACGCACGACCCGGTAGGTGCAATCTCCGCCTTCCCAGACCGAGCCGTCGGTAGGCGCATCCTGATAGTTGGGATGCCAACAGTCGCGTACCCATTCGGACACGTTGCCGGAAGTATCGTGCAACCCGTAGAGGTTGGCTGAGAAACGCCCCACGCTGGTGGGGGCCCGGGGATTGAGTCCGGTATCGCAGTTGAAACAGTGGGCACGCCCGCTACCCAGCTCGCGTCCCCACCAGTAGGTGGTGTCGGTGTCGGCGAGCGCCGCGTACTCCCATTGCGCCTCGCTGGGCAGACGGTACTTCTTGCCTGTCTGGGTCGATAACCAGCCGGTATACGCCAGCGCGTCGTCCCAACTGACGAAGGTCACCGGGAAGGTCTTCTTGTCCAGACCCGGATTCTTCGGTTTCCTGCGGCCCCGTTGCCCGAGCGAAGCGTTCGTATTCCGCGTAGGTGACCTCGTGCTTGCTCATTGCGAAGGCCGGCACGTCCACCATTCGTTTGGGCCGCTCGCTGACCTCGACGGAGTGGTTCGGGCTGCCCATCTCGAAGCTGCCGGCGGGGATCTCCATCATCGCAGGTCCCTTGCCGCCGGATTTCAAGCTATCCCGAAATTCCGTAACAGCGGTGGGCGGGAGCTGCTGCGGCACGGGTTTGGGCTCAGGCTGGGGCTCTACCTTTACGGGCTCGGGCTCGGGCTGCACCTTGACCGGCTCGGGCTCGGGTTGCACCTTGACCGGTTCCGGCTCGGGCTGTACTGGCGGCGGCGCAGTGCGCGCCTGGTCCGTTGGCAGCCAGTCCCGCCACATACCCGTCATATACACATAGCCGCCACCGGCTCCGGCGGCCAGCAATAAAATCAGGGAAAATATCAGGCCCTTGTGGCCGCCCCCCGTGGGCGTGACCGGGAGATCGCGTTCCCGCGCAAGCTCTGCCCGGGCCGGCGCGACTTCCACCGCCGCGGCCTGTGGCGCCGGCGCCCGGCCTTCCGCCGGTTGGCGCTCGACCACGTCGGCGACAACGATGGTGGTGTTGTCCTGACGCGGACGCTTGGCTTCGTCCACCGCTTTCAGCAAGCCCGCCACGCACTCCTTCGGCGTATGGGACCAAGCGGAAGTTTTCAGAATGGTTTCGCTGTCCAGTGTATCCAGACCGTCGCTGGCGATGATCACGCGGTCTCCCGGCAACAGCTGGTAGCCCGAATTCGGGCAATCTACCTCGGCGATCTCCTCCCCGGTCATGGCGCTCATCAGCATGTTGCGGGACAGCCCCGCCTCGGCCTCCACGTCGATACCCTGGGAGCGCATGCGGTCCAGATAGCCGCCATAGCTGTGATCTTCGTTCTTCTTGACCAGCTCGCGGTCGCGGATCACGTACAGATGGCTGTCACCGACGCTAATCCAGTAAATCTTGCCCTTGGTGATGGCCGCGGTGACCATGGTGCAGCCCATGCCGTCCAGGCCCGGCGTTTCCTCGATGGATTCCTTGAGCCCGTCATTGGCGTTCTTGAGCGCTCCGCGCAGCACCCCGGGCGGGTCCTGCTTGCCGAACTTCCCCGTGAAGGTCTTGTTGAAGGTGGAAACCACCAGGTTACTGGCGATGTTGCCGGCCGCGTGACCGCCCATACCGTCAGCGACGACGATCAACGCCGAAGACTTGGATTCGCCGGTTTCGTCGTCGAGATAGGTCGTCAGGAAGGCGTCTTCTTGATAATCCCTGGCACCCGCGATCTGATCGCCGGAGATTTCTAGACTGAGTTCCACGCGTTTTCCCTATGAGCTGACGGAGCCGCTGACCCGGTTAGTTCTGGAATTGCCCATCCGGTTAAGTGTAGGACATGGCGGGGCTCAGATTCGAAATCTGTCCCCGTATCCCTCGGCGATGTGTGAACCGTTTCACGCGGGGAGGGGTGGGGACAGAATTCAAATCTGTCCCCCGCTGTCCCCGGCACGGCGCTCCGCACCGCCATTGCGCTGCCTCCCGGCAGTCGGCTGCGCATCCCCACAGGCTAGAAGCGCACCTCGATGCCGCGGGCAGCCATGCTGCGCTTTGCCTCACCGATGCTGTATTCGCCGAAGTGAAAGATGCTCGCGGCCAACACCGCATCGGCACCGCCGAGCAGAACGCCGTCACTCAAATGCTCGAGATTGCCCACACCACCGGAAGCTATTACCGGCACCGGCACCGCGTCTACCACCGCGCGCGTGAGCTCCAGATCGAAGCCATTGCGGGTACCGTCACGATCCATGCTGGTAAGAAGTATCTCACCGGCACCGAGCTCGGCTAAGCGTTGCGCCCAGGCCACCACGTCCAGTCCGGTGGCGTTACGTCCCCCATGGGTGAATACCTCCCAGCGCGGCGCCGGTTCCTGTCCGTCACTGAGCCCGGCTTTCTCCACCACACGCTTGGCATCGACGGCGACGACGATACACTGGGCGCCGAAACGCGCCGACGCTTCGCCGACGAAGTCGGGATGCGCGACTGCGGCGGTATTTATCGAGACCTTGTCGGCTCCGGCGTTGAGCAGGCGCCGTATGTCGGCGCACACGCGCACCCCTCCTCCCACCGTGAGCGGGATAAAAACCTCGCTCGCCACCGTTTCCACTACCGACACGATGGTGTCGCGTTGGTCCGATGACGCGGTGATATCGAGAAAAGTCAGTTCGTCGGCACCCTCGTCGTCATATCGGCGGGCGATTTCCACCGGGTCGCCCGCATCGCGAATGGCAACGAAATTCACACCCTTGACGACGCGTCCTGCGTCCACGTCCAGGCAAGGAATAATGCGTTTTGCCAGCCCCACGGTCTAGGACTCGCCTGCCGCGATGCGATCGGCCAGGCTCTGGCCCTCGCGGAAATCGAGACTGCCCTCGTAGATGGCGCGGCCGGTGATCGCGCCAACGATTCCTTCGTCGGCAACCTCGCTGAGCGCGCGCACGTCGTCGATGGTGTGGATGCCTCCGGAAGCGATTACCGGGATCTTGATGGAACGAGCGAGCCGCAGCGTCGCCTCGATATTGACACCCGTGAGCATGCCGTCACGCTCGATATCCGTATACACGATGCACTCCGCGCCGTGGCGCTCGAACTGCTGTGCCAGATCGACGACGTCATGGTGGGACAACTTCGACCATCCATCGGTGGCAACCTTTCCGTTGCGTGCATCGAGGCCGATGAATATGCGACCTGGAAACTCCGCGCACACGTCGGCGACAAAATGGGGGGCGTTCACGGCCTTGGTACCGATGATGATGTATGTCACACCGGCATCCAGATAAGACTGGATGGTGTCGTCGTCGCGGATGCCGCCCCCGACCTGCACCGGCAGATCGGGGAATCTTTCCGTGATGCCGTGAATGATTTCCGCGTTCTCCGGCCGCCCGCTCACGGCCCCGTCCAGGTCGACGACGTGCAGGCGGCGGGTGCCTGCATCGACCCAACGCTGGGCCACAGCCAGGGGATCGTCGGAGAACACCGTTTCGTCGTCCATGCGTCCCTGGCGCAAACGCACGCATCGACCACCCTTCAGGTCAATCGCTGGAATCAGAAGCATCGGCGGGCGATCCTTTCAATGTGCCTCGTCCCAATTCTTGCCTACTCCCACGTCCACCTTCAAGGGCACGCTGAGATCGGCCGCCGCCTCCATCTGTGCCACCACCACAGCCTGCAGATCGGCGCTCGAGTCCTCGGCCACCTCGAAAACCAGCTCGTCGTGCACCTGCATGATCATGCGCACCGTCGTGCCGCTTTCCACCAACCATCGGTCCAGGGTGATCATGGCACGTTTGATGATGTCCGCCGCAGTGCCCTGCATGGGCGCATTGATGGCCGTGCGTTCGGCATATTGGCGCCGCGCCGCGTTGCGCGACTTGATCTCCGGTAGATACAGTCGCCGGCCGAAGACCGTTTCCACATAGCCGCAATCCCGGGCGCGCTCCTTGGTGTCGTCCATGAACTGTTTGACACCAGGATATCGGCTGAAATAGAGGTCCACGTACGCTTGTGCTTCGCGGCGGGGAACGCCCAGTTGGCGTGCCAGGCCGAAGGCGGACATTCCGTAAATCAGGCCAAAGTTGATGGCTTTCGCGCTGCGCCTTTCGTCATCGCTGACTTTCTTCGGGGCAACACCGAATACTTCCGCCGCCGTGGCACGGTGAATGTCCTCTCCGGACTCGAATGCCTCCAGCAGCCTCTGGTCACCGGATAAGTGCGCCATGATGCGCAATTCGATCTGCGAGTAGTCGGCCGCCAGAATGACACTACCCGCGGGCGCCACAAAAGCCTGACGAATCCGTCGACCCTCGGGCGTGCGCACCGGGATGTTCTGCAGGTTCGGATCGGTGGAAGACAAGCGCCCCGTGGAGGCCACGGCCTGACGGTAGCTGGTGTGCACGCGGCCGGTCTCGGGGTCGATGCGGGCAGGCAGGGCGTCGGTGTATGTGGATTTGAGCTTACTCATGCCGCGGTATTCGAGAATGAGCTTCGGCAACGGATACTCGTGGGCAAGCTCCTGGAGCACGGATTCGGCCGTGGACGGCTGCCCCTTGGGTGTTTTCTCCAATACCGGCAGCCCCAGACCCTCGAACAGGATCGCCTGAATCTGCTTCGGCGAGGCGAGATTGAACTCTTCGCCGGCGGCCTCGTAGGCCTCGGCAGCGATGTTCTTCATGCTCGCCGCAAGCTCCACGCTCTGGGCCTCGAGCATTCCCCGATCCACCAGCACGCCGTTGCGCTCGATGCGTGAAAGCACCGGCACCAACGGCATCTCGATCTCCTGGAACAATCGCGCCAGACGCGCCTCGTCTTGCAGCCGCGGCCACAGAGTCTGGTGCAAGCGAAGCGTCACATCCGCGTCTTCCGCAGCGTAGGGACCGGCCTTATCCAGGGGGACTTGATTAAAGGTGAGCTGCTTGGCCCCCTTCCCCGCCACCTCCTCGAAATGAATGGTGCGATGGCTGAGATACTTGAGCGCAAGTGAATCCATGTCGTGTCGGGTGGCGGTGCTGTCGAGCACGTAGGATTCCAACATCGTATCGAAAGCCACTCCCTGGAGCTCGATGCCGGCGCGGGCAAGAACGCTCATGTCGTATTTGAGGTTCTGCCCGATCTTCAGATGCTTCGGGTCCTCCAGCAGCGGTCTCAACGCGGCCAGAAGATACTCCCGAGTAAGCTGCTTCGGCGCGCCGTCGTAGTCATGGCCGCAGGGAACGTAGGCCGCTTCTCCGGATCGGACGGCAAATGACACGCCGACCAGATCGGCCTTCATGTAGTCGAGGCTCGTGGTCTCGGTGTCGAAGGCAAAGCTCTCAGCCTCGCCCAGGCGCTCGATCCACGCAGCGAGTTGCTTTTTCTCCAGGACAATTTCGTAATCGATCTGCGCCCTGTCTTCCTCCACCGCCTCCTGACCGGCGAGAAGCTCCGCCAGCCAGGTCTTGAACTCCAGGTCGGCATACAGTTCGCGCAACTGGGATTCGTCCGCAGCCTTGCGCTCCAGCTCATCGGGCCCGACGTCCAGATCCACATCGCATTTGATGGTCACCAGCTGACGCGAGAGCGGCAAACGGTCCAGGCACCCGCGCAAGTTCTCTCCGACCTTGCCGCCGATCTGGTCGGCGGTAGCGATGATGCTGTCGAGAGAGCCGTATTCCTTCAACCACTTGACGGCCGTCTTCGGCCCGACCTTTGGAACCCCGGGAACGTTGTCCACCGCGTCGCCGACGAGAGTCAGATAGTCGACCATTTGTTCGGGTCTAACGCCGAACTTGCCCTCCACCCCCTCCGGATCGAGGCGGCTATTGTCCATCGTATTGACCATGGTCACGGACTCATTGACGAGTTGTGCCATATCCTTATCGCCGGTAGATATGGTGACGTCGAATCCACTATTCTTGCCTTGCTTGGCGAGGGTTCCGATGACGTCGTCGGCTTCGACGCCGGGCACCTCCAGCAGCGGCATGCCGAGTGCTTTCACCAGCGATCGAATTGCGTCGAGTTGTTGCCGCATCTCATCCGGCATGGGTGGGCGGTTAGCCTTGTATTCGGAATAGAGATCGTCGCGAAAGGTTTTCCCTTTCGCATCGAAGACCACTGCCAGGTGCGATGGATCGTAATCCGCCAGAAGTCTGCGTAACATATTTACGATGCCGTAGGCGGCGCCCGTCGGCATGCCCTTGGAATTGCTGAGAGAAGGCATCGCGTGAAAGGCCCGATACAGATACGAGGACCCGTCAACCAATACCAGGTGCTTTTTCGGCTTGGACATAGGGCTGGACCGTCTGGTTGCGAAGATCAAGGGTATGCGCGAGCGCAGTGCGAGAAGTGTACGTGCCCCCGGGCACAACAGTAAATGCAGAACTCCGACGCCGTCGGCGTCTTCCACTCAGACCACAGTGACGAAAATCAGCCATGAATGACCTCAATTCGCAATTAAGACGCCCCCGCGTTCCGGCCGCCGTCGATGGAGAGTTGACACGGGAATCCTGGAAAATCTTTCAAATCATGGCGGAATTCGTCGAAGGCTTCGAGAAACTTGCCCCAATCCCGCCGTCTGTGAGCATATTCGGCTCGGCACGCACCGCGCCCGACCACCCGAACTATCTGCTCGCCACGGAAATCGCCGAGCGTTTATCGAACTCCGGCTTTTCGGTTATCAGCGGCGGCGGACCGGGAATCATGGAAGCCGTCAACAAGGGTGCCTACGCCGGGAAATCCCTCAGCGTAGGTCTCAACATCACCCTCCCTCATGAGCAGGCAACCAACGAGTACCAGGATCTGGGCTTGAGTTTTCGACACTTCTTCGCGCGCAAGGTGATGTTCGTGAAATTTGCCTCCGCCTACGTAGTGCTCCCTGGCGGCTTCGGGACCCTGGACGAGATGGCCGAGATTCTCACGCTGGTACAAACCGGAAAGACACGACGCATCCCCATCATTCTCGTCAACAGCAAGTTCTGGGATGGCCTTATTCAATGGTTCCGTCAAACCCTGGTGACAGAAGGAACCATCGATCCAGACGACCTGAATCTGTTCCAATTGGTGGACAAGCCGGCGGAAGTAGTCGAAGCTATCTTTGCGTATTACGAGCATCGTTGCTTCGAGCCCTCGGCAGCGGAACGCGAAATACTTTTACATCTTTAGAGACTGTCGAGTTTTGCGAAAATTTTCAGCCATCATCCTGGCTACCATGGTCGCGTGGATCGCGTGGGGGTCCGCCGCTGCCGAGCCGGTGGCGGCCGCCGGCGATGGGTCGCCAACCTTTCAGGCGGTGCCGGAGCCCCCGGATATCCCGCCGCAGGTGAAAAGCGGCGAAACCCTGGAGCCGGAAATCACCATCCGCAGGGATGACAAACAGACCGTCACCGAGTTCCGCATCAACGGCCAGTTACAGTCCATCAAGGTGGAGCCGGTGGTGGGCCCCACTTACTGGCTGGTGGACACAACCGGCGACGGTTTCACTGACACGCGCTATAGCAACTACAACCCGCCGTTCGCGATTCCGGGCTGGGTGATCTTCCGCTGGTAGCGTCAAGCTGACCCGCGTCTCGGAATCAGTTCACCAGAAACAACGCACCCAGACCGAGAAAGGTCACGAAGCCCACTACATCGGTGACGGTGGTGAGGACCACGCCGCCGGCCAGCGCTGGATCTATGTTCAATTTTCCCATGATCAGCGGCAGCAGCGTTCCGGCAACGGCGGCGATGACCAGATTCACGATCAGGGCGATTGCCACGATGCCCCCCAGGGCCGGCCACCCGAACCAGTAGGTGGCCACCAGCGCCACCACCAGGGCCCACAACAAGCTGTTGATGAAACCCACCATCACTTCACGGTTCAAGAGCCAACGGGCGTTACTCCTGCCCACCTGGCCCAGCGCCATGCCGCGAATGACGATGGTCAGCGTCTGGCTACCGGCTATCCCGCCCATGCTGGCGACCACCGGCATGAGAATTGCGAGCGCCACCACCTTTTCGATGGTGGCCTCGAACAGCCCGATCACCCAGGCGGCGAGAAGCGCCGTCGCCAGGTTGACGCCCAGCCACAGCATCCGTTGCCGCGAGGTGACGAGAACGGGAGCGAATATGTCATGTTCCTCGTCCAGGCCCGCCATACGCATCAGGGTTTGCTCGCCTTCGTCGCGGATGACGTCGACCACGTCATCGACGGTGATGCGTCCGATGAGCCTTCCGACCTCATCCACCACCGGCGCGGAAATGAGGTTTCGTTGCTCGAACAAGCGCGCCACTTCGTGGGACGCCATGGTCGCCGGTATCGGATCCCGCTCATCGATAATGTGCGACTCCACGCTATCATTCGGATCGGAGATCAGAAGATCGGCGAGGCGCAGCATGCCCACGTATGCGTTGTCACGGTCCACGACGAACAGCCGATTGGTCCTCTCCGGGATCTCCCCTCGCCGGCGCAGATAGCGCATCACCGTTTCGAGGCTCACGTCGGCCCGCACGGTGAGCACGTCCACGTTCATCAAACCGCCGGCAGTATCCTCCGGATAGGCGAGCACGGCCTCCAGACGCTGGCGATGCAGCTCGTCCATGGCCTGCAGCACTTCGTCGGCGACCGGCTCGGGAAGGTCCTGGAGAATGTCGGCGGCATCGTCAGGATCGACATTCTGGGCAACCGCGGCCAGTGCCTGCGGGGCCATGTGGCGCATGTGCGAAGCGCGTATCGCATCGTCCGCTTCGGCCAGCACCTCGGCGACAGAATCCGGAGCCAACTGAGACCAGACGGTGTCCCGCTCCCCTTCGGGCAACGACTCGAGGAGCAGAGCCACGTCAGCTGGATGCAGCTCCCGAACCAGCGCGTAAACTTCACTGATCGCCTCGCGCTCGAGCGCGTCGTTCAGTCGACGGAGATTCTCCTGGTGTCGGTCTTGATCGGTATGCTGAGTCATCGTCTGAGGCACCCGGAAACAGTTAGATTCGATTCATCTCTTCGAGCAACGCGGTGCGCGTAGTGGACTTGATGACCCGCATGACACGCTGGGTAAACTTTCGACTCTCCTCGACGCGGCTTTCGGTGATCACCTGCTTCACCTCCAGCAACGCATTGGGATGCACGCTGAATTCCTTCAGCCCCATACCCAGCAGCAACCGCGTGTAACGGGCGTCACCCGCCATCTCTCCACACATGGCGACGGGAATTCCCATCTTCCGTCCAGCTTGTATCGTCATCTGAATAAGGCGCAGCACTGCCGGGTGAAGCGGATCGTAAAGATAGTTCACCTCATCATCCACGCGATCGATGGCAATAGTGTATTGGATCAGATCGTTGGTACCGATGGACAGAAAATCCAGCTCGCGGGCGAATATGTCGGCACATATGGCGGCTGCCGGCACCTCGATCATGGCGCCGATGGGCATGAGCTTGTCAAAGAGCTGCCCCTCTTCATCGAGCTCCTTACGGCAAGACGCGACATGGTCCAGCACCTGCGCCAATTCGCTCATGGTCGACAGCATCGGGATCATCATGCGCACGGGGCTGTGGGCGGAGGCGCGAAGAATTGCGCGCAGCTGTGGGCGGAACAACCCTGGCTCTTTCAGGCACAAGCGCACGGCGCGCAACCCCAGCGCCGGGTTGGAGGTCAACGGCGCGCCGGGCCTGGAACCATCCACCTGCTTGTCGGCGCCGAGATCCAGCGTGCGTATGGTTACCGGCGCTCCCTCTCCGGCGCGCCCCAATTCTGCATAGGCTTGATACTGCTCTTCCTCGTCCGGCGGCTTCTCGCGATTCATGAACAGGTACTCGGTCCGGTAGAGGCCGACACCCTGGGCACCCGCTTGAACGGCGGCGTCCAGATCCGCGGGTAACTCGACGTTCGCCTGCAGAACGATGGTTTCGCCATCGGCGGTTACAGTCGGCGCGTACCGCAGCTTGCGCCGCGCCACGTGTATGCGCTCGATCTGGCGTTGCAGTTTCTTATAGTGGCGCACCATCTGCTCGTCGGGGTCGACGAGCACCACGCCTTGGCGACCATCGACGATGAGCGCGTCGTTTTCGCGCAAGTAGGAACCGGCATTGTGCAGGCCGACCACCGCCGGAATTCGCAGGCTCCGGGCGAGGATCGCCGTATGTGAATTAGGCCCGCCAAATTCGGTAACCAACGCGGCCACGCCCTGATGCTGCATGAGCACGGTGTCCGCCGGCGTCAGGTCATCGGCGAATACGATCTTCCCGGAATACGAAGCGTCGGCGCGCAACACGGGTTTGTCACTGTGCAACAGGCGCATCTGAACGGAGTTGACCACATGGTCGATGTCGTCCTTACGAGTGCGAAGGTAGGTGTCGTTCATGGCTTCGAACACGCTGACAAGTGCATCACGTTGCACTTTGAGAGCCCATTCGGCATTGCGCTGCTCCTCCCGAATGAGCTTGATTGGAGCCTTGGTGATGGCGGGATCGTCGAGCATCAACAGATGCGTGTCGATGAAGGCCGCAATGTCGATGGCGGTATCGGGCGGTATCTGGTTCTTGATAGCTCCCAGATCACTACGAGCGCCGGCGATCGCCTTTCTGAAGCGCCTGACTTCCTTTTCGACCGCGGACTTTTCCAGCGTGTACTCGGGCACCTCTATCAATCCACGCGTGACGATGTGCGCCTTACCGATGGCGATACCCTTGGACGCGCCGATACCGTGAAGCGAAAAGGTCATTTGCCCGTATCCACTATTCCGCCTCACCAAAACGGTTCTGCACCAGGCGCGAGATCTCCGCGAGCGCCTCGTCGGCATCCTTGCCGTCGACGCAAACCTCGATCATCACGCCCTTGGCCGCTGCCAGCATCATGACACCCATGATGCTCTTCGCATTCACTTTCTGACTACCACGTTTGATCGTAATTTCGCTCTCGAAGCCCGACGCCAGGTTGACGAGCTTAGCCGCTGCCCGGGCGTGCAGTCCGAGCTTGTTTACAATGGTGAGCTCGCGACTGGCCATGTTACTTTCCATCGCCCGGATGAGCCGCGCGCCAGCGACGCAAAGCCTCGAGCAGCGCCCGGTCATCGGCGCCTGCGGCGATTACCGGTTGCTCCTTGATCCCGAGCGCGCGTGCATGGGCTGCCAACCGCTCACTGACAACCACGTAACCGGCCTCCTGCAACCAGCCGACGGCCTGCGGCCCCAGCATGGCGAACAGATTCTCGATTCCGGCGAGGCTGGTGATGACGATAGTGTCGATACCGCCGTTGCTGTCGCCAGGCCTGAGCCCACCACGGTTCTTGGTGGGGGCTGCGCGCCGGTACACCTCAGCATAGGTCACCCGCGCGCCTCGCTTCGAGAGCGTGTCCCCCAGCAATTGTCGGCCACCCTCGCCCCTGACGATGAGGATCTCCGAACCCGCCACCGCCGTCGCACCAAGCTCCGCAAGCGCCAGCAGTGCTTCGCTGCTGGCACCGTGGGCGGGCCGCAGCACGCACGACAAGCCGGCTTGCGCCAGCGCGGCGGCGGTGCTCTCACCCACTGCCGCGAAAGCAGCACGGGTTTGCGCCACCCGCGCCCTATCCAGCATGGCAAGCCCGTGCTCGACGGCGTTCGGGCTCACGAATATCACCAGCGCGAAGTCATCGAGTCTTGCCATGGCCGCGCGCGCGCTGCGCGCATCCCGGGGCGGCAGGATCTCGATCACGGGAAAACGGATCGCCGTGCCGCCGTGCTGCTCGATGAGCGTCACCAGTCCGGTACTCTGGTGGCGCGCCCGGGTGACCAGCACGCGCAACCCGGCCAGCGAGTGCTGGGAGCAAGCGCCGGATTCAGCCATCCGCCTGACCATCGGCATAGACCTGGGCAAGAATACGATCGGCACCCTGGGACAGAAGATCCTCGGCCACCCTTTGCCCGAGCTGCCGACCCTGCTCCCGGAGTACGCGCCCCCGGGCGCGCAACACCGTGCGGCCATCGACGCTCGCCACCAGCGCCCGAAGGGCAAGCTCCCGGCCGTGGAACTCGGCAAAACCGGCGATGGGCACCTGACAGCCGCCGCCCAGCCTCTCGTTCATGGCGCGTTCGGCGGTTACACGCAGGCTTGTGTCGGTATCGTTGAGCACGGAGATGAGCGCTTCCACTGGCCCATCGCCGTCCCGGCACTCTATGGCGAGCACCCCCTGGCCAACCGCCGGAAGCATTACGTCCGGCTCCAGCACCTGGGTGATGCGTTGCGCCAACCCCAAACGCTGCAATCCGGCCACCGCCAGGATGAGAGCGTCGAAGTCCCCGCCATCCAGCTTGGCGAGCCGAGTCTGTACACCGCCGCGCACCGTTTGCACCTGGAGATCGGGCCTGGCGGCCAGAAGCTGACACTGTCGGCGCAGGCTCGAGGTTCCGATCCGCGCGCCCCGGGGAAGCGCCGCCAGGCTGTCGTGGTGGTTGCAGACCAGGCCATCCCGGGCATCGCCCCGGACCAGGAATACCGGCAGCGCGAGGCCGGCGGGAATTTCCACCGGCATGTCCTTCAGAGAGTGAACGGCGATGTCGGCGCCCTCGGCGAGCAGGGCGTGCTCCAGTTCCTTGATGAACAGTCCCTTGCCGCCCACCTTGGCCAGGGGCGCATCCAGCAGCTTGTCGCCCTGGGTGGACATGGGCACCAGCTCCACATCCAGGCCCGGGTGGATCTTGCGCAACTGCTCGCCCACATGCTCCGCCTGCCACAGGGCAAGGGGACTCTTGCGTGTTGCGATGCGAAGTACAGCCATCGTTTCCATTCTCACTGACGATCAGCGGGAATGCCAGCGCCCACCAACCGCCGGGGGGGCCTGGAATTTCGGCACTCCTCAGCGCCGTGTATCATCTGGCCAGCTGCTCTCGTCGTACACATACGGCCGGTCGCACCTATTCAGTCCGCGGAGAACGCCATGACCGTCAAGCTCGGGGTCCTCATGGACCCCATTTCAGACATTACCGTCAAGAAGGACAGCACCCTGGCCATGCTGCTTGCCGCCCAGGCGCGCGGCTGGTCGCTGGAATACATGGAGCCCAACGATATTTTTCTTCGCGATGGCGTTTGTCACGGACGCATGCGGGCGCTGGTGGTACGGGACGACCCACAAGACTGGTTCGACCTGGGCGAGGCCGAGACCAGGCCGCTGTCGCAGCTCCAAGTGGTGTTGATGCGCAAAGACCCGCCATTCGATATGGAGTACATCTATGCCACCTACCTGCTGGAGCGCGCCGAGCAGTCCGGGGTACTGGTGGTCAACAAGCCGCAAAGCCTGCGCGACGCCAACGAGAAGATGTACACGGCCTGGTTTCCCCAGTGCTGTCCGCCAACCCTGGTAACCCGCGAGCTGTCGCGTCTCTACGAGTTTCTCCAGGCGGAGAAGCAGATCATCGTCAAGCCGCTGGACGGAATGGGAGGCACGTCCATTTTTCGCGTCGACGAAGGTGAAGCCAACACCAACGTCATCTTCGAGACCATAACCCGTCACCAGAGTCGCTTCATGATGGCGCAGCGCTTTTTGCCGGAAATCCGCGACGGGGACAAACGGGTACTGATGATAAACGGTGAGCCCCTTCCCTACGCGTTGGCGCGGGTGCCGGCGGAAGGCGATGCGCGGGGAAATCTCGCCGCAGGCGCCACCGGAGTCGGCGTCGAGCTGGGCGAGCGCGAACGTTGGATCGCGGCACAGGTCGGGCCGGCGCTCAAGCGCAAGGGCCTGTTGTTCGTCGGCCTCGACGTGATCGGCGACTACGTCACCGAGATCAATGTCACCAGCCCCACCTGCATCCGCGAGCTGGACGCCATCTACGGACTCGACATCGGCGCACAGCTGATGGATGCCATCGAAACGCTTTTGGCAAAGTGATCCCTCACCCCGCGGGCACAACCCACCTGCATGGAGCTATAATTCCAGGGGTTTTCAGTCTGGGTTCCGTCTGAGTGCACGCCATCACGGCCCCGCCAACCGTAGAATCCGCCGATCGGCTGGGATTCACGCTCTTTATTGCCGTCGCCGCCCACGCCATCGTGGTCCTGGGGGTCACCTTCGTCCCCAACGAACGGAGCCGGGAGCTCATCAGCACCCTCGACATCGTGCTGGTACAGCATAAAAGCGAAGATCAGCCCGAAGAAGCGGACTATCTGGCCCAGGCCAACCAGGACGGCGGTGGCCAGAGCGAGGAAGCGGCACGCCCGGCCACGCCCCTGCGGGCGCCCTTCATTGGTCCAATTCCCGATATCGCCATGGCATCGCCGCCCATCCCCTTCCGCGAGGAGGTGCTGAGCACCCAGCTCGAGCCGGTGGCGGCCCGGACCGCCGCCGCCGAGGATGTCACCCCCATGGCGCCACCGACCCCGGTACTCACCCAGACACAGGTGGAGACGCCGGAAAAATTCCTCAGCAAGCCCAGTGTCGAGCCGCCGCCGGAGCCCGACCCGCGCACCGTCGCCAAAGCCGAGAAAAAACCGGAGCCCAAGCCCGAGCCCCAGGCGCAACCGGAATCCCCGCCTCAGATGACCCAGACGCTGACGGCGGCGGCACTCGTCAACCGCAGTCTCGCCATGGCCAGCCTGAGCGCGGAAATCGACCGGCGATTGGAAGCCTATGCCAAGCGGCCCAAGCGCAAATGGATCACGGCCAGAACCAGGGAGCACAAGTACGCGGCTTACATGGAAGCCTGGCGCCAGAAGGTCGAACGGGTGGGCAATCTCAACTATCCCGACGAAGCACGCCGGGCGAATCTGTCGGGGAATCTGCTGCTCGACGTGGCGCTGCGCCCGGACGGCAGCGTCGACGAAATCATTCTACGGCGCTCATCGGGGAAAAAGGTCCTGGACGACGCCGCCATCCGCATCGTCAAGCTGGCCGCGCCCTTCGCCAGGTTTCCCAACAACATCGCCGAGGACACGGACATCCTGCACGTGGAGAGAACCTGGCAGTTCCTGTCCGGAAATCGCTTTCGCAGTCGCTGAGCCGGCCGGTGGCGGGGGCGGGAAATGATCGCGCCCAGCGTCAATCTGGTGCTTGTGCAGGGAATCCCCAGTGCCGATAATTGCGGTCGATGGATCTCACCAACCAATTCCTGATCGCGATGCCGGCCCTTCAGGACCCGAATTTCCACCGCACGGTGACCTATTTGTGTGCCCACAACAATGAAGGGGCCATGGGCATCGTCATCAACAGGCCGATGGATTTGAATCTCGGCGAGGTCCTGAATCACATGTCCATCCAGGTGGAAGACATCCAGGTCAAGGACATGATGGTGCTGCAGGGCGGCCCGGTGCAGCGCGATCGCGGATTCGTCATCCACGAGCCGGCCGGTGAGTGGGACGCGGTGCTGACGGTGGGCGACGACATCGGCGTGGCCACCTCGCGGGATATTCTGACCGCGGTCGCCCAGGGTGCCGGCCCGGAGCGCGCCGTGGTAGCGCTCGGCTATGCCGGATGGGGCGCCGGCCAGCTCGAGCACGAGGTGCTGCAGAACGCCTGGTTGAGTGGTCCCGCCGACAGCAGCATCATTTTCGATCTGCCCTATGAGGAGCGCTACGAAAGCGCCGCGCGCCTGCTGGGAGTCGATCTGGATCGCCTCTCCGGCGAGGCTGGCCACGCGTGACGGAGCAGGCGGAGACCCTGCTTGCTTTCGACTACGGCGAAAAAAACATCGGTATCGCGGTCGGACAGACCCTGACCGGCACGGCCAGTCCCCTGGGAACCATCCGCGTTGCCGGGAGCAGCCCTGACTGGGACGCTATCTCGCGCATGATGAAGACCTGGAAACCCGACGCCCTGGTGGTCGGCCTGCCGCTGAACATGGACGGCACGGAACAGAAGGTGACCCGGCGTGCTCGGCGATTCGGCGACCAGCTCTCGGGGCGCTATCGATTACCGGTGCATCTGGTGGACGAGCGGCTCACCACCCGCGAAGCCCGGGATCGGCTGGCTGCCCAGGGCCGTGCCGGCAGCGACGATCACCCGGTGGCGGCACAGATCATCCTGGAGAGCTGGTTGAACGAACAACGGTCGCCGGCATGAGCGGTTCCGGCAAAGCCGACGACGTCGAGGCACTGGTGGCCAAGCTCGCCAGCGGGCTCGAGAAGCATCTCGCACGCCACAATCGCCATACGCCGCTGATGGTGGGCGTGCACACCGGCGGTGTCTGGGTGGCCAGGGAACTGCACCGGCTGATGGCTATGGAGGCGCCCCTGGGTACGCTCAACATCAACTTCTATCGCGACGATTTCACCCGTATCGGCATGCATCCCATGGTGACGCCTTCGGATCTGTTCTCCGTCGACGATCGCCATATCGTGCTCATCGACGACGTGCTGCACACCGGGCGCACTATCCGCGCGGCTTTGAACGAGATTTTCGACTATGGACGTCCGGCAAGCGTGACCCTGGGAGTGCTGGTGGAACGCAGCGGTCGCGAAATTCCCGTGCAGGCGGATGCCATCGGCGAACGCTTGGACCTCGCCGACCACCAGCATGTGAAGCTGCGCGGACCCGAACCCCTGTCTCTGGAAATCACCAGCAAGACCTGAAACGACAACGCAGCCATGACCAGCACCGCCAACACGCTTCAGGTCGACGCCCACGGCAGGCTCAAACATTTTCTCACCATCGACGGGCTGCCACGGGAGCTGCTGGTCAACATACTCGATACCGCCGAATCCTTCGCCGGCGTCGGAGAGCGCGCGGTCAAGAAAGTGCCGTTGCTGCGCGGCAAAACCATCGTCAATCTGTTTTTCGAGCCGAGCACGCGCACCCGCACCACCTTCGAGCTTGCCGCCAAGCGACTCTCCGCCGACGTGCTCAACATCGATGCCAGCACGTCGTCCACCACCAAGGGCGAAAGCCTGCTGGATACCCTGCGAACCCTGGAAGCAATGCACTGCGACATGTTCGTGGTGCGTCACTCCCAGAGCGGCGCCGCGCATTTCATCGCCCAGCACGCCGCACCCCACATCAGCGTCATCAACGGCGGCGACGGTCGTCACGCCCACCCTACCCAGGCGATGCTCGACATGTTCACCATTCGCCGCCACAAGGGCGATTTCGCGTCGCTCAAAGTCGCCATCGTCGGCGACGTGGCCCACTCGCGGGTAGCACGCTCGCAGATACACGCTCTGACGACCTTGGGGGCAGCCCAGGTGCGCATCGTCGCACCCCGCACCCTGATACCCCCGGGGCTGGAATCCCTGGGCGTCACCGTGCACCACCATCTTCGCGAAGGGCTTGCCGGTGCCGACGTGGTGATTCTTCTGAGGCTGCAGAACGAACGCATGCAGGGCGCGCTGCTGCCGAGCTCCCACGAATACTTTCAATACTACGGCGTCACCGAAGAAAGGCTCGCGGTGGCCGACCCGGACGCCATCGTCATGCACCCGGGCCCGCTCAATCGCGGCGTCGAAATCGACTCCGATGTGGCCGACGGGTCACGCTCGGTGATCCTGCGCCAGGTAACCTACGGCATCGCCATTCGCATGGCGGTGATGTCCATGGCCATCGGCAGCCACGCTGCCGCCGACAAGGAGGCCGGCTGATGCGCCTGCGCATTAACGGCGCCCGCGTCGTCGACCCCGGCAACGGCGTCGACCAGGGTCGCCGATGTCACTATTGCCGAAGGGCCGCGTGCAAAGCGTCGGCAAGATACCCGACGGCTTCGACGCCGAGCGGGTGCTGGATGCGTCCGGCCTGGTGCTGATCCCGGGCATCGTCGACCTGCGGGCGCGCTTGCGCGAACCCGGCGCCGAGCACAAGGCGACCATCGCCAGCGAATCCCGGGCCGCGGTCCACGGCGGCATCACCACCCTGTGCTGCCCACCGGATACCGATCCGATTATCGACACCCCGGCAGTGGCCGAGCTCATTCACCAGCGGGCAACCACCAGTGGCCATGCCAAAGTCGAGGTGCTGGGCGCACTGACCCGCAATCTCGACGGCCAGAATCTCGCCGAGATGGGTGCCCTCAAGGAGGCCGGATGTCTGGGCGTATCCAACGCCATGCGACCGGTGAGCGATACCGAGGTCATGCGCCGCGCCATGGAATACGCCGGCACCTTCGGTCTCACGGTTTTCGTGAACGCGGAGGATCCGTGGCTTGCGGCGGGTCGCTTGGTTCACGACGGCGCCGTCGGCACACGCCTGGGATTGCCGGGTATCCCGGAAATCGCCGAAAGCATCGGTGTGGCCCGGGAGCTGTTGCTGGTGGAGCAGACGGGTACGCGCACGCACTTCTGTCACCTGTCCACGGGCCCGGCCGTGGACATGGTTCGCGACGCCCGCAGTCACGGGCTGCCGGTGAGCGCCGACGTGGCCATCCATCAGCTGCTGCTGAGCGAGGCGGACGTGGGTTCCTTCGACGGTTACTGCCACGTACGCCCGCCGCTGCGAAGCCTCGACGATCGCGCCCGCCTGCGCGCCGGGGTGCGCGCCGGTGTGCTCGGCAGTATCTGCTCCGACCACCAGCCCCACGAGCTGGATGCCAAACTCAACCCTTTCCCCGAGACCGAGCCCGGCATTTCCGCCCTGGACAGTCTGCTGGCCCTGGTGCTGGGCCTGGTGGACGACGAGGAGCTGACCCTGTCTCAGGCGGTAGCGGCACTCACCAGCGGTCCGGCGGCGGCCCTGGGAATCCAGCGCGGCACCCTGTCGGTAGGGGCCACGGCCGATGTGTGCCTGTTCGACCCGGAAGAGCGATGGGTGCTCGACCAGGGGAGCATGCAGAGCCGCGGACACAACACCCCTTTCAAGGGCCACACCCTCAAGGGGCGCGCCTGTTGCACCCTGGTGGGTGGCCGCGTGGTGTTCGAGTCGCGGCCCATTTGAGTCGTCCATGCGTCGCCTGTGAATCGCCTATGAATCGCCCGTGAGCAAGAAAGACCGCAACAGCATCTTCGTCGAGAGCGCCCAGGTGCTCAGTAACGATGGGTTTCCGGGGGATCAATACGTACTGCGGGTGCAGGCGCCAAAGCTCGCCGCTGCAGCCCGGGCGGGCAGCTTCGCCCACCTGCAGTGCGACGCCTTGCTGCCCATGCGCCGGCCCCTGTCGGTGATGCGCGTGGATGCCCGCCGCGGCTGGGCCGAGTTCCTGTACAAGGTCGTGGGTCCGGGAACGTCGCTGCTGTCGGAGAAGCGGGCCGGCCAGCTGCTGAGCATCATGGGCCCCATCGGCGTGCCCTTCAGCGCCGCCGACAGCCACCCGCTACCGTTGCTCATGGGCGGCGGAGTCGGCATCCCGCCCATGGTATTTCTCGCCGATGAGCTGCGTAGCCGCAATGGGACATTTCAGCCCTTCGTGATCATGGGCTCCGAAGTCCCCTTTCCCTTCGTCACCCGGCCCTCCCAGACACTGGTGGCCGGAATGCCCCCCGGAGTCATCGCCTGCATGCCGCTGATGGAGGACTGGGGCATCGCCAGCAGGCTGGCGAGCCTGCAAGGCTACCCGGGCTGTTACGACGGCTACGTCACCGATCTGGCACGTGCCTGGCTGGACGGCCTGAGCGAGGAACGCCGACGCCAGGTGATCATTTATGCCTGCGGCCCCACGCCCATGCTGTCGGCCACCGCGGCGCTGGCAAAAGAGTATTCCCTGCCCTGCCAGGTATGCCTGGAGGAGTACATGGCCTGCGCCGTGGGCGGCTGCGCCGGCTGCGCCGTGCGCATCGATACCCCGCAAGGCCCGGCCATGAAACGCGTGTGCGTCGACGGGCCGGTTTTCGACGCCTACAGCGTGCACTTCTAGACGGTACCGGTGCGGTCGGCGCATCGGATCCTCATATCGCGTTATTCGCAAACGATGTGGGCCTGGATCGCGCAGATCCTCGTGGTCCGCGCTAGACTGTCGATCCCATTCCACATCAAGAGAGTCGCTCGGGCGGTCCTATGGCGACCCAATCCAAGCTCGCCGTCATCTTGCACGCGGACGTCGTCGGGTCTACCGCACTCGTTCAGCTGGACGAGCGCATCGCCCACGATCGCATCCAGGGCGCGTTTCGGCGGTTGTCGGAGACCATGGCGAGTCACGGGGGCACCACCCACGAACTGAGGGGAGACGCCCTGGTAGCCGAGTTCGCGCGTGCGTCCGATGCGGTAAGCGCAGCGATGTCCTTCCAGCACGGCAACAGGATGCGAAACGAAGCATCGACGGACGCTATCCAGACGAAGATCAGAATCGGCATAGCGCTTGGCGAAGTGGTCATCGCGGATCAAACAATCACCGGTCCCGGCGTAGTGCTTGCACAGCGTATCGAGCAGCTGGCCGAAGACGACGGCGTCTGCATTTCGGCAGCCGTATACGAAACCGTCCCAAAAAGACTACCGGTGACTTTCGCGAGCCTCGGTGATCAGTCGCTCAAAGGATTCGACGAGCTGGTGCGCGTGTACAGTGTGAGACCGAGGGTGGAAATTCAAAGCCAGGAGCCCGCCGAGAATGGCTCATCCCCTGACCATGTTGCCTCCGCGCCTCCTCCACCGATGGGGAAGTCGCCTGACCGGCCCTCGATTGCCGTGCTCCCTTTCGACAATCTCTCCGGCGACCCGGAGCAGGAGTATTTCGCCGACGGCATGACGGAAGACATCATCACGGGTCTATCCCGCTTTCGTTCACTGTCGGTGAAGGCGCGTAACTCGACCTTCGGTTACAAAGGAAAGTCCCCTGATCTGCGGGAGATCGCCCAGGATCTGGGGGTGCGATACGTGCTGGAAGGGAGCGTGCGCCGAGCCGGCGGGCGGGTACGAATAACTGGACAATTGATCGATGCGTCTACGGGAAATCATCTGTGGGCCGAACGTTACGATCGTGAGCTTGAAGACATATTCGCGGTTCAAGATGAAGTGACGGAAGCGATTGTCGCGGCCATCGCGCCAGAAATAGGCGACGTGGAGCGCGAGCGTGCGCAGCGCAGCCCGCCAGAAAGTCTCGACGCCTGGGGCCTCTATCAGCGTGGGCTTGCGGCGTATAACGCGTCGACGGAATCCGAGCTCAAGTCTGCAATCGAACAGTTCGACAGGGTCAATGAGATCGATCCCGCCTTCGCTCCAGCTTTCTCCATGGGAGCCGGTGCTCGGTGGCGCTACGCATTGCACTTCGAACCCGACGATCGCGCAAAGTATCTGAACCAGGCACTGGAGAAGGCAAATACGGCAATCAAGCTCGACCCTCGGGATCCCACTGGCCATTACCAAGCTGGAGAAGTGCACAGCATGCTCGGCGAGCACGACGTAGCTGTACTGAAGGTCGAGGAGGCGATACGCCTCAATCCGAATGACGCCATCGCGCGCTATTTTCTCGGCGGGGTTCTGCGTCGAGCAGGACGTTGCGAAGAAGCCATCCCCCATATCGACCACGCGATGCGTCTCAGTCCGCGCGATATATGGATGACCGGAATGCTGACCGACCGTGCCTTCGTTCTGTTCGCTCTGGAGCGCTATGAGGAATCCCTCGAGTGGGCGCAACGCGCGCGCCTGAGTCCGAATCCGCGAACCATGACATTCGCCATACTCGCCGCGGTCCTGTCAAAGCTTGGGCGTCAAGAGGAAGCCCGCTCAGCAGTCGACGACCTCATGGAGCATGCGCCAAGCGTGTCATGTACGAAATATCGCAGGAACCTGTTCGGAACACCGGACGTCATGGCGCGTTTAGTTGCCACATTGGGCGAAGCGGGATTGCCGGAATAGTCAGGCTATTTACTGTGGTCGACGATAGTCACGCTGGCAAAAAGGACGAACAAGGCAACACCGGTACCGAACAAGGACCTCGCCATGAACACATCCGCCACCGACACTCTCTCCCGGACCACCTACAAGCTCACTCCCCTGACCGCCGTGCTCGGCGTGCAGATGTTGTTCGTGGCGTTCGTCGCCCTGGTGCTGGTCACCGGCGTCGGCGGGCTGAGCGTGGGGTCGGCGGATTGGGCCCTCAAGGGCATCGGCCTGGCCGGCATCCTGGGCGTGGTGGCGAATTTGATCCTTCCCGGGCGGGTCCGGTACCAGGGGCAATCATGAGCGCAGCAGGCCATGCGCGCCCCCTGGACGGCATCCGCGTGCTGGAGATGGGTCAGCTCATCGCCGGTCCCTTCGCCGGCTGCATACTGGGCTACTTCGGCGCCCAGGTCGTCAAGATCGAGCCGCCGGTGCGCGGTGACGCCCTGCGTAACTGGCGGGTACTGAAGAACGGCACCTCCCTGTGGTGGCGATCCATGGCGCGCAACAAGAAATGCATCACCCTGGATTTGCGCAAAGAACAAGGTCGCGCCATTGCCGGCCGTCTGGCGGAGCAGGCTGACGTGCTGATCGAGAATTTCCGGCCCGGCACCATGGAGAAGTGGGGCCTGTCGCCGGACAAGCTGAAAGAGCGCAATCCCGGCCTGGTCTATACCCGGGTTTCAGGATACGGACAAAGCGGCCCCCTGGCGTCACGGCCGGGATTCGCATCCGTGTGCGAAGGCTTCGGGGGATTTCGCCACATCAACGGCTTTCCCGGCGAAGTGCCGGTGCGCCCGAATCTCAGTATCGGCGACACCCTGGCAGCACTACACGCGGTCATCGGAATTCTTCTGGCTCTCCAGCAACGCGCGAAAACCCAGGGCTCCGGACAGGTGGTGGACGTGGCCATCTACGAGTCGGTGTTCAACATGCTGGAATCGGTGGTGCCTGAGTACGATGGCGCCGGCGTGGTGCGCGGCCCGTCGGGCTCGACGCTCACCGGCATCGTGCCCACCAACACCTACGCTTGCGCGGACGGCAAGTACGTGATCGTCGGCGGCAACGCCGATTCCATATTCCAGCGCCTGATGCGCGCCGCCGGTCGCGACGATCTGGCGGACGATCCGCGCTTGCGGGATAACGCCGGTCGGGTCGAGCACCAGGAAGAGGTGGACGACGCCATCTCCCACTGGACCGCAACGCTTGATTCCGGCCAAGTGCTCGAGCGTCTCGCCGAGGCCGCGGTGCCGTCGGGCCCTATCTACAGCGTCGAGGACATGCTGCAGGATCCGCAATTCAAGCAGCGCGGCATGTTCGAAACCGTCCAGGTCGACGGCCAGGAGCTGAAGATACCGGCGCTGGTGCCGCGGCTGGAAGATACCCCCGGCGAAACCCTGTGGCCCGGCCCGGCGCTCGGCGAGCACAACGAGGAAATTCTCGGGGAACTCGGGCTTTCCCACGCCGACATCCAACAGCTGGCCGCCGACGGCGTGATCTAAGGATAATTCGGGACAGATCTATTTATGTCGCTGCCGCGCTGCGGCAGCGACATAAATAGATCTGTCCCGAATTATCCTCGGCACCTTTCAGGAGGAAAGCTACGGCCTAGCCGAAATTAATCCTTGCTTCCAGGTTGGTGCGCGAGTCGGCGTTGTTCAGCGACTCCTCGAGACTGATTCTCCCTTCCTTGTACAGCGCGAGCAGGGCGTCGTCGAAAGTTTGCATTCCCCGCGTACCGCTCTCCTGCATGGCTTCCTTGACCTCACCGATCTCGCCCTTGAGTATCAGCTCCGAGATATGCGGCGTGTTGACCAATATTTCCACCGCCGCGCAGCGCCTGCCGTCCAGATCCGGTACCAGGCGTTGCGAGATGACCGCGCACAGGTTCAACGACATATCCATGAACAACTGCTTGTGCAGCACCTGAGGAAACATGTTGATGACCCGCTCCATGGCCTGGTTGGAGTTATTGGCGTGCATGGTGGATATGGCCAGATGCCCCGTATTGCTGAGCTCCAGCGCCGCTTCCATGGTTTCACGATCCCGTATCTCGCCAATCTGAATCACGTCCGGCGCCTCGCGCAATGATGAGCGAAGAGCCTTGGCGTAAGAAATGGTATCCACGCCTACCTCGCGCTGATTGACAATGGACTTCTTGTTGGAATGATAAAACTCGATGGGGTCCTCGATGGTAAGAATGTGTCCCGGCTGGGTTTCGTTTCGATGGTCTATCA
>PVMK01122771.1_pt1 | contig 62175 bp, 55 predicted proteins | sample 1853481 | NCBI WGS metagenome assembly PVMK01 (sample SAMN08533507, study PRJNA380276) | Marine sediment metagenome, whole genome shotgun sequencing project.
TTCTGGGCACGATACCGGAAACCTTATCCCGTGTGTTTGCTAAGCTTTCCGGCCAAAATTTAATCAACGTCGACGGGAAAAAAATCACCCTGCTCGATCGTCGCGGTCTGGAAGATCTGGCCGAATACGGCGGGAACAAAGATTAGTTAAACACTGCTGTTGATTGCAACAGTCGGCCGGATTTTCGGATTACATCACCGCTTTCTAGTGCCCATCACTAAATGGCCGTTTCCAAAAATGGGCACCTACTGGTGTTTCCGATTCAGAAATGAGGATTTTTTCCCAAGGTCAAGGAAATCAAGCGCTTGTGCGGAGGTGTAGTTTACTACGCCGCACAAGCAAGGGCGCAGATTGACGCCGAGATTGGGCAAAAAGACCATTTATGAATGGAAACTATCTGTATGCCGCCAGTTTCCCGCTGAGCAGCTTGATGTGGCCCATTTCCTCTTTTATAATGTGATCTATGCGGCCCTGCCCGAGGCTTTCCGCGACCGCTTCTTTCATACCCAGATAGAAAACGATAGAGTCTTTTTCAGCCGTGATGGCGGATTTGAGGATGGCTTTCATGGATGAGACATCAATCTCTTTTTCAAAGAAGACACGGGTGTCTGCAAGCGCACGCAAATACAACCCGGCTTCACCCTCGGGATCAAAAACGGTGGATTCTTTTTCCTTTTCGGATAATTCCGCCCGCATGGCTTTAAAGGTTTTTTCATGTTGATCTTCCATAACCGCCAGTTCCAGCAAGAACGCTTTGTTGGCGGGATCGCTTGTACTTTCTGCGGCTGTCCGATAAAATTTGCCCCCGTTTATTTCCAGCTGTTCGGCCATTGCCAGTACATCATCCCCATTGAAATCGTAACTCATTTTTGATCCTTTCTTTTCAATTTTTTTATAATTTTTTTCTTTTGCTGCCGACATCTGCTCAGGTATTGCTTGCGAGTAATAGCGCTATTGCTAATTCCTCCATTCACAATTCTGAGTTAAGATTTATATTAAGGGTTCAACGTTCCGGGTTGAAAAAAACCAGACAGCTCGTATCAAAGGGATTGTGTCTTCATCTGGTTATAAATCCGTTTCACCCTATAGAGCATGACGAGTATTCCAGATTTTGATTAATATCGGGAGCAGTGTCCATCGGTTGTAACCCTTGAACCCCGAACCCCGAACCTGGAACCGCTCAGTTTAGGCAAGCGTTAATATATATACGATCATCGGCCTTGTAAAGAGCCTTCAAGAAACCCCAGGGTAACGTCCAATTCAGGCTACAGCTATTCAGATAGAAGCGATTTTAATTTTTCAATTTTTTCTATTGACATGGCAAATTGATATTATGTATACTAAATTACTATGAATAAGAATGCCGTCGGAATTGGAGTGTTCATGTTGCAAGCGATCTGCCTTGCCTTGCCCCTGGCTTTGGGTGTGAGTTTGTTTGCCGCGGGCGCATTCGCGGGGTCGGGTTGTGGTGAAAAATGCAGGTGTCACAACCGCCCGATGGACATGGATCATTCCAAAGGAGAGCAGATACCATTATCATCAGATTTCTGCAACGGGGCCCCGATGATTCCTTGTGGTTTAGAATCCAGTCGAGCTTCTGATGTGCCGGAGTTTATCCTGGGCTCAGCCGGCGGTAACCTGTCAACGGCTGTCGGGCTAACAGGTATTGCAACCGATTCTTCTACCGACAGGCATGATTTTAGGGGTTATGACTTTTATCAACATTTGCGGGAGAAATCCCGGACCGCACCCATATACCTTCAAAATTTATCCTTTCTCATTTGATACTCACCAAACTGCCGGTTTCTGTTGGCAGCATCTCAATGATGTTAATCCATTTTACAGTATTTGTCCCGGATAGACAGCATTTCAACCCGGCTGGATCCAAAATCAGTATGCCGGACCCAAATTGAATATGGCATACATCATGTGCAAACATGATGTGATTTCAATAAGGTAGGTACTACAGATATCGTTGATTGGGTGATTAGTTGATTGGTTAAGTGGTTATAAATATGGGTTTATCCCATGTTTGCAAAAAAAAGAGCTATTTTCATAGTAAATTATGAGGTCTGTACTTACAAAAAGGAATTATTGTTATGTCTAAAAAAATAGAAAAAAGTAACCAGGATAAAATTGCAGCCAAAAAAGCCGCTGTTCTTGGAACCGGGAAAAGAAGTCGAATGCCGCTGTTTGTCGGTATCCTCGGCGTGATTCTCATTGCCGGTGCGGCCGTTGTCTATTTAAATCGGAGCGGCGGCGATCCATCAGCGATTGCATCCGCCCCGGCGGCGGCCGACAGCACTTCAGTCTCCTTCCCAGTCAGTCTGTTTGAAGACGGCAAAGCACGTCATTTTGAACATGTGAGCGGTAATCTTTCCATCCGCTATTTCATTCTCAAAAGCTCGGACGGCATCATCCGGGCCGCATTTGATGCCTGCGATGTTTGTTGGCCGGCCGGTAAGGGCTATTACCAGGAAGGCGATACCATGGTTTGTCGCAACTGCGGCCGCCGGTTTGCTTCCGTTCTGGTAAACGAAGTCAAAGGCGGCTGTAATCCGGCGCCCTTAAACAGGACTTTGAACAATGGTAAATTGGTTATTCAGGTGAAGGATATCCTGGATGGCAGACAATATTTCAATTTTGAAGGGAAGGTATAGCGAACTGGAACAATGGAATAATGGAATGATGGCCTCCGGCTCGTAGGGTAGCGCCTACGCCTCGGAGAGAACAATGGAATATTGGGACCATTGGTGTTCCATCCGGTTATTATAGAAATTCCGAGACGAATTATGACTCTGAAAATTATCGTTTTTAGAAATTTATTGCGACGTAAGGGAAAGGCGGCTTTCGTACTTGCCGGGCTGGTCCTTGGGGTGTCCACGGTTGTCGGGATCATTAGCTATGTTGAAGCCATGACCAACGACATCAATCACAAGCTTGAGAAATACGGTGCCAACATCCTGATTGTTCCCAAAACTGAAAATCTTAATCTGACCTATGGAGGTATTTCTCTCGGCGGGGTGGCTTTTGAGATGGAGGAAATTCGCGAGAAAGACCTGGAGCGGGTGAAAACCATAAAAAATTCACAGAATATCGCAGCCTTGGGCCCACTGGTTCTTGGCGTGGCCAGTGTGGATCCACATAAAGTACTGATGGCCGGCGTTGATTTCAAATCAGCTGAAATTTTAAAACCCTGGTGGAATTTGCAGGGTGTCCTGCCGGGTGAAGACGGTGTTATATTGGGTGCCGAAGCCGCTCGCGTACTCAATTTGGAAATCGGAAACAGGTTCAAAGTAAACGATAAAGACCTGGTCGTCTCCGGTATACTCAAGACCACCGGCTCCCAGGACGATCAACTGATATTTGCCCGACTTGCGACCGCTCAAGCGATTTTTGGCAAAAGCGGCCGTGTTTCCATGGCTGAAGTGGCCGCCCTGTGCAAAGATTGTCCGATCGATGCCATGGTCAAGCAGATCTCCGACGCACTTCCCGGTGCCAAGGTGATGGCCATCCAGCAGGTTGTCAAGAGCCGTATGGAGGCATTGGCCCAGTTTAAAAAGTTCTCCTACGGTATTTCGGGCGTTATTCTTTTAATCGGAAGCCTGGTTGTGCTGGTGACGATGATGGGCAGTGTCAGGGAACGTACCGATGAAATAGGCATCTTTCGAGCCATCGGCTTTCGCAAGCGTCACATTATGACGATTGTTTTCATGGAAGCGGCCATCGTTTCGGGACTGGCGGGAATCATCGGTTATTTTCTGGGGTTCGGGGCGACCAAAGCCGCCCTTGCCATGTTCAATGCAAGTCATTCCGGAAATGTTCCCTTTAGCTTAGAGCTGGCCGGCAGCGCCGTGATGATTGCGTTGGCCGTGGGCTTGATCTCAAGTGCTTATCCCGCGGTTATGGCTGCCCGACTGGATCCGAATGAAGCCTTGCGGGCGCTTTAGGCCATTAGAAAATTGCCTAAAATTCAAAATGCCTAAAGTGCCTAAAATTGAGGTATTCTGTCGATTTTATTTTAACTTCGCATGTTAAGTTATTTTTCCATTGACAAATCGCATGTCTACCAGGTTCTAAAAAGCGTGCGTGCCTATAAATAGACGTAGCGAAGCGATACCACAATTTTAGTCATTTCAAATTTTAGATCATTTTAGATCATTTTCCCGATATGTCCGGGTTAGGGAGGGTGAAAAAGTCGAAAGCGGAAACAAATCCTAATGAGGTGAATAATGAGTTATATCATAGCTGAAGGTTTGACTAAACAATACGGCAGCGGCGATGCGGCTGTGATAGCGGCTGCCGATATCAGTTTCCAAATCGAGGAAGGGGAGTTTATCGGAATCATGGGTGAATCCGGTTCCGGAAAATCCACCTTGCTGGGAATGATGGGTGCCATGAACGCCCCGACCTCCGGCAGGTTAATCGTTGACGATATAGACATCTACAGTTTGGGCCAGGAGCAACGGGCAGATTTTCGCAGAGAGTTTCTGGGGTTTATTTTCCAGAGCTTTCATCTGGTGCCCTATCTGACGGTTATCGAAAATACCATGCTGCCGTTGGCCGTCGTGAAGGCCGGCAAAAAGAAAAAAAGGGCAATGGCGGAAGACGCATTGAGACAGGTTGGCCTGCTGGAAAAAACCCACCGCCTGCCGAATCAGATTTCAGGTGGCGAAAAGGAGCGTGTCGCGATTGCCCGTTCCATTGTTAATGAGCCGCCGGTTCTGCTGGCCGATGAACCCACTGGCAATCTCGACACTAAAACCAGCCGGGAAATAATGGAACTGCTCAAACGGCTCAACCAGAGGGGGATGACCATCGTCATGGTAACCCACAGCCCGGATTGTGCCGGTTATGCCCAGCGCATCATGAGGGTTTCCGACGGTAAACTGGTAGGCGATAATTCGAATGTAAGGAGTCTGAAGCAATGGCAAAGAAAAGAAAGAAAAAAAGAGCCATTGTCAAGTCAACATCAAGCAGTGGAGGTGGGCAGCCTATCCACTGGATGATTTTTTCACAGTTTTTTGGCAGCAGCTGGTTATTTTATATCCGGTCCGTAAATTTTTTGAAAGGAATAAATTTCCAATCTAAAAGACGATTCACCGGGTTTTAATAAAATATGTATAAATTTTAATAAGTTATTAATATGCTTTGTTTTCATTGCAATCTGGCACGATCATTGCTCAATATCAGCCTAATCTCTGTTCGGCCATGGTATTGCAGCACGGTAGGAATCATTTCATTTAATCCTCGCTGCTAAATTCGGGGAACAAAACACATTAAGGAGGCGTAATTATGAAACGGTATCTAAGTATTGTTATTTCTGTGGCTTTATTCGGCGCATTTATAGGGATCGGATCTATGTTTTTTGCCGGTGTCAACCGGGCGGAAGCGTGCGGATGGGGGGCGTCCGGGGGAGGTGATTATACACCCCAGCGGCGTGACGACACCGGTTTTTTAGCGAGTAAACCGGCACTGAACAAAGAGCAAGCCCGGGATATTGTGACCAATTATGTGAAAAGATTAAACCCGAGCCTCACCATCGGTCCGGTTAAGGATAACGGCGGTTTCTTCGAAGCCGAAATCCTGTCGGAGGATAACGAGGTCGTCCAGATCCTGGGTGTGGATAAACGGTCCGGCCGGCTGCTTCTGTTGAATTAGGCCGCTTAGCTCCATACATCAGTATTCAATTCCCCGATAAATCGGGATTTACGCTTCGCTACAACCCCGAGAGCGGGATCTTCGCTACGCTACGACCGGCTAAACTTGTCCGGGTTGGGAACTACTTGTGCACAACTGCAATAAAAAATTGGATCTCTTTTACCTTGTTTTGCTGATCATGATTTTAGCCGGTCTGCCGGTTGGGATTGTGGCTTACAATCATTACACCACCACGGACAAGATTCCGCCGCAAGCCAGGATGTTTACCCTGACCGGCCACGCGGAAAGAGGATGGTTAATCGGCGAGGCCCATGCATATGATGCCGTCATTTTCTGGCATAAGCAGGGGCACCCGGTTGATAAGCCGCTAATAGAAGTCACCCGGGGCGATCAGGTCGTTTTTAAACTAACCAGCAGTGACGTGGTCCATGGGTTCAGTCTGAAGGACTTCGGCATTTTCTTAACGGACGGCATCCAGCCCGGCAAGCCGATATTTGTGACCTTTACGGCTGACAAAGTGGGGACGTTTACTTTTTCGTGTAATGCCATCTGTGGCGACATGCATGAGAACATGCAGGGTACGCTGGTGGTTAAGGCATAATTCCGATATTAAACCACCACTTCCAGTGGTTGACCCGGAAAGGTTCTACCGACCCGGCGAGAAGACAGCGAAGTCTGGGAAATACGAAATACGAAATTCGAATATCGCCCATCGTATAAAATTGGGCGAAACAAATATAAAATTCTAATGTTCAAATGCTTAAAACAGGGAAAACAGAGGCATAAATCCTGATAATAACAACGATCAAACCGCATTGTAACGTTGTATGGCACAACGGTTTTAGGTTTTTGTCATTGGTATTTTTGTCATTCGAATTTGTTTCGTATTTCGTGTTTCGGATTTAAATAGTCGAGTTAATTGTTTTCGCCCCCTTCCAGGGGGCTTCCTGAGACCTCCCGCTCTGCGGGAGGAGCGTTCGCTTAAACTCAAATCCAAGTTTCACGGTTGAAAATGGCACCTAAAAAATATATCTTTATTGCTGCAATTTTACTGGCGCTATTGTCAGTAACTGTTTCTTTGAAATATCTCAATGCATCCAAATCGCCCGGTAAAGAGGTCTCCGGCGTTGTTGTCCGGGGCCGGGTCATTTCCACCTATGGTCCGGTGGAAAATGCCAGGGTCAGGTTGGCGGGAGACGAAAGCTATACCCTCACCGACCGCGAAGGTCGCTACGAATTGCAGGCCGCCCACCCACCGGGTGCCAGGCTGATTGTGACTGCCGGAAAAGAAGGCTGGTTTAACAACGGTCAAGCCGTCCGCGGTTTCGGCCGAACCCGGGATATCTTCCTCAATCCGGTTTTTATGGAGGACCGACCCGATTACCGTTTTATTTCTCCGGTGACCTGTGCCCGGTGCCATGTAACACTGACCCGTTACTGGGACCAATCCAAGATGGCCCATACGACCTCAAATCCCAAGGTGCTGGATATGTTTTACGGCACGGATGCTTTTAATCGTCAAGGTATCGGCCCCGGTTACAAGCTGGATAACCCCGATAATGACGGAAATTGTATCGTCTGTCATGCACCCTCGGTTGACACTTCAGGCCCCTGGGTTCAGGATTTAAAATCCGTCTTACGGTCTTCCAGGACCGAATGGGATGGGATCAGCTGTGATTATTGTCACAAGGTCAGAAAGGTGCTCAAGGACAAAACCAAACCCAGCGGTGTGACCGCCGTTTTGGAAAGACAATCTGCTTCCAGTGGGAATTCTATACTGGTCTTCGGACCCTACGATGATGTGACCGCCCCGCCGATGGCTGCCTCCTATAACCCAGTCTATGACCGGGGGCAGTTTTGTTCGATTTGCCACAATCATTACAAGAAGTTGGACGATGGTAAGACCTGGAACCGGGCGAGTGTATATTCTACCGCGGAATGGAACGGATTTGATCTGAAGGACAATACCTATCTGCCGATCCAGACCACCTACCGGGAGTGGAAGCAGTGGCAGGACCAACTACCGGCTGATGATTCCAACAAAGGCAAAAAATGCCAGGATTGCCATATGAGTTGGCGCAAGGAGATGCTTCCCTATGATAACTATGTCGTTGACGGCATGGCCAGAAATATGTGGGGCACGCACCGATCCCCCAAAAACATTCGCCCCCATCATTTTGACGGCGGCACGGAAACTCAGCTGAAAACCGCCCTGTCGCTGGAACTGGAAGGCGAGATTGTCGGCAATAAACTTACGGTTAAAGCCTATATCACCAATACCAACGGGGGGCACTGGGTGCCCACCGGGGAGACCATGCGCAGTGTGATGTTGTTGCTTAAGGTTTTTGACTCCAACGGCAAACCGTTGAAAATGAATGCGGGAAACAGGCTGCCGTCATGGACCGGAACAGGAAAAGTTGAAGACGGCAATTATGCCGGTCAAGCCGGAGCGGTTTTTGCCAGGGTCCTGGGGGATGATGAAGGTAATTTGAACGTGCCTTTCTGGAAAGCCACCCGGATCGTCTCCGATACCCGAATACGGTCCAAGACAACCGAAACCCTGGAATATGAGTTTATCCTGAGAGATCCCGAGGACGAACCCACGGCTGAAGCCAGCCTCATCTATCGTCCGGTCGTCAGATCCCTGGCCGGCGTCAAAAATTGGAATACCCCGGATATTTTAATCACCAGCGCCGTCTGGTAGCGAGACATTGTCATTCAGCTTGGAAAAATAACCGTGACTCTTTAACTGTCGCGGGATTGCATGAAAATTGGGCACGGGTCTAATTTAGGAATTAAAGAATTGAGGAATTTAGGAATTGAAGGAATTCTATCTATTTTAATTGATTTTATCCTTTAATCCCTCAATCCCTGAATCCCTCAATTTGGTGCTTATAAATATAAATAGGGTCCAAAAAAAGACCTTTTTTTCTAACATTTTACGAGATCTGTATTACACGGAGGAACATAATTTGCGAAGGCTTTTTATTATCATTATATCATTTACTCTTTTATTGCCGATGTATTTTGCGGGATCTGCATTTGCCGGAACGATTAAGGGAACTGTAAAAGTGAAAGGATTGCGAACGCCGGAGAATGTGATGGTGTATCTTTCCAAAGCGCCCCCGGTTTCCGGAGATCGTGCCAAGGCCGAACTGGCCATGGATCAGCGCAATCTGGAGTTTATCCCCCATGTGTTGCCGGTTTTGGTGGGCTCTACGGTTCAGTTCCCCAACAATGACAAAGTGGATCATAATATCTTTTCCATGTCGCGGACCAAAAAATTCAACCTGGGAAGTTACAAACCCGGAGAGACCAAAACCATGTTGTTTGATAAGCCCGGGATCGTCGAAATTCGCTGCGACGTACACGCCGAGATGGCGGCCTATATTCTGGTAATGAAAAATCCCTATTTTACCGTGACGGATAAGAAGGGGCATTTTCAAATTCCGGAACCAAACTACCTGAAGGCGGCAGGCCTGGAAAACGTAAGCGGCCTGCCACCTGGAAAATACACTGTCAAAACATGGCACGTAAAGCTCAAGGGCCAAAAAAAGTCCGTAGTCGTTCCTGATAGTGGCGATGTATCCATCAAACTCGACCTCACCCGGGGGGTGCCGGGGGTTTTGTATAAATAGAATAATTGGACATCTCGGAATTTTTACAACCTACTGAGAATATAGAGGTTTTTTTGGGATCCCGAATTTGCCCCCAAAATGGAATACTGGAATGCTGGAATATTGGTTTTCAAAAGGATACTGTCCATTTTAATTTTATCGCCAATCCCGTCGGTGGCGGGACCATTAATCCAACATTGCATTATCCTCTCCGAGCCGTAAGCCTCTACCCTCCGGCCTGTAAGCCTTACGGGCTGGGGGCGGAGCCGGAGGCCAGAACCCATTATTCCACTATTCCATTGTTCCATCATTCCAATTGTGAGCGAAGCGAACTAACTTGTTGAATTTTATACTATTCACTGTGCAGAAAGAACCGATGAAAAAACACCTGACAACCAAAATACTGCTGGGTTTTATTATACTGATATTGTTTGTATTTATCGCAATGCATGTGTTTGATGCGGATCCTCTGGCAAAGGCGAAATCCGAGAGTCGCAAAATAGAGCGGTTATATGAAGATATGGGAGTTCTCAAGCTCCCCCGAAATACAGACCCCATTGAGATCCGTCTGAAGGATCTCAATGGCAATCTCGTCAGCCTTGCTGATTTCAGAGGCAGTATTGTGTTTCTCAATTTCTGGACCACCTGGTGTCCAACCTGCCGCATTGAGATGCCGTCAATGGAAAAATTACATCAAAAGTTTAAAGGCCAAGATTTTGCAATGGTGACCGTCAACATCCAGGAGTCCGCTTCCCAGGTAAAGAAGTTTTTCAAAATGTTTGACCTGACGTTTACGGCCCTGTTGGATACCACTGGAGAGGTAGCCACCGGGTTCAGCATTCGCTCGATTCCCACCACATTTATTCTTGACAAAGATGGAAGAACCATCGGCACTATCCTGGGGCCGCGAGAATGGGACAGTAAAAAAGCCGTCGCCCTTTTTGAGCACCTGACCAAAAAGTATGCCGCAACCGCGACGCTGATATCAAAGCATTAGGCCCCTAGGCCGTTTTTTCTGACAGCATGTTGTAAGGTAAGGTTTCAGGTGTCGGGTGTCAGTGTCCAATTATTTTGCAAATATAGCATAAATCCATATTTACAACCACTTAACCAATCAACTAATCAACCAATCAACGATATCCGGACTTGGTGTCTGGCTGAATTGTGACTAATGATCGGAGAAAATGAGCAGAAATAAAATTTGGTTTATTATTCTAATCAGCTTGGCAATGGCTGTGGCCATCCCGCTGTCATTTCAATTTATTCAATTAAAAAACCGAACCCATACTATCTCGCTGGAAGCCAAAAAATACGGTTATTCGCAGTCAAGGATCGTGGTGAATAAAGGCGACACCATCGTATTAAAGCCGACTTCCGCGGATGTGACCCATGGGTTTTTGCTGGATGGGTATCCGGTGGAATTTATCATGAGAAAGGGCGCTGCTTTTCTCAAGTATACCTGGGAAGGTGAAAACGGTAAGCTGCAGGCAGACTGGGACCGGGTTGCCGAGGTCGAATTCGTGGCGGACAAAGCGGGCAAGTTCACCTATCGTTGCACCCAAACCTGCGGAAATCTTCATCCCTTTATGACCGGGGAGTTAATCGTTAAACCCAACACTCATTACTATCTTATTATTTCCCTGTCCATCTGGCTGGTATTGAGCATGTTGTTTTTTTTCAGGGCTGATCCGGGGTCTGATGGTACCGGCTTCAGACGTATCAATATTCTACAGAGTCTGCCGTGGCTTAACAAAATACTCAGGATGCGCAGTTTTCAGTTTCTGGTTATTCTGCCCAATTTTATCGTATTTTATCTGTTCATCATCAGCAGCCTGTGGGGAAGCCCGGTGGGCAATCGAAACATCGCGATTATCTTCGTCTGGATTTTATGGTGGTTTGTCCTCAAGGCCGTCATCGTCCCTCTGGGCGGTAGAATCTGGTGCATGGTATGCCCGTTGCCGGCTCCGGCCGAATGGTTGAGCCGCAGGAGTTTCACCGCTGTGCACTATCTGAAAAAACCCTTTAAAACATTGCATCACCGTTTTACCGGCCTGCAAAAAGACTGGCCTAAGTTGCTGGATAATATGTGGCTGCAAAACATTCTATTTCTGTCCCTGATTTCATTCGGCATGATTCTAATCACCCGTCCGATTGCGACAGCAACTATGTTTCTGATCATTCTGGGGGCAAGCCTTATTCTGGCCCTGATCTATCGGCGCAGGATCTTTTGTCAGTATTTGTGCCCGGTGGGTGGATTTTTAGGTACCTATTCCATGGCTTCGATGACGGAACTGCGGGCCATCGATGCGGAGATCTGCAAAAACCATAAGGAGAAATCCTGCTATACAGGGGGGCCGGGCGGCTGGGCTTGCCCCTGGAAGCAATATATCGGAAAAATGAACCGCAATAATTTTTGCGGATTGTGCATGGAATGCATCAAGAGCTGCCCCAAGGACAATGTCGGAATTTTCATCCGACCATTTGGTTCGGATCTTTATTTAAAAGGCTATTCGGAAATGTTCAATGTGATTATCATGCTGGTGGTCGCCATTGCATTCAGTATCACCATGTTAGGCCCCTGGGGCTTCATAAAGGATGCAGCTAATGTGGCTGAGAGCCGGCAAATCACATCATTTCTGGTATATGTGGCCTCCCTTTGGGGCCTGGCTCTGGTCATATTTCCGGGGATTTTTATACTTGCTGCCAAAGCAGCCAACCGCCTGGCCGGTCGTCCGGCGAGCGACCGGACCATGACGCTGCGGTTAGCCTATATCCTGGTTCCCATCGGTATTTTTGCCTGGATTGCCTTCAGCCTGCCGGCCTTGATGGTCAACTACAGCTATATTCTGTCTGTATTGTCCGATCCACTGGGCCTGGGATGGAATTTGTTTGGTACGGCCAATATCGGATTTAAGCCGTTTTATCCTGAATGGATACCCTTGATACAGGGTGTCATATTGCTGGCGGGGCTGTATTTTGGTTTGAGCCGGGGACATGCGGCCATCAAAGAACTTGTAATAAATCCGGCATTGCGGGCAAAAACAATGATCATACCGGCTTTTTTTGCGCTTTTTGTAGTGAATATCCTGGTAAAGCTTTATATGGGTTAGATAATTTTGATTATAATATTGACCTAAGTCAATCAAGTATTATTGTTTAGAGGTTATTACAGACTACGTCATTAATCTTAAAAAAAAATCGCGGTGTGCTCTTATGTGACGCAGGATTGCATAAAAGTTGGACATGGGTCTAATTCAGGAATTAAGGGATTGAGGAATTCGGGAATTAGAGGAATTCTATCTATCTTAATTTATAGATTTGATCCTTTAATCCCTCAATTCCTCAATGCCTAAATCCCTCAATTTGGCGCTAATAGGCATAAGTATTGTCCAACAAAAAGAGCTATTTTCATAGTAAATTACAAGGGCTGTGTTATTAAGTACAGGGTTGTTAAAATGTTTTGGAGTATCGAAAGGAGGTGAAGGCCATGAAACGGTTTACCATTCCGAGAACCGCACATTGCAGCAACGGCTGCCATCCATAGTCCTGGGTAAGACGTGAAACTGCCCTATCAACACTCTCTCGGTCTCTTTTTTATTCTTTTGCCCTTGTTTTCATGAGATCAAAACACGGGTCATATTTTTCCATTATTTCAACTGTTCATCATTCCATCACTCCAATACTTCGGCACTCCATTTGTAATTAACCTCCACCTTTGGTAAGGTGTGGATGGCGACCGTTTACCAACAGCCGTGATTTACACCCGCGGCTGTGGGCTCTGTGAGAGATCTAATGGCCCAAGTTATGACCATGCCCAAATTGGTATCTATGTCAATTTAGGGCCGGCCGCCGGCTATTCGGATATTGGCGCCGGCTATGAATCCGGCATTATCAGACAATAACCAGATAATACCTTCTGCAACCTCTCTTGCTTCTCCGAGACGACCCATCGGCACCTTACCGGTATTGACGGTAGCGAGTTCTGCGCTCACCATATCCGTGCGGGTCAAGCCGGGGGAGACGTTATTGACACGAATGCCTTCGCCTGCCACTTCTTGTGAGAGCCCTATCATCAGGCTGTTAAGACCACCCTTGGATACCGCATAGATTACGTTACTCCCGGGATTACCTATATAGGCTGATCCAGACGAGACGTTGACTAAGGGATCAGACCACACCCGCCGGAACTGCTGAACCGGCAGATACCTCCTTGACACCCAACGTTCATTTCTCTATACTTTCCCGGTCTTTTAGCCCAACCCGGATAAACCGGAAAATATTTTGTTATATAAATCCAATTATTTTGCAAATATGGGATAAATCAATATTTATAACCACTTAACCAATCAACTAATCACCCAATCAACGATATCTGTATTCACAGGATTTTTATATGACCCGATCAGATCATTCCAATAACACGTCATTGCTGCTGCTGGTCGCAGGTGCCAAAGGAGCGGTGGCCTCCACTCTGGCCGTGGCCCTGGCAGCCATGCAATCTGATACCGCATCCGTTCTGCCGAGTCTGACCACCGGCAACCTGTTTGCTCGTCTAGGCCTGTTGCCGTCAACCCGCCTGGCCGGATGGGACACCCGTGATGACAGCTTATCCGCATCCATAAAATTGCACGGCGTTGTCCCGGACACCATCTGGCAATCCCATACGGAATTTCTGGATCGTATGCCGGTTTTCCAGGTGCCGGATCCCGCTACGGAATTTAGCAGCCAGGTTGAACAATTGACACAAGATATCACGACATTCAAGTCACAGCATGCCGATGCACGGCCGGTATTTGTCAATTTACTGCCTGCGGCCGCACCCTTTGATCTCAGCGAATGTCGCAGCCTTTCTCAACTTTTTGCCAAAGCCGATTCCACCATCCTGCCGGATCTGGCTTACACTATGGCTGCCATTTTTTCCGGGGTGCCGGTGGTAAACTTCACGCCGAATATTGTTGAAATTCCCGCGGTGCTGGATGAAGCCGTTAAACAGGGGGTACCCGTTGCCGGGACGTGACGGAAAAACCGGTCAGACGTATTTTAAGGTGGTTTTGGCCTCGGCATTGAAAGCCAGAAACCTGCTGGTGGATGGCTGGTACAGTTTGAACATCCTCGGCAATGCCGACGGCGCCAATCTGATGGATCCTGCCCGGGCGGCAGGAAAATTGAGTAACAAAACCAATTTATTGGATGAAATTCTGGATTATACGGTTGGAGAAAATTACGGGGCACCGACTCACAAGGTTCATATCGACTACTACCCGCCCCGGGGGGATGCCAAGGAAGCCTGGGACGTCATCGATTTTAAGGGTTTATTCGGTCTGCCTATGAGCATCCGTTTAAACCTTCTGGCGCGGGACTCAATTCTGGCGGCACCGCTTGTGCTGGACCTTGCGCGCTGGGTGGCGATCCTGCAAATGGCGGGCCGATGCGGTCCGGTGCCGCAACTGGGGTTTTATTTTAAAAAAGCCGTGGGCGACTCTCCGCCGCAAACGTTTCAAGATCAGGTTGCCAGCCTGACGCGCCTGGCAAGAGAGTGCGACGAAAAGATTTCTGCCGAGACAACAGATAGATAAAGACGGCTAAAAAAGAGACGCAATGCGCATAGAAAAAAGGAGCTATCTATGGTATTTGGCTACAGCACAAATGCCTTTAAAAAATTTTCCCTGATCGACAGCATTGAGAAAATCGGCAGGCTGGGGTTTAAGGGGGTTGAAATTATGGGTGATCGCCCCCATCTCTATCCGCCTGATTTTGAGGAGAACCAATTGGCGCATCTCAATGAGGTTTTAGCTAAAAACAATCTGACGGTGACCAACCTGAACAGCTTTACGCTTTTTGCGGTGGGGGATACCTATCTACCATCCTGGATCGAGCCGGAGAAAGAAAGACGGGAGATCCGTATCCGTCATACCCTTGACTCATTACAGACAGCCAAAAAGCTCGGGTGCGGGAACATTTCGATTCCGCCGGGCGGACCGTTGGCCGGCAGTTCCCGGCAGCAGGCCATGAAGTTATTTCACCAGGGACTGGAGCAGGTGGTCTCGACGGCCGAAGCGCTCGGCGTCATGGTTCTGGTGGAACCGGAACCGAATCTCATGATCGAAACCACGGCGCAGTTTAAAGAATTTATCAAGGATGTGAAATCAAAGGCCATTGGCATAAACTTTGATATCGGCCACTTTTTTTGTGCGGGAGAGGACCCCCGGCAGGCGTTTGAGGAGCTTTCCCAGTGGGTGGGCCATGTCCACATCGAAGACATTGCCCCAAGCAGGGAGCACAACCACCTGATTGCCGGCCATGGCGCCATCGGATTTAAAGAGATTTTCGAAACCATGGTGCGGCTTGGATACAGGGGCCATATCAGTCTGGAGCTTTATCCGTATCTGGACGCTCCCGAAGAAGCCGGTCGCGAAAGCCTGGAGTATTTACGTCCGATTTTTAAAGAGGCGGGAATGATGATAGAGCGATGAACGTCGAACATCGAACAGACTGAACATCGAACATCGAACGTCCAACGTTGAACATCGAATAATGATGTCGCTCCGCTGCGCAATTTAATTTTAAAAAACAGATAAAATGCAGCGGCTATCCAGCATCCAGCATCCAGTTATCAGTAATCAGTAATCAGCATCCAGTATCCAGCACCCAGTAACCAGTATCCAGTAACCAGTATCCAGTATCAAGCACCATTTTGCACCTTTAAGCTCACCGAAAGAACCGGGCACGGCGACCTGCGTACCACGCGATCCGTGGTTGATCCCAGAAACAGCGTTTTGACCAATCCGTGCCCCCTTACCCCCAGCACAATCATGTCGATGTCTTTTGATTCAGCGTACGTGACGATTTCTTCGTAAGGTTGGCCTTCCAGGAGGCCTGTTTGCGGGGTACACCAGTAGCGAGCTTCCGCCGGAACCATTTCCTTGAGCTTCCGGATGAGAAGATCTTGATAATTTTGCTGCATCTCTTCCAAAACCGGTTTATCCTCCTTGTGCAAACCCGGTTGAGCCGGAGGTTCAATCACATGGACCAGATGCAATTCAGCCTGAAATTCCTGTGCCAGGCTCAGAGCGTGTTTGAGTGCCTGGCCGGAATCCGGTGAAAAATCGCATCCCACCAGGATTTTTTCAATCTGGATTACCGGGTCTGCGGTGCTGACAAATTTATGCTCAGGACTGTTCACCACCAGCAAAGGGCAGGTAAGGGTTCGCATCAGGCGCTCGGTGACGGAGCCGAGGATTATGCGCTTGAGCCCTGAACGGCCCCGGGTTGCGGTAATCACCAGGTCGATGTCTTTTTCTTCGACAACCCGGGATATCTCATCCGCAGGTTTGCCGACGGTAATCAATGGTTCCCACGAGATTGGCTGATCGCCGGTCAACTCTTTAAGTTGCGCATCGGCATCTTCCATAATCCGGTTTTGCTGTCCAACAGGATCCAGTTGAAACTCCCCGTAGATGGCAACCGAGGATAAGTCAATCACGTGACTGACAAAAAGCTTGGCCTCAAATTCTTTGGCCAGTGCTACACCATAGCTGATCGTGTGATTGGAGAAATCCGAAAAATCAGTGGCACATAAAATCTTTTTAAATTGTACTCTCATGGCGTTGTCCCTCCTCTTTTGACGCTTGGCCTGGGGTGGTGCAAAGTTACTCTTAAATAGACTCATACCCCAATTGAGTCAAACTCAATTGAGTAGGTATTTGGGTATTAGGCCCTTATCGTGCTTTATCTGACAACATGTTGTCAGAAACTGTAGGTTCCAGGTGTCAGGGCGTGGAGGTACTAAATACCGAAACCCAATGTCAATAAGTTAACACCAACTGCTCGTGGGAGTGGCTTTCCAGCCACGAAAGAAAGTCGTTATAAATCCATTTAATCGCGGCTGGAAAGCCGCTCCCACCAAGCCTTAAGCTAATGACATTGTACTGAAACCTGAAACATGTGCTATATAGATGCTCGCTGCCTCTGCTGCCCCGCAGGGGTCCACTTTTTCCGAGCGTAGTCTCGGAAAAAGCTTAGTACCTTTTTATTGAAATCACATCATGTTTGTGAAGGATTTATCTAACAAAATATTTTTGCTATTTTGTAACTATTGAATATTTAAGCTATTTTTTCGATTTTAAAAAGGACGGAGCGAAGCGACATCAACAAATCTTCAATCGTCAATATTCAATTCCGGCTTTGCCGGGTTGGGTATTAGGTACTGGCATAGGGGAATTTATTTCGATTTTTATATTTCACTATACGAAGATATAAAAAATTTACACTGATTTCCGAAAAACACCAATACCAAACACCAATACCAAATACCCAGTACCCAATACCAAATACCCAGTACCCAATACCCAATACCCAGTACCAAATACCCAGTACCAAATACCCAGTACCCAATACCCAGCACCCAATACCCAGTACCCAATACCCAGTACCCAGTACCCAGTACCAAATACCCAATACCCAATACCCAGCACCCAGCACCACGCTACCCCTTAATGACAGCCACCGGCCTCAGCCGCGCCACCTTCCTGGCGATACCGGCGCCGTGGACCACGTCGACGACCCGGTTGACGTCCTTGTAGGCCGCCGGTGCTTCTTCAGCCAGACCTGACATGCTGCCGGCCCGCACGTGAATGCCACGTGATTCCAGCTGATCGCGCAATTCTGCTCCATGCACCATTTTTTTGGCTTTTTTTCGACTCATACTGCGACCGGCGCCGTGGCAGGTCGAACCGAAGGTCTGTGTCATCGAGTCTTGTGTTCCCACCAGCACCCAGCTGACAGTACCCATTGAACCGGGCACCAGGACCGGCTGCCCGATGTCGCGGTAAGCGGAGGGCAGTTCCCTTGAACCGGGGCCGAAAGCGCGGGTGGCGCCTTTGCGATGAACACAAAGCTTAAGTTGCCTGCCGTCGACGATATGGGTTTCGACCTTCGCCATGTTGTGGGCGATGTCGTAAATCTGGTATAGATGGTGATTCTTTACTTTGCCGGCCAGTATCTGTTCGAAACTGCGTCGAATATGACTGGCCAGGACCTGACGGTTTGCAAAAGCGTAGTTGGCGGCCGCGTTCATGGCCGCCAGGTAATCCCCACCTTCCGGACTGGAGAGCGGGGCGCAAACCAGCTCCCTGTCAGGCAGGTTAAGACCATAGCGGTGAATCGATTTCTGAAAGCGTTTGACGTAATCACTGCATACCTGGTGGCCGAGTCCGCGAGAGCCGCAATGAATCTGAACCGCAATCTGCTTTTCAAAAAGCCCCATGCGCCGGGCGGCGGTTTCATCTAAAACCCTGTCCACCACATCGATTTCAATGAAGTGATTACCGGCCCCCAGGGTTCCTACCTGACCTTTACCGCGATCTTTGGCTCGCGGGCTCACTTTGGCGGCATCCGCTCCCTCCAGACAGCCGTTTTCTTCGGTACGTTCCAGGTCGGCTTCGGTGGCAAACCCGCGTTTCATGGCCCAGGTCGAGCCCAGTTCCATCAATCGATCCAGCTCACCGGATTTGAGTTTGACATTGCCGCCTTTTCCGACACCGCTGGGGCAATTGGCGTAGATGCTCGAGGCCAGATCGTCCAGATAGGGGTCTATCTCCCCCTGTTCCAGATGGGTTGCCAGTAGACGTACACCGCAATTGATGTCATATCCGACGCCGCCGGGTGAAATCACTCCGTCCGGTAATCGAGTGGCTACCACGCCGCCAATTGGGAACCCGTATCCCTGGTGGATATCCGGCATGGCAAGGGCGTATTTGACGGCGCCCGGTAATGTGGCTGTATTGACCAGCTGCTCCAGGCTCCGGTCATTTTTGATACCTTCCAATAATGCTTCATCTGCGTAAAATCGGGCCGGTACCCGCATATCTTCACGAAACGAGGCGGGGACCTCGTACACGTATTCCTCAATTTGTTTGAAATCGTGAATGTTGACCAAGGGGCACCTCCTTAGGCGATTATCGGGTTTTACCTGACAACATGTTTCATTGTCCTTCACACGTCAAAGACCACCGTCGCGGTTAATCCTTTTTCCGTTTGAACAATTTCCAGGTTGTGGTAAGTGACTGCCTTGATGTGCTTTTCCAGTTGTGTTACCCGGCTGCCGTATATTCTTGCCCTAAGATGGGTCGGCGACACACTCTCGATCTTGAATTCGTGGAAAACGAGCATTTCGATTTCCGCCCAGTATGCCAGTTCGCTCAACCAGTCCACCAATAAACTTTCGGTATCCATCGCCTCGAGTTCCACCAACTTTTCCTGGTACTCAGAGCAAGGGATATGCTTTGTGACCATAAGACTGAGCATGCCTCGGGCTGCATTGAGCAGTAGTTCCTCCAGGTTAGCTCCGTAAATTCGTAACGCCCGGTCCGCAGTGTGCTCTATTTCTTCAAATGCGACTATATGATGGGCCCCGGCAGAAGTAGGTAGTCTATTGTTTGACATCTTTCGCTGCTAGTTCTACTTTATCATATTTATCTTTGCTTCAGCCCCTTATTATAACAGACTGATATAGCGGAATAAACAAATGCCTAAAGTGACCTAAATTGCCTAAAATGACTAAAATTAAGGAAACGCTACGCTCTATCTGTTCTAATAAAATTGTCAGAATACCACAATTTTAGCTCATTTTAGTTCATTTCAAATTTTAGCTCATTTGCTCAATTAAAATCACAACCGTTTGAAATTCGAATAAAATAGTTTGCTCTGATAATGTGACAAAGTTGAACTGTATACAATTTGCTGTAAATGCAGATATCGTTGATTGGTTGATTAGTTGGTTAGTTAAGTGGTTGTAAATATGGTTTTATGCCATATTTGCAAAATAATTGGACACTGAAACCTATTCTCCGAAAAGGCTTCAATACGCCCGATAATGTCCAAAAAAAAGAGCTATTTTCATAGTAAATTATGAGGTCTGAAATGAGTGCGGTCAAACAGCTAATATGCATAACATGTAATAATTGACCCCTGATTGTCAAGCATCATTTGGCTGGATTATTTGAGGTGATTAACACACTACGCTAAAAATCCTTTACTTCCAACTTATGGTAATTTATATATCTTTAGGTTGAGCGGTTCAGGGTTCAACGTTCCGGGTTGAAAAAACCCAGACAGCTCGTATCAAAGGCATCGTAACACCAGATATCGTTGATTGGGTGATTAGTTGATTGGTTAAGTGGTTATAGATATGGATTTATCCCATATTTGTAAAATAATTGGACACTGGCACTCAGGTTTCAGTAGTAAAAAAGTGAGAGCCGGCCTGAAACCTGACACCCGACACCCCTGGCCCAGACCTAACTTTGTATGAATCTGGAAGATAAAACTTTATTGGGATCTCCTACAGTGAACAGTAAAAATCCGTCATATCGCACCAGGGCGGGCTGAAACCTATGCTCCGAAAAGGCTTCCCTACGCCCGATAATGTCCAAAAAAAATAGTTATTTTCATAGTAAATTATGAGGTCTAAACACTGGAACATGAGGCAGATTATGGAGCATCAATATGACATCATTATTATCGGCGCCGGTCTGGCAGGTCTGCGGGCGGCCATCGAAATCGGCGAAAATGCCGACGTTGCGGTCATAAGCAAAGTGTTTGCCACCCGCTCCCATTCGGGTGCCGCCCAGGGGGGGATCGGTGCGGCACTGGGCAACGAAGAAGATGACAACTGGCAATGGCACATGTTTGACACGGTCAAGGGCAGCGATTATCTCGGGGATCAGGATGCCATTGAAACCATGGTGAAGGATGCGCCGCGTACCATTTACGAACTCGAGCACCTGGGGGTGCCGTTTAATCGAACCGGCGACGGGAGGATTGCTCAGAGAGCTTTCGGCGGGCATACCAGCGACTTCGGCAAGGCCCCGGTGAAACGGGCCTGTTTCGCGGCTGATCGCACCGGCAGGGTCATTTTGGATACGCTGTGGGAGCAGTGTCTGCAAAGAGGGACCCAATTTTATGACGAATTCGAGGTGCTCTCCCTCATAATCGATGACGGTCGCTGCTGCGGTGCGATTGCCTATGAGCTGGCAACCGGCAAATTGCACACCTTTTACAGCAAAGCGGTATTGCTGGCCACCGGAGGTGCCGGGAAAATATTCAAGACCACTTCCAATGCCTTTGCCTCAACGGGTGACGGCATGGCCCTGGCCTATCGAGCGGGAGCGCCTCTGGAGGACATGGAATTTGTGCAGTTTCACCCCACCGGAATATACAAACTGGGCATCCTGATCAGCGAGGCGGCCCGCGGTGAAGGCGGCGTGTTGCGCAACAGTGATGGGCAACGGTTCATGGAACATTATGCCCCGGTGATCAAAGATCTGGCACCGCGGGATATGGTATCCCGCTGTATACTGCAGGAAGTTAGAGCCGGCCGAGGGATAGACGGCAAAGACTATGTCCATCTTGACATGACTCATCTCGGCAAAGATGTCATCAACTCCAAACTGGCGGAAATAACGGGATTTGCCTATACCTATGCCGGCGTTGATGCGACCCGGGAACCCATTCCGGTCCAGCCGACCTGTCACTATATGATGGGGGGCATCGCATGCGACGTGGATGGGCAGGTCATCCTCGATGGCAACGGCACCCCGTTTACCGGGCTGTTTGCCGCCGGCGAATGCGCCTGTGTATCGGTTCACGGCGCAAATCGTCTGGGGTGCAATTCTTTGCTGGACACCCTGGTTTTCGGTCGCAGATCCGGAAAGCAGATTCGCCGTTTCGTTCAAAGCGTTGAGCGGGTAAAACCGGCAGCTGATTTTGCCAGGGCGGCCGCTGATCGGATTTCCGGGCTGATGACCGCCGGTGGAAAAGAAAGGATCGGTGATATCATGGCCCAGATGCAGGAAGTTATGATGGACCGGGTTTCGGTATTCCGCGAAAAATCCGGTCTGTCTGAGGCCCTGGAAAAAATCCGGGGACTAAAGCAGCGATACACTCAAATTTCTTTGCAGGACAAAGGGAGCTGTTTTAACCGGGAGCTTTTGGATGCCGTCGAGCTTGGCCATATGCTGGATCTTGCCGAGGTCATGGCCCTGGGAGCGCTGTATCGCAAAGAAAGCCGCGGTGCACACTTCCGGGAAGACTTCCCCGATCGCAATGATGAGAGATTTTTGGTACATACTCTGGTGCGCTATACGGATGATGGGCCGCAAGTCTTTGAAAAACCCGTCACGATTACCCGGTTTCAACCCAAAGAAAGGAAGTACTAAAATGAAATGCACCTTTATCATTTCCCGCTTTGATCCGGCAGTTGATAAAGAAAGCCACTTTCAGGAATATGTCGTGGAGGCCGCGGCCACCGACAAAATCCTGGACTGTCTAAACAAAATCAGATGGGAGCAGGATCCCACATTGGCTTACCGTTTTTCATGCGCCCACGGAATATGCGGATCGGATGCCCTGGTCATTAACAGCAGGGTCGAACTGGCCTGTCAAAAATTGATACGTGATTTTAAAACCGGAAACAATTTTGTTATTGAGCCGCTGCCTTTTTTTAATGTCATCAAGGACCTGGTGGTTGATTTGAAGCCATTCTTTGATAAACACCGCTCCGTCAGACCCTATTTAATCAATGAACAAAAACCGCCGGATAAAGAGCGATTGCAGGAGAGCAAAGCCCAGGCGTTTTTTGAACCCGCGTTGCGCTGTATTCTGTGTGCATCCTGCACGTCGTCCTGCCCGATAACCCGGGCGCGACCCGACTACCTGGGTCCGGCGGCCCTGTTGAGAGCCTTCAGGTACATTTTCGATTCCCGCGACGCAGCCACCGATGATCGGCTTGAAAAGATAGATACGGATGACGGTATCTGGGGCTGTAAAACCATGTGGTGGTGTACGGATGTATGCCCGAAGGGAATCCCGATTACAAAATGTTTGGGTCAGATCAAAAGAGTTCTCAAACAAAAAGGGAAAGCAGCTAGCTGATCGCTGGATGCTGGGTATTGGGTACTGGATGCTGGGTACTGGGTATTGGGTACTGGATGCTGGGTACTGGATGTTGGGTACTGGGTACTGGGTGCTGGGTACTGGGTGCTGGTGACTGGGTGCTGGGTGCTGGTGACTGGGTACTGGGTACTGGGTGCTGGTGACTGGGTGCTGGTGACTGGGTGCTGGGTACTGGGTACTCGTCATTTGTTTGGATCGTTAGGCCCGAAAAACGAACCGCAGAATATCGAACGTCGAAGGGTGGAATCGCTTCGCCCAATCTTTTTTATAAATAGATAGAATACATTCATTCGTCATTCGTCATTCGTCACTCGTCCTTCGTCACTGGTCACTGGATCCTTGATACTGATAGCTGATGTCTGTTAATGGTTATCGGAGTGTCAAAAAATTTGCGACTTTATCTGTTTAGTTTGCATTAGGCACAGATCGTATTTAGGCCCTTATCGGGTTTTATCTAACAAAATGTTGTAAAAGACTGAAGGTGTCAGGTGTCGGCAATTAAAAAATTTCAAATATCAAATCACAAATACCAAACAAATCACAAAGACCGAAATTTAAAATTCCAAACGGATGATCCGCCGGCATTTGTGCCAAATGGCATAATTGTCTGCGGGCAAAAATTTGGGCAGCGATAGGGTCTAACGACTGGGTCGAACGATCGATTTTAATAGAAATGACCGAGCGAAGCGACATCCACAATTCGTCATTCGTCAATTCCGGCTTTGCCGGGTTGGGAGATTAGTATGTTCAAACTCAAACCTTTATCCAAACAGGCGATCCCTGCCGCCCTTGAAAAAGCAGAATGCTACCGCTTCTTAAACGAGCCTTCAGAAGCGGAGAGTATCTGTCTGGACATCCTGGATGTTGAGCCGGACAACCAGACGGCATTAATTACACTTCTATTGTCGCTGACCGACCAGTTTTTGCTTGAGCTCAGCCAGCCGTTTTCCAGGGCGCGTGAAATTATTCCCCGCCTTGAAGATGATTATTGCCGGATTTACTATGATGGTATTATTTGTGAGCGTCGTGCCAAGGTTCACCTTGAGCGGGGAAGCCCCGGTTCAGGGCACATGGCCTACGAATGGTTGCGCCGGGCCATGGAGGCCTATGAAGACGCTGTGGATAAACGATTGGCCGGAAACGATGATGCTATTTTGCGCTGGAATGCCTGTGCCCGAATTATTATGAGTAACGCCGATGTGTCACCGGCCAAAAAGGAAACCGGTGAGCAGATGCTGGAGTAGGTCAGGGCCAGGGTGATGAAAATCAGGCATAATGTGACTCCAGACCTCGTTGAATAGTTTACTGGTTGAATGGTTGATGAGGTAAATTATAGTCATAATTTCAGAATGTTACAATTGTTGAAACATGAAGTGTCCAATTGTTTTGCAAATATGGGATAAATCCATATTTACAACCACTTAACCAATCAACTAATCAACTAATCAACCAATCAACGATATCTGTACATTAAATCAGATTGTTGGGAGAATTTATAAGGAGGTTATTGTGACGGAAAAGAATCTTTTGGCGGGTTTTAAATTTTTTAGTGATGTGCCACCTGACGCCTTGGAAATGATTGCTCAGAAAGGAGAAGTGCTGGAGTTGGAATCCGGAGAAGCCGTCTTTCACTTTAAAGAGCCCGCTGAGCATTTCTACGGTCTGCTAAAGGGTGAAGTTGATTTGAGCATTGCTTTTACCGACAAAGTATTGAAGACCGATATCGAATATGAGGAATCCATTCAGGCCAGTTTAATCGATGAAGAGAAGTGGATCGTCGTTGACACGGTTTACCCGGGTCAGGTTTTCGGATGGGCTTCTCTGGTCGGACCCGGACGTCGCACCGTAACGGCACAATGTACCGAGGCCTGCCGTGTGATTGCGATTCCGGCCGTTGAGCTTAAGACGATGTTGGAAGGTGATCATTCGCTGGGTTACATGATCATGACTAAATTGAGTAACCTTATCTCAAACCGTCTTAAAGAACGGACGGATAAATTGATAGAAACCTGGGTAGAAGCGTTTGATGTGGATAAGATATAGCATAATAAACAAATGCCTAAATTGCCTAAAATGCCTAAAATTAAGGAACCGCTATGCTCTATCTGTTTTTATAAAATTGATCGTTCGACCCAGAGGCTCTCGACGGGCAGAATACCACAATTTCAGCTCATTTTAGTTCATTTCAAATTTTAGCTCATTTTCTCAATTATAATTACAACCTTTTAAAATTCGAATGTATTTTGCTCTGATAATGTGATTAAGTAGAACTCAATCATTTAAAGATAGGGAGGTATCCTCTTATGAAAGCGCTGTATTTCGAACAACACGGTGAATTGGATGTCGTAAAATATGGTGACGTGCCCGATCCCGAACCCGGGCCGGGGGAAGTGCTGATTCGGGTGCGCGCCTGTGCACTCAATTTTCTGGACATCTGGGTCCGAAGAGGATGGCCGGGTCTCAACCTTGAGATGCCCCACTGGTGCGGTGCTGACGTTGCCGGCGAAATTGCCGGGATCGGGTCCGATGTGTCGGGCTGGCAGGTGGGACAGCGGGTGGTGGTGGATCCCGGCATAAACCTGTCTGAAGACGAATATACCCGGCGAGGTGAAGATAGCGTCAGCCCCGATTACCATATTCTGGGGGAACATGTGCGCGGCGGTGCCGCTGAGTATTTAACGGTTCCGGTCGGCAATCTGGCGGCCATGCCCGATGATATTGGTTTTGTCGATGCCGCCGCTCCGATACTGGTGACCCTGACTGCCTGGCGCATGCTGATGCATCGTGCAGCGCTGCGTGCCGGTGAGTCCGTGCTGGTGGTCGGCGCCGGTGGCGGGGTGAACAGCATGGCCATTCAAATTGCCAAACTGGCGGGTGCCGGCGTTTATGTCGTGGCTGCCAATCCGGAAAAATCCGAACGGGCACGGCAATTGGGTGCCGATGTGGTGCTGGATCGATCCCAGGTCAATTGGGGCAAGGAGATTTATAAGCTCACCGCCAAACGCGGCGTCGACGTGGTGGTGGACAATGTGGGCAAGGCCACCATCACCACCAGCATGCAAGCCGTCGCCCGGGGAGGGCGAATTGTCATTGTGGGAAACACCAGCGGTCCCCAGGCCGAATTCGATATCCGCTTTATCTTCGGCAAGCAGATCAGCCTGATCGGCAGTACCATGGGATCCCACCAGGATTTTCATGACGTGATGAATTTACTGTGGTCCGGCAGGCTCAAACCGGTTATCCACCGCGTCATGCCGCTGAGCGAAGGACGTGAGGCCTATCAGATGATGGAAGCGGGTCAGCATTTCGGGAAAATTGTTTTGACACCCTAGCTCCTCAATGCCGATTTTTGTTGTTTCTTTTCGGTGGATGCGGCCTGTTCGTTCAAATTATCTTTTTTTATATAATTCTTTAATTCATGCTTAATATAATAAAATATTTACTCGATTGTAACTATGTCATATTTTCGAAACATACGGTCGCCCGTAACGACTGATAGACTCTCTGATTTAGCGGTTGCAATGATAAACCGGTCACACGGATCCTTGTGAATCATAGGTAATCTGGTTGAAGCGATAGCGATCTTACCGGAGAGTAGAATTTCTGTAAGGTCATGCTCATTCAAAACTTCATAGTACCACCGCTCCGAATCGCAGGGTAACTCTAATCTGCCTCTTGAGGAAGCATAAGCAATTTCAAAGGCTGAAATGGATGAGACATATACTGCGGTTGCCTCTTCGATCTCCTGTTTGGCTCTTTCCGACAGCCGCCCCCCGCCCATTGCCAGCCATATCAAAGCGCATGTATCCAATAGCATCTCAGTCAAGCTCCCAGTCTTCCTGCGTCAACGGCACTGTCAAATCGCATTTCACCTTCACTTGGCTCAAAAGGGGATGTGGTTCAAGTCGACTTTTTTTCTGGTGAGGTACGAGATCCGCGATCGGCTTTCCATTGCGATGGCTCTTCATAAGCTCCCGGAATATAATCAATTTCTGTATATCCTGGGTGCCTTCACCCAGAGATGCCGCCCAGACGTCCAGTGGATATTTATGGATTGGATGTTCAAAAATGACGGATGCGGCCCCAAAAATATCGGCCGCCCAGATGGTGACCTGCCGGGCGACCTCCACGGCCAGGTATTTTGCCAATGACGATGCCTGGCGAAAATCATCCCCCTGATCTATTTTCCAGCAGGCCTTCTGGAGCATAAGCCGGGCAGCCTCAATCTTTGCATAAAAATCGGACAGTTCAAATGCTTTGGCCTGGAAATCCAGGATTTTTTTACCAAAAACAGTGCGCTTTTGCATATGTTCGTGAGCCAGATTAAAGGCTCCGACCGCGGTTCCCAAGGTGAGGGCGGTAATGGGGACCCTGCTGTTGGTAAACACCTCAAGTACCTGTGGCAGACCCCGACCCCGGATTCCCAGGAGGTGATCATCAGGAACGAAGACATTGTTAAACCGCAACCGGGTCAAATCAGATGGTATCCACACCTGCTTGTTCAATTTTTTTCTGTGAACACCCTTCTGTGTTAAGATCTACCAGATACATGGACAAGCGGTTATTCCTTGCCGCCTTGGGATCTGAAACGGCTGTAATCACAGCCAGATCGGCAATAAGACCGTTTGTGACATAGGCCTTGGTTCCGTTCAGCATCCACCCGCCATCGACTTTGTCAGCGCTCATGGAAATGCCGGCGACATCGCTGCCTGCTCTATTTTCGGTGTTGCCCAGACACATTATGGTTTTCCCCTCCACGGCGGAAGCCCCATACGATTGATGAAGATTTTGCGAGCCAAACAGGAAAAGCCCCATAAGCCCCAAATCGACATGCGCCAGTGCGGCTACCGCCACACCGGGTGACACCTTTGCCATCTCCTCTGCTATTACTGCCTCCCTAAATGCCGAACCCCTGATCAGACGCCCGCCTTTAATTTTAAACCCGTACCAGCCGCTTTTGCCCATAAGGTGAAAAAACGGGGTCGGTATTTTTTGCTTCTGAGTCCAGGATGGAAGATTCGGCACTAGCTGAGTTCGAATAAAATCCCTGAGCCGAGCAAGATCTTGGGATATCGCTGTCGGAATAGTAAAATCCATTATTATTTCCTCCCGCTTATACTGATTTCTGCCTTAACACATAAAAATATACCAGATTCCGGCAAAAACAATATTTTGTAATCATTTTTGAAAATTTGCGACCTAGCAATATAACAATTTTGGAGGATTACTTCGTTTTCACCTTGACTAAATTGAAATTGTTAACATATTTCTTTTGATTGCAGCCGGCTGAAATTAAATCCTTGGGTAGAGTTCACCACAGAAAGAGACGGAATATCACCGATAATTCAATTGACTATTGGAGGTGTTCCGTTAATCGTCAATATTCATCTGTTCCATCAGTCTCATGTCGACAAGAAGGAGTAAAATCATGCCCAGGAATGCGATTAATATCCCTGACAAAATAGAATACCTTTCTATTTTGAATGAAAAAGGAGAACTGGATGCAGGCCTTGAGCCGGATATCCCAGAAGAACTTCTCCTCAAACTATATCGGACTATACTTTTAAGCCGAAAATTCGATGAGCGTTTGCTGAACCTTCAAAGACAGGGAAGGATCGGAACGTTTCCGCCTATAAGCGGCCAAGAGGCCGCCCAACTGGGAGCTGTCGTCCTATTGCGGCCTTCGGATTGGATGGTACCGGCTTTCCGTGAGACCGCGGCTGAAATCTGGCGGGGTCGATCGCTTGAAAGCGTTATTATTTACAACAACGGCTATAGCGAAGGCGCAGAAATCCCGCAAGACCTGAACAATCTGCCCATATCGGTTCCGGTGGGTTCCCAGATCCTGCACGCCGTCGGCCTGGGTTGGGCGGCAAAATACCGGCAGACCGACGACGTGGCGATGACTTTTTTTGGAGACGGTGCGACATCCGAGGGAGATTTTCATGAAGGCCTGAATTTTGCCGGTGTGTTTCAAGCTCCGGTGATATTTGTGTGCCAGAACAACCACTGGGCCATTTCGCTTCCCGTTGCTAAACAGACCCGCTCTAAAACGCTGGCCCAAAAAGCTCTGGCTTATGGTATGCCGGGCATCCAGGTGGATGGCAACGATATTCTGGCCGTCTACGCGGCGGCGAAGGAAGCTGTCGACAGGGCACGCGCCGGTCAGGGTCCCACCCTGATCGAATGCGTTACCTACCGTATGGCGGTGCATACCACGGCAGATGACCCCAAACGGTATCGCACCGAAAAAGAGGTCGATAAGTGGCGCAAGCGGGACCCTATTGTACGGTTTCAAAAATACCTGGTAGACAAAGGGCTTCTATCGGAAGACAAAATTGCCGGCATCGAATCCGAAGTACTGGAAGTAATTCAGGCGGCAGTTGATGGGGCCGAAGAAAAAATGAAAGCGTTCGGTGATCCCATTGACATGTTCGAGCATGCCTATGCCGAAATACCTGCCTATCTGAAAGAACAAAAAGAAGCATTTGTCGCGGAGGTTGCCGAGACGATGGAGGAGGGGGATCATGGCTAAGATGACGATGGTTCAGGCCCTCAACCTTGCTCTAAAACAGGAAATGGCAAAAGATGACAGCGTTATCGTGCTGGGTGAAGATGTGGGTGTGGATGGCGGTGTTTTTCGGGTAACCGACGGTCTCATAAATCAATTCGGACAAGACCGAGTGCTGGATACCCCCCTGGCGGAATCAGGTATCGTGGGCATGTCCATTGGGATGGCGGTTTATGGGCTCAAGCCGGTCTGTGAAATACAATTTTCCGGGTTCAGCTATCAGAACTTTCACCAGATCGAAAATCACGCCGCCCGGCTGCGTTTACGCTCACGGGGTCGGTATCATGTACCCATGGTGTTGCGAACTCCGTACGGTGGCGGTGTGAGGGCTTTAGAGCATCACTCGGAGAGCCGCGAGACGTTCTGGGCCCATATGCCCGGAATTAAAATGGTGATCCCTTCAGGGCCCCGCAATGCCCGGGCTTTGCTGGTCAGTGCCATACGGGATCCCGACCCGGTGATTTTTTATGAATCCAAAGCCCTTTACCGGGCTTTTCGCGAGGAAGTGCCCGAAGAAGAGGAAACCATGCCCATCGGTAAGCCTCGGATCGCGCGGGAGGGTAAGGATCTGACCCTTATTTCTTATGGCGCCATGATGCGCCCGACACTGGAGGCGGCTGCCGGACTCAAGGAGAAAGACGGTGTGGAAGCCGAAGTCATTGATTTGCTGACCGTCTCACCGCTGGATGATGAAATCTTTGTTCAATCCGTACTGAAAACCGGCCGGGCCGTGGTTATTCACGAAGCCCCCCGCAGCTTTGGCCCCGGCGCTGAAATCGTCAGCCGTTTAATGGAAAAGGCGTTTTACTATCTGGAAGTTCCCATAGAGCGCGTGACCGGATATGACATCATTATACCTTTATTCAGTCGGGAGAAGGCCTATTTGCCGAATGCACAGCGTATTATTCGAGCGGCAAGAAAAGCGCTAAGCAATTGACGAATGACGAATGACGAATGACGAATTATGGATGTCGCTTCGCTCAGTCGATTGTATATATTGCTGTATTTACAATTTAAACTGGTTATACCGGATTTTGGGGAGTATCCCATCTATCTTTTAAATTCAGACTGATATCTGGATACAAACAGACGGTTCTTAATAGTCTCCCGCAAATTCGTTACAATGAGAGTTTAACACAAAAGATAGCATTCCTTAAATATTCAATTTTCAATCTTCATTCACAAAAGGGGAGGGAATATGGTCAGGTCGTTTAAACTACCGGATCTGGGAGAAGGCATCCATGAAGGTGAAGTACTGGCCGTGCCGGTCGAGGTCGGACAGGAAGTAAAAGAGGGAGATATCATTTTAGAAGTCGAAACGGATAAAGCCGCCGTAGAGATTCCATCCCCTTATACCGGCAGCATTCAAGAAATATTTGTCAACCCGGGAGATATTGTCAATGTCGGTGATGTGATGATGACGTTCTCCAATGGGGAGGACGCCCGGACGGTTAAAGAGGAAAAGCCGATCAAGAAACCGGTAGCCACGGCTGAGACCGTCGCTGCTGACACCCGGGTGTCTCCTGCGTCCAAAGAGGGACCCATCCCGGCATCACCGGCGACCCGACGTCTGGCGCGGGAATTAGGGGTTGATCTCCATTTGGTCACTGCATCCGGACCCGCCGGGCTGGTGACCGCCGAGGATGTTCACCGATTTGCCCAAAACGGTAGGATGGACAAAGAAGTCCCGGCGACATATCCGCCTGTAAGCGATGAGGTTCAACCGTTGCCGATTTCAGAACCTCCTTTACCTGATTTTACCCGATGGGGATCGGTTGAGCGTGTACCGTTTCGCTCCATCCGCCGAGCCACCGGCAAACAGATGACCCTGGCCTGGTCCCTGATACCGCATGTCAACAGCCAGGATGTGGTTGATATCACCAAACTGGAGGCCTTCCGGCAAAAGCACAAAGCAGAAATTGAGACCGTCGGCGGAAAATTAACCCTGACGGTATTCGCCTTGAAAGCAATTGCTACTGCCTTGAAGACCTATCCTGATTTTAATGCGACCCTGGATATGGCCAATGCAGAGATCATCATCAAACACTATTATAATATCGGAGTAGCAGTGAGCACGGACAAGGGTCTGATTGTTCCCGTGGTTCGAGACGTAGACCGCAAGAGTATCAAGGAACTTTCCGTTGAGTTAAATGATCTGGTTCAAAGGACCCGTGCCCGCAAAACAACACTGGAAGAAATGCAGGGCGGCACGTTTACGATCACCAACGCCGGCGCCATGGGTGGCGGATTTTTTGCACCGATAATTAATTATCCTGAGGTTGCCATACTGGGGGTGGGACAGGCGCGCATGCAACCGGTTGTCAGGGATAAGGGAAAAGGCGATTTTCAGATCGTCCCGCGGTTGATGATGCCGATCGTCCTTTGCATTGACCACCGGGTGCTGGACGGGGCGGATGCGATAAAGTTCTTGCGCGTCATAATAGATTCGCTTGAGGATCCGGATGAGCTGTTGATGAGTATGGTTTAATTTGTTTCGACCCTTATCCTTATCGGGTTTTATCTGACAACATGTTGTAAGGAACGCAAGGTTTCAGCAATTAAAAAATTTCAAATAACAAAACACAAATACCAAACAAATCTCAATGGCCGAAATTTAAAATTCCAAACCAATTGGCGTTTGGTCTTATTTGAGATTTGGATATTGTCATTTGGAATTTATTTGTAATTTGGTACTTGTAATTTGTTATTTTCGGTTTATCTGGGTTCGGATTTTGAGCTTCGATTTTTTTCTTTCTTGGAGTTCATGATAATTCTATTTGCAAAAAAGTAAGTTTAAAATTGATCGATACCGGAGGGCACCAAATCATGGTTATGGGAGAATTAACACAGGAAGTCGAGGTCCTGGTAATCGGAAGCGGGCCGGGCGGATATGCGGCCGCATTCAGAGCGGCGGATTTGGGCCTGGACGTGACTATGGTCGACCCGGAAGCGCGGCCCGGCGGTGTGTGCCTTTATAAGGGATGTATTCCTTCCAAAACTTTTCTGTATCTCGCAGAACTCATTTACGATGCAGCCAGGGCGGAAGACATGGGGGTTTCGTTCGGCAAACCCAGAATCGATCTGGAAGCTCTCCGGACATGGAAGGGTAAAGTCATCGATAAAATGGCTAACGGACTGGTCAGTTTGAGCAACCGCCGGGGGGTTCAGCTGTTAAAAGGACGGGTGGAGTTTGAAAGTTCCGAAATGGTTCGTGTTCATGATTCCGAGGTCAGCCACATCAAATTCCGCCATGCTATCCTGGCGACAGGTTCGCAGCCTGTCGCTTTGCCGGGGACTGCCTTTCAACCCGGCAATCGAATCATGAGTTCCACCGGCGCCCTGGCCTTGGCGGATGTACCCGAGAAACTCCTTATTCTCGGGGGCGGATATGTGGGTCTGGAACTGGGAACGGTTTACGCCGCTTTGGGCAGCCGGGTCAGTCTGGTGGAGCTTGAAGATAGATTGCTGGTGGGTGTTGACCAGGATCTGGTGAAACCCCTGCACCGGAAATTGGAAAAAACATTTGAGAGCATCACCCTAAAAACCAAAGTCGTTTCCATGGAAGAAAACGAAAACGGGGTTGATGTGACATTCGAAGGCGACATCGATACGCCTCAAAAAACGTTTGACCGGGTACTGGTTGCCATCGGCCGCAAACCGAGTTCCCAGGATATCGGCCTGGGAAACACAAAAGTTGAACTCGATGAGAAGGGGTTCGTAATTATAGATGACCGGCAGCGCACGGCCGATGAACGGATTTTTGCTGCCGGTGATGTGGCCGGCGGTATGATGCTGGCCCATAAAGCCACCCGGGAAGGCAAGGTGGCTGCCGAAGTCATAGCGGGGCAAACTTCAGCGTTCGATGTCCGGGCCATGCCGGCAATCGTTTATACTGACCCCCAGATTGCCTGGTGCGGTCTGACGGAAGAACAGGCACGCCGGGAAAACAGGATAGTTAAAGTTCAGCGATTCCCCTGGAAATTTTCCGGCAGGGCGGCCACCATGGGCGCTCCGGAAGGCTTAACTAAAATCATCGTTGATCCGGAAAACGGGCGCATCCTCGGGGTAGGTATCACCGGCCGTGATACGGAAGGGCTGATTTCAGAAGGTGTGCTGGCTATTGAAATGGGGGCTCTGGCGGAAGATATGGCCTTGAGCATTCATCCCCACCCGACGCTGTCAGAGACTGAAGGGGAGGCGGCTGAGATTTTTCTGGGCACTGCTACCCATATATTAAACAAATGACGAATAACGAGTGACGAAGGACGAGGGGCGAAGGATGAAGGACGAGTGATGAAGGACGAGTGACGAAGGACGAGTGACGAAGGATGAAGGACGAGGGACGAAGGATGAAGGACGAGGGACGAAGGATGAAGGACGAGGGACGAAGGACCAGGGACGAAGGACGAGTGACGAATAACGAATGACGAAGGATGGAATCGTTTCACTCTGTCTTTTTATGTGACAAATATGAGCCCGTGGACTTAGCCGTTTATCATACCGGACTGTTGTGCGGGGTCCGGGCCCCTAGTCCGTTTTTTCTGACAACATGTTGTAAGAAATTGAAGGTGTAAGGTGTCGGGTGTCAGCAATTAAAAATTTCAAATAACAAATCACAAATACCAAATGGTTCGACAAGCTCACCACCTCACCACCCTGAGCCAAGTAGAAGGGCAAATCACAATGACCGAAATTCAAAATTCCAAACAATTGGCTTTCGATCTTGTTTGAGATTTTGATATTGTAATTTGGAATTTATTTGACCCATTTTTAAGATCAGGTGGTGCTTGTAATTTGTTATTTTTCTCCGAGCCGTAGGTTCGAATCTACGAGCCGGAGGCCGGTTGATCCGGGTTGGGGAAGGTCAGCATGAAATCGGACACAAAAAAATCCCAGCGTGAGCTTGTTGAAGAATTGAATACGCTCCGGCGGCAAGCGGCAAAAGCCGATGATTTACAGAAGCGTTTGGAGGTCCTTGAGAAATCTTATACGGACCTGCAAAAAAGTTTTGAGGAGCGTTCAAAGGCTCTTGAAATGGAATGCTTCGACAAGGAACACATCGAAGATGCCCTGCGCATGGCGAAGATGATCATTGACAAAAGCCCGGCAATCCTTTTTCGACGGAAGGCGGATGATAAATCCACCCTGGTTTATGTCTCCGACAATATTCGACAGATGGGCTATACGGCCGGAGAGTTTTTGCGTGGTCGAATTCATTTCAAAGATATCGTACACTCCGATGATATGGAGCGGTTGGGGGCGGAAATTCGAGGGTATGCCGAACAAGATGTGGAAGAATACACCCAAGTCTATCGTATTTTAACCAAAAACGGCGATGCCCGCTGGGTTGAAGATCAGACATCCGTGGAGCGGGATGCGGAAGGGAAGAAAACCTATAACCAAGGCATCCTGGTGGACATCACCGAGCGCAAAATTGTTGAGGACGAGCTACGAAAAAGCGAGGAAAAATATCGCCGGATCGTGGAAACCGCCGGCGAAGGGTTCATCCTGATGGATGAAGATCTGGAGATCGTGGATGTCAATGACGCCTATTGCAGGCTGCTGGGGTACACTCGGCAAGAATTACTCGGTAAAACTCCTCTTGACCTGGCCACCGAAGAATTCAAACAATTTATGCTGACAAACAGGGATACGATCCTTGGCCAGGAATACCGGGAGTTTGAAGGCAGCAGCGTTGCCAAAGACGGTCGTCATGTCCCGATCCTGGTTCATGGCAACACGCTAAGAGATGATGAGGGAAATGTCATCGGCAACATGGCCTTTGTGACCGATATGACCGAGCACAAGAAAGCTCTGGCGCTTGCCGGTGAAGTCCAGAAAAGCCTGCTCCCCCAGGAAAAACCGTTAGTCAAAGGATTGGATATCGCCGGCAAAAATGTTTCCTGTGATGAGATCGGCGGAGACTATTTTGACTTTCTCTGGCGGCGGGACTCCAGGAAGGGTCCATTCAGTGTCGTGGTCGGCGACATTTCCGGCCACGGGGTGGATTCAGCCCTGCTGATGACCACCGCCCGGGCGTTTTTGCGGATGCGGGCCGCACAGCCCGGAACCATCTCCGAGATTATAACGGCCATGAACCATCATCTGACACGGGATGTTCTAGAAAGCGGCAGCTTTATGACCCTGTTTTATCTGACCATCGATCCGGAAAAAAAACGCATTGAATGGGTCCGGGCCGGGCATGATCCTGCCATTATTTATGATCCCGTTCGGGACGAATTTGAAGAACTGAAGGGCAGCGGTGTTGCCCTGGGAGTGATCGAAACGTTTGACTATGAAGAAAATTGCAGGCGCAGCCTGGTCAATGGTCAGATCATTGCCATTGGGACGGACGGCATCTGGGAATCTGTCAACAGAGAAGGAGAGATGTTCGGCAAGCAGCGCTTTCGTAATATCATTCGAAAAAATGCCCATGCGGCGGCCGGCGATATTTTGAACGCCGTGTACAACGAACTGAATCAATATACCCGGGGGCAAAGATTCGAAGATGATATCACGCTGGTGGTTATAAAAATCGATGGGATTGGATAGAGAAAAGCGATTTACAGACGAGGGATGGCGTAAGATGAGAGCATACTTCTAATCGTCGATAGATTAGCGATTTTTTTCGATAACCAGCTAATTGATTATGATTGAGTCAAATCAGAACCGCAAAAGAAGGGGAGGATGATTCCTCCCCCACATAAACCAGTCACTTGTTTAACTTACTTAAGATTTGCCGCTAGTGCCCCAACCATGTTTTTCATGTCTTTCGGGTTTCCGTTTGGATGAAGCACGATCATCAGCATCTGCCATTTGCCATAGGGCGATTCATTTTTGACATGTCACTTAATATTGGATACCACCCAATACCAGATGCTTACCACGAAAAAATATATCGATACAAATTCCAGCAGCAAACACAAACTATAAAACCAAATCCGGTTTAGCAAACCCAGCGGTAAAATCAAAGCGATGTGAACGATTAATAAAAAGCCCAGTGACAGGTGGGTGTAGTAGTACCGATCGCGGGTGACCAACTCGGTTAGAAAAAACAGGCTGAAATTGCTGATGATCAACATATTCGTCAATCGCGAAAGGTTATTCCAGTAAATCACATAATTGCTTTTAAAATCGTGCTGCAAATGCTGTTCGAGCTTTTTTATCATTATCTGTCCTATTATTGAGCCGGGATAGGTTCTCTATCCGGATCCTTTCTTTCCGTTGTCTGTTCAACCTTTGAATGGCGGTTTTCGAAAATCGTTTGGGCCCACAACGTCTTATAATGAAACTCTCCGCCTTCTATGATGTTGAATTTGATGATCTGAAAATTGGGGCTAATGTCAAAATGCTTTGGCATTATCTGCGAGTAATGCCGCATGATAAGTGAGGTCCCATATGGATTGTGCTGTTCGCTCGATGCATCCATTGGGATCGGACTTAACGCCGGTATAATCGGATAGCCGACACGCTGAAAGGCCTTGGCAATCATACCGGAGCATATTACTTGAAACTCATTGCAGTTTCCCAAACAGGCATGGATGGTCCGCCTTTTAAAGGGATTCAAGAGAGGCGGTAGGAGCAGCAGGCCCAGGTCGATGATGTTGCGGTGATCATACTGTTTGCCGAGATTGCCGATGACTTCTGAAACCACCGAGTCTATGTCCTGTGGAAGAATGCCGTATGGTCTGCAAACCCGGATGTTATAATCCTGATATTTTCTAATAGGTGCAGCGAGTAACGCCGGTACCGGTAAACGCCTCCACTATCATGTGGTGGGCCATCATTTCCGAACTGCTTAATTATCGGTTTCCCACGAACATCTCCCTTTATCACAAGCTTATCCCCAACATAGAGGGCTGAATGGCTCCAGGAGCTTTGGGTAAACAATTTAATCATTCGACTGATCTCCGAGTTACCTTCAACCAGGATGACATCTCCTTTTCGAATGACGCGGTAAAGATTGTCCATGTTGTTTATCATGGTCTTCTCGTAATTTCTGCGTGGTGCCTCAAAGCGTTTGAAGACATTGTCTCTCAGGTGCTGGGTGAATTTTTGTATTTTTTTCATGCTTAAATGCCCTATGGGTTCACTTGGGTTTCGCGAAAGATTCTGTCAATCAAATTTTAAAACATTAAACTTGAGGTTTCATTCATTAAACGGATAGTCGTTTGAGCCAGTCAGATATTACAATATGGGCTCGGGCTCAAAAGTAGTCTTGCTAGAGTTTCTCGATCTAGATCCTTTTTTTTTATGAGCGTAATGATCCCGGTAACCGCACGACTGATGTCTAAAGGGCATCTATGAAGAAATAAACCTTATCTTTATAAATGATCTCAGAAGAAGGATTGATGCGCAATCTATCTAAATTGCACAGCATGAAAATATGTTAACGAAGAAACTTAAAGGAGCAGCTATGAGACGATCAATTTGGATGGCTTTTATCGCCTTGTTTCTTATGGCAGTCCCAGGCTACGGGCTGGAGCTTAAGATCGCCACCCTGTCTCCGCAAGGGTCTGCATGGATGCAAAAAATGCAGGCGGGGGCTGATGAGATACATCGTAAAACGAACAAGCGGGTCCGGTTTAAATTTTTTGGGGGCGGGATCATGGGAAACGATGATGCGGTTTTGCGCAAAATCCGCATCGGCCAGCTTCATGGCGGAGCCGTCACGGCCGGTAGTTTGTCTCATCTGTACGGTGACAGCATTATTTATGGACTGCCGATGAAGTTCAAATCCCTCCGGGAGATCGATCACGTCAGGAAAAAGATGGATCCGATGCTTATGGCGGGTTTTGAAAAAAGTGGTTTTGTGACCTTCGGACTGGCGGAAGGCGGTTTTGCCTACCTGATGTCGAACAAGCCGATTCGCACCACCAGCGATTTGCGCACCCACAAGGTCTGGATTCCGGGAAACGATCTCATCACTGCTGAAGTACTTAAAAGAATCGGTGTCAACCCGATTCCGCTCCCGATTGCTGATGTTCTCACCAGCCTCCAGACCGGACTGGTGGATACGGTTCCGGCGCCGCCAATTGCCGCCATCATCCTGCAGTGGCACACCCGTGTGAAATATTTGACGGAGATACCGCTCTCATACACGTATGCCCTGCTGGCTGTTGACAGAAAGGTGTTCGCCAAACTCATGCCGGCGGACCAGCAGATTGTGCGTGATGTTATGGGGCAGGTTTTTAAAGACATCGATCATCAAAACCGCAGCGATCATGTTGCCGCCATGAAGGTGATGCAAAAAACCGGCATTCAGTTCGTTCAGCCGACCGCTGAAGCGGCGGCGGAGTGGCGTGCTGCGGGGATGGAAGTCACCCAAAAGCTGCTCGAAACCGGGCGGATTTCTCGGCAGGCTTTGGAACAATTGAATTCGCTATTGAAAGCAACCGGATCATAATAGGTATAGATCTCGTAAAATGCTAGAAAAACAGGTTTTTTTTTGGGACATTATCGGGCGTAGTGAAGCCTTCTCGGAGCATAGGTTTCAGGTGTCGGGTGTCAGGTTTCAGGACGGCCCTCGCTTTTTCACTACTGACACCTGACACCTGAAACCTGAGTGCCAGTGTCCTATTTTCATGCAATCTCACGACAGTTAAAGAGTCACAGCTATTTTCCCAAGCTAAATGACGAGGCCTGAAGTAAAAGATATGAAGCATCAAACAGTTAAATTCGACCTGAAAGTTGTTGCTGGGTTATTAAACCGTCTCGAAGACACCATCCTGGTCAGCCTGTTGGCGGCCATGCTGGTGCTGGCCAGTGCTCAGATCCTGGCACGTAATTTTTTACAAGCCGGAATTTTGTGGGGGGATTACCTGGTGCGGGTGATGGTGCTGTGGGTGGGGCTGGTCGGTGCGATGGTGGCCGCCCGCCGGAACCAGCATATCTCCATCGACATCGTTTCCCGCATACTGCCGCAACGGATGAAGAAAGCCGTCAAGGCTGTTTTGAATCTGTTTGCGTCCGTCGTTTGCGGACTTGTGGCCTACTATAGTTTGCGGTTTGTCCGCCTGGAATATCTCGACGGCGCCGTCGCCCTTCGGCGCAATACCGACCTGGACTCTGGAGTCGATCATTCCGATATCCTTCGGCGTTATGACGCTTCGATATTTCGTTTTGATGCTGAGCGAAGTGAGACAGTGGAAATCATGGGTGCGATAATTCCCGTTATCATACTTCTGTTTCTTTTGACGATCCTCGGCGCCCCGCTGTTTGTCGTCATCCTGGCTGTCGCTCTGATCGGATTTTATGCCCTCGGGATCGATTTGTCCGTGATCGCCATCGAGATCTATCGCCTGGTGGATACCCCCCTGCTGATGGCATTGCCCCTGTTTACATTTACGGGATACCTGATGGCAAAGAGCCATACATCCGAGCGGTTGGTGCAGCTGACACGCGTATTTTTAGGCTGGATGCCGGGCGGGTTGGCCATCGTTTCACTGGTTGCCTGTGCCGTTTTTACGGCTTTCACCGGAGCGTCGGGAGTGACCATCGTGGCCCTGGGCGCTTTGCTTTATCCGGCCATGGTTCAGGACGGCTACCGCGAGCAGTTTACTCTGGGATTGGTGACCACCGCCGGCAGCCTCGGCCTTTTGTTTCCACCGTCACTGCCACTGATCCTGTACGGCGTTATTGCGCAGCAAATAAGCACAGGTCAGGGGTTCACCCTCGAAGACCTCTTCTGGGGCGGGCTGCTTCCCGGCTCGCTGATGGTGGCGTTGCTGTCAGGCTGGACCTTATGGTCGAATCGCCACATTCACACCCAACGCAGCCGCTTTTCAATCCGGTCGGCGCTGCGCGCCCTGCGGGAATCGGCCTGGGAGATTCCGCTGCCAATTTTTCTTGTCGGTGGGATTTACGGCGGGTTTGTTGCCATCTCCGAAGCGGCGGCTGTCAGCGCATTCTATGTTCTGGTGGTGGAAGTTTTTGTTTACAAGGAGATTCGTCCCGTCCAGCTTTTTGGCTTCATGCGGGATTCGATGGTTATGGTCGGCGGAATTCTTCTTATCCTGGCGGTGTCGCTGGCGACTACCAACCTGCTCATCGATGCCGGTGTACCGGCAACACTGCTGGGACTGATCCAGGCTTACGTGCAAAGCAAAACCGCATTTTTAATTTTGCTGAATGTCGTGCTGCTCGCCGTGGGTGCGATTTTGGACATTTTTTCAGCCCTGGTGATCGTGGTCCCGATTATCCTGCCGGTGGCTTTGAGCTACGGCATCGATCCCGTCCACCTAGGGGATTATTTTTCTGGCGAATATGCAGATCGGCTATATGACCCCTCCGGTCGGCATGAATCTGTTTTATTGCCAGCTACCGCTTTCGAAAAAAACGTCAGTGACATTTACTCGGCTGCGCTGCCCGTTTATGATCGTGCTGCTTGCCGCGTTGCTGGTGATTACGTACGTTCCCGGCCTGACGCTGCTGTTTCGTTCTTAAATCCGGACGGACCGCAATGATTTTATGTGAACCTCGACCACACGGATAAGCCCGAACTAGTGTGATGAAAATTCACCTGTAACTTATGCACAAAGACTTGACAATTTACACTGTTTTTGTTCCGCGAATATGGTTTCAGGTGTCAGTGTTCAGGTGTCAGGAAAGGTAGACGCAATCGCATATCCTGAACACTGACACCTGAAACCTTACACTCAAAAGAGGAATGAAAATAGGATAAAAGTCAAGGGCCTCGTTATGAAGATTTTTCACCACCTCAGGCCCGAACCAGATACAGCTATTGAGGTGTTGAGAATCCTTAAGAGTTGAAAAAATTTCTTCATAGTATCAATTCGGTTGGAACCTGCTGGAAAAGGGGTGGCCAGTTGAAGGGCAGAAAGTATTTGCTGTGCTGGCCAGTACTTATCCTTTACGGGGAGCTCCGAAAATCGGTTATGCGATAGCCACCGCGGACATCGGGCAGCTCTCAAAAGGTGCAGCGGCGATGCGGCGAGCGCTGCGAATCGATCCGGATGCTGTTCATTATGTTCCTGTGAACGCAGATCTTCAGCACAGGTTTAGACAACTTGCGGATTATTATGATAGCGGGCCGACATCGGTAGGCCGGGCCGATGCACATTTCATGGCGGCGGCCCTTCATTATTTTTAAATGACTCGAATTCGGAAACAGACCAGTGTAAAGCCGGCATACCCACTTTGCATTCCGTTCCTAATCCACATGAGAAACAAGGAGGAGTATCAGACTTAAAAAGGGCCATGCCCACTATCTGCAGACCTCGTCATCAATCATCAAAAAATCGCGGCGAGCCCTTATGTGACGCAGGATTGCATAAAAGTTGGATACTGGCACTCAGGTTTCAGGTGTCAGGTGTCAGTAGTAAAAAAGCGAGAGCCGGCCTGAAACCTGACACCCCTGGCCCAGACCTAAATTTGTATAAATCTGGAAGATAAGACATTGTCAGGAACTCCTACAGTGAACAGTAAAAATCCGTCATGTCGCACTCTCCGAGGCGTAGGCTACGAGGCGTAAGCTCTACGAGCCGGAGGCCAGCGGGCTGAAACCTATGCTCCGAGAAGGCTTCACCACGCCCGAAAATGTCCAAAAAAAAGAGCTATTCTCATAGTAAATTACGAGGTCTGATATGAGAGAAATAGGCTTCATTTAGGTAGTTGGCGTTAACAAACCATCCCATCATGCTCAGGCGCTTCTTCCCCAACAGCTACAACGGAAACCGGCATGTTTTTTAGTGTTGGTAAATGATGATAGAGAGGGAACATCCTCTCCATGAAAAGAAAAGCCGAGGAATTGACCCTACCGTTATAGTTCACACTCCCAAAAATTATTCCAGCAGCATATCAAGAGCCTTTAGGCTTTACTATCTGATATTTTCTTGTTAAAGACAAGTGCAATAAGCACAACAGGAAAGCGATTTAGGCCACCGACACTTATTGCCAGTCGTTTTTAAAAAGGGGGATAGAAATGTCTGAAGAAGAAATGTCAACTTGTGTGAAGGCAGGCGTAGCGGAAAGAGGGGCCAAAAAGATTAAGGAAAGACCCGATCTTAAGAAATCAAACGCTCGGCCACACAATGATGATCAGGAAAATTCTAATGCCAAAACAATTGAGCCGGACGGAGACGATGCTGAGAGCTGGGTTGACCGTTACGGAGAAACTCTTTATCGTTTTGCTCTGGTGCGGGTGAAAAATCCGGTTATTGCGGAGGATCTGGTTCAGGAAACCTTTCTTGCAGCTCTCCGGGGGCGGGAGAACTTCCAGGGCCGTTCCAGCCTTAAGTCGTGGCTGGTTGCCATACTCAAACACAAAATCGTTGATCACATCCGTAAAAGCGTTAAAGAAAAGGTGCTTGAAAATTTTGATTCTCTGGCAGATCAGATTGAGACCACATTCGATGACCGGGGGAAGTGGAAATTCCGACCTCAAAATTGGACCGTCGATCCGGTAAAACTTTATCAGCAAAAAGAATTTATGGATATTCTGTATCGGTGTCTGGCTCAGTTGCGCGGACGTCAGGCCGAAATTTTTATGTTGCGTGAAATTGATGGATTAAGCACTGAGGAAATTTGTAAGGAGTTGAATATTACCGCGACCAACAGTTGGGTTATGCTTTATCGCGCCCGCATGGGGCTTCGCCGCTGCTTGGAAGAAAACTGGATTGATGATTCTATATAGAATGACATAAATCATTGCGCATACATACACAGCGTTCTGCATGTTTTACCCTATACGGTAGTTTTAAAATCAACGATTCAAAGGGTGAATACGCAATTTATTATGACGCTGTGTATAATTAAAGGGTTACGAATGGGACATCGGATGTTTAACTGCAATGAAGTTTCACAAAAAGTTTCTGAATCAATGGATCGTGTCTTGCCGTTTCACCAGCAAATGATGATACGGTTTCACCTTAAAATATGTAAATATTGTGCGCGATTCAGCGACCAATTGCTGTTGATAAGAAAGGCAATCCGTACCGAGGAGGATTCTGATGAGGGGCTGAAACCCTCCGAGTCTTCTTTTTCGGAGCCCCGGGAGCGGATTAAGCAGGCGTTGAGGGATCAATTAAAAAAGAAATCGGATTAATAAAAGACCAAGAAACCCCCAATTCCCTTAACCCAGCCTGTTTTATACCTTCAGAGATTAAAAAATCCTAGCAAATAATCAGCGCAAAATTGATAACTTTGCCCTTCCCTATTGCATGAACCACCGGCCACCTGCAGGGCGTCATAGAGGGTATCCCCCAATTGTCCACTCTTCCAAATTACATTCCATTTCTCTTTGCTAAATCACCGGAAAACAATGTAAAGGATGTTTAGCCAAAGTACGTGGATGCGAAAAAATAAAATATAAGAAAAATCAAGTTTATATGATTCAGGTTAGATTGGTAAGCGGCATAGCAAAGGGTATTGCTTCATAACGCATTGGAGCTCAGAACCATCATCTTTTCCACTTGCATATCCCGCATGGTGTAGGGGATACCTCCGATGTTGTATCCGGATTGTTTTAGGCCAGCAAACGGCATCCAGTCTACCCGAAAAGCCGTATGTTCATTAATCATCACCGCAGCGGCGTCCAAACATTTATAACAATGCATGGCGGTATCTATGTCTTTGGTAAAGACGGATGCCTGAAACGAAAAAGGCAAAGCATTGGCTCTTGAAATGGCCTCGTTTAAATCTTCAAAGGGATAGACACAGATCACCGGCCCAAAAATTTCCATGGTGGAGACCTTAGCCTCTATGGGTGGATCGTACAACACGGTACACTCATAACATGTATCTGAAATGCGCTTGCCACCGGCCAGCAGCTCGGCCCCGGAGTTCACGGCCTCCTGCACCCAGGTTTCGACGCGATCTACCTCGCCCGGACGAATAAGCGGCCCTATATCCGTATTTTCCAGGGTCGGATCGCCAATTTTAAGTTGTCCGGCGGCATCAGCCAATTGCTCGGCTAATATTTTGGCTACGGATTTATGGGCGAAAATGCGCTGGACCGAAACACATACCTGGCCGGCATGGTAGAACCCACCTTTGATCAGTGAAGGCACGGCTTTTTCCATATCAGCATCTTTTGAAAAAATCACAGGCGCCGCACCTCCATGCTCAAGGGCGCAACGCGTGCCGGGAGCTATTTTGGAACGTAACATCCAACCCACTTTGGCGCTGCCGATAAAGGTCATAAAGGCAACCCGCTCATCTGTCGCCAATTTTTCGGCAACCGCAAGATCATTGACCACCAAAGCCTGACACCATTGCTCGGGCAGACCGGCTTCGTGCAAGATCGCCACAAATCGCATACAGGACAGTGGGGTGGCTTCAGCGGGTTTCACGATTACCGGACACCCCGTGGCCACTGCCGGGCCGACCTGGTGCACGATAAGATTAAGCGGATGATTAAATGCACTCAAGGCCGCCACCACCCCGATCGGTTCATGGTGGGTCATGGCAATCTTGCCGGTGGAGGCCGTGTTTAAATCCATGGGAATCTCCCGGCCGGCATCGGTGCGCAATGTTTCAATGCAGCTTTTGACGCTGTCTATGGCTCGCGCCACCTCGATTCGGGAATCGAGGAGCGGTTTGCCGCCTTCCCGGGCCGCCTCTAAGGCAAGTTCATCGGCTCGCGATGCCATGATGGCGGCGGTCTTTTCCAGGATCCCGATGCGATCAGCGGGGTGCAGCCGGTTACTGCGGTCGCGGTAAAGACTATGGGCCGTCTCCAAGGCCTGGTTTACAGCTTCCATGTCCGCCGCCGTTACGTTGGCGATTAAGGTGTTATCATAGGGTGCATAGACAGGTAACACACCGTCATCGGTGGTAGCGCCGGGTATCATTAATGGAAAATATAAGGTCATAGGGTTCATCTTCCTGAGCTAATTGTATACAGCTGATCTGTGTTCACTTTAGATGAGTTGGCTTCTTTCCTTGATTTCTTTGTTCAGGATGCGATCGTTGTCGGCATAATCTATTGGACAATCAATCACGTGTATGCCGGGTGAGACATGGCAATTTTCCATTAGAGGCAAAAGGGCATTGGCACTTTCCACCCTGTGGCCATGGGCGCCATAACTTTGCGCATACTTCACAAAATCCGGATTGCCATAATCAAGACCAAAATCCTCAAATCCCATGTCGGCCTGTTTCCATTTGATCATACCATAAGCATCATCGCGCAGAATCAGTACCACCAGATTCATTTTCAGGCGTACGGCGGTCTCCAACTCCTGGGAATTCATCATAAAACCACCGTCGCCGCAAATCGCCATCACCCGCCGTTCAGGATTGACTATCCGGGCAGCCATAGCCGAGGGCAGCCCGGCACCCATACTGGCCAAGGCATTATCCAGCAGGACGGTATTGGGTTGATGGGCTTTATAGTTTCGGGCAAACCAGATTTTATATACGCCATTGTCCAGGGCAATGATGCCGTCGGACGGCATCACTTTGCGTACATCGGCTACCAGCCTGGAAGGACAAATCGGGAAGGCAGGACTGTCCGCACAAAGCTTGAGGTGCGCTTCAACATGTTCCTTGATCTCCATGAATCGTGTGAAATCCCATATAGATTGATGGGTCAGGCGTTCCTTGAGCTGCCAGATACTGTTGGCGATGTCTCCGACCATTTCCAGCTGAGGAAAATAGACCGCATCAACGGTCGCCGAAGAGAAATTCACGTGGATCACCTTAAATCCATCCGGTTTCATAAAAAATGGCGGTTTTTCAACCACGTCATGGCCAACGTTGACGATAAGATCGGCGCTTTCAATGGCACGATGGAGAAAATCTCCTGATGACAAAGCGGCATTGCCGAGAAAACGCGGATGGCGCTCATCCACGACACCCTTGCCCATCTGGGTGCTGAAAAAGGGAATGTCGGTTTTCTCGATGAACTGGCTGAGCATGTTGCAGGTTGTTTTTCGATTGGCGCCCGCTCCGATGAGCAATAAGGGATGCTTGGCTCGGGCAATCGCTTCAACGGCCTGCAGCACGGCCTTTTCTTCGACCACGGGCCGCCGAACACTGCTTCTGGGAATAATGGCGGCTGACGTTTCCTCCCTCGCGATATCTTCAGGCAGTTCTATATGTCCTGCCCCGGGGCGCTCTTCTTCAATCAGGTGAAACGCTTCGCGCACCCTGGCTGGAATATTGTCGCCACTGGTGATCTGCTGGGTGTACTTGGTCAGCGGCCGCATCATGTCCACTACATTTAATTCCTTTCGCTAAATGTTTCCGCAGGCCACCATAGCGTCGGCGACTTTAACAAATCCTGCAATATTTGCTCCTTTGCGGTAATTGATGTAGTTACCCTCGGTGCCGTACTGGCTACATTTATTGTGAATGTCCTTCATGATTTCATACAGACGCTTTTCGATGTCTTCTCCCGACCATGACATATGCATACTGTTTTGGGTCATTTCAAGACCGGATACCGCCACTCCCCAAATTTCAGCGTATCCAGAGTCAAATCGCGATGAAAGCGAATGCCGCCCTTGTAAGGCCCGATCGCATTGCTGTGCTGGACTCGATAGCCTCGATTGGTCCGAAAGTTTCCGTGATCGTCTTCCCAATTTACTCGAAAAATAACAATCTGATCCGGCTCAGTAAGTCGTTCGAGTATTTTCATATCTTCGTAGATCGGGTTTTCCAGCACAAATGGAATGATATCAACTGCAACCTCATAGACCGCCTGGTGAAATTCAGATTGTCCCGGATTGCGTCGGGCTAACCCGTTCATAAAATTATCTAAGCGCTGTTTTGCGGGCTTTTCCATAAAATAACCTCCATTTTTACAAATTGTTTACTGCAATAAAAACGGTTTAGCCCCAATTTTGGAATGGTCTCCATAGATCATCAAACCTGAGCTGTCAAGATTTCCTCAACGTTTGAAGGCCATGAGACGGTGGAAGATACCTTTGACGGTCGGCGTGAGACGTGCCCGGTTGTAAGCGTCGCCGCATTGGCGAATCGCCTCGGCCGCAGTCGGGTAAGGATGAATCACATTGGCCAGCTTGCCAAGCCCCATCCCGCTCTGCATCGCCACTGTGAGTTCGCTGATCATATCTCCTGCGTGGCTGCCGACAATCGTCGCACCTACAATTTGGTCCGTGCCCTTCTTCACGTGAATCTTTACAAAGCCTTCGGTCTCGCCGTCGACAATGCCCCGGTCGACGTCTGAAAACTCCCGCGTGAACGTCGCAAACGCAATGTTCCGTTCTTGCAGGTCTTTCTCATAAAGCCCCACATGTGCCACTTCGGGCTCTGTGTATGTCGCCCACGGAATGAGCAAGTTGGAGAATTTGTCACGGCCAAAGAACAGCGCATTGCGAATCACCAGGCGCGCTGTAAAATCCGCCATGTGCGTAAATTGGTACTTGCTCGTCACATCGCCCACTGCGTATACATCCGGGTTGGTCGATTGCAGCTTGTCGTTGACCTTGACTCCCATGCGCTCGTCATATGCCACGCCGGCATCCTCGAGACCGAAGCCCTTGACTGCCGGCTTGCGGCCCGTTGCTACCAGCAGCGCGTCGAATTCCAGCGACCGTTCGCCCTGGCCGTCTTCCAGAACTATCGTCACCGGAGGCTTTCCACCTCGGCTCTCCACGCCCCTGTAATTGGAATGAAACGCGAACGTGACACCATCTCGTCGTAGCGACTTTTCAACGATCTTGGCCGCGTCTGGATCCTCCTTGGGCAAGATCTTGTCACTGCGCGAAAATACCGTCACCTGCGAACCGAAGCGCTGGAACGCTTGTGCCAGCTCGAGCCCGATGGGTCCTGCACCGATGACGCCAAGGCGCGAAGGTAGCTCCGTCAAGTTGAATATCGTGGCATTTGTGAGATACGGTGCTTCCTGCAGTCCCGGAACATTGGGGATGGCCGCCGTACCACCTGTCGCAATTACCGCTTTGGCAAATGTGAGCGTCTTGCCGTTGACTTCGATCTTATTCTTGCCGGTAAATGTGCCCTTGCCGAGAAAGACGTCCACGCCAAGCTGCTCGGTGTAGCGCTCGGCAGAGTCGGCCGGTGCAATGCCTGCGCGAAGGTGACGCATACGCTCCATCACAAAGCCAAAGTCGACTGAGACGTCGCCATTGACTTTGACGCCAAATGCGGCTGCGTTGCGCACAGCCGCGGCCGCCCTGGCGCACCGCAGCAGGGCTTTTGATGGCACGCAGCCCACATTGAGGCAGTCACCGCCAAGCAAATGCGACTCGATGAGCGCCACCCGGGCGCCAACTCCCGCAGCCCCAGCTGCAGACACCAAGCCACCGGCGCCGGCGCCGATTACCACGAGGTTGTAGGTTGACTTGGGTTTTGGGTCTACCCACCCTTTGGGATGCACGCTGTCGAGAAGTCTGGCGTTGTGCTCATCGAGCGGTGAGATGCCGCAAGCCTCGATATTAACCTGTGCAAAAGTTGCCAAATCCGGATCGCGCTCCGGGATTGCCGGCTGTAGCGTGAGGGTTTGGGCTTCCGGTGCCGCAACCGGCGAAACAAAATCTTCCCAGCTGACGGCGCTGCCATCGGGTTTTCGTGCCGTTGTGCCATGGTCCTCATCAGACGTAAAGCGGTAGAATAAATACTTGTTCTCAAACGGGTGTGCGTCTTGTACGTGATGAAACACGCCGGCATTCAGCATCATGTTGCCGATGCGGACGGCGTCCTCTTCGTCGCTGGCAATCCCCTCCTCTACCAGTTGCTTAACCGCCTCGCTGCCGACAAAACATTTTGTAAAAGTCTTAGGGGGAAATCCATATTTACGATCTTTTATGTCAAGGACTTGCTTCACGCGCGCGGTCAGCTCTTCAAGATGGGTACTATCGAATGAAGCTTCTTTTTCCATGTGCTCTTCTTGTACCATTTGGCTCTCCTTCTCGAATCAAAAAGATTCATCAGTCTTCCTCTTAGAGTTTGTAATGACTTCGATTGGTTTTGTGCGGTTACGCAATCAGATTCTACACACTGTCAGTCTTGATCCCATACCCAAAATCACCATGAATCAAGATACACTATCTATTAGCGTTAGTTTAGCTTCTAAATTATCCTACTGTTCCTTTTGGCTTTTTTGCATCTTCATCAGCCTGAGCTGCTGCTATAGCTGCGGCGGCACCGGCCTTTTCTATCAATTTTTTATCAGATATGCCGGTTGTCTCTGCTCCTTCATCCTGTCCCTTGCCTGACTCTGTTTCATCAGTGACCGGCGGGATGTAAACGGTAACGTTGCGATGGGCAAACTCGATTCCTTCTTCTGCGAAGGCTTTTTGCATCAGTCGGTAAACTTCTTTTCGAATTACAAACTGCTCTCCGGGAGCGGTTTTGTACTTGACCCGCATGATCATAGCCGAGTCATCCATTTCTCTGACGCCCTGGGATTTTATTTTATCGAGGAGCTTCGGGGCCAGTTCCTCATTTTTCAGAATCGGTTCATATACTTTCTTTTTAATAATTTTCCTGACCCTTTCTACATCGGTGTCATACCGGACACGAAAATCAAGCTTTGTGATAATGTAATCCCGGCTCATATTGGTAACGACACCGATATCGCCGAATGGAATCGTATTCACCATACCTCTTGGATGGCGCATTCTTAACGAACGCAGTGAGATGTGTTCCACCAATCCTTTTGTCCCGCCTGTTTCAATGTAATCACCGACACGGAAGGCATCGTCCATCAAAAAAAACAAACCGGCAATAATGTCCTTTACCAGGGTCTGGGCACCGAAACCAATGGCCAGTCCGATGACACCGGCTCCGGCGATCAGAGGGCCGATATTGACACCAATCGAAGAGAGTATGATCAACGTGGCCATCACAACGATAACGGTTAAAATGAATTTGCGCAACAGCAGTAAAAGGGTGCCGACACGGGAACCGCCGGCGCCTCCTTCTTCCATTTCCTCATCGGCCTCAGGCATTTCTTCGTCCAGTCTGCGTTGAATGGCGGCGCTGAGCACCTCCCACGTCGCATAGCAGATCAAGACGGCAATCAGTATATTAAATGCCGCCCGTGTCACCGCTTTGCCAAAGTGAATATCGATTCCCCATAGCTCCAAAAGATAAAAGAATACGAAAGCAGCCAATGCGATACGCAGTCCGCTGCCAATGATGCGATTCAAACGACGCACATCCATATGTTTTTTGATAACCGGCTCTTCGGTTTCAGTGGTTAATGACTCACTATCCGTATCTTTTTTAGCAGCTTCGGAATCCGCCAGGGATTTGGCCTTTGCTCTGGTTTCTCCAATAGCAGACAGATCCGTATTATCTGAAGCTTCGGCTGCCGAGGCATTTTGCATATTTTCGGGTTTTTCCGCAATTCCAAATACCACCCGCAATACTTCCCGCAGCCCCCAGTCAAGCAAAAAATACAACGGGATTATGAGAAGGGTTTGGGTATCCGGTGCGCCGGGTCGAACACCTCCCAGCAGCAGGTTGAACCCCGAAAGAATCCATAACAAAAGCAATGCAATTATTGCCAGATGGTGCCAAATTCTAACTAGTAGTGCCCGCAGCCCGGTTTCGGCAAGATTTTTCCCCAGTGCCTGCTTCATCTGCTCGCGCTTTTGCAAAATCATGGTGATGATCATCGAAACAATCACCAGCTCCACCATGGCAACCATCATAAGATGGTTTGCCTCGCTTATTCCGGCTACCCGGAAGATACCGCATGTCAAAAATCCAAAGCTGCCGACCACTGCAATGGCCATGATCCATCGACAAAGATACTTGGCGGTCTCATCATCCATCGGGAGATACCGGAGTGCCGGAACTTTCGGGGCCAGAAAAAAGCGAGAAATAAGCTGAACTCCCATAACAATTAAAAAAGCGATCAAGTAGGTTGCCACCAGCACACTTTGAGGGCCGCTGCGCTTCATAAAAATGAAGAATATCGCCAGAGCAGCAATAGCGAATATGAACATGGAGATAAAATCCAACAGTGCTCCCAGAGTCAGACCTCCAATTTTTGTTTTCCAGTCGGCGAATGTTGCACTTTCAATACGGCGGTAATAAACTGCGGTATATCGTCTAAATAACCATAGAATAACAAGGCTTGCCGTCAATAACCCGCTGACACTGAAAATGGTTTTGAATGGGTCGGGTTTCCCTTGATTTTCCTCCTTGCTGAGCAATTGGAACAAATGAGGCAGATTCTCAGGATCTGTTCCAACACCGGATTTAAGAAAGTGGATTCGCCACTGGATAATATTGCTAATGTTTTGGATTTTCTTAATTAAACCGGCAAGACCACCGGTTTTTTCTTCAGGTTTAACCACTGCATCCTGCTGCGGTTGTCTGGTCAACGCTTCAATCAGGTGCCGGACCTGTTCATCGCTAAGTGTAACGACGATGGTTTCTATTGGTTCGCCGGCGATGCGATCCGATATAGCGTTTTCTTTATCAACCGCTGTGTCTTGCTGCGATTCATATCCAGTACCTAAAATTACAAGCTTCGATCCAGCGGCAAAGGCCGGTTGGATCTGCAGGAATAAACTCAAGAGAACTAAGCTCAGCAACCCCTTGAATTCAAATAGGTGGCGTATCATCCGTTATATCCTTTTGTTTCATTTTAGTCAGCGCATCCATCTTTATATAATCCCATAATATACAAGTAGTTGTCTTTATTCATCAATATTTTAACGACAGAATTTACATTTTTAAGAATTTGAATTTTATTTAACCATCATGGCACAATATGCCGCGCCGATAAGGGCTGCCTTATCGTTCAGTACGACCTTAACGGATATCTTTTCAAGAAAACCCTTAAAGCGTCCTTTGTTTGTGAATGCTTCCATAAAGACATCTTCTTTTAATTTGGATAAAATCTTCGGCGGAATTCCGCCTCCCAGGTAAACCCCGCCCGTGGTTATACCGGTTAGGGCTAAATTACCGGCAACGGCACCGAAGATGGAGACAAACATATTCAGTGCTTCAACACAACCGGGATCTTTACTCGCCAATGCGGCTTCAGTGATGACCTTGGCCGAGTCCATTTCTTTTAGCTTTTGATTTAACCAATCAGGTTCGGTTAAACGGCCTGAGTCTTTCAACCAATTATAAATATTCACCAATCCAGATCCGGAAACCACCCTTTCTATACTCACATGGCCATAATGCTGATGAAGATACCGCCATAGCTTCATTTCTGCTTCGTTATTAGGCGCAAAATCAGCATGACCGCCCTCTGAAGGTACTGGCAAATATCGACCGTTCAGATAAATCAGCACTGCTTTACCCAGACCCGTTCCGGGAGCGATCAGGGCGAGATTCCGGTCTTTTATGGAACCCGCCTGATTTAAAGGGAAGAATTCATCTTTCTTCAATAGCGGGATGGCCATTGCAGTGGCAGTTAAATCGTTGACAAGCTTAACATGATGAAAGTTAAACTGTTTTTTGATCCGATCTTCGGAAATATTCCAGGGGAGGTTGGTGGTTTTGGACTTGCCGTTTACCACAGGCCCTGCAATCCCAAAACAGGCATGGGTGACAGGCACCGGATGGGTTTCGAGAAATTGCCGGATAATGTGTTCCAGACCAGGTGTGTTTTGGCTTGAAAAAGTCTCAATCACTGTTGGCACAGGGCGTTCTTTTTCCTTGAGGAAAAGCCCCAAGTTCGTTTTTGTTCCGCCGATGTCGCCGGCCAAAACAAATGTTTTATCCATTGACTTTGTCATGACTTATATCTCCCGATACCTGAATTTGCACCCGTTACCATTGCTTTCTGCTGCGATTCGGATTAACTGCACCGGTTTTGCCGTCTATTAGATAGTGATGGAAGGCGTCTTTTACATATGGGCCGCTGTTGGCTGAATGGTTTAAACGGGCAAAGTTGGTTTCGTTTTCAGTGAAAAGCAGCTCATCGGCGTTTGCGGCATACAGAAAGTATTTCCCGGCGGCCGGATGTTCAGCCGCAACCGTAAAAATTTTGGCAGATCCTTCAACTTGCTTGAGCAGCGGCTTCCCAGGGGCATCTCCCATGGGGCCGTTATCATATCCCCAGCTCCAGGTATTGCGAAACCAGAGGGTAGGAAGAACGTGGCAAGGAGCCGTTTGCGGACCGCGGTTAGCGACTGTGATCTTTGTTAAAATATCGTCTTCATCGACCTTGGCATACTCGACAAAGACATCAAAGTATCGATTTTGCTCAAATATATCTGTATCCATCAATTCATATTCGAAGTCCAAATGACCGCGCCGAGCATTCTCTGCCAAAAGTTCGCTGTAGGGAAACTCCGCCTGGGGATATTTATAAAGCATTTTCATATAGCTGTGGGTTGGTGTGCTGTCCAGGTAGAAGTAATACTCCTTGACGTCTTCGCCGTGATTGCCCTCGAACGCGCTGAGTCCGAACATGCGTTCTTTTAAGACCGGATCTTTGCCGTTCTACAGGGCCAGCGCGAAGCAAAAAAGGTATTGATAGCGGTCGGATATGCCAGCAATGCCATCTTCACCCCAACGATAGGCTTTGCTACGGGCATGATCATGGGGGAAATAATTCCAGGCAGCGCCGTCTTCACTGTAATCCTCACGCACCGTTCCCCAAGCTCGCTCGCTGAGATAAGGGCCCCATCTTTTCCAGTTGGCTTTACGAACACGATATTCGATAAGCCTTTTATATTCTATTGTTTTTAGCATGCTTGCCATCCTTCAGTAATAAAGAATCAATCGGCCGGCCGCGAGCCGATGAAGGACATCGCTGTCGATCGTAGGAATTTGTCGATACCGCAACCGATACCTTGCTTTCGGCACTGAAATCACATTTGTGTAATGTCCATAAAAAAGACCTATTTTTCTAGCATTTTACGAGATCTGTAAAAACAGCTTATTGATCACTAATCCGGGTCGGCGCTTGGTCATTCAACCTCCAGTCATAAGGTATAAATTGCAGAGTGTAATTCTTTTCAATTTTTTTCAATTCTTCTACTTTTTCAGGAGCGAGATACAAGGCGATATAATTCAGCAAACCGGCAGTTTTTTTCGGATAGTTCTGCTTATACCAACTTAGAAAATCGTTTTCATACCATTTAAAGATTTCAGACAAGAAAATCGTTTTGTTTTCATAATCTATTTTAAAATTTCGTTCTTCAGCCACAAATTTACGCGTCTCCATATCAAGTTGTTCATCTAAATTTTTACCGGAGAATGCATGCCGCGGCATTCGCGGACAGCCCAATGAAGCACAGTTCAAAGCAAAGTGAACGCGCGGATCTGAAAAGCGCTTGCGAATGATACCGTTTTCAAGACGGTAAAGGCTGATTTTACGACCGCCGATGATGGGTTTTTGAAAAATAAAGAAACCGCTTTTATTCGGCAGGAAGAAAAATAGTGCGGGAGGCTTGACTTCCAACACGCTGTGGATCGGATAATAGGTAATAACGGTTTTAATCGCAGCGGCATTGTAAGCGTTTATCCAGTAAGATAGTTTATGGCTGTCGGTGGGGAAGATATCCGGATGGCTGTCGGGGCTATAGTTGGCGACCATCTGATAATATAGATCCAAATCATGAGGATCTTTCTTGAGCGCTGAATAATCGACTTTGCCCAATTCATTAACGAAGCGCTGCAAAACCACATTAAAGCTATCATGGGAGAAGCCTGTCATCTTTTCCTCAGAAACAGTTGGAGTTGTTGGCGGCTCTATCGGCGCACAACCAGCTAATATCAATGGTATAATTATGAAAACTAAATTGCATTTTTTAGGAATATTCACGATTTATCAGCCTTTCTGATTTTCAAACTTTTTATCCTCATGCGAAGCGGTAAATATTATTGTAAGCGCAGAACGAAAAAACACCGTCTTCGCAGGTTATTGCATAACTGCATTTGTTTATACGTTCTTCTTCGAGCGCATCTTTATCCATAAAACCTTTTGCAAAAATTAATATTGTCAATTCCAAATCGAACAATGTCACCAATTTCGTGATCATTTATGCCACGCGCAACCGCTACTGCAAGAGTGCAGCACAGCACAGCATTGCGAATCGCATCGATGGATTTTTGGCGGACTTCAGTTAAATCCCGCCCGCGGATGCTGGTGTAAGTCTCTTTCTTTAAGCCATCAAACTGGAGATAGACGGCAGTTAGTCCCTCTGACTTTAGTTCGTGAAGCATCTCAGGATCTTTGCTGATTTTGATTCCATTCGTGACCAGTTCAATATTTCGATATCCGAGGCCCTTGGCTGCAGCGATAATTTTAGGAAGACTGTTGTGAACTGTCGGCTCTCCACCACTGATTTGAATCGGAATCGGAGTTTCTGTTATCTCCAGTAATTGTTCGAGGTAGGTGTGGACCTTAGCAACGGATATATCCTGAGCTGAATAGTGGGCATTTGAAAAGCAAACGGGACAAGACAGGTTGCACCGATTCGTAATCTCAATCATAGCCATGAGTGGCTTGCGTTGCCCGGGCAAAAACTTGCCAAAGCGCGGTTGCCCACCTATAGGTTTGTTAGTTTTTTTCATCATTAAATAGGATGAGAATCTGACTGTGATAATATCTAATGGTGTAGTCGAAATGGATTAGTATTAATTACACCTGCTTTATTTGTTGCCCTATTCGTTCCAGACAATATCCGGCCCCAAAACGGGATACGCCGGCAATTTACTTTATTTGTTTTGCGGCTTATTTCAGTCACTCTTAAGTCGCTGAGGATCTGATTTCATCGCGTCAAGGAAAAAATCAGGCAGGTATAGCGAAAATCTAAACGTCTGCTGTATGCTCAAATGGCAAATATATAGGAAATATACAAGGGAATTATTAATGCCGGCTTTGTCTCTTTTTGATAATTGTAATTTCACCCTCAGTCATACGACTGAGTACCAGAAAGGTATTTTAAAAGGTTGTTTTATGCAGAAAGGAGAATTTTAGTATGCGAATACAAGATATCGGCAAACCGAATAAAAGCCGTTTCGTATCAATGATTCTGATTAGCCTCATCTTGATCGGGTGCGCAACCACACAAGAGGGTGGCCGTTCGAAAACCATTATTGGGGGATTGGGCGGCGCGGCAGCCGGCGGTCTTTTAGGGGCCGCTTTGGGCGGTGATACTGCCGGTATTATCGCCGGTACGCTTATCGGCGGGTTGATCGGCGGTGCTGTAGGTGACCGGCTGGATGCAGCTGATCGGCGTGAAGCTCGTGAATCCGCACGGTACTCGTTGGAAAAATCCCGCTCCGGTACCACCACAACTTGGCAAAACCCGGATAGCGGCAATTCCGGCACAGTCACGCCAACCCGTACTTACCAGGCAGCAAACGGCCAATATTGCAGGGAATTCCAGCAAACCATCACCGTCGACGGCGAAGAACGAGAGGGCTTCGGCACGGCCTGCCGCCAGCCTGATGGCAGCTGGAAAATCGTAAAATAACGACGCTAACGATTGCGCAATTACTGGAGGTTTATCATGAAAACAAAAAGTAACACGCTAAACTGAATATCTGGGGTTTGGAGAAAAAAAGGGATTGGTTTTCCAAACTTCGAAATGAGAAGCATTTGTTTTAATTTAGCAGAAATGTAAGGAGTGATCATCAAACAACGACGAACCCAGCGTCATATAAAATTGGCAATAGTTCTGAGAAAAACCTCGGGATTTATCACAACTACAACACCGGATGATGTATTATCGAGCATTATTATTAAACAATAAGGACAAAAATAACGGTCGATTTTTCCCGCATCCAAACAAAGGAGGTTTTAAATGGCCAGAGTAAAAACACTTGATACTGAATCAGTAACCAGGGAAGCAACGGCAGTTTTTACAGAAATCGAGGGTGCTTTTGGAATGGTGCCCAATTTGTTTAGAACCTATGCTCATTTTCCGCCTCTGCTGGAAGCAAACTGGAACAAAGTCAAAGCTGTGATGATGCAAGGAAATCTAAGTCGCAAGGTTAAAGAAACGATCGCCGTTCTAGTATCTAAAGACAATAGTTGCAATTATTGCGTCGCCGCGCACAGCGGTGCTCTAAAGGCAATAGGGGTTACTGATGAAGAGATTAAACACATTAAAGAAGATCTTGATTCCGCGGACTTCAACGAAAAAGAAAAGGCACTTATTGCTTTTGCTCGGATGGCCAATCGGGAACCCTTGCGAATTACAGATGATGAGTTTGCAGCCTTGCACCGCGCAGGAGCAACGGATGCCGAGATCATTGAAGCCCTTGGGGTGATGGAGGTTTTTACAGCTTTCAACAAGTTTCTTGATTCTCTGCAGGTTGAGATTGATACTTAAAGATTCATACCAGCTCCGCCTTTAAATCAGCGCCTTTTGGGAATTGTCTCAGGGAAGAGGGTCAGATCTTTTAAGACACGAAGGCACAAAGAAGGAATATTTTGATTTACTGTTTTTTCAGCAGTTCCAGCAACCGTTGCGGATAATCCGTCATTATGCCGTCCACACCCAAGTTTAAAAGTCGCTTCATTGTTTTAACATCGTTTTCCGTCCACACATGAACCCGCATGTTGCGGGCGTGGGCCGCTTCTATAAATCTTCGGGTTACAACCCGGAGATCACGAAAGGTTTCGGGAACCTGTAGTGCCTGGGCGTCCGGCGAGTATGCGGCTTCCAGATAAACCTTCTGGAGTCCATAAAACAGTATCGCCTCCGATGCACCGGCAGATGTAGCAACCAGAGGACATAGCGAGCGAAATTCTTCTAAGGAATCGGCATCAAATGAGGCCACCATGACTTTATTTGTCATGTGATGGTCTCGAATCAACCGGCAAAGAGATCGAATCGTACCTGACCGGGAATCTTTGATTTCAATATTCATCTTTGTTTCCGGGAATTCACCAAAAACTTCGGCCAGGGTTGGAATCTTAACCCCTTTGTTGCGCAGCGGGAAGGGTTGGCCATTGTCCGGCGACCAGCGATGGGCAGCATCTAACTTCTTTAGTTCGACCAGGGTGTAGTTTTCAACCGGGCCGCTGGCGTTGGTCGTACGTGTCACGGTGTCATCGTGCAGGATTATCAGCTGTCCATCTCTGGTGCTGCGTACATCCATTTCAAGCACGTCTACTCCCAGCTTAACTGCTTTGCGGTAGGTGTAGAGGGTGCTTTCAGGGCCCAGGCTGCGCCCGCCGCGATGGGCGATGACGAGGAATTTATCCGGATTGAAGTAGGGGTGGTCCGGAACGGGCCTGGCGAACAAACACAAGAATTCATAGGCGATGAAAAAGACCAGAAGCAAGCCGAGCAGGATTTTGATGCGTTTTTGCAGGATTTTCATGGTCGTCTTTAATCCACAGATTTCGCAGATTACACGGATTACTCTAATCACTTTAAGAGCGATGCGAAATCTACCGGGTTTAATTCCCCGCAGCTTGCCGCGGAGAGGTTCATTCGCGGCTGCCCCGCTTGAAAAACAGCGGGATGGCAGCAAAAACAAATCCCACAATCTAATTCAGAGCACAGGTCCTAACTTCGCCCACGACTTATTCCTAGGTTGGGTTGAGCATCCCGATATATTTGGTTGGGTTTCTCCGGCGGAACAACCTGCTTACCAGCCATTTTTATTCTGCTATCAGCGAAAGCCGACAAAATGACCGAAGATAGAACCACCGCCAATTCATCTATTTGATTGTATTATGAATTCTCTCAGCGATCTTTGCGATCTCTGCGGTGAACTACTACAATTTTTCCGGCAATTTAAAGTTCAGTTTGAGCAGGTTTTTAATCGGTAGAAAACGGGGATGTACATCCGGTGGCCATTGGAACCACTCCCATTTTTCGCACTTGTGCGGTTCTTTGACCATCGGTGTACCCGAATCGTAGTCAGCCGTCACAAACAAGGTGACATAATGCTTAGCCTCGTCGGCAAAGATATCGTTGGTGTAGGGACCGTAGCGCAAATTTTTAATTCGGATCCCCGTCTCCTCAGACACTTCCCTTTGGGCACATTCTTCAATGGATTCATTTAATTCCAGGTGGCCGCCCGGAAAAGCCCAGGTGCCTGAACCATGGGCGTTTTTGCGTTTACCTAAAAGCACCCGGTTGTCCTTAATCACTATAACTGCAATACCGACGAGGGGCCTCTTGTCCATAGATACAAGTTAGTTCGCTTCGCTCACAATTGGAATAATGGAATATTGGAATCGTGGAATGATGGGTTTAAAGAAAACAGAATTCAAAGCGCATATTATTGCATTGATTTTCTTGTTTTGATGGAGTAATTTATTGGGCAAAAAGCAAAATATAGATGCTTGATGAGCATCATCAAAAAATGTAGATGCAACATTTTTTGTAGAATAGACCTTTTTCCGCTTTCCATACCCAGTATTCTCTCCGAGGCGTAGGCCTACATTCTCTACGAGCCCGAGGCCACTGTTCCACTATTCCATCATTCCATGTGGTTTACAAAAAAATAGCCAGAAAAAGCACTATATTTCCAATAAGTTGTAGAAATTCCGAGATGTATATTTAACCGTTCATATCTTTCTATTTTCCTGAGAGAAAATCCTCCGGCATTTTGAGAGCGACGACTTCCCCGCGGGCCGTCTCTTTTCCCTTTGGCGGATAGTGTGACGGAGATCACCATTTTGCGGCCTTTGCTCTCTTTCACTCGACCTCGCAACTCCAGGGTTGTATCAATAGGGGTGGGGGCCAAATAATCGACGTGCAGGGAAACCGTAACAAATCGTTCCAATGTTTCGGTGCCCGGAGATTTACCTTCTTGGCGATATTTGGCAGAGGCAGCTGTGCCTGTGGCATGACAATCGATTAAAGACGCGATTAAACCACCGTAGACGTAGCCTGGAAATGCCGTATGATAAGGTTCGGGTTGAAAGCGGCTGACGGTCTCCTCGCCCTCCCAATAGGTTTTAATTTGATATCCGTGTTTGTTCGATTTGCCGCATCCATAGCATACAGCGATGTCATCCGGGTAGTAATCTTGTACTGCTTTTTCTGTCATCACAAATATTCCCTTTTTCGATTCAAGTTGGAGTTTAAATATCGTTGATGCAAGTTCTCAATAAATTATGTTAAGGGGGGTATCCATTTCATGGGCCTAAACGATAAATCGTAGGTTGGGTTAAACCGACGGTCTGCAACCAATCTTGTTGGGTTCGCTAATTTTATTGCTATTTCAAACTTTTGAGGAACATTAAGATAGGCGAACCCAACAAAAATTGTCCCGGTATCCCGCTTAACCCAACCTACTATAAACTGGGGCTATTGGGATTTTACTCGTTGGTTGGTTAAGTGGTTGTAACTATGGATTTATTCCATATTTGCAAAATAATTGGACGCTTCATGTTTCAACAATCGAAATCTTCTTAAATTATGCCAATAATTTACCTAATCAACCATTCAACCAGTAAACTATTTAACTCTTTTCCACCGCCCTAAATCTACCCGCATGAAGCTCTTCAACAAGTTGATTTTCGTCTTGTATCTCTTTTTCAAAAACGGTCACCCATTTGCCGACCTCATCGACCCGATGGGCATCACTGCCTCCGGTTCCCGGAAGACCCAGTTTTTCGGCCACCTTACGGGCCATATCGTTCTCATCAGGTGACAGCTTACCGTTTCCGACCTCGATGGCATCGACAAATTCAAGCACCTTGCGTTTACAGGCTTGCTCCACCTTCAACTGGAGCTGGCCGATGCCAAAGGTTTTAAACCCACGGAAAGGATGGGCCGCGATCATAAATCCGCCGGCCGTTTTCACTTCTTCACTCAGCTGCTGAATCATCAGCAGTTCCTTGATGTCTTTGTAAAGTCCAAAAACCAGGATATCCCCCTGATTGGTCGTAAACTCGTTTCCCCGAAAGATTTTAATCCCACCTTCCCGGGCCAGTTTGTCCACATCACCGATGTCCCATAAGACTTGATGTTCGGTGAGACAAATCCCATCGAGTTTCAAACGCTGCGCCTCTTGAATCAGCTCAAGAGGATCTATGTAGCTGCAGGCAGAGCGCGGGGAGGTGTGAATATGCAGGTCGATTCGCATTGGTTACCTTTCTTTAAACTAGTCGGACTTCATTAAGGAATGGATTCCGCTGGAGGTAGTTCATTGTTCAATCAGCCTGTTCGGCAAGCCATTTCTCCATAAACGCCGCCTGATCTAAACCTGGATCGGTTTCCAGCGCCGGCCACATATCATTGGCCATCCGAGCCGGATCAAGACACCGGCCGCACTCGATAATGATCTCAGCGAAGTGTTCGCAGCCCTTGCGACCGATTTCTTTCATGATCCGACTTTCCCAACCGTCTTCACGCAGGGACATGCCGGCGGCAGTTTGAAGAACAGGCACCGCTTGGGGACAGACAAAATTGGTGTAACGTTTCATAATGCCCTCAATGACCAGGATCTTCCCATCAGCGATATTCACATCCATTTTGATTTCCATACTGTAGATATGGTCTTCCAGGATACCATTGAACCTTACGGTCT
>PVMK01127495.1_pt1 | contig 62143 bp, 57 predicted proteins | sample 1853481 | NCBI WGS metagenome assembly PVMK01 (sample SAMN08533507, study PRJNA380276) | Marine sediment metagenome, whole genome shotgun sequencing project.
CAGTCTGGGCAGACTCAGAAACCGAAACACTGACCCATATGCTCAATGAGTTCCTGGCCGGAGCGTCGATTGACGATGCCGCCGCACACGATCGCTTTTGGGCGGAGGACCTTGTGTACACTTCTTCGCGGGGACTTCGTTTTGGCAAGCAGGAAATCATGGAGCGTTTGAGTTCCGCTTCCGATTCCGGTGCTGACGAACCACAGACTGTCTACTCGGCTGCGGATATTCGGATTCGGCAATATGGAGACACCGCGGTAGTCGCATTCCGGCTATTGGGCGCGCTCCAGGATGATTCCGGAGAGGTACTGGAATATTTCAACACCGGTACTTTTGTAAAACGCGATGGGGAATGGCAGGTGGTGGCCTGGCAGGCTACCGTTATTCCCGAACCTGGGTCATGACCTGGTGAAACACAATCACTGCCGGGATTCCGGACAGGGTGAGGGGCTGCAGATAGAAACACTGTCGGCGCTGGCTACAAGAGCTACAAGGGCGATGATGCCCAACGCACCCAGCAGATAGGTCAGTGTGTTGTCGTTGTTCTTTGCTGCCGGATTTTCAACGCGCAGGCTTTTCATGTCCTCGTAGCGATAAAAGCCCTGGTTGCCGCCCAGACCATCGGCCGTGATATCGGTGACCCGAAATTTCACGGTTCGCTTGTCCAGGGTTTTGACTTCGACCAGGCTGCCATAATCGATGCCGCGTGCTGTGGAGTTCTGCATGGCGTTTTCAACGTTTACTGTTTGCATTGAAGAGCATGCCGCAAGATTCAGCAGCAACAAGCTCAGAAGATAGCGTTTCAGAAAATTGGACATGCGGTCATGGTACCTAAAAAAAGATACTTGCTTTGCGTTGCAATGATTTGGTCGGCACAACTCAGTGCCCAGTCAACCGATTCTGATGCGCAGATCAACGGTACTACCTGGGAATATGGAATTGAAGCATCTGCCGGCTATTTCAATTTCCGGGATTCCCTGTTTGTCAATATCGACCCCGATCCTCCTGGAAATCTCAGTGACGACTGGCTTGAGTTCGTCATCAAGCCCTGGGTTTCTTTTGATCGTAAGACGGGAACCGGAACCTGGTTTGGTTCAGTCAGTTGGGCCTATGCGCGCACCGGTGACGAAGCATCTGATATTTCGGGCGGTGGTGCAAGTTCAGCCAGTTTCGACAAGCTGTACCTGGGTTGGCGATATGGGTCGCCCGAATCCGGCCAGTTCGAGGTGGCCGGCGGGCGCTACCCCTACCAGATCGGTAATGGTTTTTTGCTCTCTGACGGTTATGCCGATGGCGGCAGCCGCGGCGCCATCTGGAGCAATCCGCGCACGGCATGGGCGCCCGGTGCCCGAGTTCAGTATCTTCGCTCGGGCCACACGGTGCAGGTTTTTTACCTGGAAAGGGACGAACGGCCTGAATTTGATCCGGACACCCGGCTCTCGGGGATCAACTACGAATGGAAGTCAGCGGATGCGGCCTGGACGCTTGGTGCCAGCTACATGGCGTTCAAAGCGAATGATCTTGAGCCGCAACTGGACGGTGCAGACGTCTGGAACCTGAGACTCTTCACCCAACCGTTCTCCGTGCCGCTGACCATTTGGGCTGAGTGGGCCCGCGAGAATAACGGGTTGGCTCTGGATTCCACGGCCTGGTACATAGAACCCTTCTGGACCTGGGAAGACGCACCCTGGAAGCCGACGGTGTATTATCGCTACGCTTTTTTTGAAGGTGACAATCCGGACACCCTGGCCAATGAAGATTTCGACCCGCTTTTTCCGGCTTTTGATGACTGGGGCAGGTGGTGGCAGGGTGAAATTGCAGGGGAGTGGTTCCTCAGCAACTCCAACCTCAAAACGCACATGCTGCGGCTACATACTGAGCCCAGAGCTAATATTGGAACCGGACTGATTTATTTTAATTACTCGCTCGATCAACCGGGCTCCTACCAGGGCGGGGTCGTTTCGGATGACCTGGCGAAGGAAATCAATTGGTACATGGATTGGAGTTTCAACCCGATGTTCACGCTCAGTTTCATCCTGGCACGGAACAATCCGGGCCCGGCGGTTGAGGAGGCATTCGGCCGTAGCAAGTCGTTCAAATACGCCATGGTATTCCTCGCTTTCAGTTACTGATGGCGCGCCGGCTGACAAGCATCACGTAAGATGAGAACCGACTGCTCTAGAGTGTGCCGTTCTTAGGTTGCAAAAAGAAAAAAGCATGTCATTGCCCCAAGAAACTTCGTGGAGTGCGCCTTTGCTGGTATCGGGCATGCTGTTATTTTCAGCGCTGCTACCGGTTGGTGCAGCTGCGCAAGACGACAAAAAGCGAAGCTTTACTGCCATCAGGTTAGAGACGGCGCCCGTGCTGGATGGCGAAGTGCGCAACGACCCGGTGTGGCAGGCGATTACTCCAACTGGTGGCTTTGTTCAAACCACTCCGGACGAGGGACAGCCGGCCAGCCAGCGGACCGAGGTGCGGGTAGCCTATACCGGTGATGCCATCTACTTCAGTTTCATTGCCTACGACGACGACCCGGCCACAATTGTCGTTGGAGATACCCGGCGTGACGCCGACCTGGAGGAACAGGACAGCCTTTTGTTCATCCTGGATACCTACCGGGATGAGCAGAATGGTTTCGTCTTCGGCACAAATCCCGCTGGTCTCCAGTACGACGGCCAGTTAAGCAAAGCGGGGCAAGGCACTTCCATGATGGGTGGGTCCATGGGCGGATCTGGAGGCGGGTTCAATATCAACTGGGATGGAGTGTGGGATGTAAAAACAGTGATGGGAGATTTTGGATGGAGTGCTGAATTCAGGATTCCCTTCAAAACCATCCGGTACCCCAGCGGTGACGTTCAAAGCTGGGGCATGAATTTCCAACGCAACATCACCCGGCGCAACGAGAATGCCTACTGGTCGCCGCTGGGCCGGCAGTTCAATATTTTGCGACTCGCTGACGCCGGCCTGCTCACAGACCTTGAGACGACCAGCCAACGAAATCTGAAAATCGTTCCGTATGTGCTCGGAGAGCTTAGCGATGTCGGTGAAACAGGAAGTGACACCGACACCGAGTGGGGAGTTGACATCAAGTACAGCCTGACGCAATCACTGACCCTGGACCTGACCTACAACACCGATTTCGCGCAGGTGGAGGCGGATGAATCGCAGGTTTCCCTGGACCGTTTCAATATCTTCTTCCCCGAAAAACGCCCCTTTTTCCTGGAAAATGCCGGCTTGTTTGCGGTGGGGAAATCAGAAAAGGTCGAGCTGTTCTTCAGCCGCCGCATCGGGCTTTCCAGTGACGGTGACATCATACCGATCGATGCCGGCGCCAGGGTTTCCGGCGCGCTTGGCGCTGTGAATGTCGGAGCCATGTACATGCAGACGGAGGAACTGGCTGGCGTGGCTCCGGCCAACCGTTTTGGAGTGGCCCGGGTCAACAAGGAATTACCCAATCGCTCATCCATAGGTGCCATCTTCGTCAGCCGTGACGCGACAGGGCAGTTCTCCGAACACTTTGGGAACAACAAGACCTATGGAGCCGACACCCGCTGGGGAATCGGAGAATACGGGTTGATTTCTGGCTTTGTCGCCAGTACGTCAACGCCGGGGCTGGAAGGAGATGACGCCTCCTGGTCGTTATCCGGCGATTACGATTCGGAACAATGGAACCTGGCCGCGGGATACGTAGGAGTTGGTGAGCATTTCAACCCGGAAGTGGGTTTCCTCAACCGCAGTGGAGGGTACAGGAACCCCACTGCAAGAATCATGCGGCGTTACCGGCCACGTAAAAGCCGTATCGGCCTGTTGGAGATCAGACCTCACGTTTCCTACAACGGTTATTGGAGCGTTGATGGTTTCCAGGAGACGGGTTTTCTGCATGTGGACAACCACCTGGTATGGAAAAACGGCTACGAATTCCACACCGCAATAAATTTCACCACAGAAGGCCTGCTTCTGCCGTTTGAAATTTCGGAAGGTATTTTTGTTCCTCCAGGGACCTATCGAAACTCCGAAGTAGAACTGGTTGGCAAAACCAACGAGGGCGCTTGGATAAGTTTCAGCCTCACAGCGACGGCTGGCGGTTTCTACAGTGGCGACAGGACAGCTTTCAGCACCTCGATGCAGATGCGCCTGGGTGAGCATTTCACCACCCAGTTCAGCTGGATCCAGAACAATGTGGATTTGCCCGAGGGAGATTTTGTGACCCGGGTTGGACGACTTCGCCTGTCTTATACATTCACCCCGAAAATAGCACTGGAGGCGCTATTCCAGTACAACAATGTCGATGATTTTTTCTCGACCAATCTGCGTTTTTCCTGGCTCAGAAAAGCAAACACCGGACTGTACGTGGTTTTCAACGATATCAAGGGCTACGATCGGTTTACCGGCGAACAGCCCAACCGCAGCCTGATCGTCAAATACACGTACATGTTCGATTTGTTCTAGTAAACTCTCCGGTAGTATTCCCGTTGCCGTTGCCAGCGCTCCGGCTTTTCATATATTGCGGCGTCTATGATGGACCAGAGATGAATGATCCAGCCCAGCAGGATCAGCCACAGCACGGCGGTCAGGATGAACATCAATCCTGCCAAAAACCAGCGGCCCTGCAGCAACTGGCCAAGGCCCGGTATGAAAAAGCTCGCGAGGGCGGCGATCACGTTTCCACAGGATCCATTTCCCATTTTTTACCTCCATTTAAGTTCGGCTGTAATAAATGATGCAGTTTCCATGCCAAATTCCAGGATCATCTTCAATATTTGGCTTGTTTCATGTCATTATTGGGTTTCGGGCCGCCTGGCACAGTTCCGGCGCACCGGCCACGGACAGGCGAAATGGAGCCCGAAGCCGCGCCAATGGTTTTTTTCAAACAAATTCTGGTGAAAATCACCAACTTCCTGAAACCGGATGTTGCCGCAGATAGAGCCAGCTTCGGGTGTTACTCTGAGTCAACGGCGGGGAAAAAACTTTCACCAAATAATTCTAGCTCGCGGATTGTCCCGTTCGAGCCAATGTGAAATTCTGCAAACTCGCGCAAACCCCAGGATTCGTACTCCACCAGGAAGGTATCCAGGTGCCAGTGGGTCATAGGCAGCTCTACTTTTTTGGTTTTCAGAACCATATTCCGGCCGTTCACCGCGATGGTGACTTCACCTGTCGCCGGGCTTTCATAAATGCCGGCGTAATCGTCCTGCGGCAGGCTGGGTTTTGTTTTCACCAGCCGCTGTTGTTCAATTTCAGCCCATTTCTCATCGCCCTGCTCAGCAAGGCCTGCGTAGAGGTCATAGATCTCCTGGTTCCAGTTGCGCCGTTCAGCCGGGGCCTGCTTGTCCATCACCTCCCATAACACGGCGTGGCGCATCTCGGCGTGGTCCCGGTTACCGAGTACGACAACGGCCTTGTCGCCGGCACGGTCCAGCCCGATGATGGCGATCAGGCCGGAAAGGCTACCGGTGTGAAAATCAATTTTCCGCCCCTGGAAATCCTGTTGAAACCAACCCAGGCCGTAGCTGCGCCAGTTGGGTTGGGTCAGTTCAACTGTCGGGTAAAAATCATCGGGAGCGGCTAGTTGGTGGGGTTTGAACATCTCCTCGATTGCTGCTTCCGACACGAGTTGTTCACCATCTGATGTGATGCCGCCACGCAACAGAAACTGCGCCCAAAGGCTCATGTCGTGGATGGACGACCACACGGAACCGGCTGCATCCACCAATTCCGCGGTGAAATCCCACTGGGCCAGTTTGAGTTCATCATCGGTCAAATAATAGGGTGATACGTGCGCCAGGCCGGTTTCGATATGGCCGCGCGCACTGAATGTTTCGGTCATGCCGATGGGCTGCCAGAGGTGCTCCCTGATGAAGTTGTCCCAATGCGTTCCACTGAGCCGCTCGATCACCAGGCCAGCCAGTTCGAACATCGTATTCTGGTAAATCAACCGCGTGCGCAGCGGCGCCGCGGCCGATACGGATTTGAGGCGCCTGATTTGCTCATCCAGCGGCATGTCCAAAAAAAAGGTCCAGATGTCGGTGCTCGGCAGGCCCGTGCGGTGGGACAGCAAGTCCCGCACCATGAGTTGTTGCGTTAGCAACGGATCACTGAAATGCAGTTCAGGAATGTGTTTGACGATGGGGATCGTCCAATGACAGTTTGCCCTGGTCGGCCAGCAAAAGGATACCCGTTACGACCATCGCTTTGGTGGTGGAGGCGATGGCGAACTGCGTGTGTTGGTCAATTTTCGAGCCATCGCGCAGGGCCGTAGTCCCGAAACTCTTCTGAAACAGTACTTCGCTGCCGGAAACAACGGAAACGGCCATACCCGGCACCTGCCATAGTTCCATGCCGCTCTCAACAAACCCGGAAAGACGCCCGGAGTCCTCAAAGGCTGGCGCCGATGTGGCAATGACGACCAACATCGCTAAAGCAAACAGGCGGGGTTTGAGGCTGGAAGATTGCTTATTCATTCTTGGATTCCTGATGTGAGGGCTGCTAGAGTAAGTTTATCCGGAAATCCAACTCATGGTGACAGACATGCAATCAAGCCCGTCAGATACATTGAAACAATCACTGGGTGAATTGCTTGGCATAGCCAGGGGTATCATGGCGGACAAGGAACTGAAGAACAGTGAAATCAGGTTCCTGCATGATTGGCTGGAAAAACGATACGCGATGACGTCCTCTTTTCCGGGGAACGTTATTTACGACCGCGTCAAGGAAGTGCTGGAAGATAATGTGGTCACGGAAGAGGAACGCAGCCACCTGGTCAGTACCCTGAATATGCTGATTGAAGACCGCCTGGAAGACCTGGCTGAGCAAGTGGATCTCACCGAGTTGTGGTTCGACGAGGTGGGATTGATCGAATTCAACAAGACCCGGTTTTGCCTGACTGGAAGTTTCGTCTATGGCCCACAGGATGTGTGCAAAACGGCCATTGAGCAACGGGGCGGCATCGTCACCCCGACAGTAGGCGATGAATCACAGTTTCTGGTGGTGGGCGGACTGGGTGTCGATGAGTGGCGCAGCGGTGGTCTTGGGGCAAAAATTGAATCAGCAATGAGACTTCGGGCAACAGGCAGGTCCGTGAAGATTATTCCCGAAGATTCATGGGTCGTGTATCTCTAGGTCGTTCTCTATCTGATCGTTTGCACCCAGCCCGTGGATGCCCGCCCTGGCAGAGGGTCACGATTTGTCCTCTGCTACCTGCACGACAAGTTTGCCGAAATTCCTGCCTTCAAACAGCCAGTTGAAATACTCCGGGGCTTTGTCCAGGCCCTCAACAATGGTTTCCCGGTATTTGAGCTTACCGGTCGCGACCCACTCGACGAGTTTCCGGTTGGCTTCTGCGTAATCGGAAATATAGTTGTAAACCAGGAAGAACTGATGCCAGGGCGGGTTCGGAAGCTGGCCGAAAATATCGAAGGGTGTCCTGCTTTCCGCGATATTTTTACTGTTGTAGTTGGAGATGTACCCGCAAATCGGTACGCGAGCCCCGGGGTTCAGTTGTTTTGCCACCGCTTCAGACAGGGCACCACCCACAGACTCAAAATAAATGTCGATGCCGTTGGGACAGGCTGCGCGCAGCGCCTCATCCAGATCACCGGCTTTATAGTCGATACATTCGTCAAATCCCAGTTCATCCTTGACCCAGGCGCATTTTTCAGCGCCTCCGGCTACGCCAACCACGCGCAGGGTCAGCATTTTGCCAAGCTGGCCGACCACGGAGCCGACCGCGCCGGAAGCCGCTGATACTACCAGCGTCTCGGTCGCCCCGGGTTTGGCCTCACGCAGCAGTCCGAAATAGGCGGTCCGCCCCGGCATGCCACAAACGCCGAGGTAGGCAGGGAGTGGCACCAGCGATGGATCGACGGGGTAAATCGTCAGATCGCCTTCGTCTCCAACAAACCAGGATTGCCATCCCGACTGACAACAGACGTAGTCGCCTTCCCTGAATCGCAGCGATTTGGACTTTATGACCACACCAGCAGATTCTCCGGTGATGACACCGCCGATAGGTATCGGGTCGGCATAGGATTTTGCCTTGCTCATCCGCCCGCGCATATAGGGATCCAGCGACAAATAGATCACTTTGATTAAAACCTGCCCCTTTTTGAGTTTCGGCAACGGTTCTTTTTCGATCAGGAAGTTTTTTGCAAGCGGTTTTCCCTGTGGCCGGCTGGCCAGGACGATTCGTGTGTTTTCGGCAGTCATCAATTTGCACTCGTCGGGGTTCAGGCTGTGTAATGATACCCGACTGGTCCTGAAGTCAAGGGACAATCGTTGCAGGAGTTATCTGGCATGGTACGAAGTTGCAGGTTCAAGACAGCCCTTGGACTGGTGATCACGATGATCTGTTCACTGGCGCTGGCAACCGGAAACGATGACCGGCCGAACATACTCCTGATCGTTGCCGATGACCTGGGCTATGCTGATCTGGGCGCGTTCGGGAGCGATATCCGCACACCCAATATTGATGCATTGGCCACACAAGGTGTGTTGTTCACACAATTCCACACGGCACCGATGTGTGCACCAACCCGTGCCATGCTGCTCAGCGGTAACAATAACCACGTGGCCGGCGTGGGGCGCCAGCACCCGGCGGGCCTTATGAATGAATACATGCCCGGCTACGAGGGCCATTTGTCAGACCGGGTGGCTGCTTTGCCCGCGGTGTTGAAGGCAGCGGGTTATCACACCTACATTGCCGGCAAATGGCACCTGGGTACGCAGCAGCAGCACAGCCCAAGGGCAGCTGGTTTCGAGCGGTCCTTTGGCCTCGTGGAGGGCGCCGCCACGCATTTTGATGGCCGCGGGTTTGAAAACGCACCTTCGATCTACCGCGAAGACGGCGAACAGGTGGCCTATCCGGATGGTGAGTATTCAACTGAACTCTATACCAAACGCCTGATGGAATACATCGAAGCCAACCGTGGCGATGGCAAGCCCTTTTTTGCGTTTGCGGCTTACACTTCACCACATTGGCCTTTGCAGGTTCCAGCGCAGGAACTCAATCGATATGCCGGATTTTACGATGAGGGTTACGACGCACTGAGGGAACGGCGATTCGAAACCCTGAAGGGGGCCAACATCATCCCCGCCACATCGACCCTGCCGCCCAGGTGGGAGAAAATTACGCCCTGGGGTGATCTGGACAGCAAACAACAAAAACGTGAAGCGCGGAAGATGGAATTGTACGCTGCCATGGTGGAAAACCTGGACGATCATGTAGGTCAGCTGATAGATTTTCTGAAATCCAGGGATCTTTACGACAATACCCTGATAGTTTTCATGTCGGACAATGGCCCCGCACCCAGTGATTTCTATCACCAGGAACCCTACACCGATTATATCCAAGCCCACTATGACAACAGTTACGAGAAGATGGGCGGACCGGATTCCTTCGTATCCTACGGGCCCGCGTGGGCTGAAGCCGGCTCCGCACCATTCAAGCGGCACAAGGGCTTCACCAGCGAGGGTGGTATCACCGCAGCTATGATCGTGGCGGGTCACGGCGTCTCGCGGCGAAACGAAATCAACCGCAGCTACCTGACGGTGATGGACCTGGCCCCGACGTTCATCGAAATCGCAAACGCGCAATACCCGCGGGGCGGGCAGGTGCAGGCAATGCGGGGTAAGAGCATGGCAGCGCTTTTGCAGGGTTCATCTGACGCGGTACACGGCGAAGATCACCTGACCACGCAATTTCACCGCGGCCGGGCCTACCTGAGGTTGGGCCACTGGAAGATTACCCACCTGGAACATCCATTCGATGAATCGGGTTTTGCTCTCTACGACCTGCAAGCCGATCCGGGGGAGACCACTGACCTGTCTGACACCCACCCGGAAAAACGTGAGGAGCTGTTGTTGCTGTGGCGGGAACAACGCAAAGAACTGGGCGTTGTGCTGCCGCAGGACTTATAGGTTGAATTCAATGGAGCATATCTTGCCCCCGTTTTTGATACTGGACCCTGATGCGGAAGAATACCCGCCGTTCCTTAAGGAACTGGAACAGCGTGGCGTCGAATTCAGCCTGGCGAGGAACCTGGAAGCGGCGCGCCGGGAATACAGCGGACAACCTATTATCCTTGGCCAGCCGGACCTGGTCGCAGCTGTGCTTGACGAAATGCCGGCGGTCCGCTGGGTGCAGTCCAGTTGGGCAGGCGTGACTCCGCTACTGAACCTGGTTCGTTCCGATTACATACTCACTGGCGTCAAGAATACTTTCGGTCCGCAGATGACCGAGTATGTTCTGGCCTACATGCTGGCGAACGAATTGAAAATGATTGAACGCCTTGACCACCAGGCCAAGCGGCACTGGTGGGAAGAGTCTTCGGGTACGCTGGCAGGCAAGGCCCTGGGGGTCATGGGCACGGGTTCTATCGGGAGTTACATCGCCAGGACGGCGCAGACACTGGGGATGCGCACCATTGGGTTAAGTCGCAGCGGTGCTCCTGCTGAAGATTTTGATAAAGTATTCGCCCGTGATCAGCTGGCTGCATTCCTGGCAGAACCGGATTACCTGGTTTGCGTGTTGCCCGATACACCCGCAACGAAGCATTTGCTGGATGCGAACGCATTTCATACGATGAAAAATAGCTGCTACCTTATCAATGTCGGGCGCGGCGCCGCCATTGACGAAAAGGCATTGGCACAGGCGCTATTTGCTGGTGAACTGTCCGGAGCGGTGCTGGATGTTTTCGACACAGAGCCCTTACCCAAGGACAGCCCGCTATGGAACGCGCCGGGCCTTGTTGTTACGGCGCATATTGCAGCAACAAGCTGGCCGCAGGACATCGCAGGAATTTTCAGCGAGAACTACGGGCGATACACTGAGGGTAGGCCGCTGAAATACGGGATAGATTTCGAGCGGGGTTACTAGGCACAGGACTTTTGAAACGGACGGGATGATTCATGGCTGGAGTCGAAGGACGGGTGGCGTTGGTAACCGGGGCAGGCCGCGGAATAGGAAAAGTGACTGCGGAGCTGCTGGCTGCGCGCGGCGCCAGCGTGATGGCAGTTGCTCGCAGTAAAGAAGAGTTGGCCGGGCTGGGACATGACTACACGGTTGCCGACCTTGGCACGGAACAGGGCTGCGCTCATGCGGTTGCCCAGACCATAAAACGGCTCGGACCGATTGAAATTTTTGTCTGTAATCACGGTATGGGTTCAGCCCATGAGCGGGTCATCTGGGAACAGGACCCGGAACTCTGGGCCCAAAGCATCAGGATCAACCTCGACGGCCCCTTCCATCTCTCCCGCCTGGTAACAGCCGGAATGGTCGAGCAAGGCTACGGGCGCGTCGTTTACACGAGTTCCACGGCGGCGAAAGTGGCCGAATTCGCCGGCTCCGCCTACAACAGTTCCAAGAGCGGGCTGTTGGGCCTGATGCGCTCTGTCGCCCAGGATGGCGGTGCGCACGGCATTACTTCGAATGCTGTATTGCCCGGCTGGGTTCGAACGGAAATGGCTGAGAACTCGGCCCGGGCCGAAGCAAGTGAGCGGGGAATCACTGCTGAGGAAGTTTGGGCGGAAAGGGCGGCGTTCTATCCACCCAAACGCGTGGTGACTCCTCAGGAGGTGGCTGAAGTAATCGCTTTCCTGGCCTCCGAAGAGTCCAGCGGAGTCAGTGGAGAGGCGATAGCGGTGGCCCTGGGAGGAATATGGTAATCGAATGAGGATATGTCAGGTTCTCAGACTCCTTTTTCCGGAACATAATGAATAACCCGGACGTTTTCCAGGGTAACGAGTCCGCCGCTGTTGGCTTGTTCTATCAGGCCCGAAAGAGTGGGCTGAAAGGCATTGATCTTCGCTTCCTCGTCGACGATTTCGACCACCATCGACAGGTCTGCCGAAAGGTCAAGGATTTTGGTTGTCCTGATGTGGTCGGTTGCACCGTAGCCCAATACGCCTTTGAGGACAGTCGCACCTGCCAGTCCGGAGTCACGGGCCTTTTTCACGATGGCTTCATGCAGCGGCAAGTGTCCTACTTTATCGCTCTCTCCAATGAAGATTCTCAGCAATACGGCCTGTCCGGATATTTCCATGGTTCACCTCATGATGAATTCGATGACCAGCAAGCCGAGGGCAAACGCGATTCCGGCACCGGCCAGGGTTGCAACGAAATAGGAAGATGCGTAAAAAAATTCTTTGTCCTGTACGAATTGGCCCAGTTCGTAAACGAATGAGGACATGGTCGTGAAGCCGCCGCAGAATCCAGTCGCCAGCAGCAGACGCATCTCGGTGGACATCAGTTCTGATTTTCCACTGATGCCCGCGATTAACCCAATAACAAGACAGCCAGCCAGGTTCGACAGCAATGTGCCATACGGGATACTGAAGGCAGACATGTTTTGTGTGGTCAGACTCATGCCGTAGCGGCTGAGTCCACCAAGCATGCTGCCGATACCGACATAGACCAGCGCGAGTAAAGTCTGCATTATCTGACTTTAACACTTTCAGTAAAATCACCGGATGGATTCCCGCATCAACAAGATGAGCCGGCAAGCCGGTATCGGCATGCACCTGACTTCACTGCCTGGCCTCCACGGTATCGGAGATGTTGCTGACTGCGCGATCGACTTTCTTGACCGCCTGCTGGAGATGAATATCGGGGTCTGGCAATTCTTACCCACGGGCCCTACAGCTTATGGCGACTCACCCTACCAGCCCTTGTCCGCATTTGCGGGAAACATTTTGCTGCTTGGCCTGACGCCCCTGGTTCGCCAGGGCCTGCTGGATGCAAATGATCTGGAAGCATTGGAGTCACTGCCTCGAAACTACGTCGATTTCGGCCGGCTCATCCCTGCCAAGTCCGCTTTGCTGGAAAAAGCGGCGCAGCGGTTTGACAGTAAACCAGGCCACGCAATTCGTGTTGGCTACGAGGAGTTCCTGCACCGCCATGGCGCTGACTGGCTTGATGACTACGCCTTGTTCCGGGTTCTGAAGAAGAGGCACGGGGATCTTCCCTGGCCGCAGTGGGAAAAAAGTTTTGCGCAGCGCAATCCGGTCGCACTTGAACAAGTGAGTAATGATCAAGGTGAAGCCATCGAGCACACCCGAATCACCCAGTTCCTGTTCTGGACCCAGTGGGAAGAATTCAAGGCTGCCGCCACCCGCAAGGGCATCTGTCTGTTTGGTGATATGCCGATCTACATCGCCCTGGATAGCGCGGACGCCTGGTCGCATCCTGAAATGCTCATGATCAACGATGATGGCCTGCCCTCCCACGTCGCCGGTGTTCCTCCCGATTACTTCAGTGAAGACGGACAGTTATGGGGAAACCCACTTTATGACTGGGCCTTTCAAGAACAAACAGGATATGAGTGGTGGATTAAACGCATGAAGCAAGCGCTGCACCTGAACGATTTGGTGCGTATTGATCATTTTCGCGGGTTTGAATCATTCTGGTCTGTGCCTTTTGGCTCCGGGACGGCTCGAAATGGTGACTGGGTGCCCGGACCGGGTGACGCCTTGTTCGATGCGCTCCACCACTCATTGGGCGATCTTCCAATCGTTGCTGAGGATCTGGGTGTGATTACTCCAGCCGTGGATCAGTTGCGGCGAAGTCAGGGTTTTCCCGGCATGGCCGTGCTGCAGTTCGAGGTGAATGATCCCGGGTTTGATGTTGCCTCGATTGAGCGCAACAGTGTGTGTTATACCGGCACGCATGACAACGATACCACGGTCGGTTGGTTTCACGGGACTGGTCCGGACACCCGCACGGAAAAGGAAATTTTGAATACACAGGTCCGGGCTTTAAAGGCCACGGGTGGTCATGAAAAGACCATTCACCTGGACATGATCCGCCTGGCGTTCTCGAGCAATGCCAATTTGGCGGTGGCGCCGATGCAGGATTACCTGGGGCTGGGTTCCGAATCCAGGCTGAATGTCCCTGGAACAACCTGGAACAATTGGCGTTGGCGCCTGGAGGCCGGTCAACTGCACCCAGAGGTTCTGGAATCGACCGCCTTGATGGTAAACGGCGCTTCACGAGCAAATTCAATGTTGGCTGACCCGACCAAATGATTCCGCAAGGCTCACCAGGTTTGCTCGGCGCAAGGCCGGAAAACGACGGGGTAAACTTTGCGTTGTATTCTGGGGGCGCCGAGCACGTTGAGTTGTGCCTTTTCGATGAAAATCGGCAGGAAATCACGCGACATTTTTTACCACATCAAATCGATGGAGTCTGGCACGGATTTCTGCCGGGGTGCAGGCCAGGACAACGCTATGGCTACCGCGTGCACGGACCCTGGTCGCCGGCAAAAGGCTTGCGCTACAACCCGGCCAAGTTGCTGATTGATCCTTACGCACGGCGCCTGGATGGTGTTTTTCAGTGGAATGTGGCGGTCTATGATTTTGTGCCTGACGCTGACAGCATGTCGTGGAGAAAAAATGATCAGGACAGCGCACCATTCGTGCCCCTGAGCGTGGTGAGTCATCCTGGAGAAAACGACGCTTTCGACAGGCCACGGATACCGTGGGCTGAAACCATCATCTACGAAGCCAACGTGCGTGGATTCACGATGAGTCATCCCGGTATCCCGGAAAATGACCGTGGCAGGTTCCGCGGCATGTGCAACGCCCAGGTGCTGGACTATCTCAAGGCGCTCGGTATCACTTCCGTGGAACTGATGCCGGTACACGCGCTCATCGATGAAGCCTTACTGGTGAAAAAGGGCCTGCGGAATCTGTGGGGCTATAACAGCATCCAGTTTTTTACGCCCGATTCACGTTTTGCCGGAAACGACCCTGCAGCGGAGTTCCGCGAGATGGTGAATGCGATTCACGACGCCGGCATGGAGGTCATTCTCGACGTGGTTTACAACCATACCGGGGAGGGTAACGAACACGGTCCGACACTGAGCTTTCGCGGGATCGACAGCCAGGCCTACTACCGTCATGAAGCCGCTGATCCGGGCCGTTACATCAATGACACGGGCTGCGGCAACACTCTCAACGCCGATCACCCGCGGGTGCAGGACCTGGTGCTGGACAGCCTGGTTTACTGGCACGGGGAAATGGGCGTAGATGGTTTTCGTTTTGACCTGGCTACCGTTTTGGGTCGCAGCGCTCATGGTTTTAACCGCAAGCACCCCTGGTTGAACCGGATCGGGGTTGAGCCGGAATTGAATCGTGCAAAGCTGATCGCCGAACCCTGGGATCCGGGCCCCGGGGGTTACCATCTCGGTGGTTTTCCGATCGAATGGGCTGAGTGGAATGACCGTTATCGCGATAGCGTCAGGCGTTACTGGAGAGGTGATGAAGCGCAATCCAGCGAATTCGCCCGCAGAATCCATGGCTCCGCTGACCTGTTTGAGAAGGGCGGGCGCAACCCCTTCGCCAGCATCAATTTCGTGAGCAGTCACGATGGCTTTACATTGCAAGATGCCGTTAGCTATGAAAACCGGAACAACTTCGCCAACCTGGAAAACAATCGCGACGGTCATTCCCATAATTTCAGCTGCAATTATGGTGCAGAAGGCGAGACCGCAGAGCCGGAAATCAACAGTGTACGGCGCCAGCAGCGCCTGAACATGCTCGCGACCCTGCTGTTCTCACAGGGCACTCCGATGCTGCTTGCCGGCGATGAGTTCGGAAACAGCCAGGGCGGCAACAACAACGCCTATGCCCAGGATAATGAAACCGGCTGGCTGGACTGGAGTGGCCTGGAGAAGGATCCGGGGTTTACGGACAAAATCCGGGATCTGGTGAACCTGAGAACCGCATTTCCCTTGTTGCGGCAGGCCCGGTACTTGCATGGCCGGACACACACCAGGCAGGGTTGGTGTGATATTGCCTGGTTGCACCCCGATGGCCGTCCCATGGCTGAGGATGACTGGGCACGAGGCCAACAGGTTTCCTTGCTTTATACCTGCCACGAAGAGCAGCATGAAGACTCGGCGGTCACTCACGCCATTGCGATCCTTTACAACGCATCGGTCGAGGACGCGGTATTCACTATGCCGGGTGGATTACCGTCAGACTGGATCCTGCGGTTTTTCAGCAGCAACACCCCACCGGCCGAACTCAGCCCGGGGCAGTGGAAATTGAGCGCCCGCTCACTGCTGTTGGCGACAGTGGGGTTAGAGATCCCCGGGCTATGAATTCCAGCAACGATTTTCACACTGGGCTGTACTCATAATTGTAGCGCCTGTCCGAAGTAAGGGGCCTGTTTCCAGGACACGGCACGAGCACATCCCTGTGGCCTCCTCTTGAAACATCCTGTTTCAAAGGGTCCTGGAAACAGGCCCCTTACTCCGAACCGGCTTGTGCCACACAGAGATTCAGTATTGCGATAAGCCGGAAAGAGTGACCGTGCTTCTTCCAGGACCGTATGCGTCAGGGATGACGCATCCGAGCCTACAGGGATGTACTTGCGGCGTGTCCTGGGAGGAGTACGGTCGCTCTCAGCCGGCGAGCCAGATTAAATGACAACGTAAATGCTCCGCACCTTGTATTTACGACATTGCTGGAATTTGCAGCTAGCTGGAATCCTGCCCGATGCGATAGAAATTGATCGCGTTCGTGGAAATACCCGCCTGGCACCAAGAGCCTCAGGCCTCCGGCTTGTTACCGTTGTTTTAGTGTGTCATATCATTCGTATGGGAGTGATCGGACACGCTTCATATGATATCGGGACTATACTAATGGCGAAATGACCCAGATTCGGGAATCAGAAGTTGAAAGCCATGCCAATAGCCAATAGCCTGATAATCGTGTTGTTTTCAGTTCTGCTGCTCCCGGCAGGGTTCGCCAACGAGGCGGAATATGCTGATGCCAGGGCGGCACTGGTTGACGAAATCCGCTCCTATGCCGCACGCGATACCGTCACGGAATCTGGATGGTTCGAGGACCGGGCCCTGGAGGCCCTGGGTGATGTCCGGCGCCACGAGTTTGTCCCCGAACAACTCAAATCCCAGGCTTATGAAGATCATCCCCTGCCCATTGGATACGGGCAAACCATTTCACAACCCCACATCGTCGCGCTGATGACCGATCTGGTTCAGCCGGATCCGGATGACGTGGTCCTGGAAGTGGGTACGGGTTCGGGTTACCAGGCGGCCGTGCTGGCAAAACTGGTCAAACACGTCTACAGCCTGGAGATCATTGAGCCACTGGCTGAGCAGGCGGGGAGACGCTTGAACCGGCTCGGCTACACGAACGTGGAGACGAAGCTTGGTGACGGCTATTTTGGCTGGGAGGAACACGCACCATACGACGCGATTATAGTCACTGCAGCCGCGAGTCATGTCCCCCCACCTCTGATTCAGCAGCTGAAACCAGGCGGCCGCATGGTGATCCCGGTCGGAGGCCGGTTTGCGATCCAGTACCTGTTGCTGATAGAGAAAAATGAACACGGGGGGATCCTGACAAAGCAAATCACGGCGGTTCGATTCGTTCCGTTCACGGGCGATCATTAGGGACCCGGCAACAGGCCTTGGGAACCGTGCGCTACCTGTTGACTGCAATTCTGCTGATTTCCATTTCGGCGATTGCATATGAAATTCTGCTGATGCGCGTTCTGACGATCGTGCATTGGCATCATTTCGCATGGATGATTATCAGCCTTGCACTGCTGGGCTACGGGACCTCGGGAACAGCAGTCGCGCTGGGCAGACAACGGTTGGCGCCAAGGTTCGAAGCAAGCTTTGCAGTCAGCGCTTTTCTGTTCAGCGTGTCCATGATCGCCTGCCTGGTCCTGGGCCAGCGAGTGCCCTTCAATGCCTTGGAAATCGTTTGGAACCCGCAGCAGTTTCTCTATCTGACTGCCATTTACCTGTTGTTTATGCTGCCGTTTTTCTTTGCGGCCAGTTGCATCGGGATGGCGTTCACTTGCCGCAGTTCCCTGATTGAACGGATCTATTTCTTCGATCTGCTCGGCGCCGGAATCGGTGCCCTCCTGCTGATGGGGTTGTTGTTCCTTCTAAAGCCGATGCAGGCTTTGATCCTGCTTGCATTCCTTGCCCTGGCTGCCTCAGTAATCATGGGCTTGAGGTCGACGATGCGAAAACCGCTGATCGTGCTGCAGATTGCCTGGGGCCTGGTGTTACTGGGACTGATTTTTCCTGCCAGTCGAATCGAGTTGCGCCTTTCGCAGTTCAAGGGCTTGAGCCAGGCGCTGCAGGTAGTGGACAGCCGGGTACTGGCTGAATCTTTCGGCCCGTTGGGCATGCTGACTGTGGTGGACAGCCCGCGCGTTCCTTTTCGCCATGCGCCCGGACTGAGTTTCAACACCCGGTTCTTACCCCCGGAGCAACTCGCAGTATTTACCGATGGCGATAGCATCAGTGTGATGACGCGGTTCGATGGGGACCTGGATGCGCTTGGTTTTCTGGCCGACACAACCGCAGCGTTGCCCTATCAGTTGCTCGATGGCCCGCGAGTACTGATTCTTGGCGCCGGCGCCGGATCTGATGTGTTGCTGGCCCTGCAGCAGGGAGCGTCGCATATCGACGCGGTGGAACTCAATCCGCAAATGATTGCAATGACCAGGGAAAACTTCGCGGATTTTGCCGGGCCTGTTTTCGACAACGATCGGGTGCGTACTCATATCGGTGAGGCGCGAGGATTCGTCGCACGGAGTGCGGACCGTTACGACCTGGTCCAAATTGCCTTGTTGGACTCTTTCGGCGTTTCCGGGTCCGGGGTGCAAGCGCTCAACGAGAATTATCTATATACCGTGGAAGCGATCATGAGTTATCTGGAACACCTGGAGCCCGGCGGTTTACTCGCGATTACGCGTTGGCTGCGAGTGCCTCCGCGGGACAGCCTGAAGCTGGTGACGACGGTTATCGAGGCCTTGAGGGGACAGGGTGTCTCCAGGCCGGAAACTCGAATCGCCATGATCCGCAGTTGGAATACGGTGACATTGCTGGTCAGGAACGGTGCTTTCACGCCGGTAGAAATATCCAGGCTGAAAGCATTTGCAAAGCCCCGGTTTTTCGATACGGCCTGGTATCCGTCAATGCCGGAAAGAGAAGCCAACCGGTATAATCAACTTGACAGGCCATACCTGTATGAAAGCATCACAGCCCTGCTTGGGGACGCGGCCGAGGACTTCACCGATCGTTACAAGTTTCAGATTGCTCCCGCGACAGATGACCGGCCGTATTTCTTTCACTTCTTCAAATGGCGGGTGCTGCCCGAAATACTTGCTTTGCGTAAGCGGGGTGGCGCCAGCATGGTTGAGTGGGGTTATCTGGTGCTGCTTGCCACACTGGTCCAGGCGGTGATTTTGGGGGCGATATTCATCCTTTTGCCCCTCGCTTGCAGCCGCCGTAACTGGCCTGACGCCCGGGGCTTGCGCATGGGGGGCTATTTCTTTCTGCTGGGACTGGCATTCCTGTTCATCGAGATGGCATTCATCCAGAAGTTCATCCTGTTTCTGAGCCACCCGCTCTACTCGGTTGCCGTGGTGTTGGCCGGTTTCCTGGTTTTCGCCGGGCTGGGCAGCGCATATTCGGGGCGGCCGTTGTGGCGTTCCAGGTCTCAGGCCTATTCACCCGTACTTTTTGCGGTGAGTGGCATAACCATTATCGCCCTTGGTTACACTATTTTGCTGCCAATCCTCTTTGCTCACCTGATCGGGCTTGCAGACGTCTTCAAGATCGCAATTTCGCTGGCCCTGATCGCTCCACTGGCCTTTTGCATGGGCATGCCGTTTCCACTGGGCTTGAGACAGCTCGCTTCGAGTGCGCCGGACTTCATACCCTGGGCCTGGGGAATCAATGGGTTTGCCTCGGTGATCAGTGCGGCGCTGGCCACCCTTCTGGCGATCCAGTTTGGCTTTACTTTTGTACTGCTGGCTGCCCTGGCTCTCTACGGCCTTTCGTTACTGCTGTTCAGGCGATGGAAGATCTGATCAGCGTATACATCCTGTAAAACGCCGGGGAGAGGTTATTATTGACTCACAAGCCCCAATAAATTTGAAGATGGAGATGAACCATGCCTAAGCAGCTGAATCGATTTTCCCTGACACGGTTAGCGGATTTTATACTCATTGCATTGATTTGTACTTTTGTTGCGGGCCCGGTTCACGCTGATGACCCGGAACTCGAATTCACAATCATCAGCGCTCGCATCAACATTGTGGATATTGCCAATGCGGGGGATGGCAGCGGAAGGCTGTTCCTGGTGCAGCGGTCGGGTCGTATTTATATTCAGGATGGTGGCGTGGCACTGGAGTCGCCTTTCCTGGATATCCGGACCCTGGTTGAGGCCGGTGGCATCGAACAGGGTTTGCTGAGCGTGGCGTTTGCTCCCAATTACGAAACTTCCGGTTATTTTTATGTCTGGTACACCGGTGCAGGTGGCGGAACAGTACTGTCCCGGTTCAGAGTCAGCGATGATTCTGATATCGCTGACGCGGGCAGCGAGCAAATAGTACTGGCAGTGGACCAGCCGTTCTCAAATCATAATGGCGGAAGGCTGCAATTTGGTCCCGACGGCATGTTGTATCTGGGCCTGGGCGATGGTGGTGCTGCCTTCGATCCCCAGGAGAACGGCCAGGATGGCAGCACGCTGCTGGGTAAAGTGATACGGATAGATGTCAATCCGGTGCATGGCACTTACGCGATTCCCGGCGACAATCCATTTGTGGGGGATGGTTCGGTTCGGGATGAAATATGGGCGCTTGGCCTGCGCAACCCCTGGAGGATTGGGTTCGACAGCAAAACCGGTGACCTCTTCATTGCGGATGTCGGTGAGGGGGCTTTGGAGGAGGTCAATTTTCAAGAGGGCAAATCCACCGGGGGTGAAAATTACGGCTGGAGCATCATGGAAGGTTCGCAATGCGTTGGCGGCGGAAACGCCTGTGATGAAAGCGGCTTGTCTTTACCTGTTGCTGAATATGATTACGACGACGGTGATTGCGCGATCATCGGTGGTGAAGTCTATCGGGGTACCGCCTATCCCAATCTGGTCGGCATGTACCTGTATGCTGATTGGTGTACAGGCAGAATTTGGGGATTGACCCGCATTGGCGAAGTTTGGACGAGCACTTTGCTTGCTGATACCTCATACGCAATTACGACATTCGGCCAGGGAGAAGACGGAAATATTTACCTCGCCAGCACTTCCGACGGCGTATTCCTGATCAGTGATGGCGACGTGGTACCTGAGGTGTTCGGGATCAATCCGGGGATGAACGATGCCTGGTTCAACACGGCCACGGCAGGCCAGGGTATGTTGATCAGCGTATTTGAGGATGCCGGTGTCCTGTTTGTCGCGTGGTTTACCTACGATGTCGAGCGCCCGCCGGAAGACGTGACGGCTATACTGGGTGAACCCGGGCATCGCTGGCTGACCGGGCAGGGTACATTCAGTGGCGATACCGCCATCCTGGATATCTTCTCCACTGCGGGCGGTGTTTTCGATTCGATAAACCCGGTACCCGACAAGCCTGTGAAAATTGGCACCATGACGATCATCTGGACTGATTGCAATGCTGCCGTGGTGACCTACGTGATTACAGATCCTCCGTTGATAGGCGAATTTCCCATTGAGCGCGTGGTATTGGACAACGTCAAGTGGTGTGAAGCTTTCTGACAGGAAGGCGTCAGAAACCTGACACTCGCCGATGGTACTTAAAGCCACTATTCCCGAAGCGGTGCCTGCAATTTCCTCGCGGGAATTGATCGCACTCGCGGCGGTCCTGTTGGTCGCTCTGATGGTCCGCATTCCCGGCATGATGGAAGGCCTTTGGTTCGACGAAGTGTATTATACGAAGGCCTATTTTGAACAGCCCGAGCAGTTGGGTTTTCTTCTGTTTGGAGGCGTTCATCCTCCTGGTTACGCGCTGTTGCTTATCGCATGGACCGATCTTTTTGGCGACAGCGAGTTGGCGGTGCGAATGCCCTCATTATTGTGCGGGCTCGGGTCGCTGGCACTGTTTTGGTTTATGACACGGCGTTGGCTGGGACCGCCATATGCCCTGCTGGTAGCTGGGCTGCTTGCTTTGTCACCACCACATATCTGGTATTCGCACGAAAATAAAGTAAACATGCTGCTGTTGTTGCTCATTCTTGAAGCAGTGTGGCTGTACTGGCGGGCGAGCGAAACGCACCTGCCGCGAGATTGGATTCTCGCCACGATTACGATGATCCTCGCACTCTACACTCATAGTTATGCTGTTCCTGTCGCCACGGCAATCTTTTGCTGGCTTGTCTGGCGCGTCAGAAGCAACGCGACGTTGATTAAACCGCTGGTAATTTCGGCGCTGGTCATCGCACTTGTTATCGCCCCATTTGTCGTGCTCAAGATCTCGCAAGGGGGCGATCTGGAACGCGATTATCTAAGACAGCTTTCATCAGCTGAGCTCTACAAGTTACTTTTGGTCTGGTTACCCAGTGGTAACACGCTGCGTACTGTTTTTCCATATGGCTCATTTTCAGAGCTCGTCAAACAACCCTGGCCATACTTTTTGATCGACGCATTCTTCGCCATTTTGTTGCTGCGTGGATTGCTGATTATGGGGCGCAGAGCGCGCGGCGACGGTTGGATGTCGCCAGTGACTGACCCGGCGATAACGGAGCCGGCAAGGCTTATTCTTCTATGGTTCATTGTGCCGTTATTGTTCACATACGCAGGCTCACTGGTTTTCAGGCACTTCTATATCGAACGCAATCTGCTGGTTATTCTGCCGCCGTTTTTGCTGTTGCTGGTCGCCGGCGCTGATATCGGAGCTTCGCGCTGGGCACGGGTGCTGGCGTCTGCCGGTTTGGTCGTCCTGGCCATCGCTGCTACGGTCAGCCTGAATTATCTCAAGACGGATCAGTGGACCGTCTACAAGTACAAGCCCGACTGGAGATCATTGGCGCTGTACTTCAGCAATGAGGTCAAGACGAGCGGTGCACTGCGGATACTTGTTACCAACCCAACAAACGAGATTGACTATTACAGTCGTCACATCATGTTGGCCGAAGACCCTGCCAATCCGACAACCTATCCACTTGTTACCACTCCTTGCGGCGCAGATAATGCGAAGCTTCCAGAGATCATTGTGGGGAATGGCTGGTCGCCGTTCTACCTGGTTCACAACCCGACCTGGTACCAGTGCTGGGATGACGCCTTCAAGGCCATATCCGGCGCACCGCAGTTCACGCTCGTCGAAAAGCGGGAGTTCAAAGGTCTGATTGTCTACAAATTCAAGACGGTAAAAATACCTTGAGTTTCAGAAGCCACTTCAAACACTTCGCGTAGCCAGCGCCGGCGGTATGTTTGCTGCCCTGCGCGCGGGTAGTAGCACCGCTAACTGGCCCAGGGTCCACAGTGCCAGCATGCCAACTGGCAAGTACCATAACGGTACTCTGCCGACGCTGTACTGCGTGTCCAGGAACCAGTTCAGGCCCATGGTCCCTGCAACTCCAATCGTCAGACCGGCCGATGTGATGAGCCAGTTTTCCACCATGAAGTAGCGCACGATGTCCCAGCGGTTGGCACCCAGTGCGCGGCGTGTACCAATCTGTTTGCGCCGTTGGGTAACGCTGAACCACGCGAGCCCCACAATACCCAGGCCCGTGACTCCGGTGAGAACAATAATCACTGCGGAGAGCAATTTGACCATTGCGATGTCTCCGGAGTATGTGCGATTCTTCTGTTCCGGGTAGCTGCGCACGATGTCCACGATGCGGCTGCGGTTTTTTGAGAGGTACTCTTCAGCGGCCGCCATCACTTTATCCAGGCCACCCGGCTCGGACCGCACCACGTACATCATCTGGCCACCGAACATTGCCAACGAAGGCATCAGCGCGGTGTTATTGACATTTCTGGATGTGGGCCAGGCGTTCTGCATATGGTCGTAAATACCGATAATCTGCATCGGTTGCTTGCCGTTGGGTTCGTCCCATATGGTTTTTCCCAGTGCGTCGCCGTCCGGAAATAATTCATCGGCCAGGGCCTGGCTGACGATGAGAATATCCGGGGTTGATAAATCCTCGAATCCCCTGACCAGGATTTCGTCGGGCCGGAAGTTACGGCCGGCGACCAGCTCGAGCCCGAAGGTTTCCAGGCCCTGTTCATCGACCATGAAATTGCCAAAGTTTATGGACTCGTTGGAAGGCACGTCCGGAGCGTTGTAGAGGTCTTCTCCCCAGCCACTGCCGCTGATCGGAATGGACTGGGACGGTGTGGCTGCGATGACCCCCGGGATAGAGCGCAGAGCCGCCAGGTCATCGCGGTAAAGCTGGCGCTGATCGACGTTGGAATCAAACAGGTTGGTGACAAAGAGTGCTGTGTTTTCTTCGTCCAGCCCTGTGGGCCGGGCGATATTTCCAGCACGCTCCTGGATGATATAGGCTGCGTTGGTCACGATGGCCAGCGTTAATGCGATCTGCAGTGCGATCAGCAGTGCGCCGAGTTTATTGCGGGTCAGTGCGCGAAAAATAGGTCCGATGTCTTTCATGTATTCTTCCTCACTGGGTTTTGAGCAGGCCGGCCGGAGCCAGACGTGAAACGCGCCAAACGGGATAAAGTCCCGCCAGAATGGCCGACAGAGTGGCCAGGCCGACGGCCGTGGTCAGCATCAGCGGGTCCAGGTGGACCAGGTGCTGGTATCCTCGATAGAGGTTTTCCACAGCCTGTAGCCCGAGCCATGCCAGCCCGGTGCCGGCAGCACCCCCAAGCACTCCGATCATGCCGACTTCAACAAGGTTCTGACTGAACACCGCACCACGGCTGGCTCCCATCGCACGCCGCAGCGCTACTTCTCCACTCTTGCCCAGGAACTTGGCTAATAGCAGACCGACGGTATTAAGCACGCAGACCAGCAAGAAAAGGAAACTCAAACGTACCAATACGCGATTGTCATTGCGCACGACGTTGTTCACTTCCATCCACTCCAGGACGTTGGAAATAAACGTATTCAGGGGCCGTTCAAAACGGCCGATCTCCTTTTGATCGCGAACGTAATTGTCGAGATAGTCTTTGTAACTTGCTGCCTGCGCCGGCGTTTCGAGTTGTGCCCAGAACTGAGTCCACACGCATTCTGATTGCAGAAAGCCCTCCATTGCGGGCAGGCTTTCATCCATTGGCTTCCAGCAGTTGGTGTTGCCGCTGGGACCCATGGGTTTTGCTACTGCAACTGTGAAGGGTATGAAGATTTGCTCGGAGTCGGCAAAGGCCCGGCTACCACTGTCCGCATGATAAAAACGTGGCATCGGTTGCCAGTGATCGATTACACCGGTGATTTTAAAGAAATTATCGTCCAGCTGAATGCTGCGTCCAACGCTATTTTCTCCATTGAAAAGACGGTCGTTCAGCTCCCGGCCAATAACCGCAACGCCCGCACGATCTTCGTCGTCGTGGGTCTGCCAGGGTTGGCCGTACAAAAAGGGCACATCGAACATTTCGAAGAAACTTTGGTAAGTTGCCCGGATGCTTTCATCAAAAGGAGGCTCGCCATCTTCGGGCACTACCACCGCATTGGTCGCATACATGTGTACCTGTAGCGTTGCGGGGGTATCCGCATTCATCAGGTTTTGCCCGTCGCGATAGGTCAGTTGCGGCTGTACGTCGCTGGCCGATTCTGTTGGGGATTCGTTGGGATCCCAGTTATCCAGCTGAACCGCGTAAAGGACACTGCTCTTGTGTGGAATCGGGTCGCCAGACATCAGGTAGTAGACTGTGAAGGTGGTCATGAAAGCCCCGATACCCAGTCCCAACGCCAGCACCATCAGGGCTGAAAGTACCGGCGTGCGCCGGATACTGGCAAGCGCCAGTCTGAGGTAGTAACTAAACACTGGCGGCCTCCCGGTCTTGCAGGGATGTGACATTGGGTGAAGTTGCCGCCATCACGTCGCTGCCTCGACCGTCAAGTATGTGGATATTTCGTTGTGCACGGTGGGCCAGGTCCGGGTCATGAGTCACCATCACAATGGTTGTGCCTTCGGTGTTTATGGACTCGAGCAGTTCCATCACCACAGCGGCCATTTCTGAATCAAGATTACCGGTAGGCTCATCGGCCAGCAGAAAGCGTGGCTTGCCGGCCAGCGCGCGGGCAATGGCGACACGCTGTTGCTGCCCACCGGACAATTGGGAAGGCAGATAGTTCTGACGCGAACCAAGACCGACCAGGTCCAGCATATCCCCCACCGCCTTGCGGCGCTCAACTCCTGACCAGCCGCGATAGCGCAATGGCACGTCGACATTATCGGCCAGGTTCAGATCGGGGATCAGGTTGAAACTCTGGAAGATGAATCCGACTTTTTCATTGCGGATACGTGAACGCTGCCTGTCGTTGAGTTGGCTGACATCTTCGTTGTCCAATTTGTATACACCGCTGCTGGGAGACTCCAGCAGGCCGGCAATATTGAGAAAAGTTGTTTTACCTGACCCGGAGGGGCCTGTCACGGCGATGAACTCACCCTCTTCAACGTGCAGGTCGAGTTCACGCAGTGCGTGTGTTTCCACCAGCTCGGTTTGGTAGACTTTGCTTATCTTGCTCATTTTCAACATGTGATGATTCCTCCAGGTTTCTGTGTTTGGTATCAGTCGACGACCTGTATGGTGTCGTAGTTTTCAAATTCGGCAATGCTCGAGATAATCACGCGTTCGCCCTCGACCAGGCCGGATAGGATTTCGACCTCGGCAACACTGCGGGCGCCCAGGCGGATTTCACGCCGCTCGGCCAGCCCGGCCTCTGTCAGCACGAACGCAAACCGCCCGCCGCTGCTGTCTGTAAAAGCCCCCCGTTGCAGTTTCAAAACTGCGAATAACTCGTCCATCATTACCCGCACGGTCACGCGCTGGTTTTGCCGCAGACCGGGGGGGGTGTCACCGGCGAAGCGGATACGGCCAACAACTTCGTTGTTAACCACTTCGGGCGACAGCGATACCAGTTTGCCGCGGTATTCAGCGCCGTTGTACTTGACATCACCAGACAGACCAATGCCCAGGTCATCGGCATAAGCCTCGGGGATCCGGATTTCGACTTCAAAGGCGGAAAGATCCACAACCGTAATCAGCGGGGCGTTCTTATTAGCCACGGCCTTCTGGTCCACCGCAACATTGCCAACGATGCCGTTGACTGGCGACCTTATAGACAGGTCGTTGACCCGGCGTTTGAGTTCATCAGCCACCAATTGCTGGCGGCCGACGGCCAATTTCCGGGTCTTCGTTTCGAATTCAAGGCTTTCGCCTTCAAGCTGTGCATCCTGTACCGCGTGGTTGTATTCCACCCTGGCCCGGGACAATTCGTCGCGCGACCGCTCGTAATCGATTTCTGAAATTGAATTTGTTTTGATGGACTCTTCGGCCCGGCGCATTTCACGATCGGCTGCAGTCAACTCAACTTTGGCAAGATCGATGGTCTGCTGGCCTTTGACTTTTGCTTTACGCGCCTGAATTTTCTCGCGCTCCAGTTCCGCGGTGAGTTGATCGAGTGTGGACAATTCCTGCAGAAGCTCGGATCGGACTTCCGGGCTGTCGATGATGGCCAGCACCTGGCCAATCGTGACGACATCTCCGGGTTGGGCTTGTAGCGTTACCGTGCCGGTCGCGGGACTGTACAGCGTGGGGCTCACGGCGGCTACGACCCGGCCCTGAACGTTGAGATCGCGAATGAGGTCACCCCGGTTGACAACCGAGGTGCGTATGCGGTCAGCGGAGACACTGGCTTCTGCGCTCAGCCAGGTGGTCATCACTGAACCCAGTAGCAGGCCCACTACTGCCAGAATGGCCACCGGTACGGCCCATTTCAGCCAGCGCCAGTTATTGGATTTTTCTAACAAGACGTCCTGCGCGGACGTATCGCGAATTCCCTCGGGCATGGATTCTCCTTTGCGTATTCAATATTTGACGACCTGGAACGGAAAATAGTTACGTTGACGCAGCAGAATTATCAATGGGTAGCCGACAACAGGCAAGTTCGTGGAACTCGTTTTCCGTGGCGCGCCCGCTGAATATCAAATCCTGGTGGACTTCGTGGAAGGTACGGGTGACCAGCAGCAGAACATTGACCTGAGGCAAGGTCTTTGCTTTGGTCTAATCGAACGGCACGCGCTGTAATACCCAGACAAATACGGCGATATACGCTAAGACACCCAGTACCAGTGCAACCATGAATGCGGTATAGGCCAATTTCAGCAGGTGGAACTTTTTCTTCAGCACTGAACCCAGACCGTAGAGATTACGGATCATGGTTTCGTAAACGACGGCATTGTCCTTGAGCATATCCATCATGCCCGTCGTGAAATCGTCCTGGCTCAAGTTGGCAAAATCGCCAAAGAACAGTAAATTGCCCTTGCTGTTGGCCAGGTCTTCCAGCGTAATGCGCGTGTTACTGACACGAGGCCGTGCCGCCAGAATTGCATAAATGATGGAAACGAGCGTACCCAGCAGGAAAATGGTTGAAGGAATCATTAGCCAGGGGTTGGCGTCAAGTTTCGGCGCCACCGCCGCAATAATGATCGAAATGATGATGCCGTTGATGCTGATCATCATATTGGCCTTGTTATCCGCAAGCGCTGTGAGTTCCATTTGCACGCGGTAGGAGGCGCGAAACAGGGTCTCTATTCCGCGATTGGAACCGGGCCCCTTTTTTTTGATGGTAGCAACGGCCTCTTTCAGCCGAGAATCAGCTTCGTGTAATTTTTTGCCCATACGCTTATTCTATAGCTTCTCGAAATTTTTTTCCGCTGCGATACACTTTTGTAAAATGTAACAACATGGGAGGCATTTATGGAATACACAGTACTGATTATCCTGGGGGCACTGGTCCAATTTCTACTTTTCACCTTCAGAGTTGGTGCAGCGCGGAAGAAATTTGGAATTGATGCGCCCAAAACTGTCGGAGATGAAAACTGGGAAAGGCTATTTCGTGTGCAGCAGAACACGATGGAACAATTAATAATTTTCATTCCCGCGTTGCTGATTTTCAGCACCTACCTGAGTGCAAAATGGGCCCTGGTGCCTGGCGTAATTTTTATCGTCGGTCGTCAACTTTATTCATTCGAGTATATCAGGAATCCGGCAAGCCGTGTTTCGGGCATGGCACTGAGCCTGTTCGCAAACGGTGTCTTGCTGATCGGCGCGTTGATCGGGCTGGTTTTGAAAATGACCTGAGCTAAAACCTGTTGTCAGAGATAGGGTGAGAATAAGGCAGAGCCTGCGTCCCGGAGCCTGGCGAAGGCTCCACGTGCCTTCAGTCTCGCGATCGTGAATGGTGTGCAATGGGCCAGCACTTGCTTGAAGTGTTCGCTCAACTCGCGATTGAAATCCGGGTCGAACACCTCAATTCCAAGTTCGAAATTCAGACGCAGGCTGCGCGGGTCCAGGTTGCTTGAGCCCACCAGTGCATAGCCGTCATCGACCAGCATGCATTTGCTGTGGGCGAAGGGTGCCGATCGTTGGAAAATCCGTACGCCGGTTTCGAGCAGTTCCGCCATGTTGTGTTGCAACGCCCACTGAACTATTGCCCAGTTGTTTTCTTCCGGGATCATGACCTTCACGTCAACACCTGAAAGGGCTGCCGCCTGCAAGCAGCCCAGTATCTGCCGATTGGGCAGAAAATAAGGTGTCATGATCCAGATGCGCTGATGGGCGTTGGAAATGGCACCCATGATGACAAGCGCCAGGGAATCGAGCGTTTCGTCCGGGCCATCGGAAACCAGCCGGCATTTGGCCTGCCCCTGGCTGGAACAGGGTTCTGTCCACTCTTCGAGGTCGTCACCGCGAGCAAACTTCCAGTCTTCGGCAAACAGCCGGACACAATCCGCAGTCAGCGGTCCCTTGAAGCGGAAATGCAAATCACTGGCGCGGTGCGGTGAAGGGCCGTTTACCAACTGGCGGTCGCCTATGTTCATGCCGCCCGCAAAGGTAACCTGGCGGTCCGTGATCAAAAGCTTGCGGTGGGTGCGCAGGTTGATGCTGAAACTCGGTGGCAGAAGTCGCAACGGCATGAAGCGCCTGAAGGGCAATGCGTTTCGCTTCAGTATCCTGATGATGGACGGCAGGCTGTAACGGATCCCCACGTCATCCACCAGAACGTAAACCTTGCAACCCCGGTCCCTGGCCGCAGCCAGTTGCTTAATGAAGCGCCGCCCGGTGTCGTCGTTGTCAAAGATATAGCTACTCAGCAGCACTTCCTTTTCAGCCGCGTCAATCGCCGCCAGCATGGCAGGGTAAGCGTCCTCCCCCTTGCAATAGGTGGATACTTCATTCCCCGTTACCGGCTCAACTCCAGTGACCTTGAAACCGGGCAGGCTAAGCTGGGATGTGGAGGGGAGCCGCTCAACGTGTTGTCGGCGCCCACCTTCCGGTGCGAAATTTAAAGAGATTCGACGTGCTTTTCGCTGTATGCGATTCACACCGAACAATACGTATAAAAAGGCGCCTGCGAGAGGAAACACAATGATCAACCCCAGCCATCCGAATGCGGCGCGCGAGTCCCGCTTGTACAACAGCACGTGAATTCCGGCCGCTACGGCGACGACCAGGTAAATCGAAATCAAGGAGAAAAGATAGTGGATCCACATGCTGCCAAACCTTACGTGACTACGGTAATCCCCGCAATAAATCGTGCCAATGGGTCACCGATCAAACTATCATATAGCGATGAACTGGTCATCAAGCCCGTTATTGGTGCGAATGGCGAGGATGCATTCAGAGTTTCGCGGTCGGATTCACAGGAACAACTGGCGCGGGTAGCCGGGCGTTTTCGTGACCGTCGCGCCATGGCGCAATGTTTCATGTCGCAAATTTTGATCGAGGGGGAATTTTCCCTGTTTTTCTTCAACGGAGAATTCAGTCACGCGATCCTGAAAAGGGCCTCCTATTGCGTGGCCAGCAGGCGCTGGGTGCGCTTTCTGCCGTTCCGCTTTATGCCCGAATTGATTTTGTACGTGATGATGAGGAGGATTTCCTGGTGATGGAGCTTGAACTGATCGAGCCTTCAATGTATCTGCGCACCGACCCGGATGCCCCGATGAGATTTGCCCGGGCCATTGATGAACGTTATGGCAACAATGATTGAAGCAAAGAACGCTGGAATCAGCGTGTCCTGTCTATGGCCAAACGCAATTGGGCAGCCCAAAACGGGGCTTTGCGTGCCGCTTTTTGATAATGCTTCATCTGCTCCGCCGCCTGCGGGCTTTTCCCGGGATAATCGGTTTCCGGGATGTCGTAATTACTGAAAACCACCAGCCCGGTTTTGTCGACCAGGAACAGGCCCGGGGTCGCCTTGACCTCCCAGAGTTTCGCAACCGGATCACCGTCAGGGAACAGCCGGAAATCGAAACCATATTCACTGATGTACATCCGGGGATCCTCATCATCCCTGAAGTTCAGGGCAAGAATTGGGATCTCTCCCTGGTACTCATCGATGATGCTTTGCAGGTGCGGCATCAGGGCCTTGCAATAAGGGCACCAGCTGGCCCAGAACAAAACGATGGTGACGCCGCTCAGATCATCAGGATAATGCAACATTTGACCATCTGAGTCCGCCAGCTCGAAAGCAGGGGATTGCCAGTGCATTTGCTCATCGGCGTGCGCGCAAGCGCAGGCAATGGCCAGCAATGCAATGGCAGCCAGAAGTCCTATACTGATCGGTTTCCTGATTAAACGGTTAGCCATAACCTGTAGGACCGCGACCCGGGCTGAAATCATTCACGGGAAACATGGGGCACCTGGTTCTGCCGTGCCCATTCGTTGATCGGATCAAAGTGCCTGGATCGAATGTGGTTCAATTGTGTTTCCAGGGCCGCCCATTGGGATTTCAGATCCGCCAACCGCAACAAGGCGCCTTCTGTCACCGGCGCACCGGTTTCATCGATCACGTCGAGCAGGTAACGGATCTGCCCCGCAAGCCGGGTTTCCCAGGCGTCCTCGTCCTCGTAGGTTTGGTGCAAGGGCTGGATCAATTCGTGGTCCCAGGCATCAATGGCATCAAGCGCAGACTGGCCTGTTTGCTGGAAGTTCTGATCGTCTGGGTATTGTTCCATCAAACCCTTGATTTGTTCACGTGACTTGCGCAGTTCCGCGAGGCTGTCCAGTGAGGCCTTGAGCAGCCCGGAGGTTTCATCAAGCCGCGAGTTCCAGGCACGGATATCGTCGGGGGTTGACGAAATTCGCGGGTCCATTTTCAGCGTGAATGACGCCTCATGTGTTTCACCGCCGGCTGACAGTCGCGCCATGTAGTTACCGGGCGGTACACTGATTCCATCGAAGCCTGCGAACAGCGTCATGTCCTCCACGCAAGTGAAGCCTTGACGCCTGGTATCCCAGTTCCACTTGTTCAGCCCGGCTTTGGCAGATGGATATTTGGGCTTGTAGGGAGACCGTGGATCCATGTTATGAGTCAGGCAGCGTTCGAAATCACTCTCTTCGCTGGAATAACTCCGGACGGGTTCACCGCTGCTGTCGAGAATTTCTATAGTCACCGGGCCTTCGACGTCTTCTTCCAGGAAGTAGTAAAACGGAACGCCAGTATCCGGGTTGCTGGCTTCAAATTTTGCGGAAGACCCGCCTCTTCTTAGCAAGTCCACAGTTTCTGCCGGAGCAAATAGCTGTAGCGGCTCGTTGCCCAGGCCTTGTGCCGCGACACGCACCATGAACAAGTCGTCCAGTGTCCAGAATCCCCGGCCCTGGGTCGCCGCTACCAGGGTATCGTGACGAATGGTCAGGTCGGTGATAGGAACCGGAGGCAAATTGAGCTTCAGGGAATGCCAATCGTCGCCGTCGTTGAAAGAGACGAACATCCCCGATTCTGTACCCGCGTATAATTGTCCCTTTCGTGCCGGATCTTCACGCACGACTCTCACGAAAGTGTCCTCGGGTAATCCTTCATCGATACGTTGCCAGCTCTTGCCATAATCGCTTGTTTTGTAAATGTAGGGCTTAAAGTCATTCAGTTTATAGCCGGTGACGGCGAGGTAAACCGTACCCGGGTCATGGGGGCTGATTTCAATTGCATTGACCATCGCCTCGCCATGGTGCGGGGGTGACACATTGGCCCAATTGGCGCCGTCGTCCCGGCTCAGATGTACCAGTCCGTCATCGCTTCCGGCCCAGATATGGCCCCTTTCATGCGGTGATTCGACGATATAGAAAAGGGTGTTGTAATACTCTGCACCAACATTTTCCGGCGTTAGCGGCCCGCCGTTGCGGCCCTGTTTCTCAGGGTCGTTCCGGGTCAGGTCGGGGCTGATTTCGGTCCAGGTCACACCGCGGTCCGTGCTTCTGAGAACTAACTGAGTGCCGTAGTAAATGATGGATGGATCATGTGGAGACACGGCCACCGGCGCGTTCCAGTTGCTGCGGTATTTGAGATCGCTCGAATCTTTGCCGTAGACCAGTTCGGGGTAGGGAATGATGTAACGCTCCAGTCCGGTTTCGTGGTCGTACTCGGTCAGCGTGCCGTTAATTGTGGTGGCATAGATCAGCGTTGGTTTGTCCGGGTCGAAAGCAATGTGGGCGCTTTCACCACCACCCACGTCATAGTAGTCGGCGACCCCGATGGCGCCGTACAGGCTACGGCTGGCAATGGCAACGGTGGAGTTGTCCTGCTGCCCGCCATAAATCCGGAACGGCACCAGGTTATCAGTGGAAACGCGGTAGAACTGCGAAGTGGGCTGATTCATGATGCTGGACCAGGTACTGCCGCCGTCAAAGGTGACGGTGGCGCCGCCATCGTTGCCATTGATCATGTTGCGGTTGTCGGCCGGGTTGATCCAGAGGTCGTGATGATCGCCATGGGGTGCACTCATCTTCTCCCAGGTTTTCCCGCCATCGATGGATTTCAGCAGCGGCACATTCATCACGTAGACGGTGTCTTCGTCCACCGGGTCGGCGGCGATGTGGATGTAATACCAGGCGCGCGAGTGCAGCACCCGGTGGCCGTTGATCAGTTTCCAGGTTTTACCGCCATTTTCGCTGCGCCACAGGCCGCCTTGCCCGGGTTCCGCCTCGATCAGGGCATAAATACGGTCCGGGTTGCTGGCCGAGACAGCCACGGCGGCCTTACCGATCAGCTTGGGCAGCCCGCCTTCCAGCTTGTTCCAGCTGTCGCCGCCGTCGGTGGATTTGTAGAGGCCGCCACCGCTGCCGCCGGACTGGATGAACCAGGGCTTGCGACCGTGGTTCCACATCGCGGCGTACAGGATGCGGGAATTGGTCGGGTCCATTGAGAGGTCGGAAGCACCCGTGTTTTCATTGACTTTCAGGACGTGCTTCCAACTCTTGCCGCCGTCAGTGGTGCGAAAAATTCCACGCTCCTCGTTTGGGCCCCAGATCTGGCCTTGCACAGCGACAAAAGCGATGTCCGGGTTAGCCGGGTGAATCCTGATGCGTGAAATCTGGCCGCTTTCCTTGAGCCCCACGTGCTGCCAGCTTTTGCCGGCATCGGTTGACTTCCAGACACCATCTCCATGGCTGGTGGTAACCCCGCGGATGGGCGATTCGCCGGTGCCGACATAGAGCACATTATGGTCTGATTCTGCGACGGCTACCGCGCCGATGGTCCCCACTTTGAAGTCGTCGTCCGAGAGGTTCTCCCAGCTCGTGCCGGCATTCTCAGTCTTCCACACGCCGCCACCCGTTGCGCCCATGTAATATAAATTCGACTTTCCGGGAACACCGGTCACCGTGGTGACACGCCCACCGCGGTAGGGGCCGATCAAGCGCCATTCAAGGCCTTCCAGAGCGGCTGTATCGGCAGCATCAGCAGCTAGTGAGGGCGCTGTCGCCAGGATTAATATCGTCCAGCTTGTAAGCAAAGTGAGAAGCAAGCGATGCATATTGAAAACTCCATTGTGTATGGGTTGCAGAATACTGGAAAATTTTGCGTTTTGACATCACTGAATGCCGCTTGGGAATCAGCCGGTCTAATTGCAGGAATATGGCCACAATTAGAAAACAGATTCACAACAATGCCGTGGCGCTGATCAGCCTGTTTATAGCAGTCAGTTCGCTCGCATACAACACCTGGCGGAACGAGACCACGGAGGAACAGCGCAATATCAGGCATGCCTCATTCCGGGTTCTGGAAAACCTGGGTGAGTTGCAGCAGGTGGTCGATATGCGTTACTACTACCTTGCGTTTGAAGAGAATACGGAACGCGAAGGAGAATTGCGTATTCGCGGTTTTGGCAATGCGGCAATGATCAACGACCTGATGATGTTGATGCCGGCGCCAGCCCCGGCTGCGGGTATTGCATTGCACCGCCACTGGAATAAGCACTTTGACTTCCTGGATGAAATCGAAACCGCCGGAAGTCACACGGCGCAAGCCAGGGAAGCCGAACGGCTGCTGACACTGACGATAGGGTACGCACGCCAGGCTGTCCTGGACGTATTGAAGACACTGGAATAGGAGCTGGTATCTGCATGGATCAAAAAGCGATCGACTTGTACAACGAATACATCCACGGTGAATTACCGCGGCGTGCTTTTCTGAAGAAATTGACCGGAATCGCTGGCAGTGCTGCGGCAGCGAGCGTGCTGCTGCCTTTGTTGGAACCCAACTACGCCTGGGGACAACAGGTTGACCCGGAGGATCCACGGCTGGAAACAGGACACGTTGAATACGCTTCCGGCGCTGGAACCGTCAGGGCCTACCTGGCGAAACCGGTCGGCCTGAAAGCAAATCCCCCTGGCGTTCTGGTGATTCATGAAAATCGCGGCCTGAATTCGCATATAGAAGATGTGGCCCGCCGGGCAGCACTTGCAGGTTACCTGGCGCTGGCGCCAGATGGCCTGACCTATGCCGGTGGTGCGCCGGAAGATCAGGAGGCTGCGCGGGACTTGTTTGGGGCTTCTGACCGGGAACGCATCACTGATGATGTGGTCGCGGGCGTGCCATACCTTGCCGGGCGTGAGGATTGTAATGGCAGTGTCGGGACGGTTGGTTTCTGCTATGGCGGTGGCGTATCCCTGTTGTGTGCGGCAAGGGAGCCTGCTGTTTCAGCTTCTTCCTGCTTTTACGGCCGGCCACTGGGCGCGGACGACGTGGTAAAGGTGAAGGTGCCTCTGATGATGCACTATGCCGGCAAGGACACGCGTATTAACCAGTCCATTGCCGAATTTCGTGCTTTGCTGGATGAGGCGCAGGTAGCTTACAGTCTCAACATGTACCCTGGCACCGGCCACGGTTTTCATAATGACACCAGTGCCGGGAGATATGATGCAGATGCCGCTACGCTGGCCTGGAAAAGAACGCTCAATTTATTCGCGGATATGAATCAGGCAGAACCGTGAATATCCCCGGCTGCCTCGCGAAACACTAAGGATTCTGCTCTTTCAGCATTTCTTCCGGATGTCCATGTGAGCGGAACATCAGGATGGCCAGCAGCAACAGGAACACCAGCAAGCCCTTCATTGCGTAATTTTGTGTCCAACTGGTGTGTTCCGCCACTGAGCCGAAAAACATGGAACCCAGTGTTGCACCCAGGTTTGAAACAGACATGTAAATGGCAAACTGGGTAGCCGATTCACCGTGTGTACAGATGCTCATAGCCAGCGCCAGCGCACAGACCATGATCACGGGCAGCAGCATGATCCATGCGGACATCATCACCAGTACATAAGTGCTGTTGCTCCAGAGCTCTTGTGTCCCGGCAAGTGTAAAGGCGTGCACACCCGTGAGGAAGATCGTCAGACCCATGATGGTCTTTGCGCCAAAGCGGTCGATCACCGGTCCGAGGCCAAGCGCGATCAAGGCGCCGATAAGTCCCATCACCGCATTGAGGTCAGACCATTGCGGAGTCGTGAAGTCAAAGACCTGGATCGCGGCAATCGGCATCAGTGCGCGTCCATACCCGGCGACGATGCCGTCGATGAACATGATGAGCATGATGATCAGACTGGCCCTGGTCCAGAGTATGTGGTTGAGGTCTGAGAAGACCTGCCTGAAAGAGGGTGGCGGTTCGTTTTTGGGGGATGCTTCGCCTTCGGACCAGGGAAATATTCGCTCATTGTGACGTTCACGTACCATGATCAGGTAAATAAAGATAATTGCCGCGCCAAGGCCGCAAACCAGTGCCGTGACCTTTATACCGTAGATAACCAGCAGGCTTCCTGTGACCGCTGAGGTCAGTGCCCAGCCCACCGCCTTTCCGAAGCTCATGAATGCGTTCAGCCGCCCTTCCTCCTCTACCGGGACAAAGTCGATTGACATACCATCCACCGCAACGTCTTGTGTGGCGGTGAAGGTGTTGATCAGGAATCCAATCGCCGTCAGCAGGCCGATTTGCGCCACCGGATCATCCAGCCACATCAGTGCCAACAGGCTCATCACCATCCCGAGCTGGGCTCCGATCACCCAGGGACGCCTGGCGCCCATGGGAAGATATTCAAAGTGATCCATCAAGGGCCCGACCAGCAACTTGAAAGCCCAGGGAAGCATGATGATTCCCAGGAACGTGGCTATCTTCATCGCTGAAACACCCTCAAAGGCCAGCCAGGCCGGCAGGGAGATATGCAGCAAACCCATTGGGATTCCCTGGGCGAAATAGGCCAGTGCGCCGGTTGAGTACCGGGTTTTCGGACTATTGGAAAGGAACCAGCCTGGACTCTTCACTATTTGTCATCATTTTTGTTGTAATTGTCTTATCCAATACTACAAGCCATAGTAGCCGCTGGGTTAATTTTTTTGAGGAGCGGCACCGGTGGTGGCGTTTCGGGAGTCAGTTTCAACCATGATTCGATTGTTGTCGCCGGTGGCACCACTCCTCATCGGGGTGGCAATTCTGCTGACAGGACAAGGATTACAGGGCACCCTGCTGCCGGTGCGAGCGAACCTCGAAGGTTTTTCCACCCTGGCTATCGGCTTGATGGGCGGGGTTTACTTTTTCGGGTTTACCCTGGGCTGTCTTCGCGGGTCAAACCTGGTCCGCAGGGTTGGCCACATACGTGTGTTTGCCGCGATGACCGCGGTTGCTTCTGCTGCACCGCTGATTCATGGCCTGTGGCAGGAACCCTGGCTGTGGTGGCTGCTTCGATTTGTCACGGGATATTGTTTCGCAGTTCTTTACGTGGTGATCGAGAGTTGGCTTAATGAACAGTCGACCAACGAAACCCGTGGTGCCGTTTTTTCCGCTTACACCCTGATCACATTAACCGTGTTGGCGGTGGGGCAGCAGATTTTTCTGCTCTATGATCCCCACCAGATGGCCCTGTTTGCGATTGCGTCCGCCATTGTTTCCATCGCCGCTATCCCGGTGGTTCTTTCCCTTGCACCTTCACCGGCCCACACAGAAAACAAGGTGCAGCTGGACTTGCGCCGTTTGTTGCAGATTTCCCCGGCGGGTGCCCTTGGCTGCCTGGCGGCGGGACTATCCAACGGGTCATTCTGGGCGCTCGCCCCGGTGTTCGTGTCTGGCTACTCATCGGATGTATCACTGGTGGCCTGGTTCATGACCGCTGCAGTGCTTGGTGGTGCTGCGGGGCAGTGGCCCCTGGGACTTTGGTCCGACCGGGTGGATCGTCGCTGGGTGGTCGCCTTTGCCGCGCTGGTGGGTGCAGCCGTCAGTGTCCTGATCTGGTGGTTTTATGAAGGTGTGAGTACCCTGCATCTCATGTTACTGAGTGCGGCCTGGGGTGCTGTAGCGTTTCCGATGTATGCTGTTTCGGTGGCTCACGCCAATGATTTTGCCAAACCGGACGAATACGTCATGATATCCAGTGGGCTGTTGCTGATGTATGGTCTCGGGGCAATAGCCGGTCCATTCATTGCCCCGCTTTTAATGAATATTGCGGGTCCCGGTGGCCTTTACCTGTTCGGTGCAACGATTCACTCCGTGCTGCTGGTCTATATAGTCTTCAGAATAACCCGCAGACCTCCCGTGCCCGATGAGGAACAGTTGCCGTTCGTGGACTCGCTCGCTTCCACACAGACTGCATCGCATGTATACGAAGAGGAGATGTGAGCTTTTGTGCCTGATCCTGTTTTCCTGGCAGTCCCACCCACGTTACTCACTGATAGTGGCGGCGAATCGTGACGAGTTTCACCAACGTCCGACCGAAGCGGCGGCTATTTGGCAGGATAATCCACTCATTTTGGCGGGCCGTGATTTGCAGGCCGGAGGCACCTGGCTGGGTATCACACGTACGGGAAGATTCGCGGCAATCACGAACTATCGCGAACCGCTTACCCCCGAAATACCGCAGGAGCGCTCGCGTGGGTGCCTCGTTCGAGATTTCCTTGGCGGCGACAGAGCACCGCTTGTGCATGCGGGGGAACTGATCTCAGAAGGCCCGTCCTACCAGGGATTCAACCTCCTGCTCGGCGCTCCCGGTTCGCTCGTGTATGTGTCCAACCGGAGTGCGGAGCCGGTTGAAGTCAGTGCCGGCAGTCATGGCCTGAGCAATCACCTGTTGGACACGGACTGGCCCAAGGTACATTCAGGGCGGGAGCGCCTGGATGAGTTGCTCAAGGACCAGGAAGTCAACGTCGAAGACCTGTTTGCGCTGCTGGCCGATCGGGTGCTGACGCCTGGCAGGATTCCGGAGAATCTCGAAACCAGACTTGCGCCGGAGCGGCTGATGAAGCACTACTTTATTGTTTCACCGGAATACGGTACACGCAGCTCCACGGTTGTATTAATTGGCCGGAATGGCGGAGTGAAGTTCATGGAACGGCAATTCGATCCGGAGGGAAAAGAAACCGGAGAGCGTAGTTTTGAATGGTAGGAGCGGCTTCAGCCGCTCCTACATGCCCTGTGAAGCCAGCGCAGAGGCAACGATATCTCGAGCCTCACTCTGGATTTTCCTCAGGTGCTCCTCTCCTATGAAACTCTCGGCGTATATTTTGTAGATATCTTCAGTGCCTGAGGGCCGTGCAGCAAACCAGCCGTTTTCACTAACTACTTTCAGGCCGCCGATGGCAGCATCATTACCGGGCGCCCTGGTGAGCCGGGCCGTGATGGGTTCTCCGGCCAGCTCGGTGGCAGTCACCTGGTCCGGTGACAATTGTTTGAGAATTGCCTTCTCTGCCGGACTGGCCGGTGTATCGATACGCTCGTAAACGGGCGTGCCGAATCGATCTGTCAGGTCCTGGTAATGTTCTCCAGGATCGCGGCCCGTACGGGCCGTGATTTCGGCAGCCAGTAAGTTCATGATGATGCCGTCCTTGTCAGTGGTCCACACGTTGCCGTCCCTGCGCAGGAAAGAAGCGCCGGCACTCTCCTCTCCGCCGAACCCATATGAACTGTCGAGGAGCCCGTCAACGAACCATTTGAAACCCACCGGCACCTCATTCATTTTCCGGCCAGTGCTCTGTGCAATCCGGTCAATCATGCTGCTGCTGACCAGCGTTTTGCCGATGGCGGCCCCGGCTGGCCAGTCTGAACGGTCGGCGAACAGGTAGGAAATGGCCACGGCCAGGTAATGGTTGGGATTCAGCAGTCCGGTGCTGGGTGTTACGATTCCGTGCCGGTCAAAATCGGTGTCGTTGCCAAATGCAATATCGTAGCGATCCTTGAGACCGATCAACCCGGCCATCGCCGGCGGCGAGGAGCAGTCCATCCGGATCTTGCCGTCCTTGTCGACGCACATGAAACGGAAAGTGGGATCGACGATTTCGTTGACCACGTCAAGGTTGAGCCCGAACCGCTCCGCTATTGGTCTCCAATAGGCAATTCCCGAGCCGCCCATCGGGTCGGCACCAATTTGAATGCCTGAATCGCGAATTATCTCCATATCGATGACGCTGCCGAGATCGTCTACGTAGGGTGTGACGAAATCATGCCGGTGGACGTTTTTCATTTTAAGCGCCCGGGGCCAGGGAGTGCGCCTGATTGCACCAGGCTCATCCAGCAATTCATTGGCACGGTGCTCGATCAGGGTGGTTATCCCGGCGTCTGCCGGTCCGCCGTTGGGTGGGTTGTATTTGAAACCACCATCCGCCGGAGGGTTGTGCGAAGGCGTAATTACCACGCCGTCCGCCCGGTTGTGAGAGTGGTCGCGGTTATGGCACAGAATGGCATGGGAAATGACCGGCGTGGGCGTGTAACCCGAGTCCGCATCGATCATCACCTCGACGCCGTTCGCGGCGAACACTTCCACGGCGCTGATCAGCGCGGGTTCGGAGAGCGCATGGGTATCGATTCCGACAAAAAGAGGGCCCGAAATGTCCTGGGCCGAGCGATACTCGCAAACGGCCTGGCTGATCGCCAGGATATGGCCTTCATTGAAAGTACATTGGCTGGAACTGCCACGGTGTCCGGAAGTGCCGAACGTGACCCGGTGGCCAGGCTCTGCGGCATCCGGGGCCAGGCTGTAATAATTACTGACAAGACGGGGAATGTTCTCCAGAATCGATTCGGGTGCAGGTTTCCCCGCGAGTGGATGTAAAGCCATGGATATAACCTCGATGTAGGAGCAAGCTGCGCTCGCGATCCAAGTCTACAATGTTTTGACGCGACCAGCCGAAGGCGGTACCGTCCGCTTCAATGGAGATCATACGAACAGACTGCCTTGTGATCGGTGCCGGCCTGGCCGGTGCGTCTTATGCCCTGCGGGCTGCAAGGGCAGGGCTGGATGTCCAATTGCTGTCGCTGGGTGGGCCGACAGACGCGAATAGCGATTGGGCACAGGGCGGCATTATCTACGATACAGAACCCGGTTCAGGGCTGCTCGCGGACGATATCATGGAGGCCAGCGATGACAGCGCCAATCCGGCCGCGGTGGCCCAATTAGTGGATCAAGGTCCTGCAGCGGTCCGTGAACTGTTGATAGACGAACTGCAGGTGCCATTTGACCGGCACCAGGACGGGTGCCTGGAGTTCACGCGTGAAGGCGGCCACAGCACTCGGCGTATCATCCACGCCAAGGATTTGACCGGCCACGCCATACTCTCCCTGCTGGCAGAATGCGTGGCTTCTACGCCAGCTATCTCGAGGCAGGAAGGAGCCGTCGCCATTGACCTGCTCACGCTGTCCCACAACAGCGAAAGTTCGGAAGATCGTTACGCGCCACTGACATGTTTTGGTGCTTTCGTGTTGCCGGCGGGCTCCAGCGAACCGGTCGCCATCGTCGCGCGTAAAACCGTGTTGGCGTCCGGTGGTCTTGGACAAATTTTTCAACACAGCACCAATTTTCCAGGCACGGTGGGGCATGGTGTGGCGATGGCCTACCGCGTTGGTGCCCGCTTGATCGACCTGGAATACGTCCAGTTCCACCCAACGGTTTTTTATGGAAAGAATGCACCCCGGTTCCTGATTACCGAGGCGATCAGGGGTGAGGGGGCGGTGCTAGTGAATGAACGCGGTAATGCGTTCATGGACAAGGTCCACCGCCGTGCATCACTGGCATCCCGTGATATCGTGTCCCGCGCCATTCACCAGGAAATGGCCAGCACCGGGCAACCCTGTGTTTATCTGGATTTGAGCAAGCTGGACACCGCTTACATGCGGGAACGATTTCCCTCTATTTACCGGCGATGCCTGGAGCACGGTGTGGACATCGGCTGTGATCCAATACCGGTTGTGCCTGCAGCACATTATTCTTGCGGAGGGGTGCACGCTGACATGGAGGGCCGTACGAATATTCTTCATTTGAACGCTATCGGCGAAACCGCGTGTACGGGGCTTCATGGCGCGAACCGGCTGGCCAGCACCTCATTACTGGAATGTTTAACCAGCGCGAAATTCACCGCCCTTGCAGATGCCAGGGACATCGCTTCGACGGATTTCAGAAGTCCGGACCCCAGGCCATGGCAAAGCCCGCGCGAAGTGGCCGACCCCACGCTGGTAGCCCAGGATCTGAACCTGGTGCAACAGACGATGTGGAATTACGCCGGCATCGTCCGTTCGTCCCGGCGCCTGACCCGGGCCCGCCGCATCCTGCTTGAAGCCCGTGAGGAAATCCAGTCGTTCTACCGTGACTGCCAGGTCACCAGTGAACTGGTGGAACTTCGAAACGCAGTCCAGACTGCCTTGCTGGTGGTTCATGCCGCCTCGCTCAATCCGCGCAGCAAAGGCGCTCACTATGTCATTGGGGAGTAGCAGAGGCCAAATACATTGCAGGCAGGGCTGGTTCCTTTAGATCAGCATCGCGAATCATGACCCACTGGAGATCACAGATCGATACCGGGCTTCCCTGCTGGGATGGCTACCGGAAATTGCTCGGGCAACTCAGCGCTAGCCTATTTCCTGATACGACCGCCCTGAACGAAATTTTGCCGCATGAAATATCCAGCGGGGGGCGGGCAGCGATTCGGTTTGTACCAGCCAGCCGCCTGCCGGGCGTGCAATATGAACAGCACATCTTCGAAACGGGTGAAGTGAGTACCCGCGAGAATAACTGGCACGACCTGTTCAACGCCCTTGCCTGGTGCCGTTTTCCGCGTCTGAAGCTTGCGATGAACTCGCTGCATTACAAGAACCTGGGCCGCGAAAAAGGCGGCCGCCGCGGGCAAGTACGCGACGCACTAACACTGCTCGATGAAAGTGGCGTGATCGTGGTCGGGTCAAACCGCAGTGCCCTGGACGCGCTTGCAAGCAGGGACTGGAAAACCGCATTCTTCACTCATAAGGCTGCCTGGCGCACGCAGCTGCACGTTCTGATATGTGGCCACGCCATTCTGGAGAAGTTTCTCAAACCCTATAAAGCCATCACCGCGCATGCTTTATTTTTGCATGCGCCCGATCCAATTTCAGAAAAACAACTTGATATCCTGCTGGCGTCCGCGCTCAGTGAGGGTCGTCTGCTTGATTCCACGGCTGACTTGTCGCCTCTACCGCTGATGGGGATTCCTGGATGGTGGCCAGCCGGCGAACAGGATCGGGCGTTTTACGACGACAGGTGTGTTTTTCGTCCGATACCCGGGCAAATAAATCCGGTACCGATTCACAAAGTGAGTGATCTATAGCTCCTGGCTGATCCAGGACATTTCTTACTTTCGTTCAGGCGTTCAGAATAGAAGGGTCTCTTCTGGCATGGGAGGGTTTGTCATGTTATTTGTTAACCACCTGAAGTTCGTTCTGTCCATCGTCCTCACTGCTATCATCCTGCTGGCCATATCGGCCTGCAGCGAGGAGGGAAAGCCAGTAAAGGGTTTTGTTCTGCCTGAAGGGGATATTGCACAGGGTGAACAGGTATTCGTCGACTTCAATTGCCACGGTTGCCACACCATTCCGGGAGTGGATTTTCCTGACGTGGATTTCACACCACCGTTTATCCTGAAGATAGGCGGGAAAGTCTACCGGGTTAAGCACTACGGGGAATTGCTGACTGCGGTGACGAATCCTCGATCACATTATTTCGCCGGCATATATCGCCATGCTGGCCAAAGCAGACCGCGAAGCGGTGATTTCTCCAATGCCCTACTATGGTGAAGAAATGACGGTTGCCGAGTTGATCGACCTGATGTCGTTTTTACACGCCCAGTACACCAGGCTACAGCCCCAATACTTTCGCGGTTATTACCTGACCAGGTAGGAGAGCTTTATTCCCTGGCGACGGCAAGTTCCTCCTTGAGGATCTTGCCGGCCACGCGCACGATCGTCAGCACGAGACAGATGACGACCAGCAGGGCGATGACTCCAAGCAGTAATTCTGTGCCTTCAAGGCTGACGTCCCCGTTAATAATTGCTGCAATGTCGCTGACGGTTGTACCCAGGTAAACGAACAAAAAAAACGAAGGTATTGCTCCAACATTGGTGGCCAGTACGTAATCCCTGAGGCTGACGTTGGTAAGCCCGAGTGAGTAATTGAGCGCTGGATATGGCAGCACCATGACAAGCCGTGTCAGCAAAACCACCAGGAATCCCTTGCGCTGGATTGCCCGGTCGATGGCCTGGAACGTGGGTTTGCGTTGAATTCTGCGTTCTATCCAGGGCCTTGCAAACGAGCGGCCAATCCAGAACGCAACTGTGGACGCAACCAGGCTGGCAATACAAACCACGACAAAACCCTGTAGCAATCCAAACAGAAATCCAGCCAGCATCGTCATGAGGGACAAGGGTAGCAGCAACAGTGTCCCGATTATGATGCTGGCGGTTACGATAAAAATAGCCGATGATTGGTTCGCTTCAGCCCAGGTTTGAATCGCTCTTATGATTTGCTCGACCGGTAGAAAAAAGGCCAGTAAAACCAGGGTCAGAAGCAGAATGGGGGGTAGCAGAACGCGGGGGGACTTCACAGCTAATCGTTTCGCTCGGGATCGGGATGGTCCATACACTTTACACGGTATTGGTGGTGTTTTTCTGAACCCGGGATGGAGTTGTATGCAAAGGGGCACTAAAATGCCCAGCTACGCACTTGATTTGATCGTATATGGGAATTTTTGTGAGCAATGACAGCAAAACAACAGGGTGTGCGCTTTGAAGCGCCTTTCAACCTTTCTTTGGCCTTCTTTAGCCTTATTGGCCGGGCTGGGTGTTTTCGGCACCAGTTTTGCAAACAACGGAATGACCCCACACGGTTATGGCACCAAGAACAAGGCAATGGGTGGTGCGGGAATAGCATTGCCGGGAGAAGCGGCTGCGGTGATCAATAACCCGGCGGTAGCGATCGCGGTAGCCGGCCAGATGCAAGCCGGGTTTTCCGTGTACCATCCGCGCGCCAACTACTACACGACCGAGAGCAGCAATAATGGTGAAAACGGTGCGTTTACCATTGGCCCGAATGACATTGAAGCTGAGAAGAAGTATCGTTTTCAACCCTATTTCTCCACCAGTGCGATGCTGCAGGAAAATTCAGCCATTGCGGTAGCGATGTACTCACGCTCGGGAATGAATATCGCTTATCGGGGGGGTACGGCAACGTTTGACCCCGATGGAAATGGCCCGCAACCCGTGCAGACTTTTCCCGGAACACTGGGGGATGGCGACACCAAGTGGAGTACTACGGAGGTCCTGCTGGATATGAGCTATGCCCGGCAGCTGAGTGAAAAAGTCTCGCTTGGGTTTACCGCTGTGCTGGCGACCCGGTCGTTCAAAGCCAAAGGGCTTGGTTCGCTGGCGCCGCTAACCGAAACATATGCCTCTAGCGGTGGCTCCGTGTTGCCTGACAGCCTGACTGACAACCGGAACGACTGGGCCTATGGCGCAGGAATCAAGGTGGGTCTGCATTCGCAATTAAGCCGCAGCTTCAGTGTCGGGCTGATGTACCAGTCTAAGATTTACATGGGTAAACACCGGAAGTACTCGGATTTACTTCCGGATTCCGGCAAGTTTGACATGCCGGCGAATCTCAAAATCGGAATCACCTGGAAAGCGCTCGAGAACCTGGCTTTCAGTGTCGACGTGGAGCGCATTTTTCACAGTGGTGTGGATGCGCTCAGCAACACGCTGGATGACCTGTTTCGCTGCCCGACCGCCAACCGCGGCGGCACCGATCTGACGGCTTGCCTCGGCGGCGAGAATGGTGGAGGCCTGGGTTGGTCAAACATGAATGTTTACAAGATCGGCGGCAGCTGGGGTGTGAGCGAGAAATGGACCCTTTACGCTGGGTTCAGCGTGACCGACCAGCCGATCACGGACAGTGAAACGACCAATAACCTCCTTACTCCATACCTGGCAGAAGCCCATTACACTCTGGGTTTTTCCAGAACCATTGGCGATCACGCCGAAGTTATCTTCTCGGCGGCCTACGCAGAAGAAGAATCGCAATTGTCGGTAAACCGTTTCGATGTCACTCAAGACTTGCAGATCGAGTCAGACCAGTTCGATTTTGAACTCAGTTACAGTTGGAGGTTTTGAAAATCATGACCGATACAACAATACCCATACCAGAGCACCTGGCTCCACGACAGGGTGAACTCGTCATGTTCGAGGATAACCGCTTCCTCGAACGCCTGAGCCGTATCAGCCCCATCACGGTCCTGGCCGTTTTCCTGCCAGTGATTGCAATAGCCGCCTACCTCAGTATCAGGAACGGTACTGGCGTTCTGCCCACGGCCGGTCTGATCCTGGCAGGTGCAATTTTCTGGACGTTTTTCGAATATTTTTTTCATCGCTTCGTTTTTCACTTCAAAGCCACGACCCCATTCCAGCATCGTCTTGTGTTTACGATACACGGCGTGCACCATCAGTACCCCACTGACAAAGACCGTTTGGTCATGCCGATCACGGTCAGCATTCCATTGGCCGCATTGTTCGGCCTGTTATTCGTTTCCGTGTTGGGAGACAAGGGCTGGGGGTTTTTCTGCGGGTTCGGAGCGGGTTATGTTTCTTACGATATGATGCATTACTCCGTTCATCACATTAAAAACTCGAGGTCCGCACTGTTTCGGAAAATTCGTCGCCACCACATGGCGCATCATTTCCGCGATACGCGTCTGGGCTTTGGAGTGTCATCCTATTTCTGGGATCGCGTCTTCGATACCTGACCCAAGAATCAGCAGGCCCCGGTAATCATGAATCAAAACAGTCGCCCACTGGACGGAATCCGGGTGTTGGAAATCGGTCAGCTGCTGGCCGGCCCCTTTGCCGGAAGCATGCTTGGGTATTACGGCGCAGAAGTGATCAAGGTGGAACCCCCCGGTGACGGTGATCCGCTTAGAAAATGGCGCGAGTTGGACGAAGACGGCACCTCTTTCTGGTGGCGCAGCCTGGGCCGTAACAAAAAATGCATTACTGCAGACCTGCGCAGTGAAGGCGGCCGCGACCTGGTGCGCCGTCTCAGCTCAAAATGTAATGTGCTGATAGAGAATTTCCGGCCGGGAGTAATGGAAAAATGGGGCCTTGGGCCAGCTGACCTGTGGTCTGAAAACCCGGGATTGGTATATGCCAGGATTTCCGGTTACGGACAGGATGGGCCTTATTCAGCAAGACCCGGTTTCGCATCGGTCTGCGAAGGGCTCGGCGGGATACGTTACGTTAACGGCAAACCGGGTGAAGCGCCGATGCGGCCCAACCTGAGCCTGGGTGACACGGTGGCCGGTCTGCACACGGCGCTGGGTATCGTGATGGCCTGCCTGCACCAGGCCAACAACCCGGGCAGCAAGGGCCAGGTGATCGACACGGCCCTGTACGAAGCCACGTTCAACCTGCTGGAAGGCATTATTCCGGAATACGATGGTGCGGGCGTCATACGCGAGCCTTCAGGATCCACCATCACCGGCATTGTGCCAACCAATACCTACCGCTGTGCCGATGGAGTTTTCATTATCATCGGGGCAAATGGCAATTCCATTTTCAAGCGATTATGCGAAAAGATGGGCCGACCCGGGATGGCGCAGGATGCCCGCTTTGCAAGCAATGAGGGCCGTGTCGATAATGAGCCCGAAATCGATGCTGCAATTGCTGCTTGGACAGGATCACTCGATTCCACTACCGTTCTCCCGCTGCTGGCTGAGGCCCGCGTACCCTCCGGCCCGATCTACAGCGTGGCTGACATGATGGTGGATGAGCACTTTATCGCACGTGGCCTGTTTGAATCAGTCGATGTGAATGGCAAGCAACTGAAGGTTCCGGCCATGGTGCCCAAGCTGAGTGAAACACCGGGGCGTACCGACTGGGCCGGGCCCGAGGTGGGGGCATTCAACGAGGAGATTTACAGCGAATTGCTGGGGCTTTCTACTGTGGAAATAGCAGATCTGAAAGCGCAAGGAATCCTGTAGGAGCGGTTTTAACCGCGAAATCCTAAGATATAGATAATGGGCCAATGACAGATACCCCAAACGACCAGTCTGATCTACGGGCCGGAAGCCAGGTAGTGCTGGTTGGTGCCGGGACCAATCTGCTCCTGTCTCTGATCAAGGGGATTGTCGGCTCTATGACCGGATCTGTCGCATTGATCTCTGACGCCGGCCACAGTCTGGGGGATCTCACCACAGATATTATTGCCTGGTTCAGTCTCCGTCTCAGTCGCCAGCCGCGCGACGCAAATCATCCTTATGGCCATGGCAAGTTTGAAACCATGGGCACGTTGTCGATTGCTCTTTTCCTGCTGGCGACCGGCGTTTATTTACTCAGCGAATCCATAGATGCCATCCTGCATCCGACGGATACCGGCGCCTGGGCCCTCGCTGCGGCAGTGGTTTCAGTAGTCCTCAACGAGTTGTTGTATGGTTATTCAATTCGGGTAGCACGTAAAATTCGCTCCCGTGTGCTGGAGGCCAATGCCTGGCACCATCGCACTGATTCACTGACGTCTGTCGTGGCTTTTGTTGGAATCGGGTTGAACCTGCTGGGGTTGCCGGCATGGGAGGGTTGGATGGCGGCCCTGATTTCCTGCTTTGTCGGCTGGATTGGCGCACGCCTGGGATACCAGGCGGTTCAGGAGTTGCTGGATCATAGTGTGGGACCAGACCTTATCGAGAAGCTCGAACAGTCACTGGAACAGATTCAGGGTGTTGTAGACTGCCATGAGCTGCGGGCCAGGCGAATGGGGGGCGACGTACTGGTCGATCTGCATGTCCAGGTTCCGCCTGATATCACCGTCTCACATGGACACCAGATTGCCGAACAGGTCCGAAGCCAACTGTTGGCTGCAGATCCCGGCGTGAGCGAAGTATTGGTGCATATCGATCCCGAGGCCGACGATGAACACGGTACCCCAAGGGTTCAGCATGTGGATAATCCGGAAAACCTGGTGCGAACGGTGGCCGGGACTGTGGAAGGGGTTCAGTCAGTCACCCACGTTCTCTGTCATTTTATCCATGGCCGTTTGGAGATTCAGCTGCATATCGAAGTTGAACCCACTTTACTGGTGCTGGAGGCCTCTGCGATTGCCAGCCGGGTGCGCAGGGTGCTGGAGGCACAAGCGGATATCGATAAAGTCGATGTTCACCTTGAGTTGGACGATTCCCATTAGCGAGATCACTAATGGATCTGGGAATCATCAAGCCCGGCATAGTATTTCCTGAGGATGTCAATGACCTCAGGACGACCGAACTCCGGCGGTACCGGCGCACCTTCGGCAAGCATGGCTCGCAGTTGGGTGCCTGAGATATGAATCCGGTCCGCATCTTCGTGCGGGCAAGTTTTTCCGGTCGCCATGCCGAAACACTTGTTACAGAAAAAGGTGATGTCGATTTTCAGCGCCCGTATCAAAAGAGCCCCATCCCATAAGGTCTCAAATATTTGGTGGGCATCGAACGGCTCATAGTAGTTACCCACACCAGCGTGATCACGGCCGACGACCAGGTGAGAACAGCCGTAATTCTGACGGATCAACGCATGCAGTAATGCTTCGCGCGGCCCCGCGTAGCGCATTTCAATCGGGTAGCCGGCCAGGATAACCGTACCTTCTACGAAATAATGATCAATCATCGCCCGGATAGCCTCGGTGCGGACATCCGCGGGAATATCTCCGGGCTTAAGCTTGCCAAGCACCTGGTGGATAAACACGCCATCGGTAATTTCTATGGCCATCTTGACCAGGTGCTCATGTGCCCTTTGCATCGGGTTGCGGGTCTGAAACGCCGCCACTGACGACCAGCCATTTTCCAGAAACATGGCACGCGCCCTGGCCGGGCGGATGTACAGTTCCGGATATTTTTCCGGATACTTGCCTTCAGAAAGGCAGGTAACACGTCCGGCCAGGTTGATTTCACCCTGCTCCAGCACTTTATTCACACCCGGGTGAGCGGCATCGGTGGTCCGGTAGACATGTTCACACTCCAGGGTCTTGTCCGGAGCGTACATTTCGGCGACCTCCATGATGGCGAGAATTTCACCGCTTTCGCCATCGACCAGCGCGACCTCCTGTTCCACGTGAATGCCGTCTGCGACATCTTTGTCACAGGAAAGCGTGATGGGTATCGGCCAGAAGACACCGTTTTTCAGTTTCATCTCCAGGCAGACGCGACGCCAGTTGCCCTTACCCATGAATCCGTCAAGCGGTGTATAAGCCCCCATGGCCATCATTAACACGTCCGATACTTCACGGCTTGTCATCGGCACCCTGGTTAAACCCTGCGCGCGGGCAAACTGTTCCGCCCGCTTGACCCTGGGTGCAAGTAACGCCTTTAACCCACTGCCTCCATGCGGAGCTACCAGTTTTGACACAATTCGTATCTCCTTTAAGGGTTTGGCAGGTTCAATTATATTATCAATGTATATAGTATTAGTAGGCGGGTAATCGTTAGATACTACGTACCTTTTTCACGTATTTCTGCCTGTGGGGTATTACACCGCGCACCCCACCCCTGGGATTTTCCACGTCGCCTTTATACCTTGGAATCATATGGATGTGGGTGTGTGGCACAGACTGGCCTGCCGTTTCGCCAATATTGACACCGATGTTGTATCCATCCGGGTTGCACTTCTCATCGATGATGGTTTTCATTTCATCGACCAGCGCCCAGATAGCCGCTCTTTCTTCTGGCGTTGCCTGAAAATAATCAGCAAAATGCCGGCGTGTGATAATCAGGCAATGACCGGCGTTAACCGGGTAACTGTCATAGTGGGCAAATGCCAGCTCATTTTCGACAACAATTGCCGGCTCTCCGCAGAAGGGACAATCCCGATGTTCAGACATATTAATTATTTCCTGGCAAAAGAAGAACAGCTGTTATTGTTTGATCAAATATTGGAACACTGTTAAATTAGAAAATCATAATATTAGGCAGGTTGTGTTGCGTATCATAATGATTCAAAATTTCTTTTTCAATGAATAAACCTGGGGAGAAACGACTAAATGTTCACCATCAATCCATTCTCCGGGCTTTCGGAGTTCATATCTCCCTTTGCAATGCAGGTGTATGTCATAACCATGGTCCTTCTGGTCGTCGGCGGAACGATCTTAGACATGATCCATAAGAAAAGCGCCCAGTATTTCTTCAAAAATGCTGAAAAGGCCAGGGCCCAGGCAAGGAGGTCGGTTTCCGCTGGCGAAAAGGCATCGATTGCATTTAAAACCGTCGCGGAGGATGTGCTGATATCTGCTGAGTTCTGCAACCCGCGCCGCAGAATTGCCCATCTGTTTACCATGTACGGCTTCATCATATTTGCCACCACAACCGCCATCATGATATTTGCTTATACAGGCTCCGCCACCCCCGCCATCCTGCCGCTACTGTGGCACGCAGGCGCACTAATACTTTGCATTGGCGGATATTGGTTCTGGTTTTTCATTCGGGTAGATGTAGTGTCAGAGGGAAATCCGTGGTACCGCGTAGTGCGTGCTGATCTGTTCATTCTCTCGCTTCTGGCGACTGCGACCTTCGGGCTGATCTGGTCAGCACTTCAGGCAGCAGGCGTCCCGGGGTGGACTACCCTGTTTTTTGCCTTGTTCATCTTTTCCAGCACGGTGCTGTTCGCAGGCGTGCTGTGGTCCAAATTTGCGCATATGTTTTTTAAGCCTGCCGCGGCATTTCAAAGACGCGTGGCCGAGGCCGATGGTTCCCGGGATGGTTTGCCAGAGCCTGCAGACGAACCCGGGCAGTTTGGTCCTGGTATCAAACGCTTGCTGCCGAAAAATTACTAATCGAACTGAATACTCAACAACGGGTCATTGACTCCAACCACCACTGGCCCTTACTTCTGGAGACGAAATAACATGCCAACATTTGTCTATATGACCCGCTGCGACGGCTGTGGACATTGCGTCGATATCTGCCCGTCCGACATCATGCACATCGACGAAACACTTCGACGCGCCTCCAACATTGAACCCAATATGTGCTGGGAGTGCTACGCCTGCGTGAAGGCCTGTCCGCAAAATGCAATAGATGTGCGTGGATATGCTGACTTCGCACCGCTCGGTCATAGCGTCCGCGTCCTGCGTGAAGAAGAAAAAGGCACGATTTCCTGGAGGATCAAATTCCGTGATGGCCGTGAGAAGAATTTCGTTTCACCGATTTGTACCGAAAAGTGGGGAGAGAAAATCGAAGACCTTGCCAGCCTGCCTGTCCCTGATGAAGAGGCATTGAACTCCCAGTTGCTTTGTTACGAACCGGATGTGCTCGGCTACGAAGGCGGGCTGCGGAAAATGCCGGGCAAACTCAAGCAGGGGGTTTACTACTGATGGGCATTAAAACAGTCTACGAAGATTGCGATGTCCTGGTTGTCGGCGGAGGCATGGGAGGTACGGGTGCCGCTTACGAAGCCAGGTACTGGGGTCGTGACCTGAAGATTGTCGTTGCTGAAAAAGCCAATATTGACCGCTCTGGAGCGGTTGCTCAGGGTCTTTACGCCATCAACTGCTACATGGGAACACAATGGGGTGAGAATAACCCCGAGGATCACGTGCGCTATGCCCGTAACGATTTAATGGGATTGGTGCGCGAGGACCTTGCTTTTGATATGGCTCGTCACGTCGACTCTGCCGTACACAAATTTGAAGAATGGGGCCTGCCCTTCATGCGCGACCCTGACACCGGGCGCTATCAACGCGAAGGCAAGTGGCAGATCATGATCCACGGTGAAAGCTACAAGCCCATTGTCGCCAATGCCGCGCGCAACTCAGCAGATAAAATTTATAACCGGATCATGGTGACGCACCTGCTGATGGACGAAAGCAGGGGAAACCGGGTAGGTGGTGCAGTGGGCTTTAACGTGCGCACCGGCGCATTCCATGTTTTCCGGGCCAAAGCGGTAATTGTCAGCGCCGGTGGCGCCTCGCACATCTTCAAACCCCGTTCAGTGGGTGAAGGTATGGGACGAACCTGGTATGCACCCTGGAGTAGTGGTTCAGCGTATGCACTGCCGATTCAGGCCGGCGCCAAGATGACACAGATGGAAAATCGTATCGTACTGGCGCGATTCAAGGACGGTTATGGGCCGGTCGGTGCTTACTTCCTGCATCTTAAGACCTACACCCAGAATGCCTACGGAAACGAGTACGAATCCACCTGGTATGATGACACCAAGGCAATGGTCGGGGAGTATATCGATCACCACCCGGTCCCGACCTGTTTGCGCAACCATGCCATGATTTCAGAGGTGAAAGCGGGACGTGGTCCAATCCACATGGTGACCAGGGAAGCCTTCCAGGACCCTCACCTTGAAAAAATCGGTTGGGAAAACTTTCTCGGCATGACTGTCAGCCAGGCGGTTGTCTGGGCATCTCAGGACATCGATCCAAAATACATCAACCCCGAACTGACTACCTCCGAACCTTATGTAATGGGTTCTCACGCAACCTGTTCAGGCGCATGGTGCAGCGGGCCGGAAGACCTGTCCCCCGATGAATACCAGTGGGGATACAACCGAATGATGACAGTCGATGGGCTGTTTGGCGCGGGAGATGCTATTGGCGGCACAGCTCATGCCTTCTCCTCCGGCTCCTTTACCGAAGGCCGTATCGCAGCAAAGGCCGCGGTCAAGTACGTCAGGGACCTGCGAAACGAAAAAATTGAAGTTTCTGACAAGCAGATAAGTAATTTCAAGAAAACCATTTTTCAGCCGCTGGAAAACTACCAGGTAGGCCGAAACGAAATCGTTGGTGGAACCGTTTCACCCAGCTATTTGTTGCCCATCCAGGGTCTACAACGCCTTGAAAAGGTGATGGACGAGTACGTTGGGGGTATCAGCGTTAACTACATGACCAACGACAAATTGCTCGAACGCGGCATAGAGTTGCTGAATATCATGGAGGAAGATTTTGAGCACATCGGCGCCGAGGATCTGCACCAGCTCATGCGCGCATGGGAACTGAAGCACCGCCTGCTTACTTCGCAATCCGTAGCGCAACACACACTGTACCGCGAGGAGACGCGGTGGCCTGGTTACTACTATCGTGGCGACCATTTGAAACTGGATGATGAGAACTGGCACTGCCTGACTTTGTCCCAACGCGACCGGCAGACAGGCGAGTGGACGATGGAAAAGGCGCCTGTTTATCACATCGTCGATTGAATGAAATTGACTGAACCTGAAAACGCCGCCCTTATTCTTGCTGATCAAGCTCAGTGCGCTGCTGCACAACTGGAATACCGGCACGCCGCCGAACTTTTCGCCGGAGCAGCGACAACCAGGGGGCTGGAAGTAACTTTGCAATGGAAATACCGCAACAAGCAGGCATTGATGCTTGCAGAACATGGTCGCGAATGCAGAAATAACACGGCGCTTGAACAGGCGATCGAACTCTACGAAAAAACAGTTCTTGAGCTTGCTCCGCAACAGGAAAGGCCTGCGGACTGGGCCACAACACAGAATAATTTTGGTAATGCGCTTGGGCTTCTGGGGCAGCGCCACCGCGCCACAAATCTGTTGGAAAAAGCCATTCTCGCGTTCGAAAATACTCTTTCAGAAAGGAGCCGGGAACTGTCGCCTCTGGACTGGGCCACGACACAGGATAATTATGGCAATGTGCTTGGAATCCTGGGGCAGCGCCGGGGTGATACAGAGATGTTGAAAAAATCGGTTACCTCATTTGAAAAATCGCTTGAGGAGCGCACCCGGGAACGGGTACCGATGGACTGGGCAGCAACTCAAAATAATCTCGGCACCGCGCTTCAAGTCCTCGGTCAGCGCGAGAAAGACGCACGATTGCTCAAGATGTCGGTTGAGGCTTATAAAAAAGTTTTACAGCAATGGACCCGAAAACGGTTGCCTATGAACTGGGCTACAACTTTCAACAACCTGGGTACTGCGCTTCGATTGCTGGGGGAGTACCGCAAAGGCCCACGCACACTGGAGCAATCGGTTTCTGCCTTCAAGAACTCTTTGTCTGAACGGACCCGTGAACGCGTGCCGCAGGATTGGGCGATGACACAGAATAACCTCGGTGCAGCGCTGCAGTCCCTCGGCACTCGTCTGGATGATCCGAAGTTGCTGGAAGAGGCCGTGACAGCCTATGAAAACGCGCTCCTCGAAATAACCCGGGAACGGACTGCGATGGGCTGGGCCATGACACTGGCAAACCTGGGCGCGGTTCGAATGATACTGGCGGAAGGGACAGGCAACGCTGATGTTGCCCTCATGGCGTTAAATGATTTTGATCAGGTCGTGGAGTTTTTCCGTAAAGCCAGCCATGCGCAATACATGGAACTTGGCGAAGAACAACGTAAGAAGGCACAGGCGCTGGTCGCGTCACTTAGCGAGGAGTAAAATTCATCGCATATTCATTTCTGATGACGTCATACTTATGAAATTTGGAATTTTGATCAACGAAGGTCCGTTTACGCACCAAGCCTCTGACAGCGCCTATCGTTTTGTCGAGGCTGCGCTTGCCAGGGGACACGAAATCTATCGCGTGTTCTTCTACAACGACGGCGTATACAACGGCAACAGGCTATTGGAGCCCCAGACTGATGATCGCAACCTGGTTTCCCTGTGGTCGAAGCTGGGCATGGAACACAATATTGATCTGGTAGTGTGCGTTGCCGCCGCACTGCGCCGCGGCATCAAGCAAGAGGTGCTGGCAGAAGGGTTTCGAATTTCCGGGATTGGCCAGCTTATCGAAGCGGGTATGCTGTCTGACCGGCTCGTCGTGTTCGGCGACTGATGAGCAACAGCGATGTGGAAACACACGAGTCCAGCCCCGAAATAGTCAAGCGCTTCATGTATGTCAATCGCAGGGCGCCGTACGGCACTATTTACGCCCTTGAGAGCCTTGAGGTTATCCTGGTTGCTGCCGCATTCGACCAGGACGTTAGCGTGGTCTTCCTGGACGATGGTGTGTGCCAGTTGAAGAAAAATCAGGATACGACGGGTATCGGGATGAAGAATTTTTCCAGGACCTTCGGGGCGCTTGATGATTACGGCGTCGGGAAAATCTACGTTGAAAAGGAGTCACTCGAGGCGCGCGGCCTGACGGCCGGGGATCTGGTGATTCCGGTTAAGGTTCTGGCTGCAGCTGACTTGGGCGAACTCATGGCGCAGCAGGATGTGGTGATCAGTTCATGAGCACCATGTTACATATAATCAACAAATCCCCGTTTGAGAGAGCGGCATTGGATAGCTGCCTGCGCCTGGCAAAATCCGGGAGCTCGATCCTGTTAATAGAGGATGGCGTTTATGCTGCTTTACAAGACTCCGCGCACACAGAAAAAATGGCCAGCCGCATGGAAGATTTTTCTTTTTATGTCCTTGGCCCCGATGTTTCAGCCCGGGGTTTGAATAACAGCCCACTGATCAAGGGTATTACAATCGTTGATTATGAAGGCTTTGTTGATTTGGCGGCGGATCATGACGCCACGCAATCCTGGCTATAGATAAGCCATGGCATACGAGTGTAACGGCATGATGGTCGAGGCTGATGAGGAGGGCTATCTGATTGATGTCAGCCGGTGGAATCCGGAACTGGCCGTGCTGATAGCTGAGTCTGAAAATATCGGGATGGACGATGATCACTGGGAGGTAGTGAACTTCCTGCGCAATTATTACGAGGAATATCAGATCGCCCCCGCAGTCCGGATTTTGATCAAGGCGATTGGAAAAACATTGGGCCCGGAAAAAGGCAACAGTAAATACCTCTATCAATTATTTCCGAATGGCCCGGCCAGGCAAGGTTGTAAAATTGCCGGTTTGCCCAAACCGACAAGTTGTACCTGAACTCAGGAACCATCCGCTCGACCCGTTTAATCGCCAATGACAGACCAGAATCTGTAGTAATCTACATCTAGTGGTTTAAAGTTAAAGGCGTCGATCCTCAGATGCCGTCCGACCTCATTAATCTAAAGGAGAAAAAGCCATGTTCCCAAGTCAAAATCGGGTCGCGGGCACCTCCCGCCTCTGTTCTCTCCCAACATGCAATTTTTTGTTAACGGTCTTGCTGCTTGCCGCGGCGACCACTGCCTTCGCGCAGATCACCCCTGCAAGGGAATCGTTGTCGAATCTTTATCCCGGCAAGGCTTATTCGCCTTATGCCCAGCGCAGTTTTCCCGTCCAGGTGTACTGGGGTGATACGCATTTACACACCGGGCTGTCGATGGATGCCGGGTTGTTCGGCGCACGCCTGGGCCTTGATGACGCCTATCGCTTCGCTCGTGGCGAAGAGGTAATGGCTTCAAGCGGTCAGCCGGCCAAGCTTGGCCGCCCGCTCGACTGGCTGGTTATCACCGATCATTCCGACGGGATGGGTTTCTTCACCGATCTTGCGGCAGGTGAGCCCAACATCATCAGGTTTGACCAGGCGAAGCCCTGGTACGAAGGTCTGCAGGCCGGCGGCGAGGCTTCGGTCGAGGCAGCGCTGTCTCTGATCGGAACGTTCTCGCAAGGCAAGATTGATCCGGAAATGATGGCGGAATACTCGCCAGGCGGTAAAACATATCGCTCGATCTGGGACAAAGTGGTTGATGCGGCCGAACGTTTTAACGATCCTGGATCTTTCACTACCCTGATTGGCTTCGAATGGACCTCGCTGGCCATGGGCAACAACCTGCACCGTAACGTGATCTTCCGCGAAGGTGCGGAAAAGGCCGGGCAGGTCGTGCCTTATACAACCCAGGCGCCGGTGGGATCGATCGATCCGCTCGATCTCTACAAATATCTGGAGCGCTACGTGGCCAAAACCGGTGGATCAGTGCTGGCCCTGGCGCATAACGGCAACCTCTCCAACGGGATCATGTTCCCGGTTGATAAGCAGTTTACGGGCCGCAAAATCGATGACGACTACGTGAAAGCCCGTGCCAAGTGGGAGCCTCTCTACGAGATCACGCAAATCAAGGGCGATGGTGAGACGCACCCGCTCCTGTCCCCCGACGATGCTTTCGCTGACTACGAGACATGGGACGCTGGCAACCTCGACCTCTCCGCGGTCAAGACACCGCAAATGCTGCAATACGAATACGCGCGCGAGGCGCTGAAAAACGGACTGCTGCTGGAGAAACGGCTGGGTACCAACCCCTACAAGTTCGGCCAGGTGGGTTCGACCGACAGCCACACGGGACTCGCCACTGCTGAAGAGGACAATTTTTTTTGGCAAGGCAACCAACGCCGAGCCCAGTCCCGGGCGGGTATTGCATCCCTTCATGAAGAACGAGAACGGCTCCCTGGAAGGCTACCAGTTGGTTTCTTCCGGGTATACCGGCGTCTGGGCTAAAGAAAACACGCGTGAGGCGATCTGGGACGCGATGGAACGCAAGGAAGTTTACGGCACCACCGGTCCGCGCATCATCGTGCGATTTTTCGGCGGTTGGGAATTCACAATGGATGACCTGAACAGCCGCTTACCCGCCTTCCGGGGTTACGAGAAAGGCGTGCCGATGGGTGGTGATTTGCGTGCGAGCAGCAACGACAGCGCGCCTACCTTTATGGTCTACGCATTGCGTGATCCGATCGGCGCTAACCTCGACCGCATCCAGATCGTGAAAGGCTGGCTGGACTCCAGGGGCAACACACACGAGAAAGTCTATGACGTCGCCTGGTCTGTCGGACGTGAGCCCGATTCCAGCGGCGTGCTGCCCCTGGTGGGAAACACGGTGGATATCGCGGCGGCCAGCTGGGCCAATACCATTGGCGCATCCGAGCTCGGTACTGTCTGGACCGATCCGGACTTCGACACGCAACAAAAGGCCGTTTACTACGCCCGCGTGCTTGAAATCCCGACCCCCCGCTGGGTTGTTTACGATGCGTTCCGATTCGGCATCGAACTACCCGGGGAAGCGGAAACGATTCACCAGGAACGCGCTTACACTTCGCCGATCTGGTATACACCCTGAGTCAGGGACGGGTTCCGGATAGCTGGAGTCTCCTATTGCAGTAACTTGCGTTTCCGGCAGGCACATTCTGGTCTTGAACCAGTCGATACCAGGAATGGGATCATGAAATTTGCAAAACGAAATAACGTTGGCCAACTAATTAGCCGTCTCGTTCGCCCTGTGAATGACGAAGAGGCGAATGGCCTCGGCATCATCTTGGCTGAGGACTTCGGCAAAAGAAACCATGCCCTTGTTGCTGCGGACTCCGTCAATGACTATGCCGCGCCAGGCTGCCGGATCGGCGCTGACGGCTGAATGACGCAGATCCGGTAGAACTCCTCCTGAGACCGCGGTCATCCCATGACAACCACTGCAGTTCCTTTCATAAAGACTGTTGCCGGTCAGAATCTCCTCTTCACTGCCAAGATCTTCTGGTGGGGCGATTGGAACCGGCCTTGGTGGCGGCGGAGGTAATTCGATATTCGCCCCAAGCTTGTACGCCAGCACGCGGCTGATGTTTCGCTTGTTTGAATCGGGATTAACCGTAGATCCCAGGATCAGCGGTGCCGCCCCGCCCCAACCAGCAACGAGGGCAATGTATTGCTCTGCGTTGACCGAATAGGTGACCGGTGGTGCGATAATGCCGGTTTGCGTGGGCGCGGCCCAGAGTCTACTGCCCGTCACTGCATTGTAGGCAACAAGTTCCTCGTCTGTATTTCCCTGAAACACCAGCTTGCCCGCTGTTGACAGGACACCACCGTTGTACATGGTTGTGTGCGTGACGCGCCAGGCTTCTTTTTGCGTTATCGGGTTCCAGGCCAACAGGTGCCCCTGAAACTCTGGACCAAATTCGGGCGGCAGGTCACGGAATTTGTCCTGCGGGTCCCAGTAATTTATCCCAAGGTTTACTCCAATCGGTTGTACGGTAAATTCATCGTCCAGTCTGTAGACCATCGGGGATTGCTGGGCGGGTATATAGACAAGCCCGGTGTCCGGGCTGAACGACATCGGATGCCAGTTGTGCGCACCATCCGGCCCCGGTGTGATTTTCACAGCCGCACCCGTTTCGTCATAGCGCGCGTAGGGCGTTTCAACCGGGCGACCGGTTTCCATGTCAATATGTGAGGCCCAGTTTGCCGGCATAATTTTCTCGGCCGAGAGCAGTTCACCGGTTTCACGATCAAGCACGTAGAAAAAACCGTTTTTGGGCGCCTGCATGATCACTTTGCGCTCGCGCCCGTCGATTTCCAATTCGGCCAGGATCATGTGCTGAACCGCCGTGTAATCCCAGGTATCTCCGGGCACCGTCTGGTAATGCCAGACATATTCTCCCGTATCGGGCCGGACCGCTACGATCGAAGCAAGAAACAGGTTGTCACCACCCCCGGGGCTGCGTAGCTTACGGCTCCACGGTGAGCCGTTTCCGGTGCCGATGTAAAACAAATCAAGCTCCGGATCATAGGCGAAAGAATCCCACGCGGTTCCGCCGCCACCGAATTTCCACCACTCCCCGGTCCAGGTTCTGGCGGCCATTTCCATCGTTGCGTTTTCAAACCCATCAGCCGGATTGCCCGGAACCACATAGAAACGCCAGGCCTGTTCGCCGGTCTGCGCGTCATAAGCGGTGACATAACCGCGAACAAGGTATTCGGCCCCACCGTTTCCGATAATGACCTTGCCCTTGGCAATTCTGGGTGCACCGGTTATGGAGTAGTTGCCTGCTGGGTCGGTGGTCTGAACTTCCCACACCACTTCGCCCGTATCCGCATCGAGTGCAATCAAGCGGCCGTCGATGGTGCCTACATATACGCGACCCTGCCAGACGGCAACGCCCCGATTCTGGACACCGCAGCAGGATTTGACGTCCCATTCCCTGGCTATCTGCGGATCAAACTGCCATTTGAGCTCACCCGTTGCCGCATCCAGTACCTGCACTTTGCTCCAGGCGCTGCTGGTATACATGAGGCCATCGACAATTAGCGGCGAAGCCTGCTGGCCGCGTGATGTGTCGAGATCGAAATACCAGGCCAGACCGAGTTGGTCGACGTTGGAATGGTTGACCTGGGTCAACGGGCTATAGCGTTGTTCTGACGCCGTCCTTCCGTGCACCAGCCAGTTTTCAGGTTCTGCATCTGCGTTGGAAACCCGTTCCGCATCGACCCAGCCTGGCCGCGTTTGGGAGACTTCCGCCTGTGACCCGACGTCAGTTTCGCGTGGTTCAGGCTCATCCTGACGCTGGCAACCCGTGAGCAGTATTCCGGAAAGAAAAACCCCGAAAAAAAAGGCTTTTTTCCAACTCAGGATGAATGGTTTCTCAATACCAGCGTGCCGAACTCCCATGCCTCTCTCCAATCAGATACAGAAACGGACAGCGCGAATGCGATCCGTTGTTTTGAATATAGGAGATTAACGACCGTTTGTCTGTTCGTCGGGGACGCAATCAAAAATCCAGCTTTGCCTTATCCCGATGGATTCGCTCCAGCTCCAGGCCGTCATCCGGAAAATTATTTGCTGAATCGGGCCAGTACTTGATCCATGTCTGCCTGCCATACGTCGGAGTATGGTAAATATTTTGTTTACCTGAGAATTCCGTCCTTTGGAGCTTTCGGGATATGAAGGAGAAAATTGGTATGTCACAAAATGCCGCTACAAAACTTGTTTCAAACAACGCTGTTTTATATCTGCCTGATGGCCAGACAGTCGAACTTCCGGTGCACACTGGCTCAGAAAACGAAAAAGCCATAG